>ENA-OQCS01001831-OQCS01001831.1-human-gut-metagenome-genome-assembly--contig:-NODE-1831-length-10278-cov-1.709191_pt1 | contig 10278 bp, 16 predicted proteins | sample MGYA00242757_ERZ504575 | MGnify/ENA primary metagenome ERZ504575 (study PRJEB26092, sample SAMD00036297) | human gut metagenome | host: Homo sapiens | study: EMG produced TPA metagenomics assembly of... | reverse complement strand
CGGACAATTCAACGGCTACTCCGAATCCAGCGACATTCCTTACTTCAACAGTCGAATTATCAGCCGTTTCTGTGAAGGAGAAAATGGAAATATCTGGATTGCATCCGATGATTCAGGACTCAGTTGCTTCAATCCTTCCACAATGCAATTTTTAGATTTTAATGGAAGAAAAAAGTTGAATAAACATAACTTACATGCACTCTGCATGATAGATAAGGATTTATGGATAGCACATACGGAGACGGTATACAAGTCCTAAATGCACAAACAGGAAAAATCAAGAATTATAATACCACAAATGGTCTGGATGAAAATAGCATCTATTCTATTTTTAAAGACAGTCAAGGACAAATTTGGACAGGCTCAATGAATGGAATTTGTCAATACGACGCACAAAAACAACATTTTACCCCTATTAAACATTTAGAAGCACTTATTATTGAAATTGTAGAGGATGCCAAAGGAAATCTTTGGATTGCCACTCAAGGAAAAGGACTGTTCCGATATTCTCCACAAAAGAATAAGGAATGGGAAAAATATGGTCTGGAAAAGGTTTCAATAGCCTAACTGTCAACCATCTATGCATTAATAAAGACAATGAAATCTGGGCTGCAACCAGCGAAGGACTGTACTTATATAATCCCCTTAAAGATATATTTACTTACCAGCCACTTAGACTTCCCAACGAGTGTATCAATGCCATCTTGGAAGGAGAAGACTGCCTGTGGCTTACCACTGCCAAAGGACTGGTGAAATATACTCCAGCCACACAAGAGACTCAGATTTTCACTAAAAGCGACGGGCTGCAAAGTGAAGCATTCATCATGGCCTCTGCGTTAAAAACACGCAACGGTGAGTTCTATATTGGAAGCATCAACGGTTTTAATACCTTCTATCCTCACCAATTGAAACTCAATACACAAAAACCGAATGTAGTATTGACCAGCCTGGAAATTTTCAATCAGAAAATTGACACACAAAAAGACGGTACATTACCGGAAGCCATCGACCATCTGAAAGAAATTCATCTTTCTTATAAAGACAATGTCATTACCCTGAATTATGCGGCATTAAGTTATTGCACTCCACAGAAAAATCAGTATGCCTACATGCTGGAAGGATTTGACAAAGGCTGGAACTATGTAGGTTCACAGCACAGCACCACCTATACCAACCTTCCGGCAGGCACGTACACCTTTAGAGTGAAAGCTCCAACAATGACAATATATGGAACGAAGAAGGAACTTCCATCCGTATCATTGTACATCCGCCTTTCTATCTGTCTCTGCCTTTCAAGATTGGCTATGTGTTGCTGTTCTTGCTTGCCCTAGGTCTTTTGCTACGCTACGTCATACGGCGCAGTGAGAAGAAACATGCCAAAGCCATTGACGAGCTGAACAGCAAAAAGGAAATAGAAATTCACGAAGCTAAAATTAATTTCTTTACCATGATTGCGCATGAGATACGTACGCCGGTATCACTCATCATCGGACCGTTGGAAAAAATCATGCAATCAACCATATTCCTACCAACGAACGTCAGGAACTGGAGATTATCGACCGTAACAGCCAACGGTTGCTGTACCTGGTAAATCAGTTACTGGATTTCCGAAAAGTGGAACAAAAAGAAATACGGATGAAGTTCAGCTCACAATCCATCAAAGAACTGATGCAGGCTGTATGTGAACGTTTTTCGCCAACGCTTCAACAAAATGGAGTGAGTTTCTCCGTCACTTATCCTGATGAGCATTTCCATGCGGATGTAGATAAGGAAGCACTTACCAAGGTGCTAAGCAACCTGCTGACAAACGCCAACAAATATACGCAAAGCAGGATTGAGGTCCGTTTTCAGGAACATCCCGAAAACAGACCTTCTCCATAGAAGTAAAAGACAATGGAAAAGGAATGAATGAAGAGGAATTGAAAAAGATTTTCAAACCTTTCTATCAGCTTCAGAGAACAAACCGGGAACCGGTATCGGACTCAGCATCGTAAAAGGGATTGTAGAAGCACATCATGGACAGATCAAGGTAACTTCCCAGCAAGGGCATGGTTCTTCATTTATGATTACTCTTCCTCAAAAACAGGAAAACCTATCGGCTGAAGAGGAAGAAAATCAGGCAGGCAGTCCGCTTCCGGAAGATATTATCCCAGAGCAGAATGCCACAGCTCCATGTCGCAGAAGGTGCTCCCCATCATGCTGATTGTAGATGATAACGAAGATATGCTACACTTCCTCTCTTCTCACTTTCAGACCAGCTATACCATTGTGACGGCTGTAGATGGGTGGATGCGCTCAACAAGCTGAAGGAACAGGAAGTGGCCCTGATTATCAGCGACTGGATGATGCCGAACATGAATGGAATTGATTTGTGTAAAGCGGTACGAAACAATCAGCTGACCAGTCACATTCCGTTTATCCTGCTTACGGCAAAGACCGATACGGAAGCCAAGATTACGAGTATGAATTGTGGGGCAGATGCCTATATCGAGAAACCGTTCTCATTGCAATATCTGGAGGCATGCATCAAAAACCTGTTAGAACTGCGTTTGCAGTTACGACAAAAGTTCTCACAAATGCCGACTGTTTCCATCAACTCCATTGCGGCCAACCAGAACGATAAGGTATTTTTGGAGAAGATGAACCACCTAATTGAAGAGAACCTGAACAACGAAGAACTGTCAGTCGACTTCTTGGCCGAGAAATTGTGTATCAGCGTTCCGGATTGTTTGTGAAAATCAAAGGACTGGCCAATACGACGCCGAATGAAATGATTCAGATTATCCGACTGAAGAAAGCGGCTTCCCTCTTGCTGGAAAACCAGTACCGCATCAATGAGGTAAGCTACATGGTGGGATTCAATAATCCGTCTTATTTCAGCAAGTGTTTCCAGAAACAATTCGGAATGAAACCGGGAGAGTATATAGCCAGTCATGCACATAAAGCAGAATGAAAATTTTATGTATCTTTGCGTCACAAAGATTTGATTAAACCATGAAGTGTATAGAAATCACCCCACCGGCTGACATACAGACTTGTATTCAGTTGCCTTCTTCTAAAAGTATCTGCAACAGGGCACTTATCATCAATGCACTGGCGGGCAGTACATGCCGTCCGGAGAACCTGTCGGACTGCGATGATACGCGCGTAATGATAGAAGCATTGACACACATGCCGGAAACGATTGACATCATGGCTGCCGGTACGGCCATGCGTTTTCTGACGCTTATTTGTCCGTAACTCCCGGTACACATGTACTGACCGGAACCGAACGGATGAGACAACGCCCTATCAAGATTTTAGTGGATGCCTTGAGAAGTCTGGGGGCGCAGATTGAATACACGGAAAATGAAGGTTATCCCCCGTTAAAGATTACGGGAAAGGCACTGGAAGGACATTCACTCTGTCTTCCGGGAAATGTCAGTTCGCAATATATCTCGGCCCTGCTGATGATAGGACCGATGCTGGCACACGGCTTGAACCTGGAACTGGAAGGAGAAATTATTTCACGCCCTTACATCAACCTGACGCTGAAAGTGATGAAAGATTTTGGGACAAAAGCCGAATGGACATCCGACCATACCTTGCAGGTGGCTCCACAGCCTTATCATCCTGTTCCTTACTACGTGGAAAGTGACTGGAGTGCGGCTTCCTACTGGTATGAGATCGTAGCATTATCCAAGCATGAAGCTGTCGTAACGCTTCCCGGACTGTTTGCACAGAGTCCGCAAGGGGATGCTAAAGTGGCTGAGCTGTTTGAGCAGTTGGGTGTCTGCACGCAAAGAGAAGGAAACAGCGTGACATTGAAACAAACACATACGCATACCGACCGAATGGAATATAATTTTGTGAACCAGCCAGACCTGGCACAACTTTCGTGGTGACTTGCGCCATGTTGGGAATCCCCTTCCGCTTTTCCGGACTGCAAAGTCTGAAAATCAAGGAAACCGACCGGATGGCTGCCTTAATTGCCGAAATGCGTAAATTAGGTTATGTACTGGAAGAAAGTGAAGGTTCCGTACTTTCATGGAACGGTACCCGATGTGCTCCGGATGAATCGCCTGCCATCGACACGTATGAGGATCATCGCATGGCCATGGCTTTCGCACCAGCTGCCCTCTGTAACAGTGCATTACGCATCCGCAATCCGCACGTCGTATCCAAGTCTTATCCCCGGTTCTGGGAAGATTTACTGACGGCAGGTTTTCGTATCACCCAACTTTAATCTGATTCATTATGTGGATTCTTGTCATTATTTTAATTGGAGTAGTCATTTTCGGATTGATAGCCGGATTCTTTTACAACCGCTCTATCCAGAAAAATAGAACGAGGGGAACTGAAAGAAGCCCCCGAAATAAAAACCGTGGACGAAGAATGCTGCGGACAGCATGAGATTTGTGAAAAAGAGAGTCTGCTGGCAGCTGTCAGCAAACAAATAGAATATTACGACGATGAGGAGCTGGACCGCTTCAAGGGACATCCGTCGGACAACTACACGGAAGAGGAAATCAATGAGTTCCGGGAAATCATGTATACCATGAAGGAGGAAGAGGTAGCCGGCTGGTGCCGCAGCCTGCAACTCCGCGGAATAGAAATTCCTGACGAACTGAAAGATGAACTGTTCCTGATTGTCGGAGAACGTCGTTTTCACTAAGCTGCTATTCACCAATGAATGTATTAGAACTATTTCATTATACGTTTTTCCAACATGCCCTGCTGGGAAGTCTGTTTGCCAGCATTGCCTGTGGAATTATAGGCACGTATATCGTTACCCGCCGACTGGTGTTTATCAGTGGAGGAATTACGCATGCCTCTTTCGGAGGAATCGGTATCGGCTTATATGCAGGTATCTCCCCGATTTTAAGTGCGGCCATATTCTCTGTGCTGTCAGCTTTCGGAGTGGAATGGCTCAGCAAGCGCAGTGACATGCGGGAAGATTCTGCCATTGCGGTGTTCTGGACATTTGGTATGGCAGTAGGTATCATCTTCAGCTTCTTGGCTCCCGGATTCACCCCCGACCTGTCATCCTTCCTCTTCGGCAACATCCTGACCATCAACCGGAGTGACATTACACTGCTGGCTATCTTGAGTGTGGCACTTATTCTATTCTTTACATTGTTTCTAAGGCCTATCACAGCCATTTCTTTTGACCGGGAATTGCCCGTTCACAGCGCATTCCTGTGGCTGCTTCGAATATACGCTCATGCTTTCATCGCCCTGACCATCGTAGCCTGCTTACGCATGGTGGGTATCGTACTGGCTATCTCTTTGCTCACGCTTCCGCAGATGACGGCCAATCTCTTTACTTATAGTTTTAAACGCATTATCTGGCTGTCTGTCGGCATTGGTTACATAGGCTGCTTGGGGGGACTGCTACTTTCCTACCAGCTTCGGGTACCTTCGGGAGCAGCAATCATATTTATCTCAATTTTAATTTATGTAGGAGCTAAGTTAATTTGCATGCTACGCAAGAAAACGGCTCATTAGGAATATCGGAATCAAGTTAAAATCACAGTATTATGGAAATAAAAATCAACTCACTGGACAATATCCACGAAGCTGCCAAAGAATTCATCGCAGCGATGGGAGACAATACGGTCTTTGCCTTTTATGGTAAAATGGGAGCCGGAAAGACTACATTCATCAAGGCCGTATGTGAAGAATTGGGCGTAACAGATGTCATCAACTCACCGACATTTGCCATTGTCAACGAATACCGCTCAGATGAAAACGGAGAACTGATTTACCATTTTGACTTCTACCGCATCAAGAAGCTGGAAGAAGTGTACGACATGGGATATGAAGATTATTTCTACAGTGGCGCTCTCTGCTTCATTGAATGGCCGGAACTGATTGAGGAACTGCTTCCGGGCAATGCAGTGAACGTGTACATTGAAGAAAAAGAAGATGGTACACGCACAGTCCGCTTCGACGAGAATAACGCATAAAAATGGGAATACACTATTTTATACAAGGGCTATTTGTCCTGGTTGGACTTTTGTCTGTACTGGCAGCTATCTGCAACTGGAACTGGTTTTTCACGGCACAGAACACACAGTTCATCGTGAGAAACGTAGGACGGAAACAGGCACGCTGGTTTTATGCCCTGATTGGCATACTGATGATGGGAACAGGAATCTTTTTCTTCCTGTCCATTCAGGGTACGGTGTAAAAACGAACAGAGTTTCAACAGCTTGTTAATAACTTTCTCCGGTTATTAACAGGCTGTTTATTTTCCACACTTCAAAAATCAAGGGAGAGCTGACCGTCGCCCAGCAAATTAAAGCTCATACGATGATAAGGAGTCGTGCCGTAGGCAGCAATGGCAGCCCGGTGTTTTTTGGTGGGATAACCTTTGTTACCCTTCCAGTCGTACATGGGATATTCCTCATGCAGAGGTTCATGTAATCATCACGGTAGGTCTTTGCCAGAATGGAAGCAGCGGCTATGGAAAGATACTTCCCGTCTCCTTTCACTATAGTGGTATGCGGAATTCCCGGATAAGGATTGAAGCGGTTCCCGTCAATCAGCAGATGCTGAGGAGTGACCTTCAACTGAGATACGGCTCTGTGCATGGCCAGAAAGGAAGCATTCAAGATATTAATCTTATCTATTTCCTCGGGTGTCACTACCCCTACAGCCCAGGCTGTAGCTTCTTTCTCGATTACCGTACGCAATTCATAACGCTGTTTTTCTGTCAGTTTCTTGGAGTCATTGAGCATTTCATTCTGAAATCCGGGAGGAAGAATGACGCTGCAGCATAGACGCTCCTGCCAGACAACCACGACCGGCCTCATCACAACCGGCTTCTATCAGGTCTTTATGTAAATAGGGTAACAGCATATATGAATCATTCTATTTTTTCGGACTGCAAAGGTAGTGCTTTTTTTCAAGTGTGGCCATTTTATTTTCAGCAGAAGTTATCCCTGTGTTATTCACCGATTTTCGTATCTTTGCCGCACTAAACAGAAACTTATGGTACAGATTGACGACGTAATAGTAAGCCTGGATGTATTCCGGGAAAAATTTCTATGTGACTTGCACGCCTGCAAAGGAGAATGCTGTATTGAAGGGGATGCAGGCGCACCTGTAGAACTGGAAGAAGTGGAGAAACTGGAGGAAGTGCTACCCGTAATCTGGGACGATCTGGCTCCGGAAGCTCAGGAGGTAATCAACCGCCAGGGCGTGGTCTACACAGACGAAGAAGGTGATCTGGTTACTTCTATCGTCAACGGAAAGGACTGCGTATTTACTTGCTACGATGAGAAAGGCTATTGTTATTGTGCCATCGAAAAAGCATACCGGGAAGGAAAATGCAACTTCTACAAACCGATTTCCTGCCACCTGTATCCGATACGCATAGGAGATTACGGTCCGTATAAGGCAGTCAACTACCACCGATGGGATGTATGTAAGGCCGCAGTTTTGTTGGGAAAGAAAGAAAACCTGCCGGTTTATAAATTTCTGAAAGAGCCGTTGATTCGCAAATTCGGTGCTGAATGGTATGAGGAGCTGGAAAATGTAGCCAAGGAACTGGAAGCACAGCATCTGATTTAAAACAATAAGAATCCCGCCACAAGATACTCTCCTATGAGATTTCTGTGGCGGGATTTTTCATCTTTTATTTTGCTTTTTCTACGCGTACTTTTTTCACCAAGCGCAAGGCATAGTCTACGGTTTCTCCGGATTTCACAATTTGAGTATTATAGAAGCAAAAGGTGGAATTAAGTCATTGCACAAATAGCGGCAATCATACTTATTGAAACGATCCAATCCATTTTCCGCCAACATATCGCTAAGTGCGACAATCGTATCATCATACTGGTCGCGGAATTCTTTGGCTTCTTCTGTGGTAAAAGTTCTCCAGCCTGATATTCCATCTTCTTCATAAGCCTCGCAAACAGATATGGCTTCCGCTTTTTTCAACAGCACTGACGGGGAGAGACGAGTGTAGCCATCACCTCATTCTCCGAAAGAGATTCTACTTTCCACACGAAAAAAGGTCCCCAAATGGTTTCTGACTCGGGCAATACCTCGGAAACAATCACGTCGGTATCCCCCTCTGTATCTTGCCCGTCATCTTCTTCCTCGTTACCTTCCGTATTATCCCCTCCATCAGGGACATCCGGCTCTTCCAACTCTCCTTCTTCGGTCATATTCTCAAAGGGAAACTCTTCCGACACTTCCGGTGTCCAGCCGGCTATCTGGTTGTTTCCTTCCAAAGATATTTCCCCATCGCCCGTACTGATAAAACGATAAGGCTTCCGGTTCCAACGGATAATTAAAGAAATAGCCATATACCGTTTCCTCGGATGCAGTTTGAATATTCAAAGAAGATGAGTCTGCAAACCTTCCGAAGGGAATACATATATAGGTCCGGCCTTCCACACTCCCTTTATTTTTCACAGGGTACAGAAGCAAATGTGCCATCATTACTCAGAGTTCCTTCCAATGTTATTCCAGAACTGACAGGAGAAATACGAGCTTCTACCGAAACAGCTTCAGCAGGAAGACCTCCAAAGGAAAGATACAAAGCCGCCACGGCATAAGAAAGAGAGACGGAAACTTTTATATCCTTCTGTAATTTAATGACATTCTTTCCTATTGCCAAAGGAGTTTTTGCATGATTTCCCTCAGAAAAAGTCAAGAACTGTTTGGAATTTAAAGACATCGGAGGAGATAATCTCCAGACGACAGACCTGATAAAACAGAAAATACATATTCTCCTTCCGGCATGGAAAGGACAGGCCATTCTGATTGAGTCAATACCTCCTCATTCCAAGTAACAGTGCCTTGTGTATCAAAGAAATAAAGATGAAGAGGATACAACGGAGTAAAAAGCTGGGCATTGGATAAGGTGACATCAATTCCGTACGGACCGGACGTGTCAGTCGTTCATCCTCTCCTTCTACCTGATAAGAGCCGCATCCCACAAAAAAGAACATGCAGGCCAGCATCATAAAAAACGATTGAGTCTGATTGCGCAATTCCATAGTCTTTTTCTCTTAAATAACGCTATCAGACTCAATCGTCTACCCTCAGTGTTCAATTATTTACGGCTAAAAATATTTTTCCAGTTTTTTAATCACTCATTCCTAAACAGAAAACAACGACATGGTCATTCTCCTGTATCATCGTATTACCGGTTACCAGAATACCTTCACCGTTACGAATCAATCCTCCGATTGTCGCACCTTTAGGCAATCCCAAATCTTTTACTGCCTGCTTGGTAATCTTTGCTCCTGGTTTGACTGTAAATTCTGCCACATCGGCATTGGCAAAAGTCAGACATTTCACATTCGAGACATCGGCATCCAGCATCATCTGGTAAATATGACTGGCAGCAATAAACTTCTTATTGATTACCGTACCAATATCCAGACTTTCGGCCATACTGATGTAATCCACATTCTCCACTTCGGCCACTGTCTTGGTTACGCCCATTCGCTTAGCTGCCAAGCAAGCCAGAATATTGGTTTCGGAATTACCGGTTAAAGCAACAAAAGCTTCGGTATTTTTATTCCTTCTTCCATCGTTCGGCTGACGTCACCATCCGCGTGAACGTGACGAATGAGTTGAAGAAGGTTGTGCCGACATTCAAGACCATGACCATCCAGCTGCCTTCGTATATGAAGCTCAACGTGGCTAAGTGCGCACCGATGCAGCCGGAGTATGATGCAGAGAAGGCATCGTCACCTTCCGCAATGTTTCAAGTTCGGCGAATATTGCTCTTAATGCGACTGTCAACCGCCTTGACCTTAAGACCAAGGCTACAAAAGAGAACCATCTTACTTTCACACCGGGCAAGAATGACGCTGATGGTTTTATCGATCTTAACGGCGAGGTGCTGATGGGCGTTACATTTGATGAGGTGAACCTGGGCAACAACTCGACAGACAACCTCTACTTGTCGGCTTCGATGTCTATGGGAAAAATCGTCATAACGGAAGCTACCGGTAAGTTCGACCCAGAGATTAAGCTTGAGGACCTCGCAGCGTTGACATCAACGACGTGCCCGATTTCCTTACGGATAAGGATGTGACCATCGACCTCTACAATCCGGTTATTGATCTTGTTGTTACGAGCGATATTGACGTGGCAGGCGTAGTATACAGTACGCTGACAGCAGAAGACGAGCACGGCAATGACATCGCTAAGGTGGTGATTCCGAAGATGACTACAAAGCCGAACACCAAGACACATATCTGCATCTGCAAACGTCAGGAAGGCGTAGACAAGTCGAAGTACGACGAGGTGATTGAGGTGCCGAACCTCTCT
>ENA-OQCS01001830-OQCS01001830.1-human-gut-metagenome-genome-assembly--contig:-NODE-1830-length-10278-cov-2.086691_pt1 | contig 10278 bp, 9 predicted proteins | sample MGYA00242757_ERZ504575 | MGnify/ENA primary metagenome ERZ504575 (study PRJEB26092, sample SAMD00036297) | human gut metagenome | host: Homo sapiens | study: EMG produced TPA metagenomics assembly of... | reverse complement strand
GCAGAACCAACAGAACTGGAAACCGAAGAAGCAGAAGAATCTGAGCCAGAGGAAGCGGAATCATAAGAATAGACATCACAAAACAGAAACCAAGAGCGGAAAACGGTGAGCAGAGAAATCTGCACTGTTTTTCGCAGCGAAGGGAGGCTGATAGCCGGAACAATTCGATTTTTTGACCTGTTCAGTGGAATCGGAGGATTCGAGAAGGGCTGCACAGGCAGGGGGCTTCACCTGTGTCGGACACTGTGAAGCAGATGCATATGCAGACCACAACTACCGGGTGCTGTTTGATACGGAAGGAGAGTGGTTCTGCAATGACGCTAGAAATATTGAAACAGAACGAATGCCGGACTTTGATCTTTTATGCGCGGGATTTCCTTGCCAGGCATTCTCCATCGCTGGACGAAGGGAAGGATTTGCCGATGCAAGAGGAACCCTTTTCTTCGAAGTTGCCAGATTGGTTGCAGACAAACGACCTGCGTATTTTCTCCTTGAAACGTACCCGGTCTGCTTTCGCATGACAAAGGGCGGACGTTTCACACCATCCTCAGTACGCTATCTGAACTGGGGTATCATGTCGAATGGAAGGTGCTTAACAGCAAGGATTTCGGAGTCCCACAGTCAAGGAAACGGGTGTATATTGTCGGATATCTTGATGGAAGATGTGCCGGAAAAATATTACCTTTCCCAAAAGCAAATGGAACAGCTCTTATACAAGTCCATGCTGGCAAACAGGGAGAAAGAGTCTACGCAGAAGAAGGATTGAGCTGCACGTTGACCAGCGGGGCTGGTGGTATGGGCGGCAAGACCGGATTATACGAAGTCGGTATCCCAATCAAGGAAAACACCCGAAAAGGATACAAGATGGCTTATGAGGGTGACAGCATTGATCTCGGATATCCGGGCATCAACAGCCGCAGGGAAGAGTCGGGCATGAGATCGCCCATACTCTGACGACCGGAAACCAGCAGGGGACACTGCATTTTGTAGATATTTCCCCTCCGCCGCTGGTAACAGAGGTTGCAAGATGTCTGAATACCAGACAGGATTCCAGCATCCATAACCACAGGGGCGAAAGCTCCGGGGTGCTGGTGGAAGAAACGCCAAGGGCAGTGCTGACACCAGCCAGGGAAAAAGTCCGCCAGAATGGAAGAAGAATGAAAGAACCGGAAGAGCCAATGTTCACCATTACGGCAACTGACCGTCATGGAGTGATTTACCACGGCAGAATCCGCAGCTGACGCCAAGGGAGTGTCTGCGGCTACAGGGATACCGAGATGGTCAGATTCCAAGATGGAAAAGAAACATCGGATAACCAGCTTTACAAGCAGGCCGGGAACGGTGTCACCGTCAATGTCATCGAAGCAATAGGCAGAAACCTGAAAGCTGTGGATGAAGAGATCCGAAGCAGCTCACCTGTTCCAGAGGCGAAGGGTGGGTGAAGCAGATCGACTTAAAAGACCAGTATTTTGGTACAGAGATTGAGATGACAGGCATCAGCCGTTACAATGCGGCTGCCGCTGTTGGAAGAATGTTCGGAACAGAGCCATATCATATCCGTTCTTACGATTCCTGGTGTGTAAAAGATTCAGATGGAAAAACGTGGAAATTTTCAAGGGACAGCAGTATCGACTGTGAAAGGCTGGCAAATGGTACTGTAATAGATGCCGATGGAGATTATTCGACAGAAATGGTATCCCCGAAATTGGAATATTCGGAAATGGGGAAACTCCAGGAAGTGGTGCGGTGTGTCAAAAACGCAGGTGCTTTTGTCAATTCATCCTGTGGCATGCATGTCCATGTGGACGCATCCAATCATACACCAAGGAGTCTGAAAAATGCACTGACGATCATGTATTGCAAAGAGGATATTCTGTTCAAAGCCTTAAATGTACAGACGAGAAGGGAAGATGAGTACTGCCAGAAGTCCGTCCTATGGTATTGGAGAAGATCCGCAGGATGCCCAACAGCACCATTACAATGGAAAAATTCAAAAGGGCATGGTATGAGGGAAATGACGGAAGCTCCGAGCATTACAACTGGACAAGGTATTATGCATTAAACCTACACGCTGTTTTTTCCAAGGGAACACTGGAATGGCGCTGTTTTGAAAGCACCCTCCATGCAGGAAAAGTCCGGTCGAATATCACACTGGCACTTGCCATATCCGCACAGGCGATCAACCAATCTTGTACCCATGCAAAAAAGACGGAGATCGGGGATAACCCGGCATTTACGTTCCGCACCTTTCTGCTCCGCCTCGGATTGATCGGGGACGAATACAAAAATGTGCGGAAGCATCTGCTTGCCAATCTGGACGGGGATAAGGCATGGCGGTATGACAAAAAGTACCTATGCCTGTCTGCAGAATCCAAGACGGACAGATGATGCGAGATAACAGAATAATGAGAACAGACAGGCCGGGTGGAAACATCCGGCTGTTCTTATGCAAAATGAAGAAAAAGAAGAAAGAGGTAGAAAACATGAAAAGTAAATATCGATTCAGGCGAATCCTTTCAGGGGTGATGGCGGCAGTCACCATCTTATCCACGGTCATTTCACCGCTGACGGTGTATGCTTCGGAAGCGCCGAAAGCGGCGGAACCGCCAGCGTATGATCCGTAAAGGATCAGCTGGATGAAAATGAAGTGGTAAAAGCCACCGATCTGGAGCTGGAAGTCGGACAGGACTTTGATGTTTCCACGGATTTTACAAATTTGGAAATCAAGGACGAAAGCAAAGTCAAAGTGACATTCCAGAAAGCAGAGAATGACGCCGGGGAGAACTTCAGCACCAGCCATGCAGACACTTACCATGCCGTTTATTATGTGGAGCCAGTCAACCAGAACCACCCGGTTTATCAGATTGGGAGAAACCTGATCGTAAAAGAGCCTGTGACAGCAGCTCAGAGTGAACCGCAGACAGAACAGGCAATTACCGAAGAGGATACAGGTTCTGATGATGAGGAAGCTGCCTCGCAGGAAGAAACTGAGACAGTGCCTGTAGAGACAGAAATTGTTGAGCCGGAGACAGCTGAATCTGAAACAGAAGAACCGGAAGAAACAGAACCCGAATTTCAGGACGGACTTTCCGAATCCGAGTTTGATGCTGCATTAGAGGAATCCGAAACGGAAAATACAACCGATGAAGAATCCGGGCTGACACTCAGCGATGTTCTGGAGCAGGCAGGGGAACAGGATATTGACCTGATGGCAATGGAAGATGGGGAAACCGTTTCATTCACCGCAGTCAATACCAGTACAAGAGCAACACAGGACGTAGATGTGACAAGAGGGGCTGCATACTATTATGCAGACTACGGTCTGGGTTCCTATGTAACTTATAAATATACCGTAAAATTTGGAAACGTGTCTGCAACTGCCTACTGTGTGCAGCGTCCAAGGCAGGACCTGGGGATGGTGTCTATAAGATCACCAAACTGGGTGACAGCAAAGCACTGGCAAAAGTATGCTACTACGGCACAAAAGCATCCGGCGAAAATGGATTTTTCTCAGAGAAACATCCTGATTTTTCCGCTGGAAAACAGTTTATCATTGTCCATCTGGCTGCGTCTTATGCCAATAACAGTAGTGACGCTTTTTCCGGTACGAATGCAACCGGACAGGCTCTGGCAATGGAACTCTACAATTATTGCATGAGCCAGCCGGAGATACCGGAAGTGGACATGAGTTTCTCCAATGCAAATGTTACCGCATATATCAGCGGCAACAGCCAGAGAACAGAAGAGATCACCTTCAAGGCATCCGAACTGCAGACCATCACCATGAAGCTGCCGTCCGGTGTCAAACTGCATAATGTGACAACGGGAAAAACAAGCAGTGCAGGTGCATCCGTGGAGATCTGCGGCGGTACCAAATTCTACTTATCTGCACCGCTGACACAGGCAGTGGATGTCAAAGGGGAATGGTCTGTCACCATGAAGGGAAGCATCATCAAAGATTATTCCGCTTATAAGATCACAACCGGAAGCGAGACACAGGACCTTGCCCTGGTATTTGGCGAGGGTGTGACCGATGAGAAATATGTAGATTTTAAAGTATCATGGGTAAAACAGGCAACTCTGGAGATCGTAAAGAAAGACCGTAAGAGCAACAAAGCCATCGCAGGTGCAGTTTATGGCGTTTACAGTGACAAGGATGGAAAGAACCTGATCACAAAGATGCCGGCCACAGATGCCAACGGAGCTTCCAGCGTTACGATCACCAAAACACAGGATACCGTATACCTGAAAGAAATCTCCGTACCAAACGGATATCTGCTGGATACCAAAGCCTACGATGTGAAACTGGTCATCGGGGATACCGTAAAACAGACCGTTACCGATGCAGAGCAGATGGCAAGCCTGACCGTTTACAAATTAGGCGAAGTCCTGACCGGAGCAAAGGTGACCGATGATGGTGTTTCCTTTGTTTATACAGAGCAGAAACAAAAAGGCGCGGTTTACAACGTTTATGCTGCAGAGGACATTGTATCCGCAGACGGAACAATCATCTACAAAAAAGATGCACTGGTTAAAGCCGGACTCACCACCGGGGATGACGGAAGTGCCACACTGGACAAGCTATATCTGGGGAAATATGTGGTAAAAGAAATGCAGGCACCACAAAATCTGGTATGCACTGGTGAAAGCCAGGAGATCACCCTTCCTATGCCGGAAGTAATGTGGAAAAGGTCATGGGAAGCGTGACATTCAAAAATGACCGCCAGAAAGCAAGCGTGAGTGTATACAAACAGGATAAAGAAACCAGGAAATATCTTCCGGGCGGCACTTATGGTCTGTATGCCGGAAATGACATCAAAGCAGCGGACGGAACCATTGTGGTCAAGAAAGATACTCTTATTGAGAAAGCAGTGACCGGAACAGACGGAAAAGCCGTATATCAGGCAGACCTGCCGATCGCCAACAGCTACTACATGAAAGAATTGGCTGCACCGGCCGGATATACCAGAAACAGTGAGGATGTGTACTCCTTTACCTTCCAGTACACCACAGACCAAGAGGCAACGGTTTCTTTCAGCCATACATTCCAGAATGAGCGGATCAATGCGAAAATCAAACTGGTAAAAGAGGATTCCGAAACCGGAAAGACCGCACAGGGAGATGCAACCCTTGAGGGTGCTGTTTACGGACTGTATGCACGTGAAGATATCGTACATCCAGATGGACAGACGGGTGTCATTTACCCGGCAGGAACGCAGATTGCAACCCTGACTACGGATGCCGAGGGAAATGCAGAAGTCGCAGACTCTATCTCGGAAAGTATTACGTTAAAGAACTGACACCGCCTGTTGGATATCTGGCAGACCCGGAAGAACATGATCTGGAGTGCAATGATGAGGGAGATCTGGTTCAGACGGTAGAACGTACCGCAACTTCTCTGGAAGATGTGATCAAACAGCCGTTCCAGGTCATTAAAGCAGCCAACAATGGTAAGACCGATGCCGATCTGTTAAAAGGTGTGGGATTCCGTGCATATCTGGAGAGCAGCCTGAAGAAAAATAAGGACGGCTCTTATGATTTGCATCTGCTACCCCGGTCGTGCTGACCGCAGACGGACAGACAGAAATGTTCACAGATGAGCGCGGATATGCATGCTCCATTCCGCTCCCATACGGTACCTACATTGTAAGGGAGACCACCACACCGCACAACTTCACGCCAGTCGATGATTTTAAGGTTGTGATCTCAGAGAATCATCCGGATCAGCCGCAGGTATGGCGTGTGCTTCTGGATAAAGAGTTTGAAGCAAAATTAAAGATCATCAAAAAAGACGATGAGACAAAGAAATCTGTCCTGGTTCCTAATACTGAGTTTAAGGTATACGATCTGGACAACCAGAAATACGTGGAACAGGTAACTACCTACCCATCCACTACGGTACATAAATCTTATTTTACTGATGAAAATGGATACCTGATCCTGCCGCAGAATCTTGCTTGTGGAAATTACCGCATCGAAGAAGTGACTGCACCGGATGGATACACCCACAGCACCAATACCGTGGAAATCAAGGTAGACAGCGATACCGCATACCAGGAAGACCCGGTCAGCGGTGACCTGATCATCGAGGTGAATTTTGAGAACCACCCGGCAAAAGGCAGACTGACTATCCGCAAGGAAGGAGAAGTAGTCAAAGGTTTTGACAAGGATTTCACTTATGAGGAAGCCAGCCTTGCAGGAGCTGTGTTTGAGGTTTATGCCGCAGAAGATATTTATACCGCAGACCATCAGAAAGATGAGAACGGCAACCGTTATCTGGAATATGCCAAAGACACACTGGTGCAACGGTGACAACCGATGAATCGGAAGTGCGTAGTAGAGAACCTTCCGCTTGGCAAATACCGTGTAGAAGAGAAAAAAGCACCGGAGGGCTACACCTGGAATGCCAAGGCGAAGAAGTAACTTTCATCTATGCCGGACAGGATACCCCGGTTGTAGACGAAGAAGTGACATTTACCAATGAACGCCAGAAGGTAAGCATCACCGTGGAAAAACAGGATGCAGAAACCGGAAGCGTGGTAGCTGGAGCCGTCTTTGGTCTTTATAATAAGAATGAGATCAAATCCGGTGACAATGTAATCGTGAAAGCGGACACCTTATTACAGGAGATTACAAGCGATGAAAAGGGACAGGCACACTTCACCCTGGAGCTGCCGCTTGGAACTTATTATGTAAAAGAAATTTCTGCACCGGACGGTTTTGTATCCTCTGATGAGTACTGGAATTTGATGCCACCTATCAGGGACAAGACATCCAGACCATTAAACTGAAATCGATTAAGAAGAACCAGCCGACGACCATCGAGGTGACAAAATCCGATCTGACAACAGGCGTGGAGTTGAACGGAGCATCCCTTTCTGTTCTGGATGAGGATGGAAACGTGATCGACAGCTGGACTTCCGTAAAGGATGAGCCTCATGTGATCAAATATCTGACTGTTGGAAAAACCTATATCCTCCGTGAATCCCTTGCACCGCTTGGTTATTTAAAGACTACGGATGTGAAATTCACCATCGAGGATACCGCAGAAATACAGAAAGTGGAAATGCAGGATCATGTACCGAAAGCACTGCTGATCGTAAACAAGAAGGGCGAATTCCTCGATAAGATCACCCTGCTGGATAACGTCAAAGGTGTTGTGGAACATTTCTTTGAGTACATTACAGGAAGCCTGACAGACGTTACCTTCGAAATCCGTGCTGCCGAAGATATCAAAGCAGCTGATGGCGTAAGCCCGGACTATTATTCCAAGGACGAACTGGTAGCAACTGTAACTACCGATGCAAACGGTGTTGCAGAAGTATCTGCCTTCCGGTTGGAAAATATTATGTCAAAGAGGTAGACACAGCATATGGTTATATCCTGGATGAAGAACCACGATATGTAGATCTTTCCTACCGCAATCAGGATACCCCGGTTGTCGTATACGATGAGGACTGGCAGAACAACCGCCAGAAGGTGAAAGTGAACGTCCTGAAGAAAGAAAAGGATACCGACCGTGTATTAAAAGGCGGCATCTTTGGATTGTACACTAGGAACGACATCCTGTCCGCATCTGGAAAGGTGCTGATGGAAGCAGATACCTGATCGAGTTAAAAACAACAGATGTAGATGGAAAGATTTCCTTTATTGCAGACCTGCCGATTGACGGAACCTATTATGTGAAGGAGCTGTATGCACCGGATGGATTTGTCACCACCGGAGAAGAACAGGAATTTGTTTTTGAGTACCAGGGAGACAAAGAAGCAGAAGTGTCCTATGAGTTCGTATTTGAAGATGAGCCGACAACGTGGAACTTTCCAAAACCGATCTGACCACAGGCGAGGAACTGCCGGGAGCCAGATTACAGCTGACGGATGAAAACGGGGCTGTTGTTGAGGAATGGACATCCACCAAGGAGCCGCACATCATCAAAGAATTGGTTGTAGGAAAATCGTACACCCTGACAGAAACCAAGCCAGCCGATGGATATGCCACTGCGGAAAGCATCACATTCACCGTGGAGAATACTGTAGAGATCCAGAAACAGGTAATGGAAGATGATGTGACCAAAGTGGAGATCAGCAAAACGGATATTACCGGAGATAATGAGATCGAAGGCGCCAAACTGACCATCACAGATGAAATGGCAACATCGTAGAGAGCTGGACTTCCGGAAAAGAGCCTCATTATATCGAAAACTTCCGATCGGTGAATACACCCTGAAAGAAGAGCAGGCTCCAAACGGTTATGTTGTTGCGGAAGAGATCACATTTGAAGTGGCAGATACCGCAGAGATCCAGAAGGTAGCCATGAAAGATGGTACCGCAAAGGGACGCCTGATCGTTGAGAAAACAGATAAGGATACCGGAGCTGCACTGAAAGATGCGGAATTTGAACTGAGGGATTCCGATGACAAAGTGGTAGAAACTCTGACCACTGATGAAAACGGCCATGCAACCAGCGGACTGCTTGCAATCGGAACTTATAAGGACGGCAAATTTGACAAAGCAGCTACTTACTATCTGGTTGAGACCAAAGCACCGGAAGGATACCAGCTGGACGAAACAAAGCATGAAGTGACATTTACCTATGTAGATGACAAAACCCCGGTAATCGAAGTCATCCAGAAAGTGACGAACGAGAAGCTGCCGGAGGCTACCCCGTCTGTAAGCAACCCGAAAACAGGCGATGACACCAACCTCTGGATTCCAGCCCTGTGCCTGATTCTTTCCGCAGGCGGTTTGATTGGTATGGGTGTGGCATCCAGAAGAAAGAAGAAAAAAGGGGGCAGATAGCTGAAACAATTATATTTTGCGTATGGAAGCAACATGGATCTGGACCAGATGGCATATCGGTGCCCAAAGGCGGAGGTGGTAGAAACCGTCCGCCTGGAGGGGTATCGGCTGACCTTTGCAAGTGCAGGGAGCGGTCTTGCCACCATCTTCCCGGAAGAGGGAAGCCATGTGGACGGCGTCCTCTGGTCACTGACCGGGGACTGTGAAAAGAGCCTGGATCTTTATGAAGCTATCCTGATTTTTACGACAAACAGGAGATCACTGTCAAGAATAAAGGTGGAAGAGAGATCAAAGCCATTGTCTATATCATGACAAAAGATTACATGCAGAACTTAATCCGCCCGGACGGTCGTACCTGACTGGGATCTTAAAGGGTTGCAGGCAGAATCAGATCCCAATAGAACCAATCCTGAAAGCAGCAAGGAAACCGCCTGTGCCGGGACAGACACAGAAGAGCCAGCCAAAGAAATCGAGGAAAGCCGGCCAGGAACGATGAAAGAAAAACCAAAGACAGGAATCTTACAGAGGTTTTTCAAGATCATCTGCATTGCAGTGACGCTGACAAGTGTCGGGTTTTTGATTTACCACATGGTATATTTCCCAATGGAGAACAAAAGCTGGTGGCAGAGCTGAAAGGGAATTTCCCGGAGCCGGAAGCTCCGGGAGCCTCAGGCTCTCAAAAAAAAAGACCAACCAGCTGGAAGAAAATGCCCGGTGGCTGCGGTAGACCTTGTTTCTCTTCGGGAACAATATCCGGATGTGCAGGGATGGCTGACAATACCGGACACCGGGATTGATTACCCAGTGCTTCAGTCCGAACAGGAGAATGGGGAGTTTTACCTGAAACGGAATTACAAAAAGGAATATGACATCAACGGAAGCCTGTTTTACAGGCAGACTGCAAAGTGTCTGAAAGTCGGAACCTTATCATTTACGGTCACAACATGAACAGTGGGGCAATGTTCGGAAATCTGGACTTATATGCAGATGAAACATATTATCAGGAGCATCCCTTTGCTTATCTTCAGACAGAGGATGGCATTCAGGAATACCGAATTGTCACGGTGCTAAAAGCAGACAGGGATCTGTTCCCATTCCAGCAGAAACTCGCAGATGAGGAGGCAGTGCAGGAATATTTAAAAGCAGCCAAGCAGAGGGAAGTGTTCGAAACGGGGGGATGATTACCTAAAGGGTATCTGTGATAAGGTCTTAACGTCATCTCGTGTTCGTATGAATGGAGCGGTGCCAGGAACATCGTCCTGGCGGTGCCGGTTTCCGGGGCAGTGTGGAGCCAGAAGTGTTCGTAAGTACCCCAAAAGTGCAGAAAATGAGACAAATAATGACCGCACGGAACGGAAAGTGTTCAAAACAGGAGAGTATATCAGGTATATGTGTTGAGGGTATTCAGGGTGAAAAATGTTCAAAAAAAGAAACTCTAGCCATACTCTGCAGGTTATCTGCCAATGCTCTGACGGAGAAG
>ENA-OQCS01001829-OQCS01001829.1-human-gut-metagenome-genome-assembly--contig:-NODE-1829-length-10286-cov-1.975687_pt1 | contig 10286 bp, 16 predicted proteins | sample MGYA00242757_ERZ504575 | MGnify/ENA primary metagenome ERZ504575 (study PRJEB26092, sample SAMD00036297) | human gut metagenome | host: Homo sapiens | study: EMG produced TPA metagenomics assembly of... | reverse complement strand
AGAAGTAGCCAGAACCGCACTGGATCTTATGGATGTGGACAAGATGGGCTTAGATCATATCGACAGGAATATCCTCGTGACGATCATCGAGAATTTAACGGTGGTCCTGTGGGACTGGATACCCTTGCAGCTGCCATCGGAGAAGATGCCGGCACTATAGAAGATGTCTACGAACCTTATCTGATCAAGAATGGGTTCCTGAGCAGAACACCCAAGGGTCGTGTGGTAACAGACCTGACTTATCGTCACCTGGGGATAAAGCTTTAGAAAATCAGGACGCATAATTGGTTATTTTTTGCTTGCCACTCGATATAATCTGATATATAATAAATCTTGTATTATATTTTTTACAAGATGGCACATATTGTGTTTCCAAAAGATTGTTAAGAGGGGTGTTGACAATGTCTCCGAAAACAGATACTGAAGTGCTCATAGGTGGTAAAGTATTTACTTTAAGCGGCTATGAAAGCGAAGATTACATGCAGAAGATTGCTTCCTACATCAATAATAAAATGACTGAGTATGGGAAACTGGACAGCTTTCGAAGACAGTCTTTGGACAGACAGAGCGTTCTGCTTCAGCTGAACATTGCAGATGATTATTTCAAAGCCAAAAAGCAGATTTCCATTTTGGAGGAAGAACTGCAGGGGAAAGAAAAGGAACTCTATGATCTGAAGCATGAGCTGATTTCCGCGCAGATCAAGCTGGAAAATGCGGAAAAACAGGGAAAAGAGCTACAGAAGCAGTTGAACGAAGATGCCAGAAAAATTGTTCGTCTGGAGACAGAACTAAAGGATAAATAAATTGATAGCTGTCCGTTTTCGGGCAGCTATTTGTATAAGCGTGTATCATACGCAACAGAGGATGTCTATGAGAAATAAAAAAGTGGAATTACTTGCTCCCGCCGGGAATGCGGAAGCATTTTACGGAGCCGTACACGCGGGAGCAGATGCAATCTATCTGGGAGGAAATCGATTTGGCGCACGTGCATATGCTGAGAATTTTTCGGAAGATGAACTGGTGGACTGTATCCGATATGCTCACCTGTTGGGCAGAAAAGTATATCTTACCGTAAATACCCTGGTAAAAGAATCCGAGTTCTCTGAGCTTTATGAATATCTGATGCCTTATTATCGCGCCGGCCTGGACGGTGTCATCATTCAGGATATGGGTGTATTTGCCTTTATCCGTGATGCCTTTCCGCAGATGGAACTACATGGAAGTACCCAAATGACGATCACCGGTGAATATGGTGCAGAATTTCTGAAAAAGCAGGGTGCCTGCAGAGTGGTACCCGCCAGAGAACTGAGTCTGGAAGAGATTCGTCGTATCAAGAAGTAACCGGAATGGAAATAGAATGTTTTATTCATGGTGCCATGTGTTACTGTTATTCCGGTCAATGCCTCTTCAGCAGTATCCTGGGCGGGCGAAGCGGCAACCGCGGCAGATGTGCCCAGCCATGCCGACTGCCGTATACCGTAGGTGGTAACCGCCGTGAATGTTATCCTTTAAGTCTGAAGGATATGTGTACCATTGAGAATATTCCGGAACTGATAGATGCCGGAATCGATTCTTTTAAAATAGAAGGCCGTATGAAGAAACCAGAATATGCCGCCGGTGTAACCGCTGTTTATCGGAAATATATTGATAAATATTATGAGAAGCCCGGGGAAAAGCTTTTCATTTCAGGGGAAGACCTTCATCGGTTATCCTGCCTTTATATTCGCAGCGAACGGCAGAACGGCTATATCATAAACATAACGGCAAAAGAATGGTGACTCTGAACAATCCTGCCTACAGTGGCAGTGATGAGCAGGTTTTGGAGCAGATTCGCGAAAAATATTTATACAAACATCTGACACTTCCGGTACAAATGAAGGCTTCTTTTCTCACCGGAACCGTTGCTAAACTGACTCTTCGTTGTGATCAGACAGAGGTAACCGTTACCGGAGAGACCGTCCAGGAAGCAGCAAAACAGCCGATTACTGTGGAAAATATTTCCAAACAATTGGGAAAATTGGGAGGAAGTAATTTCCATTTAGATGGCACCATGATATCCGGGTAAGTGAAAATGCATTCTATCCTCTGAAGACAATGAATGAGCTCCGGAGAAAAGGGCTGTCGCTGTTAGAGCAGAAACTGATTACAGCAAACGGCTTCCCTTATACCAGAGAGGTACAGAAACCTTTTGACATTACCGGAGCACATAACGGACATATGCAGAAACAAAGTGGATTTTCGTTATATCTCGAACCGCAGAGCAGTGGAACGGGTTTCTGAGATCGTCTTTTCTTAAAAAACCGAAAGAACATACTTCGTTACGAATTTATGTTGACAGTGATCTGTTCCTCACCTGGGGGGATACTAACGCAGAGCACTTACAAATATTAAAAAAAAATTTCAGCAGAGACAGTGCTCGCTCTGCCTAAAATCATTCGCTTACGCGACAGTCGGTATCTGAAATTGTTGGAGAAAAGCATTCGTGACAATTTAGAAGCTGTTGACGGATTTTTGATAAGTTCCCTGGAACACGTTGGCCTTCTGCAACAGTGGGATTTTTTACAGTCAAAAAAGAGGTACGGAGATCATGGTCTGTATCTTTGGAATTGCCGCAGTATAGAATTCTGGACGGATTATCTGGACGGATTCTGCCTGCCGTTAGAACTGAATTATGCGGAGCAGAGGCAGATCGTGAATGGGATTCTTCCTGCTGAGAAATTTTTGTACGGTCGGATTCCTATGATGGTGACGGCTAACTGTGTGACGAAGACTACCGATCATTGTCGACGCGAGGAAGGTTTCGGAATCACAGAACTGACAGATCGTTACCATAAAGTGTTTCCGGTAATGCGAAACTGTACGCATTGCTATAATATTATCTATAACAGTGTTCCTTTCTCCCTGCATAAAACAGTTGCAAAATGGAAGGACAGTTTTTGTTGTCGTTTGGAATTTACAACAGAATCGGAAAATGAGACTTGGAATGTACTGGAGTATTTTTACGGAAGCAGAACGGATCTGCCTTATACGGAATATACCACCGGTCATGAAAAACGTGGCGTAGAATAGAGAAAGGGATCCCTAATTCATGCAGGAATATGTAATAGAATTATCTAAATATTTCATAGCCCTTTTTATGGTGCTCTATACCGGCAGCTGTTTTTATACTTTCCGTTACCCGGTTGGCGAATATTCCAAAGGAATCTTTATATTGCAGAATATTTTAATGTTTCTGGTACAGGTCCTTTGTTTTTTGGATCTGTCTCTTACCGGCCGAGATCTTCAGTATTTATTTTTCTTTGCATTTATACTGATTTTTCTGTTCGCAACGATTACTATGGTTTCTCTGATCTACGAGAATATCAATAGGCTTTTGCTCAATAACATGTGCATGCTTTTGGGCATCGGCTTATGTATGGTATCCAGACTTTCTTTTGATAAAGCGATCCGACAGTATGTGATTGTTCTGGTATCACTGATCATGTCGCTTTTTATACCTTTTTTACTTGGCAGAATTCACTTTTTCAAAAAAATCACCTGGTTATACGCAACACTGGGAATTGGTCTGCTCAGTACGGTATTGATTCTCGGAGAGGTAACCCATGGGTCCAAAATATCTTTTACCATGGGAGGAATTACATTTCAGCCTTCGGAATTTGTGAAGATCCTGTTCCTTTTCTTCCTGGCGGGTGCATTATGGGAAAATGTGTCCTTTCAGCGGGTGTTACTGACTGCTGTGATTGCAGGAGCTCATGTAGTTGTCCTGGTCGTATCCAAGGATCTGGGAAGTGCGCTGATCTTTTTCATTGGTTTTGTATTCGTTGTTTTTGCCGCAACGAAAAATTATCTCTATCTGGCGGCCGGAATGATCGGCGGAGGCGCAGCCTCTTATCTGGCATATCTGTTGTTTGATCATGTACGGGTCAGAGTTCTGGCATGGCAGGATCCTTGGAAATACATCGACAGTAAGGATATCAGATCACACAGTCGCTGTTTGCCATCGGAAGCGGAAGCTGGTTCGGCATGGGATTATTAAAAGGTAATCCTACCGCGATTCCGTATGTGGAAGCGGATTTCATTTTTTCATCCATTTGTGAGGAACTGGGAGTTATCTTTGGAATGTGCCTGATTCTGATCTGTATCAGCAGTTTTTTGGAAATGATGCGGATTTCGGTACAAATTCACGACCGCTTTTATCAGCTGATCGTATATGGCATCGGTATTATGTATATTTTTCAGATTTTTCTGACGGTTGGCGGAGGAACCAAGTTTATCCCTCTGACAGGTGTAACGTTGCCGTTTATCAGTTACGGCGGAAGTTCCGTTATGACTACGATGATCATGTTTTTCATTATACAGGGAATTTACATCCGGCTTCAAAAGGAAGGTGAGCGCAGAAGTGGCAGAAAATAAAAAAACGCAAAATCACAAACGTATGGGAAACCAGCGGGAGATCTGGATCTCTGCAGGTGCAGTCGGTGTGCTGTTTCTGTGTCTGTTTCTCTATCTGGGACATTTTGTGGCCACGAGTGAACAGGACATGATCAACAACAGCTATAATTCAAGACAGCAGATACTGTTGTCGAGAAATTATCGGGGATCCATCTATTCCAGAGATGGAGAGGTACTTGCGGAGACAATCTTGAATGATGAGGAAGAAGAGAGCCGTAACTACCCTTACAAAAATCTGTTTTCTCACATTGTTGGCTATTCCACACAGCAGAATGGGTGTTGAAGCGCTGGCCAATTATTATTTGATCAATACAAATACTTCCTTGAGTAACAAGGTGAAAAACGATACTGCCGGAAAAAAGAATCCCGGGGATAATGTTTACACTACACTGGATGTTAAAATTCAACAGGTGGCAAATGATCAGCTGGATATCTATCGCGGTGCCATTATTGTAACCGAAGTGTCTACCGGGAAGATTCTTGCCATGGTATCCCATCCGGATTTTGATCCCAATTCCATCGGAGAAATATGGGAGGATCTGGTAGATAACGATTCCAGTACCGTACTGGTCAACCGGGCTACACAGGGATTGTATCCTCCGGGTTCTACCTTTAAAATTGTGACGGCATTGGAATATATTCGGGAAAATCCGAATACCTACCAAAATTATTCTTATACCTGCAACGGAGCTTTTCGCCTGGGCAATAGCAAGATCAGCTGTTATCACGGCTCCAGTCATGGGACGGTGGATTTTACCAGATCTTTTGCAAAATCCTGTAATTCGTCCTTTGCTAATATCGGAATGAGCCTGGACCGGACTGCTTTTCAGGAGACATTAAATGATCTTCTGTTTAACAAAGAGCTGCCATTGACACTGAATTATGCCAGAAGTTCAGCGCTGGTATCCGATGATACTCCTCCGGCGGAAATGATGCAGACCTCCATCGGTCAGGGTAAGACACAGATTACTCCTATGCATCTGAACATGATCACCTGTGCCATAGCCAACAACGGAGTCCTCATGAAACCGTACGCGATCGATCACGTGGAGAATGATGAAGGAACTGTCATTAAAAGTTTCAAACCCAGCGAATACGGCAGTCTGATGTCAGAAGAAGAGTCTGCGATCCTCAGACAACTGATGACTGATGTGGTCCAGGAGGGTACCGCTTCCAAGTTAAAAGGACTTGAATATACCGCAGCCGGAAAAACAGGTTCCGCGGAATATAATAATATTAAAGGTGACAGTCATGCATGGTTTACCGGATTTGCTCCTGCAGAAGATCCGGATGTGTGTGTAACCATTATTGTGGAAGGTGCCGGCAGCGGCGGAGATTACGCCGTGCCCATTGCAAGACGTATTTTTGACGCGTACTTCAGCGAAAAACAGTAATCGGAGGTTAAGGAACATGATTGAGGCTATCAGCTGCGGCGGAGTCGTAATATTTCGCGGAAAGATTTTACTGCTCTATAAGAATATCAAAAACAAATACGAAGGCTGGGTTCTTCCGAAAGGAACGGTGGAACCCGGTGAGACCCATGAAGAGACCGCATTGAGAGAAGTATTGGAAGAGAGCGGTTCCCGGGCATTTATCGTGGACTACGTCGGGAGAAGTGAATATTCATTTACCGTACCGGAGGATGTGGTAGCAAAAGAGGTTCACTGGTATCTTATGAGTACCGACAGTTATTACAGTAAACCGCAGAGAGAAGAATATTTTGCGGATTCCGGTTTTTATAAATATCATGAAGCATATCATTTACTGAAGTTTGCCAACGAGAAACAGATTTTGGAAAAAGCTTATGCGGAATACCAGGAAAGAAAAAGGAATAATCAATGGATGAATTGATTATTCCCGCTTCTTATTTTATTTATTATATTTATTACGTTTTTAACGATTTCCAGATCGGTTCTCTGCAAAAGATCCACAAATTCATTTTTTTCATTTTTCAGAATCGGGCGGGAGAACTTATTGGGATGAATGATCAGGACTTCCCAGACACTTCCGTCATTCAACTGCACATTGGTACCGATTTGTGCGTCTGCGATCCGTTTCATGATCGGCATTAACAATTCCACATCATACTTGTCCAGACTCTTTTCGAAATTCCCCAAAATCTGTAACGGTGTAAGTGCGTTGCGGTAAGTTCTCGGCGATGCATTGCAATATAAGCGTCAATGATCGCCATATATCTGGCATAGACATCAATTTTCTGCCCCGACATATGATAAGGATAACCGCTGCCATCCAGACGTTCGTGATGCATGATCACTGCATTTTTAACATGTTCGTTTAAATCCTGGTTACGTACGGAAGTATAGCCTACCACCGGATGCGTTTTGATGATCTTGAATTCTTCCTCTGTGAGTTTTCCCGGCTTCCACAACAATTCATAAGGAAGCTGCAGCTTTCCGATATCATAATAGAATCCGCAAAGAATCAAAGTGTTTTTTCTTCTTTCTGACATAGAGAGCCAGTCGGCGAACGTACCTGCCAGCAGTGCAGCATTCAGGCCCTGCGTATACGTCAGTTCATCCTCACTTGGCATAAGGTTATACAGATAATCCAGCAATACGGATCCGGAAGTAATATAATAGTATAATTCTTGATATATGGTAAGTAGAAAAATATCCGCCGGCTTTCTTCCCATGACCAATAATTGTTTCATGGCCAGTTTATACTCAGCCAGAAAAATCGGATAAGCACGTTCAAATGCCTTAAAATTGGAATCAAAGCGAATTTTCTCATAATGGGTCGTGGCGAAATCAATATCCTCCATAATCGTAACGCATACCAGATTGTATCGCTTTAATTTTTCTATGATCTGCGGAGTTACTGTGGTACCGGCAGGATAAATGACATGATTCTGATCCTGAATGTCTTCTCCAAGAACCATATCCGGCTGAAGCTCCATCTTCGTTATAACTTTCAATGGTTTTTCCTCCTCATTAGTACTGATTACAGTATAAAATATCATCCGGAAAAGTCAAGCGACAAAAATTGTAATATAGAAGAATCTATGCTATAATAAGCTCACCTTGGCAGCAATAACCTATGCTGCAGGGCAGGTTAACAAAAAGGAATTTATTTATGGCAGGAAAGCTTACGTTTGCTCCCAATCTCTATCTGGGAGAAAGCATTGCATCTGAAAAACTGGATAAACTAAAAAAGAGACTGGAAAAAAACCTCTTTTGGCAAATGTCTATCTCATACTCCGGCGAAGAACCCGGCCGATCAGCTAGATATTTTTGATGCCAGGCAACTCATACAGCCTCATTACAAAAAAGAAGAATTTCTGATTCTTGGTATTGCAGCGGGATATGAGGAGGCATTGCAGCTGATCGAACAGATCACAGGAGAATGTCTGGACGCCAGAGGCGACTGTAATCTTCGGGAGTATTTACTATGTTAACGATTCTTTTTAAAATATTGGGCATTTTAGGAATTCTGTTGCTGGTACTTCTGGGGATTGCACTTACGGTAATACTTTTGGTATTGTTTTTCCCTCTTTGTTATAAGGCATCCGGACAGAAGAGTGCCGATGAAATGCGTTTTTCCGTAAAAGTCCGATGGTTATTCGGTCTGGTGCGAATCTTTTACAATTATCCGCAGCCGGGAAAGCTTCTGGCAAAGATCCTTTTTTTTACCGTATATGATTCCTCGGACGAGAGAAAAGAGAAAAAGCACGTTTCCACCGGGAAGTCCTCAAAAAAAGCAGTGGTTCCTCCCACAACGGAAATACCACAGGAAGCTGTGCCTCCCGCTTCCGATCCGCAGCCATCTGTGAAAGAACCGATTCCGGAGCAAAAAGCACGAAAGAAAGAGGCTTTTTTAATAAAATCCGGTACACAGTCGGTAAAATATGTGATAAAATCAAACATATTCTGAATAACATTACTTTTTATAAAGATTTATGGAATGACCCGGAGACCAGAGGATACTACGGCATGCCGGAAACCGTATCGGTCATATTCTGAAATCATTACGTCCGCGAAAACTGGAACTTACGGCCCGCATCGGCACCGGATCACCGGATACCACAGGCTACCTGTACGGAATCTACGGTATGATACTTCCTCAATTGGGAAAAGACATCTGTATCACTCCGGAATTTTGAACAGGCAATTTTAGAGGGTAATTTTAAAAACATCCGGCCATTTTACCTTAGCGTGTGTATTGTTTCATACCATTTGCCTGCTTATGGATAAGCGGCTTAAGCTATTGCAGCATAAAATCAGACAATTTCAAAATAAAGAAAAAGAATAACAGATTAAAAACAGGAGGTTTAATATGGCAGAAAAAGATAATCAGTTTCAGGGGGTTGTGGAATCTCTTTTAAAAGGAATGGATACCGTGCTCTCCACAAAGACGGTAGTAGGCGAAGCTACCAAGATCGGAGATACCATTATATTACCGTTAGTAGATGTTACTTTCGGTGTCGGAGCCGGTGCGGGGAATAATTCCGAGAAAAGATCCGCATCCGGAGCCGGTGGTCTGGGCGGTAAAATGACTCCCAGTGCCGTACTGGTGATCAAAAACGGTTCCACCAAGCTGGTCAATATCAAAAATCAGGATACTGTTACCAAGATTCTGGATATGATTCCCGATATTGTAGATAAATTTACCCAGCCGAAAGAAAAAGAAGGAATGTCGGATGCCGAAGTTGTCGATATTGCATTCCCCGAAGACGGAGAAAAGCCTTCCGAAGATAAGTAATAATTTTTATACTCTGCATATAATAAGATGAGAATATGAATAGCGGGTCTTTTATGAAAAAAATCATTGGCCTGATTCTATTTTTTGTAGCTATCGGCATGTTGTTGATGATGGTGATCCACAATCGGCTCATCGGATTGATCATATTGGCACTTCTGTTGTTTGCAGGGTATTATCTTTTCAGCAGTTGTGAGTAAGAGGGTTGAGCATGATTGATTGGGAAGAAATCATCAGGACAGAAAGTACAGAGGAACTGAAAGAAGCCAAGCTCTGGCTGTTTCAGGAGAATATGCGTTTGCAGCAGGAGCGTACCGAATTAGAACAGGCAAAGGACAAATTCCTCGAGGAACGTGTAACACTCCGGGATGAACTGGATGCTTTGAACCGTCGTACGGTTATGGAACGAAAACGTCTGAAAGAAGAAAGTCTGTTTTTTGAGAAAAAAATGGCAATTCTGCAGGACGGTTTCCGCCAGTTGGAAGAGGATCGGAAAAAGCTGGAAAAAGAGAGACGACTTCTCCGGGAAGAAGAGGTCAGTCCAAAAGCTTCTGACGAAGACGGCACCGAGAATACCCTTACCGTAGTACAGCTTTTATTTCGCGGTGTCAATAATCCATTGGCATTACGGAAGAGATATCGGGATCTGATCAAAATCTTTCATCCGGACAACCTTTTCGGTGACGGAGAGCTGGCTGGACAAATCAACAAAGAGTATTTAAAAAGGAAACAGGAAGAGCGGTTTTGGTAAAAAAATAAGCCAGAAATGAAATTTATCATTTCTGGCTTTCTAAATCCAATATTATCGTAGAAGATTAAGCTCTTTCAACTTTACCAGATTTTAAGCAGCTGGTGCAGACATGCATTCTTCTAGCTCCGCCGTTAACCTTGCACTTAACGCTCTTAACATTAGAGTTCCAAATTGCGTTGCTTCTTCTATGAGAATGGCTTACGTTGTTACCGAAATGAACGCCTTACCGCAAATATCACATTTAGCCATCTTGACACCTCCTCGATCTAACGCGCATCTTACGCTTAACTTTTAATCAAAAATTTTTAATAAAACATATGTGAAATGCTCACAACATTGATATATTAACAGAAAAACAAAATAAAAG
>ENA-OQCS01001828-OQCS01001828.1-human-gut-metagenome-genome-assembly--contig:-NODE-1828-length-10294-cov-2.829743_pt1 | contig 10294 bp, 11 predicted proteins | sample MGYA00242757_ERZ504575 | MGnify/ENA primary metagenome ERZ504575 (study PRJEB26092, sample SAMD00036297) | human gut metagenome | host: Homo sapiens | study: EMG produced TPA metagenomics assembly of... | reverse complement strand
GCTTCCGAGCAGTCCGTGACCGTCATCGACACCATCTATGACCAGGTTAAGGCCGAGTTCCAGAAGCGCGGCTGCTACTTCGTCAAGCAGGGTGCCGAGATGGAGGCCCTGCGTGCCGCCATGTTCAAGAACGGCGCCCTCGATCACCGCATCCCCGGCATGGCTGCCGCCAAGATCGCCGAGCTCGCCGGCATCGAGGTTCCTGCCAAGACCAAGATCCTGATCGCCGAGGTCACCTCCACCGACCCCGCCAAGGAGGAGTTCTCCCACGAGAAGCTCTCCCCGGTCCTGGCCATGTATCACGCCAAGGACTTCCAGGAGGCCGTCGACAAGCCGAGCACCTGGTGCTCGCCGGTGGCCCGGGCCACACCGCCTCTCTGTACGTGCACCCTGCCCAGGCCGAGAAGATCAGCCTGTTCGAGCACGTCATGAAGGCCTGCCGTATCGTCATCAACACCCCGTCCTCGCACGGCGGCATCGGTGACCTGTACAACTTTGGCATGAAGCGTCTCTGACCCTGGGCTGCGGCTCCTGGGGCGGCAACTCCGTCTCCGAGAACGTTGGGGTGAAGCACTTGATCAACGTTAAGACTGTGGCCGAGCGCCGTGAGAACATGCTGTGGTTCCGCGCTCCCGAGAAGGTCTACTTCAAGAAGGGTTCCACGCCCGTCGCCCTCGACGAGCTTGGCAACGTCATGGGCAAGAAGCGCGCCTTCATCGTCACCGACCAGTTCCTCTTCAAGAATGGCAACACCCGCGCCATCGAGCCAAGCTCGACGAGATGGGCATCGCCCACGACTGCTTCTACGACGTCGAGCCCGATCCGTCGCTGCAGTGCGCACGTCGCGGCGCCAAGCAGATGGCTCTCTTTGAGCCGGACGTCATCATCGCCGTCGGCGGTGGCTCCGCTATGGACGCCGGCAAGATCATGTGGATGATGTACGAGCACCCCGAGTGCAAGTTTGAGGACATGGCCATGGACTTCATGGACATCCGCAAGCGTATCTTCACCTTCCCCGAGATGGGCAAGAAGGCCTACTTCGTCGCGTCCCGACCTCTTCGGTACCGGCTCCGAGTGCACGCCGTTCGCCATCATCACCGACAAGGAGACCGGCATCAAGTGGCCGCTCGCCGACTACGCGCTGCTCCCCAACATGGCTATCGTCGACGCCGACAACTGCATGACCGCCCCGCGCGGCCTGACCGCTGCCTCCGGCATCGACGTCATGACCCACGCCATCGAGTCCTACGTCTCCATCATGGCTTCCGACTACACCAAGGGCCTCTCCGAGCGCGCTGCCAAGCTCGTCTTTGAGAACCTGCCTCCAGCTTCACGAACGGCGCCAAGGACCCGCACGCCCGCGAGGAGATGCACAACGCCTCCTGCATGGCCGGTATGGCCTTCGCCAACGCCTTCCTGGGCCTCAACCACTCCATGGCTCACAAGCTCGGCGCTTTCCATCACCTGCCCCACGGCATCGCTAACGCCGTCATCCTGACCCGCGTCATGCGCTACAACGCCGCCGAGGCTCCCGTCAAGATGGGTACCTTCTCCCAGTATCCTTACCCCAACGCGCTGCACAACTACGCCGAGATGGCCAAGTACTGCGGCATCGAGGGTAAGGACGACAAGGAGGTCTTCGAGAACTTCATCACGAAGCTCGAGGAGCTCAAGGACTTCATCGGTGTCAAGAAGACCATCGCCGACTACGGTGTTGACGAGCAGTACTTCCTCGACACCCTCGACGAGATGACCGAGCAGGCATTCAACGACCAGTGCACCGGCGCTAACCCGCGCTACCCGCTCATGAGCGAGATCAAGGAGCTCTACCTGGACGCCTACTATGGCCGCGAGCCCCAGGACTACGCCGTCTGCTAGTTTTTAGCACGGTTTTTTGCGGCGGGGGTGCACGGGTGTTTCACACACCCCCGCCGTCGCTTCTATCGCATCGTTGAAAGGATGCAACCATGCTGCTACCCGATTCCAAGACCGAGCTCGTCCGCCGTGGCAACAAGGTCGTTTACGACCTGGGCGACAAGATCGTCAAGGTCTTTAACGAGACCAAGCCTGTCTCCGACGTGTTCAACGAGGCTTTGAATCTTGCCCGCATCAATGAGTGCGGCATCCGCAGCCCCAAGGCTCTCGAGGTTTCCCAGCTCGAGAACGCCAACGGCTGGGCGCTCGTGACCGAGAAGGTTCCGGGCACCACCCTTGCCGAGAAGATGACTGCCGAGCCCCAGCGCTTTGGTGAGTACCTCGAGATGTTCGTCGACCTCCAGATCGAGATCCACGGCTATACCTCCCCGCTGCTCAACCGTCAGCGCGACAAGTTCGCCCGCATGATCGACAGCCTTGATCAGCTCAATGCCACCACGCGCTACAACCTTCAGGAGCGTCTGGACGGCATGACCAAGGAGTTCAAGGTCTGCCACGGCGACTTCAACCCCTCCAACGTCATCGTCGGCGACGACGGCCAGCTCTATGTGTGCGACTGGGCACACGCCACCCAGGGCTCCCCTGCTGCCGACGTTGCCACCACCTACCTGCTCTTTGCCCTCAACAGCAAGGACCAGGCCGAGGCCTACCTGGAGCTCTACTGCGACCGTGCCGACATGCCCATGCAGGTCGTGCGTCAGTGGACGAGCATCGTCGCCGCTTCCGAGCTCGCTCGTAAGCGCAACGTGAACGATGAGTTCCTGAAGAACTGGATCGACGTCGTCGATTATCAGTAATATCTGAGCGATTTATTTCGCATCGGAGGCACAATGGAAAACCCCGCAGCTCGCATGGCTGTGGGGTTTTCCTTTTAGATATCGAGGATGCTACAAGATAATAGGACGGCCCCGCATCTCCCCGATTGGAGATATGCGGGCGTCCCACATATCGAACTACAAGCGAAATCGTCGATTAACGGCGGGCTGCCTTAACAAGCTCGGCAACCTTGGCAACGACCTCGTCGATCGCCACGTCCTCGCGCTCGCCCGTAGCACGGTCCTTGAGCTCAACGGTGCCATTCTTAAGGCCGCGCTTGCCCAGAACCACCTGATACGGGAAGCCCATGAGGTCGTTATCGGCAAACTTAAAGCCCGGACGCTCATCGCGATCGTCGACGACGACCTCGATACCCTCGGCACACAGGCCATCAACAATCTGCTCGCAGACGGTAGCGCACTCTTCCTTCTTGGGATCAAGCGGAATCACCGCGACCTCGTACGGGGCAACGGAGACCGGCCAGACGATGCCGTGCTCATCGTTGTGCTGCTCCACGACGGCAGCGAGCGAGCGAGAAACGCCCACGCCGTAGCAACCCATGATAAGCGGCTTCTCCTTGCCGTCCTCGTCCATAAAGGTGGCGCCCATGGCCTCGGAGTACTTGGTGCCCAGCTGGAAGACTGGGAAACCTCGATGCCGCGAGCAGCAGAGAGCGGCTTGCCGCAGTGCGGGCAAGGATCGCCAGCAACGACGGTGACCAGGTCGGCCCACTCGTCGACGGTAAGTCGCGCTCGGGACAGGCACCGGTAAGTGATAATCGACCTCGTTGGCACCGCAGGCCCACTGCTTGGACTCGCGCAGGCTCTCGTCGCACACCAGACGGATGCCTCGGGCAGGTTGACCGGTCCGATAAAGCCCTTGTGCAGCCCGTTCGCCTGAAGCTCCTCGTCGGTCATCATGCGATAGCCCTTGCCAAAGACGTGCTCGGCCTTGCAGTCATTGAGCTCGTGGTCGCCCGGGACAATGGCCACGACTGGCTTGCCCTCGGCATCGATCAACGCCAGCGACTTTCGCGTACCGTTCTCGGGGAAGCCAAAGAACTTGGCAACGGCTCGATGGTGCCCATGCCCGGAGTCTCGACCTTGGTGAGCGTACCGTCGCCGGGGCCCTCGGTCACGACGACCTTGGTGCTTGCCGCCTCGTCATCGGCAGCAAAGCCGCAATCGTCGCAGTAGACCAGCGAAGCCTCGCCGGCGTCGGCCAAAGCCATGTACTCGACGGAGGTATCGCCACCGATCTCGCCGGAGTCGGCGACAACGGGCAGAGCCTTGATGTAGCAGCGCTCGCAGATGTTGGCGTAGGCCTGCTTCATCTTGTCGTACTCCTCCTGCAGACTCTCCTGCGTGGCGGAGAAGCTGTAGGCGTCCTTCATGATGAACTCGCGACCGCGCATCAGGCCAAAGCGAGGGCGGAACTCGTCGCGGAACTTGTCCTGAATGTGGTACAGGTTGACGGGCAGCTGCTTATAGGAGCGCAGCTCATTGCGCACTAGGGCCGTGACGGTCTCCTCGTGCGTGGGGCCCAGGACGAACTCGCGACCATGACGGTCGTCAAAGCGCACAAGCTCCTTGCCATAGGCGTCGATACGGCCGGACTCACGCCACAGCTCGGCATCGACCATGATGGGCATCATAAGCTCCTGGGCGCCGGCAGCGTCCATCTCGTCGCGCACGATGTTCTCAATCTTGCGGATCGAGCGCCAAGCAAGCGGCAGATAGGAATACAGGCCGGCGGCTCCTTGCGGATCATGCCGGCACGGAGCAGCAGGCGGTGGCTGGCGAGCTCAGCGTCCGCCGGATCCTCTTTAAGCGTCGGCGCATAGAGCTTAGACATATACATTGCTCGGGTCATTTATTTCTCCTCAATAAGCTTGTCGACCTCTGCCATAAGCGCGTCGACAATTTGGTCCTCAGCTACTTTACCAATGATCTGGCCATGCGAAAAGAGCAAGGCCTGACCACGTCCACAAGCAACGCCCAGGTCGGCATCAGAAGCCTCACCGGGGCCATTAACGGCACATCCCATGACGGCAATCGAAAGCGGCGCGGAATAGTTCTTAAGCCGCTCGGTGACCTCCTCGGCGATGGGAATGAGGTTAACCTGGCAGCGGGCGCACGTGGGGCACGAGACAATCTCGGGACCACGGCGACGCAGGCCCAGCGACTGTAGAATTCCCCAGGCGACCGGCGGCTCCTCAACCGGATCGGCCGTGAGCGACACACGCATGGTGTCGCCAATGCCTTCGGAAAGCAAGATACCCAAGCCTACAGAGCTCTTGATGGTGCCCTGAAGCTTGGTCCCCGCCTCCGTCACGCCCAGGTGAAGCGGAACGTGGGGAATCTCACGTGACAGGGCTCGATAGGTATCGAGCGTCGTTTGCACGCTATGGGCCTTGGCCGAAAGCACAATATTCGTAAAGCCGCGATCCTCAAAGTGCTTGACGAAGCGCTCGCTCGACATCACGAGCTTTTCGGGCTGCGTGAGGTCGTCGCGCTCGGCAATATCTTGCTCAAGCGAGCCCGCGTTCACGCCAATGCGAATCGCACAGCCCGCGGCACCCGCAGCATCGATCACCGCGTCAACCTTGGCCCAATCGCCGATATTGCCGGGATTGATGCGCAGCTTGGCGGCACCGGCCTCAACAGCACCAATGGCGAGCTTATGGTTAAAGTGGATATCGGCGACAATCGGCACCGGAGACTCGGCACAGATGGTGCGGAAGCCTCAAGCGCGGCCTCGGAGGGCACGCTCACGCGCACGATATCGCAGCCAGCCTGCGCCAACGCGCACACTTGCGCAAGCGTTGCCTGGGCATCAGCGGTATCGGTGCAGGTCATAGATTGGACAACCACCGGCGCGCCGCCACCGATCTGCACGCCGCCCACATGCACGGGGCGCGTCAGCTCGCGAGGCAAAGGATGGGATAAAGACAATCCAAACACTCCCCTACAGAATAAATCGAAGGATGTCGGAACGAAGCATATAGACAAACAGCAGCGCAAAGAGCGCGATGCCCACATAGCTCACAATCGTCTGGACCTTGAGCGGAAGCTCGCGGCCCGCAATCTTCTGAATGATCTCGATGACTAGCTTGCCGCCATCGAGTGGCGGGATGGGCAGCAGGTTCATAAAGCCAAGCGAGAATGAAATGAGTGCGGCAAACGAAAGGAACGTGGCAGGGCCGGCAGCAGCAGCCTGTGAGGACATAACGCTAATACCCACGATCGAAGAAGACTGATCGAGAATCTCCATCGTATGCTGCGGCTGGAGTAGCGCATCACGCCATCCGCCGTCTGTACAACATAGGAGAATGACAGACGCGCGAGGTGATCGTCTATACGGACCACCTGCGTAGAGGCATACACACCTAGGCGCTCGTCCTCTTTGAGCGCAACCGTGGTCGAATGCTGCTTGCCGTCACGCTCGTACTCGATGGCGATATCGTCCTTACCGGCGGCCTTGCCGATGGCATCGTAGACATCCATCCAAGTAGAACATGAGACACCGTCAACCGAAAGGATCGCATCACCGGCCTCGATACCCGCCTTGGCGGCAATAGACCCCTCGTCAACCTGACCGATCGCGTGGTATCCATCGGCACGGTGACACCCGCAATGGAATAGATGCTCATAAGGAGCAAAAACCCGTCAAGATATTGACGATAATGCCTGCGAGCAGCATAAAGGCGCGCTTGAGAAAGCTTGGCCAAGATAGGTGTGCGAGCGTTCTTGCGCAAGGAACTCGGCCTCGCCGCACGGCAGCTCCCACACATCGCCCTCGGCAGTCGCATGTTCGCGATCGAAACGGCGACCATCAAAGGTGGTATAGCCTGCCTTGTCTCGCGGCAACGTCTGATATTTAGTGGGATAGTAGCTCGGCGAGGGCTTCTCCCCTTCCTCATACCAGGGCGCGATGGAGCCCCAGCCCAGCAAAAGGGCGCATGCCTCGAGCACATCCTCCTCGGAAAGCTCGAGCTCGACAGCAAGGTCGGCCACGGCCACGCGACCATGACGATAGATAGCCGCGAGCACGCGGTCGGCGCACGAAACATCGGTCGGATCCATACCGCAGATGGCAGCGTAGCCACCCAGCAGCAGCGGGGTCACGCCAAACTTGGTTCCAATGCGACGCGACGTGTAATGGATGTCAAAGCGGCACGGCAGACCCAAAAAGAACTCGGTCACACGGACGCCGCAGGCACGCGCCGCCAAAAAGTGGCCGCCCTCGTGCAAAAACACGAGGACGGAAAGCATCAGCAGGCCCCAAAAGACCGATGAGAGAACGCTCAGAACAGTATCCATAAAACGAAAAAGCAATCCTTATGGGTTAGGAACGGGTTGCGGCGAGCACCTGCGCAGCCTTTTCACGCGCCCACGCATCGATGTCGCGAAGCTGCTCAAACGAATCGACCACCTGCATATCGTGGGCGTCCATGCAGGATTCCACAATGCGATCGATATCGGTAAAGCTGCAGCCATCGTGCAGGAAGGCATCGACGGCGACCTCGTTGGCGGCATTGAGCACGCACGGCATGGTGCCACCCGTCTTGCCGGCACGCTCGGCCAGTGCCAGACAGCGGAAGGTATCCATGTCGCAGCATCAAACGTGAGCTGCCCCAGCTCGCGGAAATCGATACGAGGCGCCGGAGTATCCCAACGCTCGGGATACGAGAACGCGAACTGGATGGGAATACGCATGTCGGATGCACCGAGATGCGCCATCACGGAGCCGTCGGCGAACTCGACCATAGAGTGAATCTTGGACTGACGCTGCACGACCACGTTAATGAAATCGAGGTCGCAGTTAAACAGATGCATGGCCTCAATGCGCTCCAGGCCCTTGTTCATGAGGGTGGCGGAGTCAATGGTGATCTTGGCACCCATGGCCCACGTGGGATGCGCGAGGGCATCGGCACGCGTCACGCGATCGAGCTCGTCGCGCGTGCGGCCAAAGAACGGACCGCCCGAGCAGGTGAGCCAAATGCAGTGGGCCTCGCGCGGGTTCTCCCCCAGATAGCACTGGTAGATGGCGGAATGCTCAGAGTCGACCGGAATAAGCTGGCCCGGTTGCGCTAACGGCATAAGCAAGTCGCCACCGACGACGAGGGACTCCTTGTTGGCAAGGGCAAGGCGCTTATTCGAGGTCAAGGCCGCATGGCTCGCCTCGAGACCGGCGGCGCCCACAATAGCGACGAGCACGCAGTCGACATCGTCGCGACGCGCGAGCTCGCAAACCGCCTGCGCGCCAACGCCGAGCTGTGTGCCCTCGGGCAACTCCTGCAGCACGGCGTCATCGCCATGAGCGACATCGGCAACGGCAACCGCCGGAACCGAGAACTCGCGGGCAGCGGCAACGAGCTCCGAGGTGCTGGAATTAACGGACAGCGCCGTCACCTGCAGGCGATCGGCATGCTGGCGGCACACATCGAGCGCCTGGGTGCCGATAGAGCCCGTACAACCCAGGATGGCAACACGGAGGCGTCCATCGGGGCCATACGTCGTCTGGAATGACATTACAGCACGCCTCCGATCATCAAAAGCAGCTGCGCGGTAATGCAGCCAAAGATAAGCGAGTCGCTACGGTCGAGCATGCCGCCATGGCCCGGGATAAGGTTGCCGGAATCCTTGACGCCCACACCGCGCTTGATGCGTGACTCGATAAGGTCGCCGATAACGCCTAGGACGGACACGACCACGCCGCACAGCAGCGCATAGGGCAGGCTGAGCTTGTAGAAGTGCGTCGCCCACAGGATGAGCCAAATCAAAACCGAGCCCAGGATGCCACCGGCAAACCCCTCCCAGCTCTTTTTGGGAGAGATCTTGGGGACCATCTTGTGCTTGCCGATACGGCTGCCCACGATGTAGGCAAACGAATCGGAGACCCAAAGGGACGCGCAAACGCCCACCGAAAGCAGGGCGCGCAAACCAGGGCACGGCATCGCGCAGCAGCACGATAGCCGACAGCATAAAGCCAGTGTAGATTGGACCATGAGCGTCACGGCCACATCGGAGATGCGGGTACGCGGCGACCAGACATACCAAATGCCCACAGCGAGCATCAGGCAAAAAGCAGGGCATTCAGCAACATCGAATCGCCCAACGCCGACAGCGGAAAGAGTACGGCGGCAGCGATACCCATGCGCTCGTTAGCCATCTTGCCATCGAGCCTCGTCATACGGAAAAACTCATAGCAGCACAGACCGCTCATGACAGAAACAAAGATGGCCGTGGGCACGATACCCAAAACCAGGCACAGGATAAAGACAACGGCATAAACGATACCGGCGGCGGCACGGGTAATAAAGCCCGCAAGCCAAGAACCGGTGCCGCTCTTTGCTGCAGGTGCTCCCGCAGCGGCAGCTTGCGCGCAGGCGCCGCGGAAACTGGCGTCTTGGGAGCAGATCCCTTGGGACGATCGGACACGATTAAGCCTCCTCGGTCTTGCTCAGTCCGCCAAACCTACGGTCACGGCCCTGATAGCCAAAATGGCGTCGACAAGGCCCCAACGATCAAAGTCGGGCCAATAGGTATCGGTGACGTAGAACTCGGAATAAGCCACCTGCACAGCAGATAGTTCGAAAGGCGCAGCTCACCAGAGGTGCGAATCACAAGCTCGGGATCGGGAAGACCGGCGGTATAGAGATGGGAAGCCACCATGCCGTCATCAATCGCGGCAGGATCGATCTTACCGGCGGCAGCGTCGAATGCGATCTGACGGACAGCGCGGGTAATCTCGGCACGCGCGCCGTAGTTGACGGCAAGCGCCAGCGTCATACCAGTGTGATCGGCGCACTCGGCAAGACCGCGTTCAAAAACGTCACGGGTCTTCTTGGGCAGCGCGGAAATGTCACCCAAAAAGACGACGCGCACGTTTTCGCGCTTCAGAAGCGGCAGCTCGTCGATAAACGTCTTGGCAAACAGATGCATCAAGACGTTGACCTCATGCTGCGGGCGGTTCCAGTTTTCGGTAGAAAACGCATAGGCAGAAAGCACGTCGACGCCCAAACGCACGCAGGCAGTAATGATCTCGCGAAGGGAGACGATACCCGCCTTGTGGCCCTCAGTGCGTGCAAGACCGCGCGACGTGGCCCAACGACCGTTGCCGTCCATGATGCACGAGATATGGTGCGGAATGTTATTGAGGTCAAGGTCGGAAAAACCGACGCCCGTAGGGGCGTCGGCAAAGTACTCGACCAGTTTATGCTCGTCGTATTGCACCTTAGATCTCCATGACCTCGGCTTCTTTTTCCTTCAGAAGCTCCTCGACCTTGGCGACATACTCATCGGTGTGCTTCTGGACCTTGGCCTGCTCGCGACGGACATCGTCCTCGGTGAGCTCCTCATCGCGCTCGAGCTTGTTGTTGAAGTCGCGACGGATGTTACGGATAGACACCTTGGCCTGCTCAGCGTACTCGCGGCACTCCTTGACGAGCTCGCGACGGCGCTCCTCGGTGGGAGCCGGGAACGGCAGACGCACGACGGGTGCCATCGGAGTTGGGGGTAATACCCAGATCGGAAGCGCC
>ENA-OQCS01001827-OQCS01001827.1-human-gut-metagenome-genome-assembly--contig:-NODE-1827-length-10302-cov-2.185749_pt1 | contig 10302 bp, 14 predicted proteins | sample MGYA00242757_ERZ504575 | MGnify/ENA primary metagenome ERZ504575 (study PRJEB26092, sample SAMD00036297) | human gut metagenome | host: Homo sapiens | study: EMG produced TPA metagenomics assembly of... | reverse complement strand
ATTTATAATTTCCTCCACAATAAATTATATAGTACATATACCAGATATAATTGTACCGTCAATGAGAGAATAATTTAATGATTACATTAACTTGCGGAACAATGCGGTCAGATCCTCTACACTTGCATCCTTGGGGTTACCGGGTGCGCAGGCATCTGCATGTGCGGACTCTGCCAGGAAAGGAAGATCTTCTTCCTTCAGTGCTTCCAGCTTGGAAGGAATACCAACATCCTCAGACAGCTTACGGACAGCATCTACAGCAGCCTTACGGTAGGTAGCCTGATCCATCTGATCTACACCTTCCACACCCATAGCACGGGCGATCTCACGATACTTTTCACCGGTGCAGTCAGCATTATATTCCATAACGATAGGAAGCATCATTGCGCAGGCAACACCATGAGGGGTATCATATACGGCACCCAGGGTATGTGCCATGGAATGTGCAATACCGAGACCTACATTGGAGAAGCCCATACCGGCAATGTACTGACCCAGAGCCATGCCTTCGCGGCCTTCCTTAGTGTTAGCTACCGCGCCGCGCAGGGACTTGGAAATGATCTCGATGGCTTTCAGATGGAACATATCGGTCATCTCCCAGGCTGCTTGGTGGTGTAACCTTCGATTGCATGGGTCAGTGCATCCATACCGGTGGAAGCGGTCAGACCCTTAGGCATAGAAGACATCATCTCGGGATCTACCACAGCAATGATAGGCATATCATGAGGGTCTACACATACGAACTTACGCTTGCGCTCTACATCGGTGATAACGTAGTTGATGGTAACCTCTGCTGCGGTACCTGCTGTGGTGGGCACTGCGATAATGGGAACGCAGGGTTTCCTGGTAGGTGCTACGCCCTCCAGGCTGCGTACATCTTCGAATTCAGGGTTGGCAATGATGATGCCGATGGCTTTGGAGGTATCCATGGAGGAGCCTCCGCCGATGGCGATGATATAGTCTGCGCCGGATGCCTTGAAAGCAGCCACACCGTTTTTCACATTGTCAATGGTGGGGTTCGCCTTAATATCGGAATAAATTTCATAAGCAAGACCTTCCTTGTCCAGCAGATCGGTTACCTTTCCGGTCACACCGAACTTGATCAGATCCGGATCGGAACATACGAATGCTTTCTGAAAAGCATGAGCCTTTGCTTCGGTTACGATTTCTGCGATTGCTCCGGCACCGTGATAAGATGTCTGGTTGAGCATAATTCTGTTTGCCATGATACATAATCTCCTTTCGACATAAAAACGATCTTTATTGATAATTTTATTCTAACTGTAAGCATCGCATAAAGAAAGTGACAGTTTGCCCCGACTGTCACTTTTTACAGAAATTTCATATTTCGTCCATTACTTTTGTTAATTTTTCACAAATGTTTTTGGTCATTTTTCCTCAACGTAATACGCCTAACTGCTGAAATAATTCTGTCACCGGTGCCGGAAATGCACTTACCAACAGCGCCGCCATCTGCTCCGGGGTTTTCTCCTTCGGAGCGAAGATCCATTCCACGGTCATATCAATGGAACCTTTGCAATAGAGCCGCAGTGGGAATAAAATATTCTCTTCGGGCTGTCTGCCAGTCTTACGCCTGATCAGCTGTGTATAAAAATCCAGGATCAGTTCGTAGTCATGTTCCTCAGGGAATTATGATCGTCCGAGCGGAATGCTCCCGCGAAAAAGACCCTCTCCTTCTGAATGAATTCAAACTTCCTGGTTAAACCTTCGTATACGGTAAGCCCATCCCCCATCTGTGCAAAAGATTCCAGTAAGAGCTTATCAAAATACCAGTTGATCAGGTCGTATTTGTCCTAGAAGTTCCGATAAAAAGTCTGTCTCGTCACACCGCAGGTCTGTACGATCTGTGTCACGGTCATGGCATCGGTGCCGGAAGCGCCATACACTTTTTTGCTGCTTCCGCCAGGCGGTATTTTGTTTTATCTGCTGAAGTTTCTTTTGTATTCATTTCGTCTCTTATTCCTTTTGGGGCTTTCTGTAATTGAACTTATTATAGCACAAAAGCTCCCCTGAAAAAAGGGAGCTTTCACAAATCATTTTCACTTTAGAATCTCGTCCCAGTTCTGCACTTCGCACAACATAGGTGCTTCATAGTCTGCATGAAGTAACCGGTAAAAAGGTCCTACCCCCAGAGACTTCATGCGCCGGCTGCAGCTGCCTCAATTCCCGCTGCTGAGTCTTCCACCACCAGGCATTGTCCGGGAGAAGTTCCAGTTTACGTGCTGCGACAAGAAATACCTCCGGATCCGGCTTGGACTTTGTCGTATCCAGTCCGCAGCTGATCTTATCCAGATATGGCAGTAATCCGGGTCTTCTCCCAATATGACCGGTGCATTTTTGCTGGCAGAGCCACTGCCAGCAGAAGCCCTCTTTCTTTTAATCCTGACAGTACCTCTTTCACGTTCTTAAGTACCGCCGATTCATCCATATGCTCCAGCAGTTCCAGATAATAATTGTTCTTCCGCTCCGCCAGCTCTGCTTTTTCTTCCTCTGTATACACTCGATCCGCTTTTTCCAGCACGATCTCCAGCGATGCCATCCGGCTGACTCCCCTCTGTCTTCTATTGTCCTCTCTCGTAAATCCTGTGATCTGCAATTCGTCCGCCAGACGTTTCCATGCCAGATAGTGCATCTCATCGGTGGATACCAGCACACCATCCAAATCAAATATAATTCCTTTTATCATAGTTCTTGCCCCCGTTTCTTTTTCGTGTTACACTGAATTTAGTTAATGGTTTAAGGTTAAACTTACCGCACAAAGGAGATATTATGGTTACTATTCGAGATATTGCACAAGCCACCGGTGTCAGTGCAACAACGGTATCTAATGTAATCCACGGCAGGAACAAACGTGTCTCTGCCGAAACGATTCAAAGCATCAACGATGCCATCAAAGAACTGGGCTATGTACCGAATATGTCTGCCCGTTCTCTGGTATCCAGTTCCTCCAAGTGATTGGTTTCGTTAATCATGTTATCACCCGTACCGATACCAATATGATGGATGACCCCTTCCATTCCGCTGCCATCGGAGCCATTGAGACTGCTCTTCGTGAAAACGGATACTACCTCATGCTTCGTACTGTAGAGACCGCTGAAGAACTGGTTGCCTTTCTCCAGAACTGGAATATGGACGGTCTGTTCTTCACCGGAATTTTCAAAGATAAATTCTTCGATTCCGTTGCCGGGCTTCATATTCCGGTAGTGCTGATTGATTCCTATGTCCACACTCCGCAGTTCTGCAATGTTGGTCTGGAAGACTTCACAGGAAGCTATAATGCCACTCATTACCTGATTCAAAAGGGACACAGACATATTGCCTTTGCCTCCCCCAACATCAAAGACGGTGGTGTACTTCAGGAGCGTTTTCTCGGATACAAAGCCGCTCTTGCCGAAGCTTCTATTCCTTTTGACAAAAGCATTGTTTTTCAACAGGAAATGGATATCGAATCCTGTAAGCTTGTCTGTGAAGATATCGTAAAACACCCGGAGATCACCGGCATGGTAGTGAGTGCAGATATTATGGCTGCCGGTATCATGGCAGTGTTGAGATCAAAGGGAATTCGCATTCCCGATGACATTTCCATCGTCGGTTTTGATGATATCAGTCTGGCACAGTTAGTCACTCCACCACTGACCACGATTCATCAGGATATGAATCTGAAGGGACGCCTTGCGGTAGATTTCATGCTGCAGTTGTTGGATGGGAAGCCCCTGGATACCAGGGATATCTCGCTTCCCACCCGGCTGATTGAACGCGACAGCGTCAGAGCTCTGTAATCGTTCCTTCCTTTTTATCGATATGTACTCTATATTCTCTGTTCTGATATATTACAGAGAATTCCAATTCTTCCATACTCTGTGGCAGATGCGGATGGCACACCAGCCGTCCGTTCTCGGTGCAGATTCCGGCAAATCCTTCCACCACCGTCATATATGCCGCACCGGCTGCTGCCGGATGTGTCCCACCAATATAGACAAGACCTGCCCACTCTTTGCCGCCCTCTTTCAAATCTGCCATTGCCGATTTCATAAAAAAGGGATAAGCACGCTGCGGTTCTCCGATCTTGCAGGCAAGCATGGCATACATACCGGCACTTAGGAAGAACCGTGTTCTGTCCGCGGTTCATAATATTCCCAGTTTGCCCGTAGCACTGATGTATCATATTCTCTGCTGAACAGATTCAACATGGTTACCACATCTGCCTGTTTGATGATCTGGGTATGGGATGCCACTCCGTTTGCCCCGCCCCAGTACTCTTTTTCATTTAACAGTCTACCTCTCACATCTTCCAGTGAAACATCTTCCATCTGAAAATAACCATCAAACTGTTCTATGATATTTTCATGTTTTTCTCCGGTATGTGGTCTCTGGAGAAATAGTTTTCCGCAGCATCCGCGAACTTTGCTTTCAGCTCTTGTCCGTCATATTCCTCCGGCAGTGTTCCTCTCTGCATGGCTGTCTCTATGACTTTGACAGCGTTCTCCAGAACATACTTTGCCATCCGGTTGGTATAACCGTTGTTATTGATTCTCTCATGATACTCGTCCGGTCCGATGACATCATGAATCTCATAATCCTCTCTGGTCAACCGCCGTAACAGCAGACTATAATAGAATTTCGCACATTCCACAATCGTCCTGACCCCTTCTGTATCCAGCAGCTGTCGTCTCCCGTCCATTCCACATAACGCAGAATTCCGTATACTACTGCCGCCGAAATATGCACCTGTTTATCCTTAAAATAGGTACGCATAGGGCGACCTGTGAATACATCTGTCACATTATAATCTGTGCAGGCATCATACCCGCCCTCCTGACTCTCCCAGGCATAGAAAGCTCCTTCATATCCGTAATTCGCCGCCTTCCTGAGTGCTCCCGCCAGCGTATCAATGCGGTATTTCATCAATATTCTGGCAGTGGCGGGATCTGTCATAAGGAAGAAGTCCAGCATAAACATTTCCGTATCCCAGAATACCGCACCTTTGTATGTCTGTCCGGACAATCCTCTGGCAGGAATCGAAAGACTGTCCGTATGTCTGGGAGCAATGGACTGTAGATGTAGATGGAATAATTGACCGCCTCCATTGCCTTCACATCGCCCCGGATTTTCACCTCGGCATGTTTCCAGAGTTCTTCCCAGCGCCGGTTATGTCGTTCCAACAGAGTATCATACCCTTCCGTCCGGCTCTGTTGCAGCAGATGCAATGCTTCTTCCCGAGGATTTACAACATCTTTTCCCGTGAATACTGTAATCCATTTATCCGTGGTATAAGTCTCTCCCGCATGGTGATAAAGAAAATCCGGTGCAGGATCTTATGATCTTTCACAATCTGTTTCATCTCCGCCGGATAGGAAGCCAGCACTCCCTCTGCCACAGCAATCGAAATACCTTCTTCATGGGTCTGTGCCGTTACGACATATCATCTGTTGTCCCTGCATGGAAATTTTCTCCAGATGCGGTCCGTTCAGATCCCACACCTTTGTATCGATTCCCGTGACCAGTTCGATATCTGCATGAAAATCCGCACTGATCTGAAACCGCATCCCGATCACATGTACCTGATCCATACCGGCAAACCGTTCTGTCCGCAGCGTAACATTTCCTCTGGCGGTATGCCAGGTCGTATGTCTGTGAAAAATTCCATGACGATAATCCAGGCTGATTCCGTGTGATATGGGTCTGACTTCCGGGAGGCGATACATTTCTCCATCCACCCGCAGATAAGAAAAGCAACCGTTGGGCAGGTTGACCGGCTCCCTCCAGCCGGTAGATCTGTCATATATTCCTGCCAAATTTATCGCAGGCAGCCTGTCCGCTTCATATTCCTCCAGGGTTCCCCGAATTCCCAGATAACCATTGCCGGTCAGATAACGGTTACCAAGCGCTGCCGCCTTCTCTTCTTCATATCCTTCTTCCCTGATTGTCCACTCCCGCATTGTGTCCTCCTTTATCCCGGCATGACAAATACCTGCTTTTTACCATCTATCATTGTGATCTTCCCATAGATGCCAAGAACGATCTGCCCGCCATGCAATGTGTATATCTCTGTCTGTCCCTTTCTGACTTCCACGCATATGATCTCATCCAGGTACACAATATGAAAACGATATCCTTCCCACTGCTTTGGAATCGAAGGAGCCAGCGTGAGCATATCTCCGTCTGCCCTTAAGCCTCCAAATCCGTATACAATATTCATCCATGCTGCTGCAATGGATGTGGTATGTAAGCCTTCCCCGCTGTTGCGGTTATAATTGTCCAGATCCATTCTGGTTGCAAAATTTAAAAAAAGCAAACGCCTCTTCCTTTTTCCCCAGTTGGGAAGCCAGAATCGAATGCACGGAAGGAGATAACGAACTTTCATGGATACACCGGGGCTCGTAAAATTTCGTAGTTGCTCCGTAATACCTCCGGAGTAAACTGCGAATTGAACAGCAACATAAACATCAGCACATCCGCCTGCTTGATCATGTCATTCCGGTAAATCCTGTCATACGTCCAATGACTGTACAACGGGAATTCCTCTATCGGGATAGCATCCACATCGACATGCGGCAGCTTAAAATATCCCTCATGCTGCTCATACAGTTTTTGCCTTTCGTCATAAGGAATATACATTTTGTCCGCTTTCTGCTTCCAGTCCTGCCCTTCCTCCTCGGTATAATGCAGCCGCTCTGTAATTTCCGCATAACGTGCAGGTACCTCTCTCTTCATTCGGTTCAACACTTCCAGCGTATATCGGAAGCAGAATCGTCCCATATAGTTCGTATAGGCATTCTGATTCACCATCATCTGGAATTCATCCGGTCCCATTACTCCATAATAGCCGTAATAAGAACCATCAGCGCTGTAATCACCTCTTGTGGCAAGCATACGACTGATCTCAATCAGCATCTCCAATCCGTATTTTTCCGTAAAGGAAGTATCCTTCAGAACATTTTCATAGATCCAGATTCCATATGCCACTCCCGTGGACGCCTGAAGCTGCAGGCTGGCGTGCTGCCACAGATTACAACATTCCCTACCACTGATCGTAGCAATCGGATAAAACGCTCCTTTGCAGTCCAGTGCCTGTGCCCGATTTCTGGCTTCCTCCAGCGTTGCATAGCGGAAGTACAGCAGATTTGCTGCCGCCTTCCTGTCATGAAACAGAAAAAACGGAAGGCAATAGGTCTCGGTATCCCAAAATGCATTGCCGTTATACGCCTCGCCGGTCAGCCCTTTTGCACCGATGTTGGTCCCGGGAATCGCACCATGATAAGTCTGGAACATCTGGAAAATACAAAACCGTATTCCCTGCTGATTCTCTTCATCTCCCCAAATTTCAACATCCGACTTCTGCCATACCTGCTCCCACCACATTTTATTCTCTTCAAAGATTGCATAAAAAGTTCTGTCAAGAATTCTCTCTGTCCTGACTTCCTCCTTTTTTGCCAGTGGTGTTACATTGCAGACAATTTTCTCCATTTGTCTGCTCTCTCCATCCTCCAGGGAAAAGGTATAGTCCTCCGCCACCAGCTTTTCTTCCACAATCGTACGTGTTCCTGCCTGCTCCACCATACTTCCCCGAAAAATACAGCTGCTTTCCACTTCTATGTCTGTATTTTTGTGCAGCCGCTGATATGACAACGATGTTCCCCGGAAGACTGTTTTTGGCAGTTCCACAAACTCATTTTCTCTGCTCCGTGGGTCGTGTTAAAATCAAGTCCTGCACATACACGGATCTCTCCACAATATCCGTTGGATGTAATGGTAACCCGCTGCGCTGCCGCCTCATTCTCCACCATGGATATTAACCGTTCCAGACATACTTCCAGTTTCCCCTTCTCTGTGACCCAGGTAAATCTCCTGCTAAGCAACCCTGTTCTCAGATCCAGTTCACGATGGAAATTCTCGAACTTTGCCGTTGCCAGATCCAGGCATTCTTCGCCTGCCCTGATGCGGAGGTAAAGCCAGTCCATGCTGTTGACCATGAATTCCGTTTCTTGAACAATTCCTTTATATCCTTCTGCGGCAGCTTTTCTTCGCTCATAGACACCGTTAAAATAACTGCCTAACAGTGTCTGTCCACTGTAACCCTCTTCAAAATATCCTCTGACTCCCATGTACTCATTGCCCAGGGAAAACACAGATTCTGCCGTCATGGCATATTCCGGTGTAAACCCTTCCTCAACAATTTTCCAGGGATCTATCTTAAAATAACTGTCTGCAACTTTTGCCATTCCCTACTCCCTCTCCTTTTTCATCTGAAATCTAACCTTTCACTGCACCGGTTGCCGCACCGTCCGTAATCTGCTTCTGGAATATCGTAAACAGGATTGTCGGAGGTATGATGGCAAAAAACGATGCTCTCAGCACACTGACCGCATCCGTCGGAGTGTCCTTGAAAGAGAATAATTTCACCATTACTGTCACTTTGTCTGTTCCGTTAAGTACCAGATACGGCAGCAGGAAATCAGACCATGCCGCTGTGATTGCGAAAATAGCCACTACGGAAATGATTGGTTTGGATAACGGCAGCATAATGGTAATAAACATTCTCCATACGCCACAGCCGTCCAGTTCCGCTGCCTCCACCAGTTCCTTCGGAATTTCTTCAAAAAACTGTTTGAACAGCACTACATAAAAGGCGTTTGCTCCAAATGCCAGCCACAAAGGTACAAAGCTCTTATTCAGTCCTACCAGATTGATGTTACGAAATACAGCAACAATACTAACGGTACCCGGGATCAGCAGACTCCACATTACCAGTCCGTTGATAATCTGATAACCTTTAGGTTTAATACACTAAGCCCATAAGCAAGCAGTCCGTTAAAGACTACTGCGCAGATTGTACAACCCAATACAGAGATCATTGAATTCATATAATATTTGGTGAATTTGAATGCATTCCAGGTCTCTGCCATCCGGCTCCAGTCAAATTTCTCTGGAGTAATCGTTACATTTCTGGTAAATTCCTTAATATCCTTAAAACTTGCCAGAAATACCCAGACTGCCGGGAAGAGACAGATTACCACCATGATCATACAGATGATCATGATAACGCCTGCTAATACTTTGACTTTTCCTGACCGAATGTCATATCCACGGATGACACCATCCTTTTTCGATTGATATTTGTCAAAAAACATAGCCTTTCCCTCCTCTATGCATCTTCTTCCGATCCGGTAGCTTTCATATATATGCCACTTAAAATCACCAGGATGATACAAATCATTACAGATAATGCCGATGCCTTGGGCACATTATAATCACGATAACCATAACGGTACATCAACATCATCAGTGAGATACTTGCATTGTTCGGACCTCCGTTTTTGAAGATCATGGGCTCATACATGATCTGGAACACAGAGATAAACTGAAGGATCAGCATGGTCTTGATGATTCCCTTCAGACTCGGCAGCGTAACATGACATACTCTCTGCCAGATAGATGCGCCGTCAATCGTTGCTGCTTCATACAGATCCGGCTGATACCGCTGATATTCGCCATATAGATCAGCGCTGTAGATCCCGCGCTTTTCCATGTCATCGTAATAATGATCAGTGGAATCGTCCATTTCGGATTATTCAGCCACACCAGCGGTTCGATTCCAAGCTTTCCGAGAATAATGTTAAGCACACCGGTAGGACCCGGCAGGAAGAAATAGCTCCAGATCCAGATGGTAGCCAGTGTAGGCATAATATTGGGGAAATACACTCCCACCCGGAACAGTCCCTTCAAATGTACCGTCTCGGAAATCAGTATTCCCATGATAATGGGGACAAAAAATCCGATTAAAAATGACCAAAATGTATACTTAAAAGTATTAAAAAAAGCTGCTTTAAAATCCACATCATGAATTACGTTATAATAATTTTCCAGTCCTGCAAATCCAGTGACTGTGTACATCTTGGCTGTACAAAAGCTCAATCGGATATTCTCCAGCAACGGTTCCCACACAAAAAAAGTAAACAACACTACAGTAGGAAGCATTACCAGCCATCCAAACAGATCTCTCTTTCTGAACTTACTCTTTTCCCTTTTTGCCGTCGTCATGTTCACACGCCTTCCTCTTACAATTCAACTGTTTGTCTGCCTTTTTCTATGAAAACTTATATACGAAAACCTTATTTTTCAGTAACCGGAATCCCCACAGGAACTCCGGTTACTGTTGTCTGCTGCTTAATCAACTACATAATTATCAAGAATCTTCTGATAGTTAGCATTTGCTTCTCCCCATCAGTGCTGCAACATCTGCATTCTTATCCGTCAGGACTGCCTGCAGTACCTTGGTCA
>ENA-OQCS01001826-OQCS01001826.1-human-gut-metagenome-genome-assembly--contig:-NODE-1826-length-10311-cov-2.111646_pt1 | contig 10311 bp, 20 predicted proteins | sample MGYA00242757_ERZ504575 | MGnify/ENA primary metagenome ERZ504575 (study PRJEB26092, sample SAMD00036297) | human gut metagenome | host: Homo sapiens | study: EMG produced TPA metagenomics assembly of... | reverse complement strand
ATTTTCAAAATTGTTCTTGTATGTGTTTCTCTGTCGTAGCTTTCCTCTGCCACTGTAAACGCCCATGACATTTTAGTAATCATTCCTGCGCTTATGTCTTGATACAGCCCACGGGCTAAGTCTGTCCGGCTTAAGTCTGCTGCCACGAAAAGCCCCTTTACGTCCGGCTCTAAAATCAGCGTATTATTTGACTGTCTGGCAAATATCTGCCCTCATGGTCGTACTGCATGATAACGTCACTCATGTCTGCGCTGTCTAATGCGTGTGCGTCTATTCTTTCGTAAATCTTTGTGCCGTCCTCAAACTCATATAAAAGGTATGGCGCATTAAATGTAGTAGCGTATCCCTCTATGTAGCACTCCGACTGTAAGCGCTTTTCGCCGGAACTCTGCGCAGCCAGAGGCGCTACCAGCGTTCTATATTCCCGCTCTTTCTTAACTGGCATTATTTACACCCTCTTTCTCTTCCTGTCCGTTCTGCGGCTCTTCTCCCGCTGCTGGTTCTGTCTGCTGCGGTACTTGCTGTATGATAACTGGCTGCTCGCTTCCTTTGTGCAGTTCGCTTACCTCTGTATATTCCTTTCGGATATAATACTTTTCCCCGTCCTCAACGTGTGCCATGTTCCATATATCCATTACGCCGTTTCTGTTTAGTAGCGCACGGTCAAAAAGCTGTGTGCTTACGCTTAACTTTGTGGCGTTGCTGGCGTATTGCAGGCGGTTTGCAGAAAAGAAAATAGCATTGCCGCAGGCTCTTTCTCTCTCTGTAAAGCTCATATTTGTCATAACAAGCGATAGCTGTATTGCAAACGGCTCTATTTTCCCCTCGTAGTAAGCATTCCACGTATTTTCATCAAATTTATTTTGCAGAATATCCATATTTGTGCCAAAATGCGTGCATACATTTCCTGTATGTGCTGCATCTGCAATGCGTTTGGCGTATACGGTTTGCTTTCTACCTGTTTCAGCTCACTAAACTTGTTATCATAAATAATCATGCCGCTATCGTTGTCGGCGCTTAAGTTATCCTCTGTAAAGCGTTTCCGCTCTTTCTTTATATCCTCTGGTTTCAGTATATTTGCCACCTTTGCCAGAAAGCGGATATTTGCCGAATTTTTTACAGCGTTTATAATTCCCTCATTCTGCGTATGTATCAACTGCATAGTTGGTGCAAGCGTGCTGTTGTCCTCTCCGAAAAGGTCGTCTTTATATTCAAAGTCTGTCATAATGCCTACACGCTCAAACTCAATAGCTCCATAGCTGCCATTTGCAAACAGATACCGTAAATATAATTGTCCCTCGCTCTCTACCACCTCGCAGCGTTCAGCCCGCAGCGGATACCAGCCACATAAGCGCCCGTATTCGTCCTCGATAGGTATAATAAAAGCGGTGTGTTCCACCGCTACATACGTTGCCAGACGCTTTATAAATTTTGTTGTATCCATAAAGTAGTTGGGTTTATGCTGCAATGTCTTTTCCAGCGACTTAAGGGCGCTGCCCTCTATCTCCGGCTTTAGCTTGCTGCAATGTGTGGCAAAATTATTTATAGCCGTTCTGGTCAAATCCATTTCATACACGCCGCCGCTAAAGCTGGTAAACGTCGGGCTGTATCCGTTCAGCATTTTGAAATAATTACCTATGGCTTTTAACTCTTTGCCATGAAAAAGATAGTCTAAAAATTTCATGCCGTTTACACTCCTTTCTATGCGGCATTTTTAAGCAGCTCGCCGCACTCTTCCCAGTATTTCTGCCGCACGGTCATTGCATCTATGACAGATACAAAGCCGTCGATATGCGCCCGCTGCTCGATTTTTATAGGTCTAAATTTTCTTGTTTCCATGTTGTGCTTAAGCGCAACATTTAAGAAATGCGTCTTTAGTAAATTGTTGTCGCAATCTTAAAATCGCCGTCTTTTATGATGCCCTCAAACTCCCGTATAACTGGTGTAAGGTTTTCGCCTTGGTAAACGTCGTCCATGTGAAAACCATAATTTGCCATATCGGTAATAAGGTACTGGGCGCTGTATCTGTCGTAGCCGATTTTCAACGGTCGTATGCCGTAATCTTCCAGCAGCATAGTAAACCAGCCGTAAACGTCGTGGTAATCTACGTAATTCTCGCCGCTTAAGGTATCAGCCCCTTTTTAACGAATATGTCATACGGCACGCCGTCCGTAGCCTGTAAGTATTCCAGTCTGCCCCGTGGCATAAAGAACTGTGTAACGCATACAGTGTACCGTCTTTCTGAATAACCACACTGGCTGCTGTTAAGTCCGTTGTCTGGCTTAAGTCGATACCGCCCACTGCGTAGCAGTCCCTAAAGTCCTCTAAGGTCTTTTCTACTCCGGCGTTCTCTACTGTCTGATATTCCAGCCATGCAATAGAGCTGTTCTGCTTGATATTGCAATACTTTGTAAGGAACTCTGCTTTTTTACTTAAGCTGCCCTCTGCTACTGCTATCTCGTCCATAAAGAAACTTTCTTTTACGGATACGCCCATGTTAGGGTTAGCCTTTTTCAGTTCGTCTATGTCGTTCCACTTCTCCACATCATCAATCATGTAAAGGATGGTAATAGCCTGCGCTCTTTGCTGTTTCCTTTCAAGAAACTTGTGCTACGTTTCATTAGTTCATCATAAATACTGTCGTTGATATATCCGGCAGTGCTTATGCTCAATATCATAGGTTGAGTACGTGCGCCTAAAGCGGATTTCATAACCTCATACTGCTTTAGTCCAGCGTCCCCGCTCCATGCTGCCATTTCATCACATACCACAAGCTGCGGGTTAAATCCGTCTGACTTCTTGGCATTAAAAGCAATCGGTTTTATTACCGTGTTGCTCTCCGCAATATAAATATCGCTGCGCCGTTTCTTTGCCAGCTCCGCTAACTCGTCCTCTGCCTGTACCATTTGATAAATCCGTCATACACCAGCGCCGCTTGGTCTAATTTCGGCGCTAAGCAGTATATTTCTTGTCCGTACTCCGCTCTAAGTACGCCATGTATGCAATAATCGCAGATGCAAATAAACTTTTTCCATTTTTTCTGCCAATTACAATAAAAATTTCACGGAAAATACGTATTTTTCTGCGTCCTGTATGCCAAAAATAACAGAAACTATGGCTTTCTGCCATAGCTCCAACTTGATTAAATCATTACGCCCCTTGCTGTGGTGGCAAAAGTTCTCTATGAACCGTATAGCCTTATTCGCAGCCTTTGCATTAAAAAAATACTCCTGCTTTTGCAGCCCCGTTTTATAATGATTTCGTATATTTTTCTTTATCCATTTTCCCCGCTATGTATTTCGCCGCTTGTTAATCTTTGCGTGTACTCATAGATATAATTTCGATAAGGCGGCAATATTGCTTACTCTTCCCGCAAAGCCGCCAGCCTGCTTGTCTTTCGTTTCGCAGCTGGTACTAATTCCGTAGCTGCTTAATCACTGCTGCATAGTTCTTACTAAGCGCTATGTAGGTTTCTGCCTCTGGGCTTTTCTTTGTTCCCCACTGGTTCTGCCCGTTCTGGTACTCACTCGTCCAGCCGTCTTTTTCAAGTTTCGCCTGCAAGTCGTCCAGCTCAATGCTCATAAATGCAGCCTTTTCTATCAGCGGCGTTACTAATTTTCTTTTGTTTTCGTCTAAGTCCTTGAAAATTCCCTTAAGTCTGGTCTTTTCGGTCTTTATCCTCTGTTCTTTGGTTTTCTCTTTCTTTGTTGCCATTCCTTTACCCCGCTTTCCATTCCTGCGCCGCACCACACCCCCTACACCACCCGTGCGCACGCCCGTAGGGTAATTTTAGGGTATCCCCCTCGGTATTCGCCCCCTTTAATTATTTTTCTGATATGGGGGGGAGTATGCCGCCGTTCTCGTCGAACTGATACCGCTTATGCCTCTCCTGTTTGTGGTGTTCCTTGTTGTGGCAGTCTTGGCACAACGCCTCTAAGTTATCCCAGCACAACGTAACGCTTATGTCGTTTATGTTCTCTCTGTTAAGCCAGCGCTTATGATGCACTATCTTTGCGGGCTGCCCGCAGCGTTCACAAATATAATCTTGTGACATTAAATAAGCGGCTCTGGTTTTTTCCCATGCCGCTGATAAATAAAAACTCTTAGCCCATGCTTTCATACTGTCCCCTCTCTTTCTTCATTCCCCAGCGCCCTAAGTTTCATGCGCTGGGTGGAGGCTAAAGAATGAATAGAAAAAGAGTAGGCAACTGCTGCCGCACATGGCTTAAGCTATCGCCTACTCATTTCATGCTACCATTGTATCTCTTTTGTTTTCCCATGTAACACCACGTTTTTACCACGATATTACCCGCTGCTGCTCTGTTATCATTCTCTTACTGGCACGCCTGCTGCTCTTAGCTGCTCGTATATACTCCTTATCTCGTGTCTAAACCAGCCTGCATACTGCATGGGTACTGGCTGATATTGCCGCCCCATAAATGGGTTATCCGCATACGCTGCCACCTGTGAAAACTCATATAGCAGCAGTGGCTTACTCTGGTCTAATAATAGCCGCAATATATATGCTGTCGTTCTTCCGTGTAGCCGTCCCTCTGGCGGCTGCCATATCCCAGTTATTATATATAACCTCTGCCACTCGTAAAGCTCAAATCCTAACGCCTGCTCTATATGCTTTATCAACCTGTCTGCCGCCTGCTGTTCTCTCGCTGTTTCCCGCTTTCTTTTTATCCATGCTTTTATTTTTTCAAACACTTACTTTACCCTCTCTTCGTCAATCCCCCACAATAATACTGACAGCTCGTTTATGATGCCCGTAACCCAGCGCCTCGGTGTGTTCTTTCCTGTATCCAGTTCCTCTGCAATTTCCGCATAGTCCATGCCCTGCATGAAATACATTTCAAAAGCCTTGTACTCTACACCTCTGCCTGCTGCCTCTCTGCGGCGCTCTATCTCTTCTACCGCTTTGTCTATATGTGCTGTCATTATCAATGTCTTAAAGCGTGTGCGTCTGATACTCTCTAAGTATGTACGCTGCTGCTCGTCCGTCATGCCTTTAAGTTCTAACTGCTGCCCGTCGCTTATTGCGTTCTCGATATGAAAAGCCATATCACGGTAACATTTCATAAGCGTAAAAGTGTTGTGGTATTTCTCTTTCTTCCTCTCCTGCTTTTCCTGCCGTTTCAGTTCCGTTATTGCAGCCTTTGCCTGTTTCTGCATCAGCTCTGTTAATTCGCTTTCATGCAGTTGTACCCAGCTTTCAGCCTCTGGCGGCATTTCTACCCCTGCCGCCGCTGTTGTCTTTGTTTCTTCCTGCTCCATGTTCTGTACCTCGCTTTCTGTTAATTAAACGGTAGCTCTTCGTCTGCTCCCTCTGGGATATTCATAAACCCGTCACTCTCCGGCAGCTGCTGCCTCTCGCCTCTGCCTCTGCTTTACTCTCTCCAAATCCTACGCTATTTGCCACAACCTCTGTGTAATATACCTTACTGCCCGTGCGCTGGCTCTCGTAGCTGCCTGTTTTAATCTTACCAGTAACCTCTGCCCTGCTGCCTTTGCTTAACCATTTCTGCGCCCATTCCGCAGTACGTCCGAAACACTTAATATTTATAAAATCTGTATCTTTCCCGTCGTCTACCGCAAGCGTAAAGCGGGTAATAGCTGTGCTATTGTCCTGCCCGCCATATCTAAGCTCTGGCTCTCTTGTAAGCCGCCCTGTAAGTGATACGTTATTCATTCTCTCTGCCCCTCTCTTCCAGTTTGTCCAGCTTTGAAAATATAGCCAGCAATTCCAGTGCTATAATTCCCAGTAAAATATTAGTCATTTTCTACCGCCTCGCTTTCTTCTCTCAATCCTGCTGCCATATTGCTAAACGCCGCTGCTACGTTCTCACATAATGCCGCCAGTGCTGGCTTTTATACTCTGCGCCCAGCGGTTAATAGCTGCCGCCAATGTTTCTGCTACTGTTGGCAAGGTTTTATTTATCTGTCTTGCCATTTTTCTTGCAAGCCTGCGCTGTTTTCGCTTGTCCAGCTCTAACGGCGGGTTTACTCCATGCTTTTTCTTATAGTTCTTTTTCCACTGTCTGTATTTCACTGCTTACGCCCCTTTCTCCATATCACATACGGCAATATCCATACTGGCGCTGTTATTATCAACACCGCTTTTGCTGTGCATATCGTCACAAATACTGCTACGTCTACTGCTGCCTGTCCAATTTCTTCCACTGCATCTACTATGCCGTCCATATACTCAAACATTTACTACCCCGTTTTCCTGCTTAATCTCAATATTTCTGCCGCCTCGCTGTTTTATGATTGCCTCTACGTGCAAGTATGCAGGCAGCATAACCACGCTGCCTGTTCGTAACTGATATTCTACGCTTTTCCGCATCTTCTCGTATTGCTCTGCCTTGCAAAACGCCGTACAGCCCAGAATAATTGTAAATACCTGTGCTTTCTTCTTTTTCCGCTGCCGTCTATTCATGTTCTGCCCCGCTTTCCGTGTCCGTTTCGGACACCTTACCTGTATAGTCTGTTACTCTGATACCCAGAATACAGTAGCCCTCTGTAAGCCCTGTATAATCTTCCAGCATATAAATAATATCTGCATCAATCGTGCGCCCTGTGTGCTTACCGTCCTTAAATTCCAGCATTTTAAGGCTGTCGCCCTGTTTGTATCCTCTGTCATTCTTCCGCAGCTCAAAGCTCTTTTTCCCGCTTATTACGTCCTCGTAATCAGATGCCACTATCTTTAATTCATGCTGTTTATGCTCTGTGTCTCCCTCGCTTGGCAGATGCTCCATTTTTTCTGCGTCTGCCCGCTCCTGCAATTTCTTCTTTGTCTGGCGGTCTATAGCGTCCTGTTCTTCGCTGTACCGCTGTTCGTCCGTCTTTTCAGCCTCTGCCTTGTTTATGTACTGGTCGCATTTCTGGCACGTTCCCGTTTTTACGTTGCAGTCCTTGTATTTCTGGCAGGAATAGCACAAAGACGTTATGCTTTCTGGGTGCGGTGTTTCGTAATCGTCCCCTGCCTTTTTCTCTGCTACCTTTTCCGCTATTTCCTTTGCCTCACATTTTCGCCCGCTGCTGCTTTTTCCGCTATTTCTTTCTGCTCGTCCTCGTCCAGCTTCGCTGCCTCGTATGCAGCAGTGATACCTTAAATTGCCCTCTTTCAGCTGCTCTTTAATCTCCGGCGTTGCGTTGTTGTTGATTGCGTCCATTCTGGCTACGTTTGTGCTGCTTTCGTTTATCATAGCCGCCACTAAATCACGCATTTTGCTTGTATCTCTAAGCCGTCCTCTTCCTTGGCTCTGATAAGTGCAGCTTTGGTGCGCTCTACTAATCTGGTTTTTTCATAGGCTGTAAGTTCCTGCGTATATCCGTTGCCAGCCAATAAGCGCAGCTCATACATTGCCTCGCTCATATCCATAAAGCGGTAAAGCACTTTCTCATACTCCTTATGCCCCCGCTCTAAGTTCAAAATATTTGCCGCATTACGTCTGTGTCCGTCGATTATACGGTATTCCCCGTTTACTCTCGCCAATACTGTAGGCTGTTCCTGTCCTACGTGTAAAAAGCTGTCTGCCAGTTCTTCTATGTTCTCTAATTTCTGGTGCGTATTCTCCTGCGCTGCCTTTACCTCGTAAGGGCTTAAATAAATCTCTTTGTATCCCTCTGTCTGTGCCTGCTGCCCCGCTGCTTTTGTCTTTGCGTTCAAAATATCGTTAATACCAAACTTTGCCATATTCTCTATCTCGCTTTCTTCTCTGTTTCTGTTCCCAGTCTTAAGCAACCGCCGTTTTATATGCCATGCACTTACTGCCGCTGCATCTTACAAACAAATTACGCACATTCCTTGCACCGTTCCTGTAGTCTACCAGCATACTGCTTTTGAACGGGCAAAACCGTTTTTCTTTATCCATACCCACTACCTCGCTTTCCCTGTATACGCTGTTACAAATTTCTTGTACCCCTGCGCCGCTCCGCAGCATGGGCTATACTCATAAATCGGCTTACGCATGAAAGTATTTTCTGCTACTTTCTTGGAATACCGAATAATACCCAAAATATTAAAATCTGTCTTTTGTTCCAGCCACTCTACGCCTGCTGCCTCGCCGTCTGTGTTCTGGTATGACGTAATCAGCACGCCTGCCAGCTTTAATGCTGGGTTAAATACCTTTGCGTCCTCTATCTGCTCTGTCACAATGTCCAGCCCCTCTAAAGCGTCCTCGTCCACCTTTACGGGTACTATTACCTCGTCCGTGATTGCCAGCGCATTTACAACATTAAGCCCAATATCCGGCGGGTTATCAATGATGCAGTAATCATACTTGCCGTATATGGTGCAATCTCCGTAATACTGCATCTTTGCATATACCAGCGCTTTATATCTCTCTATCTGGTTTTCGTTGTCCTCTTTGGTTAAATTCCATGTAGCCCCAAAAAGTGACATATTCGCCGTTACAATGTCGATACCCTCATACTCTGTATGCTGTATCAGCTCGTCTGCGTTTTCCCAGTCCCCAGCCAGTAGCCTTGTAACTGGTGCTACGTTCTCTGCATCATATCTGCTGTACGCCTTGCTTAAGTTTCCCTGCTTATCGTTGTCAATCAGCAGCACCTTATAACCTCGCCTGTAAAGCTCATACGCCATGTTTGCCGCTGTAAAGGTCTTGGCTACGCCACCCTTTAAATTCAAAATGCTTATTGTTTTCATTCTTTGCCTCTCTTTCCTGCGTTCGCCTCTAACGCATGGTTACTGTTTCCTGTTCTTTTGTAAGCTCGTCTGAATGTAATAAATACTGCTCTATCAGCTGCGCTGCTGGCTGCCAGCCGTAGCAGACGGCGGTATAATAGCCCTGCTGCCGCAGATACTCTAACCACTCTTTTTGTTTCTTGGTCGTCGTGTTCTCGCCTGCCTTAAGCTCTATGTAAAGCCCATGATACCCAGCCCTTGCAGCTGGTAGCATAATGTCTGGCACGCCAGCCTTTACGCCCTGCCTCTTAAGCACCGCTGCTGTTGCTTTATCACGTTTGCCGCCGTTTGGCACATGATACATATATTGCAGTTCCGGCATAAGCCTGTTCTGTATGCAGCCCAGCTAAATAATGCCTCTTGATGCCCGCTTTCGTCGTCCAGTCTAAAGTTTCTCATTTTCTCGCCTCGCTCTCTGCTTAAATTCTACATACTGGCAAATTCTAAAAAGTAGCCCGTCCTTATGCGGCTTGCTGTTCTCTATCGCCAAAAGCGTTATTGTTTCCTCGCTTTGTAGTCCTGCATTTCCCAGTACGTCCCAGCGGCATATATCGTAGTATCTGCACCGCAGGCAGCAGCGCTTACAGTCCTTGCCTTTCTGGAATAACCAGTATTTAATTTTTTCTATCATGTTTTCTGCCCTTTCTGCTGCCGCTGTCTTTCCAGCTCTCCTGCTGTTCAAAAATAGCCGCCGCAATTCTAAACGCCAGATATGCTGCCACAATCAGCGCCAGCAGTCCAGCTATTATCAACACTGCTGCAATGGCAATGCCCTTGATTATCTGCATTTCAGCCCCCCCCCTATCTGTTATTTTTACTAAGGTGTATCTTAAATACCCATAGCCGTAATACTCTGGGCTATGTACCCCCATGCTTACACTGTTCTTGTCCACGTAATAGCCCTTTATTGCTTTTGGCTCTTTCTTGAAATACTCACGGTCTGAAATTATGCGGTACTCTGGTTCTGGTCTTACTAAATTCTTGCTGCAATTCCAGCGCTTGCCCTGTAATGCTCCGTCAGTACCCTTTTTGTGCGTTCCTGTGTACTTGATTAAATAACTTGCCAGCTCTGCATAGTTGCCGCTATCGTCCAGTGGGAATACCTTAACCCTGTTATGCCCCTCGTATGCCTTATACCAGCAGCGTTGTAAAATCTCTGTGTCAATTTTATTTACTACAAGGTGGTGATGCCTCGCACCTTTCTTGCCTATCTCCATAACGTGTATGTATTTGAACTCTAACCCTGCTTTTCTGTACTCCTTTCTGCACTCCCTCAAAAATACGTCTATGTCCTGCCGCATCTGCTCCGGCGTTCTGTCCGGCTCTCCTTTCCTGCGGATATAGTCAAGCACTAAATGGTAATCCCCATAGCCATAGTTTGCATTTATGAGTATCCTTAACTTTCTCTCTGCCTGTCTGGTGTTTACTTTCTCCTGCTCTTCTTTTGTTGGCTTTACCTTATCCCCTCTGCTGATACCTTTCTTTTTGTATCTGCTGGTAAGTACCTCTCTATCTCTATCGTATTTCCTGCTTTTGTTACCCTCTCTACGTATGGCATATATCTACCTCTCTGTCGGTTCGTTAATACTTTTATC
>ENA-OQCS01001825-OQCS01001825.1-human-gut-metagenome-genome-assembly--contig:-NODE-1825-length-10313-cov-4.936089_pt1 | contig 10313 bp, 12 predicted proteins | sample MGYA00242757_ERZ504575 | MGnify/ENA primary metagenome ERZ504575 (study PRJEB26092, sample SAMD00036297) | human gut metagenome | host: Homo sapiens | study: EMG produced TPA metagenomics assembly of... | reverse complement strand
AAGCAATTATACTTTTATCCATACAGAGATGTGTTAGTTCAATAAAATTAAAACACCAATGTTGTACAATAATGTGCTTCGATTGGTGTTTTTTATCAACATTGATGTATTAATTTTCTAATGTATTTTAGTATTTTAAAACCATTTATATACCTATCGATTGGACCAGCACACATTTATAATAGGTATTGATACGCATATAAAGTGTAGCAATCATATAGTTAGTAAACATACGAAGTTGAATTTAGAATAGTTGTTTATATAATATGGAAAGGTGATGATTGATGGAAAACATTATAGAAATTACGAATGTACGGAAAATATACCGCACATATCAGAAAAAGAGTGGGTTAAAAAATATGATTAAAAATATTATTTATCCTGACTTTAAAGATTTTATAGCTGTGGATGATATGAGTTTTTGTATACGTAAAGGTGATATTGTTGGCTATATTGGACCAAATGGTGCCGGAAAAAGTACCACAATAAAAATGTTAACAGGAATCTTGGTGCCAAATAGTGGAATGATTAAAGTGTTTGGAAAAGATCCTTTAAAGTATAGAAAAGAAAACTCTAAACATATTGGGGTTGTTTTTGGCCAGAAGAGTCAGCTTTGGTGGGATATTCCTGCTATAGAAAGTTTAGAACTATTAAAAGAAATTTATAAAGTTCCAGATTGTGATTTTAAAGATAGAGTAGAAAAATATTCTGATATGCTGCAGGTAAAAGAATTTTTGAATTTGCCAGTAAGACAGATGAGTTTGGGCCAAAGAATGAAGTGTGATTTAATTGCTGCATTAATACATGATCCATCCATATTGTTTTTAGATGAACCAACTATTGGTTTGGATGTGGCAACAAAGGATAGGTTAAGAGCATTTATTTTGGAGTTAAATAGAACAAAGAAGGTAACTGTATTTTTGACAACACATGATATGCAGGATGTGGAAAAATTATGTAATCGAGTTATTTTAATCAATCATGGGCGAATGTTATATGATGGGGATTTAGAGAGTGTAAAAGAAAAATATATACGATATCGGAATTTAAAAGTTGTATTTAATAAGACGTATTCTATTGATGAACTAAAGTTTTTAAAAGATTTTCAAGATCTTCGTATACAAAATTTAGATGATAAAACTATGCTGATTCAATACAATTACAAACTTTATTCGGTTACAAATATTGTGAGTTGCTTATTAAAAAATACAGAGGTTGCAGACTTTTCAATCAAGGACCTAGAAATAGAAGATGTAATTAAAGAGGTATGTTAATATGTATCGTGTTTTATGGGCTTATTTAAAACAACAATATTCATCTTTAACAGCTTATAAATCTGCTTTTTGCATGACATTAGTCAATGTGTTTATACGAATCTATGCTTATGCAATGTTATGGATGACATTATATAAGCAGAATGCTTCTTTGTTTGGAAATATTGATCTAAATCAAATGCTGCTTTATAGTATATTTTCAATATCTTTATCACAGGCATTTACTTGGTGGGATGGTCCACATATTTATGTGGAAGAAAATATAAAAAATGGAAGAATTATATGTGATTTACTCAAGCCAATGGAATTACAAACACAATTGTTTTTGAGAACTCTTTCTTCAACGGTGGTTAATCTTTGCATTTTCACAATTCCTTCCTTTTTAATATCAACTTGGTTTTTTAAACTAGAGCTAAATGTGAATTTAATTGGAGCTTTAATTACTTTCGTACTTGGCTTTTTATTGTTGTTTTCAATGAATTATATTTTATCTTTAATTTGTTTTTTAAGTTTGGATTTAGAAGGATATCTCTATATTTTTCATGCCCTGATTGCATTTTGTTCAGGACAAGTGGTTCCTTTATGGTTTTATCCGAATTTTCTTTTAGGAATAATAAACTGGTTACCTTTTAAATATGTATTTTACGAGCCATTGCTTCTTTTTATTCGAAATGGCAATCTTTTTCAAACCGTTCGTTTTCAAGTGATTTGGATTTTTATATTATTTTTGATTGGACGCTTTATGTGGAAATGTGTATCGAAGAAAATCGTTGTACAAGGAGGTTAGGGTATGGAAAGTATTCAACTATATTTTGATCTAATAAAAGCAGGCTTAAAACGATTTGCTGAATATCGTTCAAGTTTTATTGCAGGATTCTTCGGACTTATCATGATCAACGGGTCTTCTATTCTCTTGATCTGGGTCATGTTGAAAAACTTTCATACACTAAATGAATGGACTTTTTGGCAGATAGTTTTTAATTATTGTTTATTCTTATCTTGTTTAGGATTTCATAATACTTTTTTTAGACATATTAGTGATTTAGAGAATCATATTGTGAATGGAACATTTGATCGGTTCCTATTAAGACCAGTGAGTCCTCTTTTACAATTAGCATCTGAAAAAATTAGTATTACAGATTTATGTGATTTCACAACGGGAATGATTGGAGCTTTATTTGCGGCAAAAATGTTACATATCCAAATTACAGTTGGTTTTATGTTTGGATTTATAGTCTCAATTATAAATGGAGTGTATGTATTTACCGCAATTCTTTTTTTCAGTAAGTTGTATATCTTTTTGGACCATGAAATCAAAATCTATTTTATATAGTACAAATGAAATACAGGAAAGTGTACAACATTATCCAATAAGTATATTTAATAAAGCATTTAAGTTTATTGTTACGGTACTATTACCGTATGGTTTGGTAAATTATTATCCATCTTTAATTCTGTTAAATAAAGTGAATGTGCATTGGATGTATGTCATTATGATTGCTTTAGTCGACATGATTTATGGCGTGATAGGAGCCTTTTTATGGCGAAGGGGATTGAAAAGATATAATGGTTCAGGTTCTTAGAAGTAGGTGATGAATATGGATGATAGACTAAATCATGAACAAAAAATGTTTTCAAAAACAAATTGGGAATTTACCAAGAAAATTGTGGAAAGTATTTGAATTTGTAATTTTAAAAATATACACAAAGGAGGTGCGCCATGCTTTTAATGGTAAATGGGTTGTTTAAATCAATAAACAAAGTAAATATTTTAAAAGATATCTCTTTCAGTATTAATGAAAATGAAATATTAGGATTGATTGGGCCTAACGGTTCAGGTAAATCTACCATAATGAAGTGTATTGCTGGTTTATATCATCCAACTTCAGGTGAAATAACAATTAATGGATATGACATAGATAAAGATCGGGTAAATGCTTTATCTAACATGGGTGTTAGTATCGAATATCCAGCTCTTTATCCCAACCTTACAGGTGAGGATCATTTTAAAATGGTCGCAAAATGGAAAAAACTGGATAAAAGCAGAATTAAAGAAATGGAAGATTTTAGTGGTCTAAATGATGAATTGAAAAAAGAAGTTAGGCATTATTCCATGGGTATGAAACAACGCTTGACTTTATCGTTGGCAATGATGACCAAGCCCAAACTGCTTATATTGGATGAGCCAACAAATGGATTGGATCCACAGGCTATTATTGATTTAAGAAGGAAACTTTTGGATATACGTAATGATGGTACAAGTATTCTTTTATCGAGTCATCAATTAAGTGAAGTAGATAAGTTAGTAGATCGAATTATTTTTATAAAAGATGGTCAGCTTATTGCACATAAGACAATAGACGAGCTTCATCAAAAACATATTTCGTGTATCAAAACCTCAGATAATCAATATGCACAAAAGATTTTAAAAGACTATATTGTAACGAACGATAATGAATATATAAGATTAGAATGTGGTTCAGATAATGATTTTTCTAACGTAATCAACTTATTGGTTAAAAATAATATTTCTATTTATTCAATTGAAGATAAAGGAGAAGGTCTAGAGAAATATTATCAAAACTTGTACCAAGGATAAGCATATGAAAACGTTGATTTATAATGAAATCCGTATTTTCTTTTCAAAAAGAAATATAGGCATTTTTATCATAGGATGTCTTTCTATGATTGTGATTTTTTGTTTTTACTTTGTGCCAAAGCACAATAATTATATTTCGAGTCAAGTTCATTATTACGAGCAATGGTGACTTCAGATGCAACTAGATCTAAAATAATAACAGAGCAAATTAATAGGATGAAAGAAATTGGTGAAGACACAGAAAAACTAGAAAAATCCAGAGATTTTTGGCAGGCAGATTTAGAAAATTGCAGACTGGTGTCTTATAATCTTGAACATGAAAACGCACGTTGTATTGCTGAAACAATGATAAAAAGAGATAAGCTCCTTCAAAAAGTGATAGATGAAGGTGGAGATCTTTCATCATATTCAATCATGCTGCGTAATGATGAAAGAGATCTAAAAAATCGAATCAAACTTCAAGATATGTACATGAAAAATCAATTCTACGATTTTGTATACGAAAAAATGCCAACAGCATATTATATGTTATCTAATTTTTTTGTTTTTGGTGGGATCCCAATTATTGTAATACTTGCATGTGTAATATTATCTAATTTCGACTGCTGGTCTAAAGATTTTGAATCAAATACTTATAAATTACTGTTCACAATGACGGGTTCAAGAGCGAAAATTTATTTATCAAGAACAATTGTAACATCAATAGCTACAATGATTATGAGTTTGATGATGATCAGTATTTTATTTATATTAGGATATTTCGCTTATGGCTTAGGAGACGAAGTGTTTGTTATAGTTAAAAACACATTCGTGCCTATTAGCATGTGGTGTATAAATAGTTTAATGATAGCAATCGTATTACTAGCTTTTCTATCAACTATGATTCAAGTGCTTTCACTTCTTACAAAAAACAGTGGTATAAGTCTATTAGTTCCTTGTCTATGTCTGCTCGTTTTATTAACAGACATTAATTTATTTAGTTCTATCTTCTCAATAAATTCTTTGATTCTTTGGATTATTATTTTATTAATCGTAATCATTCATTTTTGTATGGTTAAATATTTAGAAAGAATCGATCTAAATGGGGTAAATTAGGAGAAAAAGATATGGAATATGAGATGAAAAGTATTTTAAGGAGCAAAGCTAGCTTAGTATGCTTATTGATCTTTTTGATAGTAAATATGTTTTCAATGAACTTTTTAAACCTGGAGAATGATGTAGAAAGGAATATCATTTATAATGAGCAATTGATTGTAGAGAGTCAAAACTCAATTTCTCAAATCGATATTATAAAAAAACAATTGGGTGAAAAAATAAAACCTGAACAGGTTGAAGTGTTAAATAATTATAAAGAATATTTAAATTGGAAGAGTAAAAATGCAAATGAAGCAATTGATTGTTTAAAAAAGGAGGGCGTTAAAGGATTTGAAAATTATCCTGATATAAAGAAGTATGACTTGTGGAATCAAATGTTTGAAATGGATTGTTTCGCAAAAACGGATAAGCAGTTAAGTCAAGTGGTGTTTAAAGATGAACTTGCTAAAATAGGATATCCTGATATATCTTTTGATGCATCATTATTAAATGATATGCAAAAGTTCTTTAACCGAGATTATGAAGATGCATATCATCATACCTATATGAATCTTCAGAATGCATTTCATGAAATAGCAACAGCAAACAATAAAAATATATTGAATATTGCGCAAGGTCCATGGACGTATTTGTGCCGCCAATTACGTCTAGGGAGTCTATTTTCATTAATGGTTATTCCAATTGGTATTTTTATACATTAATTGTTATTTGGCAGCAAAAGCAAAGTAAAAGTTTTGAGTTATCTTATTTGAATTCAAAAAGCTCAAACAGATTTTTACTATCAAGAATTATAGAAATAGGAATCAGTTATACCCTGATAATATTTATCTCTTTATTTGTTCCTGTGCTGATTCTAGGATTTCGACATGGATTTGATGGGCTAAACTCATATATGTTGATTGACTGGAATAATTTTGTTGGCTTTAAAACAAATCTGACTTCTTACAATTATGGATATGCATATTCTATGTTTTATGAGCACCTTATTTCGATGGATAATTATATGCCTATTAATATGGAGAATACATATATTTTTATTCCTTTAATTCTATCTTTGGGGTTAGGAATGATGAAAATAATATTTACAGTAACTCTAGGATTGTTGTGTTCTGTTAATATCAGAAAATCATGGATCAGTTATGCATTAGGATTGTTCGTTGTGCTTATTCACATATATTCTCAACAAATAACATATTCAATCGAATTCTTTCCTATGTTAAATCCATTTAGCATTCTTGCCAGTCTAACTGTAATAGTAGGAAATGGAACACAGACATCACTAAATGTAATATTAATGTTAGTAGTATGGTCTATTCTAATGTATTGTGCAACCTTGGTGATATTTAATAAAAGTGATGTAAAATAGATGATAACAAAATGAATTATTACCCATTCTGCATATGACGGAAAATGGTGCGCGTGTAGCGCACCATCAGTGTATCTGTAGCGTCAATCGGTGTATGATCATAAAATCTAAGCTTTTAGAAATATTATATAAATTAACTCGCATGCCGAGTTAAATCATTCACTATTTTTTTACTAATTTATAATTAGCATATCTACCGGTTCTATCGTTTTGAATAATATTCCAATTTTTTTAATTTTTCAATTGTTCTTCGTGCTTGATTATCATTATAGCCACAAAGTTCCTGAATATTTGCACGAGTAATATTTTCCTCTTTTTCTAAATACTCAATAATCAAACGTTTAGCCTTCAAATATTGAATTGTATGATCTTGTGTATACTCAATTCCGGATTTCAAAGAATCGTAAACACGTGCCGTTAACATATATTGATTTCCTACAGTTTCTAATAAGGAAAAATGTTGTAGACGATTCAAAGCATTTCGTGCTTCATCCTCTGTAACCTGAGTTAATTCAACCGCTTTTCTAAAAATAATACTCCTATTATCTTTTACAAAACGCAATATCATTAATTCTGCTAAGGAAAAAGCAATTTGTTTTGATTCTTGTTCTTTAATAATAAATTTTACAAAATCAATATCTTCTGTTGAACTGTAAATAGTCAATTGCACAGAATCATTATAATGCCTATATATAGGGTAAGGTTTTCCCATTGAAACTGTCTCTTTATAAATAATATCGACACCTTGTCCTGTTCGTTGAACATATTTTAATCTTTGAAGTGTTTCTGCAATTAGTTTATTTCTAGGTGAAGAAGCATGCGTAATTATATTATTTTCAGTTATACCATCTAGAAACCCTCCTGGATTTTCAATTAGTATGTGACCTGGATATTGTTTTACATATATAGAAGCCATGCTTTCATAATCACGATGGCTAAGTGCATTTAAAAGTGCTTCTTGAAATACCTTTTCAGAATAATCGGCAACTTCCATTCGAAATAATCCAATTGAATATTCAATATTTTATTATCATTTTGTATTTTTTCAGTTAATCTATCTAAGATAGTAATAATCGGTTGTTTTAAATCAAGGCGCGTATTGTATTCGATATCACTCTCATTTTTATACTTTAAATAAATAACTTCCGCTTGAGGTAAAAACTTTTTAATAGAAGTTTTTTTCCAACGAACAACAATCCAGCGATAGTTAAATGAACAGTGCCTTCTTCATAAATGATTAAACCTAAATCCTTCAAAAAAGCCATATCATCCATGTCTGGTAATGTGGAAGTTCTATCTCTTAATCTTAGTTTTTCTTTAAGTTTATATATCTCCAACAGATCAATATCTAAATCACTACTTTCGGTAATTACTTTACTAGAAAAATCAGAATTATATTCAGTAGAATAACGATTACTAAGTTCTTCTGGATACCATGGCCTGTTATTCTTTCCAAGGCGTTTTAAACATCTTCCATCAGTAGTCGTATGAATTAAACCATCATTATCTACATGTAAAGCAATAACTTGTTTACCTTTATAAGGGATTTCTTCAGCTTCAACAAATAATGGAGGTCTAGTTTTATCGTAAACAGCATCTAAAATATTTTGGATGCTATAAGGACCAATACAACCTGTTACTTCTCCTTTAATTAATGATAAATAAGTGCGATTTTCTTAACTTTGTGAAGTGGTAAAGAGTGTAGAGCTTTTTAATGTTAAATCTTTATCGTTAAATGATTTGATGTCAATAAGGATTTTGATCATCATATCTTTATTGTTGGTTTCTGTATAGTAATCCAAAATAAAGCTTTGAATAAGTGGAATATCTTCGTACACATTGTTCTGCAAGAGTGACTGATAATACAAAATGATATTTTTTTCAAAATCAACATTCTGTTTTTGAGTACGAGCACTTATAGCTTGCAAAAAAGGCTTGTAAAAATCGTCTGCATATTCTAAATGAGATTCTATATATCTAAACATTTTAGATACTCATTCTGTTTGTAATATGAATAGGGTATGAAATAACATAAATCACAAGATGGATCTTTGTTTTCGATTGCCAAGTTTGTGTATTTTATACATTCATCATAATTCTTACTTAATAAAGCATTCCAAGCTAGATTATGATAAATTTGGTCTGTTCTGTAACTTAAGTAATCGTTGTTTGCCGAAGATAATATCTTTAATAATTTTTCTTTAGATTCATTGTAAAGGCCTAAATTAGTAAGTGTTATACATTCGAACATATCAACGGTAATAATTCGACTATAGTTATTGTGTTGCTTTAGTAACGCTTTACTGAATATGCATTTTTCATATGCAAGGGTTGGCTGGTTTAGTTCTGCATAAACACTGATTAATTGGAAAATATTCATAGAATAAACGATGGAGGAGGAATTACACATCATATTTGATTTTAAAAAATAATCAAGTGCTATATGGTTGGAGGCCACATCTCTTTTATAAAAAATCCCTAATAAAGAATAGTAAATTGAGATTTCATCAGATTGTAAACAGTTTAAATTTTGATTTAATAAAGCTTCAATTTCAATTATTTTACTATTATTTTTTTCGATTCTTAAATAGTAAAATAATTGAACGATTTTAAAGGTAAAATAAGCATATGAATTTATTATGTTATTCTCAGATTCTTGAATTATTTTATAAATATCTAAGATTGATTGTTGCCTTTCAAAGAAAAAGTTTTCAAATATTTCATATAGATATTTTCTTGAAAGAATATATAAATCATAATTTGTATTAAAGTTTGTGTTCAAAATAGAATCTATTTGTTTACACAGGCCATTGGGAAAATGTCTTTTACCATTTTCTAAATCACTTAAAAATCCTTTGTTCATTCTTAATTCTTTTGCCAAACAAGAAAGAGAAAATATTTTGCTTAGTACGCTGAATCCTATAATATGCACCTGCTAATCTTTCAATAGGAACAGAAAGATTGAGTGTATTTTGCTTTATTTGAAATGGCATAAATAAAAGACCTCCTTTTGGAGGTTATTATCACATGTAATGTGATTTGGTTCAAGAATTTAAAAACATTTTGCTTTTGTATTTTCGTATATATGTAGGAATGAAAAGTAAATTTGAAGAAAGTTACAGTTAGTAAACATGGGAGCATTTACAGAGTTTTGGTTTAGTTTTATAATGAATTCTCAAATTTGAAAAGAGGTATGTATGATAGAGAAGAGAGATTATTTTCAGTTATTACTGCATTTTTTATTGATTGTTGTATTATCCTTAATTCAAATAATATACCCAATTTTTGTTTCTGAGATACTGACAGTTCAATCAACGGTGAATAGTGTTTTTGTGATTGTATGTAGTTTGATTGTTGGAAAAATGATTGTTAATATATGTGATTTGATTTTAAGTGGATCTATGTATTGGAATTTTTTCAAAAGGTTAAGAATGAAATTGATACATAATCTGGTTTATATGGACTATGAGGATGTTTTGAAGAGGAGTGTTGGTGAATTAACACAAACAGTAGAAAATGATAGTTCGCAAGTTATTGAGTTTTATTTAGTGTTTCTAATGACTTTATTGAAAGATATTTTATTTCTTTTAGGGGTGGTATGTATCGCATTTATAAAGTCATGGATAATAGGTGTTTCGCTTATTGTTATGTTAATTTTTCTTTTTATTGTTTTTCGTTGGATTAATAAAGTTTCTGAAGTTAAGTGGGCGCAAACGAAGCAAGCTTATCAAAATTTATTTGATATGTTTTCAACGTGTTATTTAATGATGACAGAGCTGAAAAAAATTAATAGGGAATCTTATTTGGAAAAGAAGCTAAATACATTCATTCAATTTGCTTTTAAGTCAGATTTGATTTCTGGATTTATATCTTATCAATTGTGGATTTCTACGATTTTTAGTTTTGGTATGATTAATTTATAGTTTTATTGATTGGATGTACACAAAATATAAATTTAAGTTTTATTTATTTGTTTGTT
>ENA-OQCS01001824-OQCS01001824.1-human-gut-metagenome-genome-assembly--contig:-NODE-1824-length-10319-cov-2.271586_pt1 | contig 10319 bp, 15 predicted proteins | sample MGYA00242757_ERZ504575 | MGnify/ENA primary metagenome ERZ504575 (study PRJEB26092, sample SAMD00036297) | human gut metagenome | host: Homo sapiens | study: EMG produced TPA metagenomics assembly of... | reverse complement strand
GCACTTGTTGGTGCCAAATCCTCGGACCTCGTATTGGAAAATATGATAAAGAAGGGAATGCCCGTGCGATTCCCGGACACAACCTTTCCATTGCAGCTCTTGGCGTATTTATTCTCTGGTTCTGCTGGTTCGGTTTCAACTGCGGCTCTACCACAGCAGCTTCCACAAACCTCGGTGATATCGCAATGACAACCAATCTTGCCGCTGCTGCCGCAACACTTGCAACCCTTGTTGTAACCTGGATCCGCTATGGAAAACCAGATGTATCCATGACATTCAACGGTTCCCTCGCCGGACTCGTAGCAATCACCGCCGGATGCGACACCGTCAGCAACTACTCTGCAATCATCATCGGACTGATCGCTGGTATCCTCGTCGTATTCTCCGTAGAATTCTTCGACAAAGTAGCCAAGATCGATGACCCGGTAGGTGCGATCAGTGTCCACGGCGTATGCGGTTTCACAGGCAGTATCCTCGTCGGAGTCTTCTCCCCGGAATACACCCTCAAACCCAGGTGATCGGTGTCCTTTCAACCGTAGCTACGTCCTCGTAATGGCAATCATCGTATTCACCATCATCGATAAAACCGTAGGTCTCCGCGTCACCAAAGGAGAAGAACTCGACGGTCTCGATATCCACGAACACGGCTGCTCAGCATATGCAGACTTTAACTTTCGTTTATAGCCGGGCGAAGTAAAATAAAAATACAGTCTCTGGGATGCTTGCATTTCAGTGGCTGTATCTTTTTATTTTAATGAGCGGCTACGCGACTGAGGAAAGTTGCCAGACTTTCCGAGGTTCGCCCGGCGGACGTCTTGTACTACCTTTATCATTCTACATCCCCTGAAATCCTTCCATTTCAGTGCTGTATCTTTTTATTTTAATGAGCGGCTACGCGACTGAGGAAGTTGCCAGACTTTCGAGGTTCGCCCGGCGGATGGCTTGTACTACTTATATCATTCTACCACTTCTTATTCTTCAGCACGATCGCCGATTTCTTACCCATCATCAGTGAAATATTTCCCTCTTTCACGATATACTCTTCGAATTCTCCAATATACCCATCTTCATAAGAATACATCACTCGCGCCATATTATGTCCTTCGGCAACTTCTGCCTGCCATACCGGAACCCTTACTTCCTTCAGATGATCGGAATTATTGATAATAACCACGATCTGCTCATTCCCCCAGAATCTTCCATAGGCCAGAAGATCCGGTTCTGCTTTCAGCATCTTGATTGACCCCTTTCTGAGAGCCAGAGACTTTCTATGGATTTGGATCATCTCACGGTAGAAATTGATCAGATCCCGTTTTTCTCTTCCCCACGGATAAGTTCTCCGGTTATCCGGATCCGTGAAACCACAAAGTCCTGCTTCGTCTCCATAATAAAGGGTCGGTGCTCCCGGCCAGGTCATCTGCATGATGATCGCTTCCCGCATAACTGCAAGGCTTACCCTTCTTCTGCCGCACGCGACCCAAGCTGTCCCACACGGCCAACCTTGTGGTTGGTACGCGTCAGAAAACGGGAATGGTCATGGTTTGACAACTGGTTCATCGCCGTCTGAAGTGACGGTGTCATCATATTTGCCATATGATGTTTCATAGCATTCACAAAATTGTCTGCATTTCCGAGAAGATCGCCGCGATATTCATCACTGTGCTTCTCCATTCCGGTCAGGAACCAGGTTACAGGTCCATAAATGCATCGTAATTCATAACGCTGTCCCATTCATCGCCCTGTAGCCAGTCACTCGGATCTCCATAGTGCTCGGCAAGGATCAGTGCGTGTGGATTTGCTTCTTTTACTGCCTTACGGAATTTCTTCCAGATTCATGATTGTACTCATTGCTTCTTCCAAGGTCTGCTGCAACATCCAGTCTCCATCCGTCTACATTATACGGCGGTGAAACCCATTTCTTTGCGATACCAAGAACATACTCTTCCAGCTCTTTTGAATCTTCATAATTCAGCTTTGGCAGCGTATCGTGTCCCCACCAACCGTCATAGCTTCCATTGCCCGGCCATTCATTCTCCCCGGTGCGGTGGAATAGAAAATAATTCCGGTACGGACTCTTCGGTGACACAAAAGCACCTACTTCGTAACCATCGGCGCTCTCGTAGATCAGCTCTCTGTCCAGCCATTTATTGAAAGAACCACAATGGTTGAATACGCCGTCAATGATGATTCGCATCCCCCTCTTATGGAGTTCTTCTACCAGCTTGATGAACAGCCGGTTACTTGCTTCCAGATTCTCTTTTCTGGTGGTTCTTATCCGGTAACGGTCCGCATGGATATTGTTATTTTCTCCCGGATCCAGAAGCCTTCCTTCATCGACTTCAATTTTACCGACATGCGGATCAATATAATCGTAATCCTGTGTGTCATATTTATGATTAGATGGTGATACAAATAGTGGATTACAATAGACAACTTCTACTCCAAGTCCATGCAGGTAATCCAGTTTATCAATGATCCCCTGGATATCTCCTCCGTAAAATTCCCGTACATCCATCGGCTGCGGATCCCGGTACCAGTCATCTACATGATGAACCTGCTCTCCAATATAAAAGTACTCTCCCGTCTGTACATCATTATCCGGGTCGCCGTTACAGAAGCGGTCTGTATAAATCTGATACATGACCGCTCCTTTTGCCCAATCCGGTGCCGTAAAGCCCGGCACGATTTTAAAATCATAATAATCCACAAGTTTGCTCTCTGCTCCCCATTTGTTATAGTAGCAGATCTCATTTCCTGATCTGATCTTAAAATGATACCGGAATGGTTTATCTTCTAATTTGTATTTCACTTCATAAAAGTCAAATGCCTTATTTGAGATTACTTTGTTCATTGGAATGCATAGTTCGCGGTTTTCCAGATAGACTTCATCTACGTCGTGAGCTGCTGTACGGAACCACAACTGAAGTTCATCTCCTGCCTCCGGTTCCGGCGGACTCACATACGCCTCTGTTCCATCACAAAACAATGCTTCTTTTTTCATAATCTAGCCTCTATTCTTCAAATAATGCTTCAAATTCTTCTCTTGTAATCTTCTCTTTTTCAAGAAGCAGATCTGCACATTTATAAAGAACAGCTTCATGCTCTTTAATAATGGTCTTTGCACGGTCATAACATTCGTCAATGATCCGCTTCACTTCACTGTCGATCGTTGTGGCAACCTGTTCACCATAACCTCTGGAGGTATGACCAAAATCTCTTCCGATAAATACTTCATCATTATCATCTCCATAGCTTACAAGACCAAGTGCTTCCGACATACCGAATTTCGTTACCATGGATTTGGCGTATGCTGTTGCCTGCTTGATATCCTGGGATGCCCCGGTTGTAATATCATCAAAGATCAGCTCTTCTGCCACACGTCCACCTAGTGATACGGTAATATCCTGCAACATCTTTCCTTTGGTATTGAACATCTCATCCTTTTCAGGAAGTGGCATCGTATATCCGGCTGCCCCTACACCGGTAGGAATGATCGACACGCTGTACACCGGTCCTACATCCGGAAGTACATGGAATAAGATGGCATGTCCTGCTTCATGGAATGCAGTGATCTTCTTCTCTTTATCAGAAATTACACGACTCTTCTTCTCTGCACCGATTCCGACTTTTACAAATGCTCTGCGGATATCCTCCTGTTGCAGATACACTCTTCCATCCTTTGCTGCAAGGATCGCAGCCTCATTCAGAAGATTTTCCAGATCAGCTCCGGTAAATCCTGCCGTTGTTCTCGCAACCTGTTCCAGATCCACATCATCCCCGAGCGGTTTGCCCTTGGCATGAACCTGAAGGATTTCCAGGCGTCCCTTTACATCCGGTCTGCGACCATGACTTTACGGTCAAAACGTCCCGGTCTTAAGATCGCCGGATCAAGAATATCGACACGGTTGGTTGCTGCAAGTACGATGATTCCTTCATTCGCGCCAAAACCATCCATCTCTACGAGGAGTTGGTTCAGCGTCTGCTCTCTCTCATCATGTCCGCCGCCCATACCGGTTCCACGACGTCTTGCCACGGCATCGATCTCATCGATAAAAATAATACAAGGTGCATTTTTCTTGGCATCCTCGAAAAGATCTCTTACACGGGATGCTCCGACACCGACAAACATCTCCACAAAATCAGAGCCTGAATGGTAAAGAACGGGACACCTGCTTCTCCCGCAATTGCTCTTGCAAGAAGTGTCTTACCTGTTCCCGGAGGTCCTTCAAGAAGAACACCTTTCGGGATTCTGGCTCCTACCTGCGTATATTTTCCAGGACTCTTGAGGAAATCCACGATCTCTGCAAGCTCTTCCTTTTCTTCCTGCAGTCCGGCAACCTGTGCAAACGTCACATGGTTTTCTTCCTGCGTGCTCATCTTTGCCCTGCTCTTTCCGAAATTCATCGCTTTTGCATTCGATCCGCCCTGACGATTCATCATCATCACAACAAATACCATGATGCCTGCCATCAATATGATCGGAACCAGTGTTGTTGACATCCAGCTATCCTGCGGGACGTTGTCCACACTGTAGGAAATGTCATAAGATTCAAGCAGATCCTCTGCACTGTTGACATCGGATACATGAAGCTGTTCGATGTCATCATTCTTCAACCGGATCTTCAATGTCCCGGTCGGTGCGACTTTGTTCTGCTTGATCTCTACACTTTCTACCTTCTCTTTTTTCAGATCTTTCTGAAATCCTGATACGTGTATGCTGTCTGCTGCACACCCGACTGGCTCATAAACCAGTACACACCTGCCAGCACCAGAACACAGAGCAGAATCGAAAGACCACTGATTCCTCTTGTCTTATTATTATTCAAAACCTGCTCCTTCCACCTGTTACATCTCTACAATTCCGATGTACGGTTAAGTTTCTATATTTTTGTGCATAGTCCAGACCGAATCCTACCACAAAATTCATCCGGAATATTAAATCCGACATAATCTACATGTACGTCGCGCACACGACGATCCGGTTTGTCAAGAAGTGTACAAAGCTTCATGCTCTTCGGTCCTCTCTTCCGAAGGATGTCAAGCAGATAATAAAGAGTACGTCCTGAATCTACGATATCCTCAACAACAATTACATCTTTCCCCTCCAGAGACTCATCCAGATCTTTTGCAATCTTAACGATTCCACTGGACTGAGTTCCGTCACCATAGCTGCTGACGCTCATAAAGTCCATTGTTACCGGCACTGTAATCCTTTTTGCCAGCTCACACATAAAGAACACTCCACCCTTTAAAACACAGATCAGATGAACCTGCTTTCCCGCATATTCTTCACTGATCTTTTTTCCAAGTTCTTCAATTCTAGCATTTACTTCTTCTTCCGGAATTAACATTTTCACTTTCTCGGCCATTTAAAGTACCTCCATTTATCGTAATTTCTAATATTTTCGTTGTCTGCTCTGTCACCTGGTATGCCTTGCTCTGCCGGCAGCCCACAATCCATAAAATCTCGCTTCCCTCTGCGATCAGAGGAATTCCGGCACGTTCTGCCGCTGGTATTTTTTTATTGATAAAATAAGATTTCAGCTTCTGCCTTCCTCCGCTTTCATCAATTACAATAAAATCGCCAGCCCTTCTGGTGCGTACAGCGACACTCTGCTTTATTATACCATAATCAAACCATTTCGTGTACGTTTTTTTCGGGATCTGGCATCTGCATTCTTCTTTTCCAAAAATACGGTAGGAAATTTCCCATTTCCCGTAAGTTATCTTTCCCGAAACCTGCTGTAGATCCAGATTTTTCTCTTCTTCTGCCAATTCCGGACTCTTCTTTTTCCTCTTCAGTTCAATCCCTTCATAGGTTCTGCATGCGCAGACTCCATAAGGAAGATCCAGTCTTTTTCCAACCTGTTTTTCAAACAGTCCCTCCAACTTTTCTATATGAACCTGCTCCAGATCTTTTTCATGTCCTGCTACCAGTGCCAATGCTTTCCGGAGAATCATTTTCCGGATTAGCCGTTCCTGTCTGTGATATACCTCTGCATGGATGCAGATCTTTTCTCCATTTTGGGCAGAACAGATCTGATATGCACTTTCCGTCTGCCGTTCCATATAATCCCAGATCTCCCTTAGCTGATCCATAGACCGATTCATATGCTCCACAGTTTTTTCATTGATATTTTCTTTAAAATACGGAATCACATGGTTACGAATGCGATTTCGCATATATGCATCTTCCATATTTGTCGCATCAATGCAGTAAGGCATCTCCCGTCCCTTCAGATAATCCTCAATCTCTTTTCTCCCCACGCAAAGAAGCGGCCGTATATACATCCCGTTTACCGGATATATACCGCCGAGCCCCCGAAGTCCGCTGCCGCGGGCCAGATGCAGGAAAAATGTCTCTGCATTGTCATCCTGATGATGTGCCAGTGCGATCCTGGTTCCTCCCCATTCTTCCGCTGCCTGCTCAAATATTTCCCTTCGTGCAGTCCTTCCCGCCTCTTCTTCTGACATCCTGTATTCCACTGCCATTTTCGGAATATCCACCGAAACACTCCTGCATGGGATTTCTTTTTTCTCACACAGTGTCTTTACAAATTCTTCATCAGCTTTTGCCTCTTCCCCACGGATCCCGTGATTCACGTGTATCGCAAGGATCTCAAATCCGATCTTTTTTCGCAGCTCTTCCAGTATCAGAAAAAGGCATACAGAATCTGCCCCTCCAGAAAGACCAACGACAACTTTATCTCCTTTTTCAAGCATCTTCCACTGCCTGATATAGTTCTCTACTTTTTCTAACATGGTAAATTCCTCTCGTCTTTTATCTACTGTAACACATCTTCCAGATTCCCGCCACAAGGACTGTCATATCATCTCCTGCTTTTCCGGCCGCCAGCTCCAGCACCTTATCCAGAATATAATTCGCCAGTTCCTCCGGATTCTCCAGCGGACTTCCCCCAATCATCAGATCCAGTAAATGCTCCTGCTCTCCTGCCGGAAGCGCATCCAGGATCCCGTCCGATACCATGACCACCACATCTCCGGATTCCAACTGTCTGGTTTCCTTTTCACTTTGCTGTCTCTGGATTACCCCCAGCGGAAGACTTTCCGAACGGATATGCTCCACCCCGTCTTTAGTCCGCAGAAATGTCACTGCCGCTCCTGCTTTTACAAACTCACATTTTCCATTATAGAGATCAAAAATGCTCATATCAACCGTAGAAAAGCGAACCTCTTCCCGTCCCATAACAAGAGCCGTATTGATCATGGAAAGTGCAGTTTCCACAGGAAATCCTGCTCCAAGAAGCTCTTCCAGCATTTCTACCAGCATCCCGCTTTCCTGTAGCGCTCTCTCACCAGATCCCATTCCGTCCGACAAGATTGCCGCCTCTTTTCCACCCGGAAGTGTCTTCATAAGAAAGCTGTCGCCAGATATCTTTTGTCCGTTCTTTCCCATTTTTGCCACACCCTGCAGCACATAATATCCCGGTCCTTCCACACATACAATAGTTTCATACTCCTGTCCCAGAACCTGCCTCTCATTCTGAGCCGGCACATCCTTCTCTTAGTACAGACTGATAAAAGTTCTGCCACTTTTCTGGTTGGGATACAGTTCCCCTTCTCACTTTTTACCGTTACATGAATCTCATATCTGCCATGCTCATCCACAAAAAAACGGAACTCAGCATCCGGATCCCTACCTTTTTTGAAATGCTGCGCAACCTTTTTTTTGCAAGCGGCGGATCCGTAAAAATACTCGCATCCAGATCTCTCGTCACATAGCAGAGCATGTCCGCAAAAGAATCCAGCTGTGCCGCACATCCCTCACGGCTCTGTACCATCTTATTATTCCACACCAGAATCCTTTTTGCCTCCTGGAAAGTTTCCAGTGATTCTCGTAAAAACCGTGGTGCCTGAATACACTCCCTCTGAAGATGCTGTTTCATCTCTTTATTCAGTTCTGCACCATATCCTTCAATCGTACACAAAAGATCATAAAAAAGCTGCCAGTGTTCTGCCTTCTTTCTCTCCAGACACTCCGATTTCCTGCTGCATCCTCTGCACACCTTTTCCGTAATCCGATCATACATTTCTGTCATTTCTTCGGGTGTAAAACACTGCTTTTTCGGCTCCATTTTCAGAAACCTGTCTGCCAGATGCCGAAGCGACACTGCCATCTTATCTGCCTGCGTTACATATGGACTTGTGATCAATTGCTCCTCTCTGTATTTAACCTCCATTTGCCACCACCCTCTAAATTTCTATGAATGAAAAAAGCTTCGGGATATTTTCTTCCCAAAGCTTTTCTTACGTTACTGCTGTGCACGGAACAGAATCTCATTCTCCTTTACAAGTCCCAGCTTCTCTCTGGCGACTTCCTCGATGTATTCATCTGTTCCTACATATTTTTTCAGTTTATTAATTTCTTCTGAGCGTTCTTTTTCCGCATCGATCTGTGTCTGCAGTTCTTCTTCCTGCACCTTATATGCATCATTGCTCTTTTTGAGCGCCATCCCATGTACAATAACCATGCCGCATAATAATATAATAACTGCGGTAATCGCAACAATACTTCTTTTGTGCTTCTGAAGCCCGCTCCCCGGACGCTTTTTCCGGTTCTTCTTTAAGCTTCCCATCTAATCTATTCACCTTTCGCTATCAGTTGATCTTGTATAGCTTCTTACTACCAAACCCATTTAGTCTTCTACAGTGTACCGTTTTTAATCAGATTTATCAACTCTTTTTACTCTTTTTCACAAATTCGTGTAGAAATCTTTTTGTAAGCTCTTACAAAGACAGCTGAAAGCAGCGCCATCCCGATTGATCCGAACGCAATCCCCAGTCCGATATACCACCGCAGAACACCATCACTCGTATGATAGATCTGCACAAAAGTATAAACGGAAATTCCCGCCCAGTAACAGGCATCCTCCAGATTGATCAGCCACAATCTGTGAGCAACCAGTCTGCGCAAAACCCTGATCCACAGATAGACTGCCACGATCAGGACACCGGTCAGGATGCATAACAGAAAACCCTGATCTCTGTTCCGATACCAGACATTTTTTCTCCTCCTACCGAAACAGTTTTGACAACAGATTTTCTCCGGCTTTTACTCCAGAATGGATATCCGAATAAGAAATATTGTCAATATTGCCTGCCAGGTCGACCTCCCCTTTTTCAAGATTCAGCCGGTTTACATGCATGTCCGTACCTTTTACCATCAGCATTCCCTGCTCTGTCTCAAGCAGGATTTCATTTAAATCAAAAGAAAGAACGTCCAGCACTCCCGTTACTGTACCTGTCTTCCGGTTATTGATAACCAGCCTGTGATTCTGAGGTTTTACCAGCTGTCTCTCTTCCATACAAATCCCAACCTTTCCTATACTGTCTTTCTAGTTATTGTATGAATAACATCTGGTAAATATGCCTCGGATCCGCTGCCGGAATGATCTCAAACCACATCTTTTCTGATGTTCCGGAGTTTTAAAGATAACGGAATAAATCTGCCGCCTCTTCTTTTTTAGTCGTATCTCGCAGATCCAGAACCTCTGCCTTTACAGTCTTGGTCCCAAACTGGATCTCAATGATATCACCTTTTTTTACTTTCGTGGAAGCCTTCGCCACCGCCCCGTTGATCAGGACTCTTCCTGCATCACAGGCTTCATTTGCAACGGTGCGCCGTTTGATCAGGCGGGACACCTTTAAAAATTTATCAAGTCTCATTTTGATTTTTCCTTCCCGTAATACGAATAAAGCGCAGCCCTTTTCAGACTGCGCCATTTTTCAAAAATGTTTTACAAATTATGCATTAACAGCATCTTTTAAAGCTTTTCCTGCTTTGAATTTCGGAGCCTTGCAAGCTCGATCTTCATAGTTTTTCCAGTCTGTGGATTTCTTCCTTCTCTTGCAGCTCTTTCGCTTACTTCGAAAGTTCCGAATCCTACTAACTGAACTTTTTCACCTTTTACAAGCTCATCTGTAACAACATCTACAAATGCTTTTAAAGCCTTTTCAGCATCATTTTTCTTCATGCCTGTTTTCTCAGCCATAGCTGCAACTAATTCTGCTTTATTCATCTATTATTCCTCCTCAATTATCGTCAGTGCATATCTTCTCTGTCTGTCAGCTGCTCTCCTGCAAACCTGCGAAAAACCTTGTATTTACCGCATTTCAGACATGCACTTCAATGTTGACAAATCTATTTATATACGTTTCCTGCCCTTTTGTCAAGGCTTTTTCTGTTTATCCGACAGTCTTTTCACAAACTTCATAAATATCGGTCCTTAACTGCTGCAAAACAGGGATCTGACTGCGTACTGCATCCGCCTTTGCGAAGTCTACTGCAGCCATCAGCA
>ENA-OQCS01001823-OQCS01001823.1-human-gut-metagenome-genome-assembly--contig:-NODE-1823-length-10329-cov-2.614585_pt1 | contig 10329 bp, 19 predicted proteins | sample MGYA00242757_ERZ504575 | MGnify/ENA primary metagenome ERZ504575 (study PRJEB26092, sample SAMD00036297) | human gut metagenome | host: Homo sapiens | study: EMG produced TPA metagenomics assembly of... | reverse complement strand
GCTGTCCGGCGTAGTACAGGGCAATGCTGCATCCTCCGAAGAGAATACTGCGATCAGTATTAATCTGGCAGAGGGAGCAGCCAAGATGCATGACCGCGTGAATATCTTTAAGCTATTCTAGAAAAATGGCAGGAATAGAGTGAAGCTGTCGGAAGGAAGGTTCTTGTTGTGATTAATGATATATTTAAAGTGTTTGGAGAGCAGACAGCAGAAATCTTATTTCAGATCATTACAGAATGTATGGATGATTACCTGTATATATTTGATCTGCAGAATAATTCCTTTGAGATTTCACAGTCAGCTGTGGAACGGTTTAATATGTCGGAAAATGTTCTGACAGATGCTGCAAATGAAGTTATGAAGGTAGTATATGAGGAAGACCCGTGAGATGCTTGCAAAGCATCTCGCGGATATATGTGAAGGAAGAGAAAATGTACATAATCTTCATTACAGGTGGCTTGATAAAGAAGGTAGGCCGGTCTGGATCAACTGTCGTGGTATCGTGATCAATGATCAGCAGGGAAAGGCAGAGTATCTGATCGGATGTCTGAACGAGACCGGCAACAAGAGAAGAGCCGATAATGTCACCGGACTGCTTGGGGGTCCGGAATTCCTTGATTATCTGCGTGCACAAAAGACCCCATTACCAAGGGATTTTTTATGCATATAGGAATCGATGATTTCGGAGCGATCAATAGCTCCAGGGGAGCGGATTATGGTAATTATATCCTGAAAAGCGTAGCCGGCTGCATGAAGGAATGCCTTTCAGACAAGCAGAGAATTTACCATCTGGTAGCGGATCAGTATGTGATCGTGGATCTGGAAGCTTCTTCCGCGGAAGATGCCGTGGCACTGAAAGAAAAGATCACAGATAAACTTCATAATTTCATAGTAGCTGAAAAATATGAAGCTATATTTTCTATTTCTATCGGTGTTGTAGATGCAGCAACATTTTGTGAAGGGACTGAAGAATGCCGTAAAAAGTTTGAATTTGCTTTGAAACAGGCAAAAAGCATGGGCAAAAACGGATCTATGTTTTTAACAGGATGACTATGAGGCTTTTTGCAAAAAGAAGAATCGTAGCAGCACTTCGTAATGCTATTGTAAACAATTATGAAGGCTTTGAAGTCAATTATCAGCCGATCGTGGATTGCCAGACGGAACAGATCATTGGAGCAGAGGCACTGATGCGTTTTTCCATGATAACGGAAGAAGGACGGGAGTTTGTTTCACCGATGGAGTTTATCCCACTATTGGAAGAGACCGGATTGATCATTCCCGCCGGAAGATATATTTTGAACGAAGCCGCAGCAATGTGCCGTGAAATGCAGAAATATATTCCGGGTTTCAAGATAAATGTAAATGTTTCTTATGTTCAGATCCTGCAGGGCAATGTGGAGCGGGATATTCTGAATGTGATTCAAAAGTACGCTTTAAAGCCGGAATGTTTATGCGTTGAAATGACAGAAAGCGGATTTATGGATATGACACCGGCGTTCTGCAAATTCCGTAAAAGCTTGGAAAAGAACGGGATCTCCTTCGTGATCGATGATTTTGGAACAGGATATTCGAATCTTCATTGTATACGTGATATGAATCCGAGTTACGTGAAAATGGACAGGGATTTTACTGCCAAGGCGATGAACAGTGACAGGGATTATGAATTATATAAAAATATCATCCGCATGGTACATAGTATTAATGTCAGAATATGTGCTGAAGGCATCGAGGAAAGAGAATGGCTTCTGAAAATGAAAGAAATGAAGGTGGATTATCTGCAGGGATATTATTTTGGAAGACCCTGCGGGAAGGAACAGTTTCTACAGCAATATGCCAGTGGCATCAATGTTAAATAAAGAGAGTAAGGCAGACTCAGCTATGTGGGGCTGCCTTATTTTATGGTCTTATCAGAAGGATGAGTTCCTAACGGCTTGTCTGAGTCTCTCCAGGTCATCTGCATCAGGGTGAGACAATGCACAGTCAAAATTCTGGATCAATACATCAAGATTTGCCGGATGATCAGGAGCTTGCTTCATTTTCAAGTAGCGTTCCCGGACAGACTGCGGCATTCTGCCCTGACACATATACTCTCCGACGATAACATTGCTTGCGTCAACGAACTGCTTAACCTGATTCAGGATTTTCCGGAAATAGATATCACTGCCACCAAAGCCTGCAGTTCCAAACAGAAAAATCTGTTTATTCTTTAACTGCGATAATAGCTGTAATGTCTTGGTATCTGCATTTCCCTTGTCTGTCCAAAATCCGATATAGAGCAGTTCGGAAGAAGGGATCACTGTGTCGGACACACCGAAATACTCACATTCATCCTGAGGTAATGCCTCGTGGATCGCATCAGCCAGCACCTTGGTATTACCTGTTAAGCTGCTATAAATGATGGAATATTTTTTATTCTTCATATCATGTTTTCTCCTTTCATAGGATCATGAAATTATCATATCGCATTCCTATTTTAGTTCGGAAAGCATGATTTGTCGAATAAATTTTCCATAAACATTACGGGGTAAAATAGATAATTACTTTTTCAGCTACGTGTGATAAACTTGTTGATAAGTGGGTAAAAGATCATGGACAGAACTCCGCTAAGGGAATAAAAGCGGGGGCTGCCCCGGTATCATTTAATGAGGTAGAAAAAGTTGACAGAAGAGAAATATACGATCCGAAAGTATAAAAGAATTTTATTTTATGTGGTGATCCTTGTGCTGCTTGCAGCCTTTTTTTTAGGGCAGCGCATTTACCCCAGTGAGAGGGACACGGTCACGGAGGAAAGCATTACTTTACGGGAACCTTTTACCGGGTGCTGGCAGACGGAACAGAAGAAGAGATTCCAGTTCCGGACAAATGTGATGTGCCGGCAGGAGAGCTTCTGGTCATACGGTCAGTGCTCCCGCAGGATTATAAGGAAAATACGATCGCCATCAGGTCCTCCCTGGAGAATGTGCGTATTTACATCGGAGGGGAACTGAGGATGGTGTATGATACGGAGAATACCAGGCCCTTTGGGAAAAATTCTGCCAGCCGGTATGTGTTCTGCGAGACATCAGGCGAGGATGCGGGAAAGGAAGTGCGGATCGAACTGCAGTCCTTTACCCACAAGTATTCCGGTGTCGTCAATACGGTATATTGTGGGGATAAATTAGATATCTGGGCATATATGTTCCACTGCTATTTTATGGTAACTTTGATCGCCTGTACGATGTTGTTTGCCGGACTGGTCGTGCTGATCATCAGTCTGGTGCTCGATATTGTATACAAGACGAGATTTGATCTGGAGTACCTGGATGGTGCATGATCCTGGGAGCAGTGTGGATGCTGGGAGAATCGAAGCTGCGCCAGCTGTTTGTTTCCAATGCTTCTATTTTGTCGAATATGTGCTTCTTCGTTGTGATGATCTGCCCGATTCCGATCCTGTTCTATATTGACAGTGTGCAGCAGGGAAGGTACCGGAAGGTCTATCATGTGGCAGAGTGTATCACTTGTGTGAATTGTGTACTATGCACGGCTTTACAGGTACTGAATATCGCAGATTTTATCTCGACAATGTTTTTGTCCCACATGGTGATCGCAGGAACCTTCCTGACGGTATTTATCACCATTTGCAGGGATCTTATCCAGGGAACAGCGAAACATTACAAGCTTCCGTTGATCGGACTGGTGGCTGCCATGATTGCAGTCATGCTGGAGGTGATAGCGGTGTATCGTGTTGTGTCTCTGTCCGGAATCTTTATCGCAACCGGACTGGTGGTCCTGCTGGTCGTTACGCTGATCCAGACAATGGACCACATCCGCGAGCTGGAGTTGGCCAGACAGAGAGAGGCCAGGGAAAGCCTGGATTATCTGACAGGTCTTCCCATGCGTCATAAGGGTGAGGCACTGATCCTTGAGAAAATGCAGAAGCAGGGCGGCTGTCTGGGATTTGTGGATATGGATAATCTGAAGAAGATCAATGATGTCTATGGACATAAGGCGGGGGATCGTGCCCTCAGACTGGTGGGAGCGACGCTTACAGAGTGCATGAAGAACGCAGTAGTCTGCCGGTTGGGAGGAGATGAATTCCTGTTCTATCTGCGGAGGTATCGGAAGCAGAGATAAACATGCGGGTGAGAAAGCTGTTTGACAGCTTTCGTGCGGCAAAAGATGCTGCGGCGGAGACTTCAGCGGCATCCCTGTCCTGCGGTCTGTGCATGTGCAGACAGGGAGACAACTTTGAAGAATATTATATAAAAGCAGACAAAGCATTGTATTATGTCAAACAGAACGGCAAGAACAATTACCGGTTTTATGAGGAGTTGGAGGAACAGTAGCCGGATGCTGACTACAGCAATAACAAAACCAAAAGAATGATCCAAGAAAGGGTGCCAGATAATCAGGCATCCTTTTTATATAAAGTTTTTTTATAAAAAGTTACAAAATTTTACGATAATGTTCAAAAATATACAATTTATCAAAAGTGATGTAGACAAACAATAAAAAGATGGGTAATATGTATATGTAATCAGCCAGATGAACGAAAAGTATGTACAACATGCTACATATTTAAAGCAAGAAATATAAAATAAGGAGGAATGTTGCCGATGAAACAGTTCAGCTATATCATTAAGGATGAGATCGGTCTGCATGCACGTCCTGCGGGACTGCTCGCCAAGGAAGCGAAAAAGTATCAGAGTACAGTGACACTTTCCTGTAAGGGGAAATCAGCTGCAGCAAGCAAGCTGATGGCGATCATGGGAATGGGCGTGAAGCACGGAGACAACGTGGAAGTCACGATAGAAGGAGCGGATGAAGATACCGCCGCCGCAGAGCTTCAGAAGTTTTTCCGTGAGAACCTCTAGGAGAAGACCTGCACGACAGAGTTTGGAAGGTAGAAAATGGAAAAATATATTGGAAAATCCGTATATAAGGGAACAGCGATCGGACCTGTCAGTGTTTTGAAGAAAAAGGACAGTCTCGTTAAGAGGATCCATATCGACAACACAGCGGAAGAACTGAAACGGCTGGATGCGGCTAAGGAACGTACGATGACGCAGCTGGGACAGTTATACGAGAAGGCTCTGCAGGAGGTCGGAGAAGTCAATGCAGCTATTTTCGAGGTGCATCAGATGATGCTCGAGGATGACGATTATCAGGATGCCATTCACAGCATGATTCAGAACGAAGAAGTGAATGCAGAGTATGCGGTGGCAGTGACCGGTGATAATTTTGCAGAGATGTTCGCCAACATGGATGATGAATATATGCAGGCCCGCTCTGCGGATGTCAGGGATATCTCCAACCGGCTCGTCCGCAATCTGTCCGGGGAGGAGCAGATTGACTGGAGTACCATGGAGCCGTCGATCATTGTGGCAGATGATCTGACTCCCAGTGAGACGGTACAGATGGATAAGAGTAAGATCCTGGCCTTTGTCACAGTACATGGCTCAACGAATTCCCATACTGCGATCCTTGCACGTATGATGAATATTCCGGCACTGATAGGGGTACCGTTGGAACTGGAGAAAATCCATAACGGGACCAGGGCTATTGTGGACGGCAGGGAAGCGGTATTTTACCTGGATCCTGAGGAAGAGCAGATCCGGCAGGCAGAAGCGGCACAGCAGACGGAACAGAGACTAAGAACCTGCTGGCAGAATACAAGGGACGGGAATCCGTGACAAAGAGCGGACGCAAGGTCAATGTATATGCAAATATCGGCAGCGTATCGGATGTGGCATATGTACTGGAGAATGATGCGGAGGGTATCGGCCTGTTCCGCAGTGAATTCTTATATCTCGGAAGGGACTCTCTTCCGGATGAGACAGAACAGTTCAATGCTTACCGTCAGGTGCTGCAGATGATGGCAGGGAAAAAGGTCATCATCGTACCCTTGATATCGGTGCGGACAAAAATGTAGATTACCTCGGACTGGGCAAGGAAGATAATCCTGCCATGGGATACCGTGCGATCCGGATCTGTCTGGAGCAGCCGGAGATCTTCAAGACACAGCTGAGAGCACTTCTCAGGGCGGCAAAATACGGAACATTGGCTATTATGTATCCGATGATCATTTCCGTGGAGGAAGTGCTGGATATTCAGAAAATCGTGGCTGAGGTGGCTAAGGAGCTGGAGGAAGAAAAGCTTCCTTACGCAATTCCGGAACAGGGAATTATGATCGAGACTCCTGCGGCTGTCATGATGAGTGAGGAGCTGGCGGAGCATGTTGATTTCTTCAGTATCGGCACGAATGATCTGACACAGTATACGTTGGCTATCGACAGGCAGAACAACAGATTGGACAGATTCTATAATCCACATCATGAGGCAGTCCTGCGTATGATACAGATGACTGTTGATGGGGCACATAAGCATGGAAAATGGGTCGGCATCTGCGGAGAGCTGGGAGCGGATACGACACTGACCACACGATTTGTACAGATGGGAATTGATGAACTCAGTGTGGCACCGTCCATGGTACTGAATGTCCGTAGTAAAATATGCGAAATGGAGTGAGAGATTCATGAGAATATACAAAGCGAAAGATTATGCAGATATGAGCAGAAAGGCTGCAAATATCGTATCGGCACAGGTTATTATGAAACCAAACTGTGTTCTCGGACTGGCTACGGGATCTACTCCCATCGGCTGTATAAACAGCTGGTGGAATGGTTCCGCAAGGGAGACCTGGACTTTTCTGAGGTTATGACAGTGAACCTGGACGAATATAAGGGGCTGAGCCGGGAAAACGATCAGAGTTATTACTATTTTATGCACCAGAATCTGTTTGACCATGTGAATATCCCGGTGGAAAATACACATCTGCCAAACGGAATGGAACCGGATTCGGAGAAAGAATGCCGTAGATATACGGAACTGATCCAGTCACTGGGCGGCGTGGACCTGCAGCTTTTGGGAATTGGACATAACGGGCACATCGGCTTCAACGAACCGGGAGAGAGTTTTGACAAGCAGGTACATTGCGTGAACCTGACAGAGTCTACGATCGAAGCCAACAAGAGATTCTTCGCATCGGCGGAGGATGTTCCGAAGCAGGCATACACCATGGGGATCAAGACCATTATGCAGGCGAAGAAAATATTGATCGTAGCCAGCGGCGAAGACAAGGCGGAGATCGTACAGAAAGCTTTCTTCGGACCCATCACACCGCAGGTGCCGGCATCGGTATTACAGCTTCATAATGATGTGACACTGGTGGCAGACGAAGCAGCGCTCAGTAAGCTTTCTGAATAAGAAGGGGGAAGCTGATAGGTCATGAGAATCAGAAATGCAAATATATATACAGAAGAGCATCGGTTTGTCAGAGGGGATGCAGCCGTGGAGAACGGCAGGTTCGTAAGCTACACCGGGGATCCGGCAGGTGAGGAAGCTGTTGTGGATGCCAAAGGCATGTATCTGATACCGGGACTGGTGGATATTCATTTCCATGGTTGTAAGGGCGCAGATATGTGTGACGGTACGAAGGAAGCACTGGATGTCATCACATCATATGAAGCATCTGTCGGTGTGACAAGTGTCTGCCCGGCTACCATGACGATCCCTAAGGATGAACTGCTGGAGGTCATGAAAAATGCCGGCAGCTATGAGTATTCCGGTGGATCCCACCTGGTGGGCATCAATATGGAAGGACCTTTTATCAGTCCGGCGAAAAAGGGTGCTCAGGCTGCAGAAAATATCATGCACTGCGATTATGAATATTTCAGTCAGCTGCAGAAAGCGGCGAACGGGCTGATCAAGCTGGTAGATATCGCACCGGAGGAGCCGGGAGCGATGGAATTATCGACAGAGCCAAAGGAGAAGTGGTCATTTCACTGGCGCATACAGCTTCCGGTTATGATACAGCAAGGGAAGCCATTGAACGTGGAGCATCTCATGCGACACATTTGTATAATGCAATGCCGCCGCTGAACCACAGGGAGCCCGGCGTGATCGGAGCAGTGAGAGATTCAGAGAAATGTCATCCGGAGCTGATCTGTGATGGTGTACACATTCATCCGTCAGTGATCCGTGCAACGTTTGCGATGTTTGGCGCTGACCGCATGATCCTGATCAGTGACAGTATGCGTGCAACGGGACTGGAGGATGGTGAATATACGCTGGGAGGACAGCCGGTTACTGTCAGAGGCAATCTGGCTACCCTGCATGACGGCACGATCGCCGGATCTGCGACGAATCTGATGGATTGTATGCGGTTTGTAGTAAAAACAGTCGGTCTCCCGTTAGAGACGGCAGTGATGTGTGCCACGGAGAATCCGGCGAAGGAGATCGGCATTTTCAATGAAGTGGGCAGTATATCCGTTGGTAAGAGGGCAGATTTCGTACTCCTGGATCAGGAACTGAACATTGTAGCGGTATATATCGACGGAAAGGAGTTCACATGTTAGATTTTTTGAAAGGTAAGCGAAAAGGAAATTGTATCGGATCTCCCTGTAAGGGGAAGGCAGTTGCTCTTACGGAGGTGCCGGATCCTACATTTTCCGAGAAGATACTTGGAGACGGATTTGCAGTGATCCCCTCTGAGGGGAAAATATATGCTCCCGCAGACGGAGAGGTGACCGTGGTATTTGATACGCTCCATGCGATCACCATGACAACGGATCAGGGAGCGGAGCTTCTGATCCACATCGGACTGGACACCGTGACACTCAAGGAGCCCCCTTCACGGCACATGTTGCTGCCGGAGACCATGTCAAAAAGGGCGATCTTCTGCTGGATGCGGATCTGGAGAAGATTCAGGAAGCCGGACTGCATATCATCACTCCGGTACTGGTCTGCAATACTGATGAATATAACAAGATCAGTATTCTGAAAGAGGGAGAGGTATCTCCCGGCGAGGACGTGCTCCAGATCTCTTAAGAGCGGTACGTCCGTATCAACTAATGAAACTGACCGGAACTGTTCCGGTTTAGTATAATGTAAAGGAGGAGAAATGTATGAAGTTTCTTCAAAAACTGGGTAAAGCGTTAATGCTTCCCGTAGCGTTCTGCCGATCTGCGGTATCCTCATGGGTATTGGTTACTGGTTGTGCCCGGCAACAATGCAGGGTGGTGCGATCGAGGGTGTAAGAAATCTGATCGGTCTGTTCCTCGTAAAAGCTGGTGGTGCTCTGATCGACAACATGGCGATCCTGTTTGCAATCGGTGTAGGTGTCGGTATGTCAGAGAAAAATGACGGTACCGGAGCATTGCAGCTCTGGCTTCCTGGCTGATGCTCACAACACTTCTGTCTACCGGATTTGTTACGACCATTATGCCTCTATCGCTGAGGATGCTACCAAGACACTGGCATTCGATAAGATTGCGAATCCCTTTATCGGTATTATTGCCGGTATCATCGGTTCCATGTGCTACAACAAGTTCAAGGATACCAAGCTTCCCGACTGGCTGTCCTTCTTCAGTGGTAAGCGCTGCGTAGCTATCGTAGCAGGTGTGGTATCTATTCTGGCATCTGTTGTACTGCTGTTCGTATGGCCTTTACTGTTCGGCGGTCTGGTAGCTCTCGGTGAAGCATTGTAGGTCTGGATGTAGTCGGCGCAGGTATTTATGCTTTCCTGAACCGTCTGCTGATCCCTACCGGATTACATCACGCACTGAACAACGTATTCTGGTTCGATACCATCGGACTTGGAGATCTGCAGCACTTCTGGAAGGTGAGACAAGCGCTGATGTATCCTGGAGCCTTGGAATGTATATGTCCGGCTTCTTCCCTTGTATGATGTTCGGTGTCCCCGGTGCAGCTTTGGCAATGGTAAAATGTGCAAAGCCTGCCAAGAAAAAGGCAGCGATCGGTCTGGTAGCTTCCGCAGCAATCTGTTCCTTCATCTGCGGCGTTACCGAGCCCTTTGAGTTTGCATTCATGTTCTTAGCTCCCGGACTGTATGTGATCTACGCAGCACTGTACGGCATCTTCACCATGATCACTGTTGCTCTTGGCTTCCGTGCAGGCTTCAGCTTCTCCGCAGGTGCGATGGATCTGCTGTTCTCATCCTCCCTGCCTGCAGCAGCCAGAATCTGGCTGATCATCCCTCTGGGTATCGCAGCATTTGTTGTATTCTACTTCGTATTCCTCTTCGCTATCAAGAAATGGGATCTGAAGACCCCCGGTAGAGAAGATGATGATGTAGAAGCAGAGAAGAAGATCGAGCTGGCAAATGATGATTTCGCAGCAATCGCAGCAACCATTCTGGAAGGCTGCGGCGGCAAGGACAACATTGCAAGCATTGACAACTGCATCACAAGACTGAGACTGGAAGTAAAAGACATTACCGCAGTGGATGATAAGGTGATCAATCTGCAGGCGTAGCCGGTGTCATGAAAC
>ENA-OQCS01001822-OQCS01001822.1-human-gut-metagenome-genome-assembly--contig:-NODE-1822-length-10334-cov-1.518664_pt1 | contig 10334 bp, 16 predicted proteins | sample MGYA00242757_ERZ504575 | MGnify/ENA primary metagenome ERZ504575 (study PRJEB26092, sample SAMD00036297) | human gut metagenome | host: Homo sapiens | study: EMG produced TPA metagenomics assembly of... | reverse complement strand
AGAAGACAAAGAATTTGCGTGCTCAACATAACCCGGGGAAATGTATAACGACGCACAGATAGCCGCTTCTGCTGACCGTTTTCCAAATGCGCGGCATCAAAGTAGAAGATTGATAGGTTTCCGTGAAGCATTGCTCACCACCCGCATACCTATAGACTTTTCCGCTTACACCCCTATTGATATTGTAGGTACAGGCGGTGATGGAAAAATACCTTCAACATCTCTACTTGCGCCTGCTTCATTGTAGCGGGAGCCGGATATCATGTTGCCAAACATGGCAACTATGGCGCGACTTCCGTCAGCGGAGCCAGCAATGTCATCGAACAACACGGCGTAAAATTCACTAATAATCCGGATAAGCTGACCCGTTCTATGGAAGAATGTGGAATGGTCTATATGCATGCCCAGTTGTTCAATCCTGCCATGAAAAGTGTAGGCCCTGTCCGCAAAGCACTGCAAGTACGTACCATATTCAACCTGCTAGGTCCGCTGGTTAATCCATGTCTTCCGGCTTACCAACTTCTAGGGGTCGCCGATCTGCCGCAAATGCGCCTTTACACCAACGTATTCCAGAAACTAGGCATTGGCTTTGCGTAGTAAACAACCTGGACGGTTACGACGAAATCTCACTGACCGATGAATTCAAAGTGATGACCAATCGCTACGAAACCATCTACAAGCCATCTGAACTAGGTTTCTCTCTCGCCAGACAAGAAGAGCTTTATGGTGGGAACACTCCCGAAGAAGCGTCAAAAATCTTCAATAACGTACTGGAGAACAAAGCCACCAAAGCCCAGACAGACTGTGTACTGATTAACGCTTCTTTTGCCATACAAGCCATGGAACCGGCCAAACCGATAGAAGAATGCGTGGCCATCGCCCGTGAATCATTGGAAAGCGGAAAAGCATTGAATACATTGAAAAAAATTTGTGGAACTGAACAGTTGATTACACACCCAGTATTCCACTACCAAACGCCTCATACAATGACAGATATATTAACAGAAATCATCGCCTGCAAGCAGATCGAGATCGAACTGCAAAAGGCTGCCATCAGCAAAGAAATGCTGATAAACAATTGTAACGAACCCATGCCACGTATCAGTATGCGTGCCAGTCTTGCCTCTTCTCCTTACGGCATCATCTCCGAGTTCAAGCGTCGCTCTCCCTCCAAGGATGGATAAAAGAAGACGCACAGGCAGATACCATTCCTCCCGCTTACGAAGCGGCCGGAGCCTCCGCACTTTCCATCCTCACCGATGAAAAATACTTCGGCGGCAGCTGAAAGATATCCGTTCGGCACGCCCCCACGTGCAACTTCCCATTCTAAGGAAAGATTTCATTATAGATGAATACCAACTTTATCAGGCACGCATCGTAGGAGCGGACGCTATCCTTCTTATAGCCGCCGCTTTGAAGAAAGAGCAATGCAAAGCCCTAGCCCTCAAAGCCCATGAACTGGAACTGGAAGTCCTGCTGGAAATCCACAACGAGCAAGAACTGGAATATATAGACGAGAACATTGACATGGTAGGAGTCAACAACCGTAATCTGGGAAGCTTCCACACAGAGGTGGAAAACTCTTTCCGCCTGGCGGAAAAACTACCCGAAGAAATGCTCCGGATCTCTGAAAGCGGCATCTCCAGCCCCGAAACAGTTAAACAACTCCGAGCTGCCGGCTTCCGAGGCTTCCTGATAGGGGAAAACTTTATGAAAACACCCGCACCTGGAGAAGCCTTAAAAGAATTTATAACCAAACTAGAGAAATGTTAGGATGCAACAACAATGATTATCAAGGTATGCGGTATGCGCGAGCCCGAAAACATACGCGCCATAGAGCAAGCCGGAGCAGACTGGATGGGATTCATCTTCTTCCCCCAGTCTGTCCGCCACGTATCACATCGTCCGGAATACCTGCCGGAACAATGCCGCCGGATCGGAGTCTTCGTCAACGAAAGCAGCGAAAACATCCTGCTGAAAGCACAGGAATTCGGTCTGCACCATATCCAGTTGCATGGCAGGGAAACACCGGAACAATGCCGCAAATTAAAAGCCGCCGGACTGGGAGTCATTAAAGTTTTTTCCATAGCACAGGAAAGTGACCTGCAATCCGCCGGTTGTTATGAGGCGTTTGCGATTACTTTCTTTTCGACACTGCCTGCTCCGGATATGGCGGCTCCGGCAAAACCTTCAACTGGAATATCCTGCAAGCCTATCGGGGAAAGACGCCTTTCCTGCTGAGTGGCGGTCTCCGTCCCGGCAGTCTTTCCCTTTTGTTGCAATTCAAGCATGAACAATGGGCAGGTATCGACCTGAACAGCGGATTCGAGACCGCTCCGGCTCTGAAAGACGACGCCGCCGTCCACACATTTATAAACCAATTAAAACAAAAAATACAATGAACAGAATCAACCAGTTATTCAGTACCAAGCAAAAAGACATCCTATCTATTTATTTTTGTGCAGGCTTTCCTACCTTAGAAGGTACGGCAAGCACCATCAAAGTCCTGGAAAAAAAAGGGATTAACATGATTGAAATCGGCATTCCTTTCAGTGACCCGATGGCTGACGGTCCCGTTATCCAGCACGCCGCCACCCGCGCCTTGAAAAACGGCATGACACTGAAACTTCTTTTCGACCAACTGAAAGATATCCGTAAAAAAGTACAGATTCCGCTGGTGTTGATGGGATATCTCAATCCCATCATGCAATATGGATTCAAGGATTTCTGCCGCACTTGCCGGGAGACGGGAATCGACGGGGTGATTATCCCGACTTGCCTTTCAAAGATTATATGGAGGAATATCGTTCCATAGCCGAGGAACAGGATGTGAGAATCATCATGCTCATCACTCCGGAAACCAGCGAAGAACGTATCCGCCTGATTGATGAACACACCGACGGTTTTATCTATATGGTATCTTCCGCCGCTATCACCGGTGCTCAAAAAGATTTCAACGCACAGAAACAAGCCTATTTCCAACGCATCGCCGACATGAATTTACGCAATCCCCGCATGATAGGTTTCGGAATTTCCAATAAACAAACCTTCGAAACCGCATCCGCTCATGCCGCAGGAGCCATCATCGGCAGTAAATTCGTGACCTTATTGGACGAGGAAAACGGGAATGCGGAAAAAGCGGCAGACAAGCTGCTGGAAGCTTTGAAAAACTGATCTTCCACAACCCGTAAACGCAGACGCAGACGCAGCAGACGCAGGCCCTTTTTTCTCACACACGTGCGCGTACATTATATATGTAAATGTGTATCTATTTTTAATAACCTGTTTTAACTGTCATCAGAGAGGGAGGTCAAAACGAAGATGAACGCTCTGAAAAAGATACAGATTGTAACTGAACAACATAAAAAAGTTGTATCCTTATTCCAATGTAGAGTGAATACGACTCTTTTATTGTCGGTTGAAAGTACAAGTTTCAGATTCAAAGTTCATTTTCTCTAAAATAGGGTCTTCCACCTTACGGTAGTTTATTCTATTTCCCCACCTTGTATTATACGCGCACGTGTGTGAGAAAAAAGGGCCTGCGTCTGCTGCGTCTGCATCTGCGTTTACGGCATTCACTCATAATGCCCTCCTCTTCAAAGCTCACCTGAAAGGCCAGTACGATGAAGGTGAAAGATACAGTACCTTGCAGGCATAAGATTATATATCTTACAAGCATAAGATATATAATCTTACACGTAATCTTTCCATATCTTCCACCACTATCGAAACCAGCCTCGGTCCATAGAGAAAACATTTGTTATTTTTCCCTCTTATTTTTGTCATACTTATACATAATTACTATCTTTGTGCCAAAATTAAACAAGAGAAGCGCATGATACAGAGTGAATATCCTTCCGTTTTGCTAATATACACAGGCGGTACGATCGGCATGATTGAAAATCCTGAGACAGGTGCACTAGAAGCCTTTAATTTCGACCAGTTACAAGACAATGTCCCCGAATTGAAGCGGTTCAACTATCGCATCTCCTCTTACCAATTCAATCCCCCCATTGACTCTTCGGATATGGAACCTGCCTTGTGGGCCAAGTTAGTCAAGATCATCAAATACAATTATGATAATTTTGACGGGTTCGTCATTCTGCACGGTACAGACACCATGGCATACACCGCTTCAGCGCTCAGCTTCATGCTGGAAAACCTGAGCAAGCCGGTTATCCTGACTGGCAGCCAGCTGCCCATCGGCATGTTGCGCACCGATGGAAAGGAAAATCTGATCACTTCCATAGAAATAGCCGCTGCCAAACATCCGAACGGCACTGCTATTGTACCCGAAGTATGCATCTTCTTCGAAAACCATCTGTTGCGCGGAAACCGTACCACAAAAATAAATGCGGAGAATTTCAATGCGTTCCGTTCATACAATTTCCCTTCGCTGGCAACAGCAGGCATCCACATAAAATATGAATATGACCGTATTCACAAAGCCGATCCCAATCTGCCATTAAAACCACACTATCTTTATGATACCAATGTAATTATACTGACCCTTTTCCGGGCATCCAGGAAAACATGATCAGCAATATTCTGCATACACCGGGATTACGCGCAGTGGTATTAAAAACCTACGGTTCGGGCAACGCTCCGCAAAAGCCATGGTTCATCGAACTTCTAAGGGATGCCACTTCACGGGGAATCATCATTGTCAACATCTCCCAATGCTCTACCGGAACAGTGGAAATGGGAAGATATGAAACCGGACTCCATCTGCTGGACGCAGGGGTCATCAGCGGCTACGACAGTACGGTGGAATCCGTTCTAACCAAACTGATGTTCCTTTTGGGACACGGAAAAAGTGAAAGAGAAATACGTTACCAAATGAGTATTCCAGTAGCCGGAGAGTTTACGAAATCATAATTTATTGCGTTCCAATTATTATCCGGCGGGATGATTACAGAATCATTAAAATGGTGTAATCTACGATGAAAACTTAACGATTTTATAACATGTAATCTTTTTGTAATATTTGTTTCATCAAATAGTAATAAAAATGCTCCATCTTTGCAATGCTGATCAGAAAAGATTAGTTTTGTAGTATTAAAAAGATGGATATATGAACGATTACCGCATTTTAGTAGTTGACGATGAAGAAGATCTATGCGAGATTCTTAAATTCAATTTAGAAAACGAAGGGTATTTTGTGGATACAGCAAACTCCGCCGAAGAAGCCCTGAAGATGGAACTGACCCAATACGACTTGCTGTTGCTGGATGTGATGATGGGAGAAATTTCAGGATTCAAAATGGCGAACATGCTGAAAAAGAATAAAGCTACCGCTTCTATTCCCATTATATTCATCACTGCTAAAGATACTGAAAACGATACTGTGACAGGATTCAACCTGGGAGCCGACGACTATATCTCGAAGCCATTTTCACTGCGCGAAGTTATAGCACGCGTTAAGGCTGTCCTTCGACGCACCAGTCCTACACAGGGAAAAGAAGCGCAAGAACAATTACAGTACAAAGGGCTTTTAGTCGACATAACCAAGAAGAAGTCAGCATAGACGGTATAGAAATTTCCCTGACAAAAAAAGAATTCGAAATCCTGTTGCTGTTGTTACAAAACAAAGGCCGCGTATTCTCACGCGAAGATATTCTGGCTAAAGTATGGCAGGAGGAAGTCTATGTGCTGGACCGTACCATTGACGTCAACATTACTCGCCTGCGTAAGAAAATAGGCGAATACGGAAAATGCATCGTCACCCGCCTAGGATACGGATACTGTTTTGAATGCGAATAACCTAACCTGTACCTTTCCATGACTATTGAATTATCCAGCCACGTCCTGTCATTCAACAAGAAACTATTCTTGTCGGTAATCTCCTTATTCATAGCATTCGCCATCTGTTTCATGGCATTCCAATATCGCAGGGAGAAGGAATACAAAATAGAGCTGCTGAACACACAACTCCAGAATTACAACGACCGCCTGAATGATTTCTCCGTGGCAGGGATACGCTGAATATTCAACAATTGGACGACTATGTATGCGAACACACCTTTGAAGATCTACGCGTGACACTGATCAACAAGAATGGTACTGTAATTTATGACAATCTGGAAAAAGATCCCAGCCACTTCGAGAACCACCATAACCGTCAGGAAATAAAAGAAGCCATCATTTATGGCAGCGGCTACTCCATTAACAGACAATCGGAAAGCCTGGGCGGTGAATTTTTCTATTCGGCAAGTATTATCCTAATCTGGACTATATCATTCGTTCAGCCCTTCCCTATAATGTCAGTCTGATGAGACACCTGAAAGCAGACTCTCATTATGTATGGTTCACACTGATAATCAGCCTGATATTAATAATTGTGTTCTACCGATTCACACATAAATTGGGAATGTCTATCACCAAATTGCAACAATTCGCCATGAAAGCCGACCGCAATGAACCGATAGACACTGATATGCAGGATACCTTTCCCAAAAACGAACTGGGCGAGATATCCCAACATATCATCCAAATTTACAAACGTCTGCATCAGGCAAAAGAAGATTTATATATCGAACGCGAGAAACTGATCACCCATCTCCAAATCTCGCACGAAGGTTTAGGCGTATTCAACCACCGCAAAGAAGAGATTCTGGTAAATAACCTGTTCACACAATATGCCAACCTTATCTCAGACAAAAATCTGAGTTCTACGGAAGAAATCTTCTCCATCCCCGAATTGCAGCCCATCACCCGTTTCATTACAAAAAACAAGGAACGCAGTATCGGCAAAGGAGAGAAACAGATGTCATTAAACATAGACAAAAACGGACGTATCTTTGCCGTGGAGTGCATTATCTTTCAAGATGACAGCTTTGAAATCTCCATCAATGACATCACTCAGGAAAAGGAGCAAGCACTTCTGAAAAAACAGCTGACACAGAACATTGCCCACGAATTGAAAACCCCTGTAAGCAGCATACAGGGATATCTGGAAACCATAGTAAACAACCCTACCCTGCCCCGTGAGAAATCAATGCTTTTTTGGAGAGAAGCTATGCACAAAGTAACCGGCTGGCACATCTGTTACGGGATATCTCCGTACTTACCCGCATGGAAGAAGCTCCGAACATGATCGAGACAGAACCGGTAAACCTCACCACCATGATGCGGAATATCCTGAACGAAGTAACTTTGGAACTGGAAGAAAAGCAGATCACTGCCCACAATATGCTGCCTGAAAGACTGACCGTACAAGGCAATTCTTCCCTGCTATATTCCATCTTCCGGAATCTGACGGACAACGCCATTGCATACGCAGGAAGTCATACTTCCATAACCATCCGCTGTTTCCGTGAAGACGAACGTTTTTACTATTTCAGTTTCTCGGACACAGGCGTAGGAGTAGATCCCGAACATCTAAGCCGTTTGTTCGAGCGTTTCTACCGGGTGGACAAAGGACGTTCACGCAAACTGGGCGGCACAGGCCTGGGACTGGCCATTGTGAAAAACGCTGTCATTCTGCATGGAGGAACCATTTTCGCCAAGAACACCCCCGGTGGAGGTCTGGAATTCATATTTACACTGAGTAAAGAATGAGAAGATGACAAGCACCTGTTTCTAAATTTTCTTCAAAATTTAAACAGGCTCTAAAAAATAAAGAAAGATAATTGTTTTCTTAAATATAAACTGTATCTTTGCGGTGCATCGGTTCATTTATCTCCCCTCCGAGGTGAATGATTAAAAGGGAATCAAGGTGAGAATCCTGAACAGTCCCGCTGCTGTATGTTTCACTAAACGCATAAGCAAAATGCCAATAACCACTGGGATAATTTCCGGGAAGGTGCTTATAGCGGAAACGAGTCAGAAGACCTGCCTGTGCATTTATCAAATCTGAAGCTTTCGAGGAAAGAGCTTGGAACACTGAACGTAAGGGATGCCTTTAAACACATCCGCTATTTTCTCCGTTTCACTGTCCGGAAAAGAGTATCAGGTAAAAAGAACATTTATTTTAAAGTAAACTCTGCCAAGTTTATTTGGAGTGCTCAGCCGAAGTGATTCGCCTGAGCATTATTTTATAATCCAAGTCAATACAAAATCGGGATGAGTGACATAACGGACCCGATAACGTTCCTGCCGGCCTGTACGATATTCGCATGCTCGAACTCCCCCTCTTCCGACAAGCTGAAAGGAAAAATACGAAGATGACGAATGAAATCCACCTCCTCTACTCCCATCAGTTTGAACAGTGCCTCCTTGGCCGACCAATGGAGCAATAAAGCATAAACTTCATCTCCTTCCATCATTGTGGACTCTTCATCGGAACGAATAAAACGGGAAGCTACTTTCCGCACTCTGGTTCCATACTGCTCTATATCCATTCCCACCTCACAGGAAGAATGAAGCGCCACCGCCACATAACCGCGAGTATGCGAGATGCTGATATACCGGCTTCCATCCTTTAGATAAGGCCTTCCCGAAGAGTAATAAGCTATCTCCTTTTCTTCTCCACACAAAGCCTTCAGCAGCACACGTACCGACAACCATTCATGCTTCCGTTTTCGGAAAAACAGCCAGTTTCTCCCTATACCAGTCATTTATGCTACCAACGATGCCAGCAGTTGTTCCGTTGTTTCATCAGACTTCCATATTCCAAGCAGAAATTCCCCTTCGCTATAAGTACGGTATAAAGGCATGATAAAATCTATTTCTTTCCTTCTTCCATTTCCATGGAGTGGGAAGGTCAATGATAACTTTTACTTTCAAAATGCGGCGCGTATTCATTTCAAGTACCTCAAAATGATAATTCCCGTAATCCAACCGCTCGTGCAATACAGGAAACTCCCCTTTTATTTCCAGCAACAAACCGGCCAAAGTGTCCGCATCTCCTTCCACTTTCTCGAAAAGAGCGGGATCAGCTTTCATAATTTTATAAAAATCGGACAGTAAGGTTTTTGCCTCGAATATATAGGTACGGTCATTCAGTTTCACATACGTACGCTCTTCATCATCGTATTCATCATTAATCTCTCCCACAATCTCCTCGATGATATCCTCCATTGTAACAATACCCGAAGTACCTCCAAACTCATCGACAACGATGGCAATATGGATCTTGTTTGCCTGAAAATCACGCAAAAGGTCATCAATCATCTTCGTTTCAGGTACAAAGTAAGCAGGACGGACCAATGTCTGCCAACGAAAGTTGTCGCCCTTGCCCAAATGAGGAAGCAAATCCTTTATATAAAGAATCCCCTTTATATTATCCCGCGATTCGGCATATACCGGAATACGGGAATAGGCATTTTCCACAATGCATTTCAACACTTCGGAATAAGGGGTATTGATTTCCAAGTCCACCATATCCAGCCGGGAAGTCATCACTTCCTTGGCCGTTTCCTCGCCAAAACGGATAATACCTTCTAGAATATTGCTTTCCTCTGAAATCTCACTCTTGTCCGTCAATTCCAAAGCCTGTGAAAGCTCGTCGACAGAAATATTATAATTCCTTTTGCCACACATCTGTTCACCAAAAAGGAAGAACGGACCAGCAATGCCGACAAAGGTGAAAAGAATTTCTTTAAAAAAGAAATGGCAGGAGCTGCCTTACGGCAAAACTTCAACGTGTTCTGTGCCGAATAAATTTTAGGCATGATTTCACCGAAAAGCAACAGCAGAAAAGTAAGGACAACCGTTATTAGCAGGAATTCCAGAATCACGGAATTTCCAAAGTGTATGGTGCTGGCAAAAAAGTAATTGCACAGCATGATAATGGTTACATTGACAAAATTATTAGAGATAAGAATAGTCGCTAACAAGCGTTCGGAATCATTCAGCAGGGCGCTGATACGCCTGTCCGAAGTATGTTTTCCTTCCTCTATCTCACTTAAATCAACAGGTGAAAGGGAAAAGAAAGCTATTTCCGAAGCAGACACAAAGCCTGAGGCATACAACAATAAAACAGCTAACAAGATAGCTATGATAGCTCCCATGGTAGGAGCTGTTACGGTTACACCGTCAAATAAATCCGCCAAGCGGCATAAATACGAGTCAGGGTCCAAGGAATCTGTTTTAGTTAAACATCAAGTCTCTTAATTAAAAAGGTAAATCGTCCGTCAGACTATTATCCGAGGCTTGCTGTTGTTGCAGAGCCGCTTGTGCAGACACCTGCTGCGGGATACCGCTTGTGCCTGCGGTACATATCCTGTACCCGGTTGCTGCGAGGTGTTACGCGGGGTCAGCATCTCCATATTATCAGCAAAAATCTCGACAATGGTACGTTTTATGCCATTCTGGTCATCGTATGAACGCTGCGGATTTTCCCTTCTATGTAGAGTTTGTCGCCCTTACGGACATATTTTTCCGCAGTTTGG
>ENA-OQCS01001821-OQCS01001821.1-human-gut-metagenome-genome-assembly--contig:-NODE-1821-length-10334-cov-4.816596_pt1 | contig 10334 bp, 12 predicted proteins | sample MGYA00242757_ERZ504575 | MGnify/ENA primary metagenome ERZ504575 (study PRJEB26092, sample SAMD00036297) | human gut metagenome | host: Homo sapiens | study: EMG produced TPA metagenomics assembly of... | reverse complement strand
CAGAATGCTTGGTTGATTTTTGCGTGCCATAATCTGAAGAAAATGTCCCTTTGGAGAGGAAAATATAGAAGAAAGCCATCAAAAAATTCAATATATCCTTCAAAATATACAAAAAAAGACAATTTCAATTTCGAAAATTGCCTATATACAATAAAAAGCCTATGTCCTTACGAAAAAGGTATAGGCTTTTGTCAACAATCTGGGGTAAGCTTGCTTACCCTTTTTATATGTGCTATTATTTACTTGGCAGTGTGATGAGCTGCCAAAGGGACATGCAGAGCGTGGTAAACTCTGCGAAGGAAAAGTGGATTAGAGAGTATAGATAGAATGTGGTGGTTTTATCTATACAGAATTTTGTTTGTTTACAAGAACATAATAATATTAAATACAAACAAATTCATGTAATATTTATATGAGGATATAAATATTACGGAAAGCGGTTTAAGGAAGTGATGAAAGCCTTAAACCTCTTTTTTTTTGGAGGAGAATATGAAAATTTCAAATTATTTTGCGAAAGAAAAAATGGATGATGTAACATTTATTCAGACATTTATAGAAAAATTAAATGAATTAACAGATGAAGATATTTGTTGGGCAAATTCAGATTTACTTGAAGATAATGAGAACGTTCAATCTTTATTGATGGAGATGGTTCTTTCTTTTTATGCGACAGATTTAGTTGATATGAAAGATTATGAAGATTACTTGGTGAATAAAGAATTTGAAGCTATGTCATTTAAAGAGCTTCAGGCATCATTGATCTATTTATTTCATAATGACAGAGTGCATCCGGATAGTTTGATTCATAATGGAATTGGAAAAAAAGAATTATTAAATATCTTAAAAGAAATGAAGAATCAATATAGCTAAACATGCATCCAAGTTTGAGGACTTGGATGTTTTCTTTATACGTTGTATAATTGAAAGATGAAAAAGGAGCGTTTTGTATGAATTCGAAAAATCCAATAGGTGTTTTTGATTCAGGATTAGGTGGAATTAGTGTTTTACACACGATGCATAGCTTACTTCCTAATGAAAATTTAATTTACTTAGGAGATAGTAAGTACAATCCTTATGGAACAAAGACAAAAGAAGAAATCACTAAGCGATGTATTGCGATTTGCGATGAATTTATAAAACAAGATGTAAAGGCAATCGTAATCGCGTGTAATACGGCAACAAGTGCTTGTGTTAAGCTTCTAAGAGAAAAATATGATGTAGATATCATTGGAATGGAGCCAGCTTTAAAAGTGGCATGTGATCGAGGGAATAATCAAAGAATTGCGGTATGGGCAACCGAACTTACTTTATCTGAAAAGAAGTTTGCGAATTTGATGGATCGATTCAAAGATGAGCATCATATTGTGAAAGTACCTTGTCCAAAGTTAGTGAGAATGGTCGAAGATGATAAATTGGATGATACAAACCTTGTAGAATCTGTTTTAAAAGAATATTTGGCTGCTTGTGACTATAAAAATCTAGATAGTATTGTACTTGGATGTACTCATTTTCCTTTTTACACAAAATATTTAGAAAGACTATGTCCAAATATTCATATTATTGAAGGCAGTGTAGGAACAACATTGCATACTAAGGATTTACTGGAACAAAAAGGCTTGTTAAATAGGAGTGATGAAATAGGAAGTATTACTTGGATGAATACAATGGAATCAAAAATAGAATTATCAAAGCGCTTATTTAAAATGTTGGAGGTAGAAGCATGAGTGAAGTAGTTTGGAATAAATATTCAAAAGAAGAATTTGAAAATGTTATGAAATTCAGTGATGGATACATTGATTTTTTGTCAGATTCTAAAACAGAAAGAGCTTGCGTAAAAAATGCCATCGCATTAGCAAAGTCATATGGGTATCGTGATATCAAAGAGGTCATTGAAAATAAAGAAATTTTAAAGGCTCAAGACAAAGTGTATGTAAATATGATGAATAAATCGATTGCGTTGATGCACATTGGTTCAAATCCTTTAGAAAAAGGAATGAATATTTTAGGTGCTCATATTGATAGTCCTCGTTTAGATTTAAAACAAAATCCATTATATGAAGATGGAAATCTAGCATATTTAGATACTCACTATTATGGTGGAGTTAAAAAATATCAATGGGTTACTTTACCTTTAGCTATTCATGGTGTTGTTTGTTTAAAAGATGGAACAACTGTTGATATTGCGATTGGAGATAAAGAAAGTGATCCTGTATTTGTGATCAGTGATTTATTGATTCACTTAAGTGCCGATCAATTACAAAAAAAGGCAAATGAAGTGATTGCTGGGGAAGATTTAAATGTAACAGTTGGATCCATTCCATTGGAAAATGAAGAGAAAGATGCAGTTAAGGCAAATGTAGCTAAGATTTTAAAATCGACTTATGGTTTTGAAGAAGATGATTTTGTTTCAGCTGAATTAGAAGTGGTTCCTGCAGGACGTGCAAGAAGCTGTGGTTTTGATTCAAGTATGGTATTAGGTTATGGTCATGATGATCGTATTTGTGCTTATACTAGTTTAGTGGCTCAATTGGAAGCTGAAAATGTAAAACGTACAGCAGTTTGTTTATTAGTGGATAAAGAAGAAGTTGGTTCTCAAGGTGCAACGGGTATGCATTCTATGTTCTTTGAAAACTTTGTTGCTGAAGTTATGGAGTGTATGGGTGATTATTCCGCTTTAAGTGTAAAACGTGCAATGATGAATTCAACAATGCTTTCAAGTGATGTAAGTGCTGCACATGATCCAATTTATGCATCGGCATCCAGTCCAAGAAATCAAGCAGAATTTGGAAAGGGTATTGTATTTAATAAATATACAGGTGCTCGTGGTAAGAGTGGATGTAATGATGCGAACGCTGAATATATCGCATTGATTCGTCGTATCATGGATGATCACAATGTGGCATGGCAAACAAGTGAACTAGGAAAAGTAGACCAAGGTGGCGGTGGAACAATCGCATATATTTTGGCAAACTATGGAATGCAAGTTATTGATTGTGGTGTAGCATTACATAATATGCATGCGCCATTTGAATTGGCTAGTAAAGCGGATATTTATGAAGCAAAGAAAGGCTATGCAGCATTCTTAACTTACGAAGGATAATATATGAAACCAATAACTTTGATTGCGACAGATTTGGATGGAACTTCTTAAATTCAAAGAAGAAAGTTACATCTCTAAATAAAGAAGCAGTTTCAAAATTGAAACAATATGGCATTTTATTTGGGATTGCTTCTGGTCGTCCTGTTGAAACAGTGCGTGCTATGTTAAAAGAATGGCAAATTGAAGATAGTGTAAGCTTTATCATGGGGATGAATGGTGGTGTCTTATATGATTTAAGGCAACGAACAAAAGAAGAATATCATCTATTGGATGGAGAAGTTGTTTTAGATATCATTCATTTTTTTGAGGATCTAGATGTAGATTTCTGGATTTTAGAAGGAGCAACTCGATATACAAATCGTACAAGTATAGAAACGCAAGAACATGCTCGAATCTTTGGGGAAACAGAGATTGAAATCGATCTTGAACCATATTTATTGAATAATACATGCAACAAGCTGATTATTCATTGTGACAAAGAATATATGCCTATTGTGTTAGAGCGTGCCAAACAATATAAGAACGAGGCTTGTGTTGGCTTTTTAACAGCAGATAACTTATTTGAATATGTAGATCCTAGAATCAATAAGGGATATGGGATTGAAAAGGTCGCAAAGCACTTTGGTGTCAAACTTGAAAACTGTGTTGCCTTTGGAGATGAACAAAATGATATGGAGATGCTTCAAAAGGTTGGTATGGGAGTCTGCATGAAAAATGGCTCTAAGCAGGTTAAAGATTGTGGTGCATTTGTGAGTGCGTATACAAACGATGAAAGTGCAGTGGCTCATTTTATCGAAGAAAATATTTTAAAGGAGGACCTGGATGTCATACTTTGATGATGTATATTGCGGATTATGTAAAGATATTTTAGAAAATGGAGTTCAAGTACATAATCGTACAGGAATTGACACGATTAAAATTCCGAGTGCACATTTCCATTTGGATCTAGCGAAAGAATTTCCTATTTTAACAACGAAACAATTGTTTATTCGTCAGGCTGTTACAGAAATGCTATGGATTTATCAAGCACAAAGTAATGATGTCAGGTGGCTTCAAGAAAGAAATGTTCATATTTGGGATAAATGGGAAATTAATGAGGATGGAGATTGGATTGATGAAAATACAGGGAATGTATTAAAACATTTTGATCCAAGTTTTGCCCATACGATTGGAACGGCTTATGGGTATATTGTAAAAAATATGATTTAATGAATAAGCTTTTAAATTCATTAAAAAATGATAAAGAAGATCGTAGACGTGTCATTTCTTTATGGCAAGATAGTGAACTAGATACAGCTGTACTTCCAAGTTGTGTATGGAGCTCAGAATGGGATGTGACAGATGGCAAGTTGAATATTTGGGTTCATCAAAGAAGTTGCGATGTTCCTTTAGGATTGCCTTTTAATGTTACACAATATGCAGTTTTATTAATGATGGTGGCTCAGGTTACAGGATTAAAACCAGGTACGATCGATTGGTCTATCAAGGATGCACATATTTATGTAAACCAAGTTGATGGAATCAAAGAGCAGTTGAATCGTTATGAAACAAAAGGTTCTTTGCCAGCACCAGAATTATGGTTGAATCCAGATATTACAGATTTCTATGATTTTGATCCTACAAAAGATGTTAAATTGAATGGATACGAGCACATGGGGAAAATCAGTTTTCCTTTAGCACAATAGGTGGTTTATGAAATTAACGTTGATTGCAGCGATTGGTAAAAATCGTGAACTTGGAAAGAATAATGATATGATTTGGCATTTGCCGCAAGACTTAAAGTTTTTTAGACAAGAAACTTCAGGTCACACGATTGTGATGGGAAGAAAAACATTTGAGAGTCTTCCTGGTAAGTTGCCTAAGCGTCATCATGTTGTTATTTCAAGAACATGTAAAGATCTAGGTGAAGATATAGAAATGTGTGAAAGTGTTGAAGAATTCATGAAGCGTTATAAAGATGTGGATGAGGAAATCTATTGTATTGGCGGTGGCATGATCTATAGTGAAATGCTAAAATATGCATCAAGACTTGTGTTAACGCAAATTGATGCAGATGCCGATGCCGAAGTGTATTTTCCTGAATTTGATGAATCTTTATACAATAAAAAGATTCTTTCAAGTATTGAAGAGAATGGTGTTTTCTATCAACATGTTGAATATACTTTAAAATAATGATTTGCAGAGAATATTTTCTAATTCTCTGCTTTTTTGTTTGTGAAATTTATTGTAAAATAAAACTAGGTTAGATACTATATAATTTTTTGAAAGGAGGATCATCATGAGTGAAACTTATTATGTAAAAACCTTTGGGGGATTGGAAATCACAAACGATAATGTGACGGTCAATATTGTGGAATTGTTTGGCAAACAATTGGTGAATTTGTTGCAAGTGTTATTGTTTCATAGTGAGAAGCCAGTTCAAAAAGATGAATTGATCGATATTTTATGGCCGGAAAGTAAAAATCCATCCAGTGCATTAAAATTCTCTATTTTTAGATTGCGTTCCGAATTAAATGAAATTGATTTTTTTAAGGATAAAGAAGTTATTGTTACGACAAGAAAGGGCTATATCTTAAATCCAAATTTAGATTGGAATATTGATTTTGTAGAATTACAAAAGGCTTATAATCAAATCAATGAGGGCGCTGAATTGTTGGATGAAAAAGAGTTTAAGATTGCTAGAAAAATATTTAGATTATATCAAGGACGGTTTTATGCTTCACCAAGCCAGCTTCATTGGATTCTACAAAAACAAGAAGTATTTAGACAAATGTATGTTAAAACAATGATGCGTACATCTTGTTATTTGTATACGCAAAAGCGATACGATGAATGATGCTTATGAATTATCAAGCTGTATTGACTGAACCTTTTAATGAAGGCTTACATTACTATTATATGAAGGGTTTGGTCGCAACGCGAAATTATCGAGAGGCATTGAAGTGTTATGATGAATTAAATGATATTTTCTTGTCGGAACTTGGAACGGGTTTATCAAAACGTTTTAAACAATTGTACGACATTATTATTGCTGATCATGCTAAAGAAGAAAATAAAGATATGGAAACGATTATGAGGGAACTTTCAAATCGTGATCAACAAAATCAGGGCTTTTTCTGCTCGTATGAAATTTTTAAATATTTCTATGAATTGTTGTTGAAAATGTCAGTTCGTAATGAACAAAATTATTATTTGATTATGTTACAATTCTCAGACGGAACTTTAGATTATGAAAAAGTAGGTGTGGATTTTGATCGCGTAAAAAGATTGGTAAGTTCATGCTTAAGAAGTAACGACTTGTTTACACGTACAAGTGAAACGCAATTATTGCTTCTAGTGGATTGTCAAACAGAAGAGAATGCGCATTTGATTATACAGCGTATTTCGAATAAATTTTATAGTATTTTTAGAAAGAAAAACTATCGTATGAATTACTCAGTTCATAAAGCAGAACTAGATAGAAACAGATAATAGAAAGATGTAGATTGTATATGGATGCAAGTGTATTAAGGAAAAGAATTTATAAACTATTGATCTTCTCTATTTTGATGGTGCTTGGAATTTTATTGATGGCCTTTCTTTTTATCAATCATGCAGACGATAGTTTAAATAAGGCAACATATACAACTATGGATCAAGAAATAGATTTGTGTGTACAACGTGTTTCTTCAAAAAAGAATACAGACTTAGTTTTATTGAATACTTTCGCAAGAAATTTAAATAAGGAAACAGATTTAGATTCCTCATTATTTGAAATGAAAAAAGAGAGTGATTTTTCATCGATTCAATTTATCGATATGAATCATAATGTGTATTCTTCAAAAAAGGATTCTAAGTTTTCGTATAATAATTTATCAGATGAATATAAAGATAAAATTAAGAATGGTTTTTTGGGGGAGCAAAGTACATTTAAACAAAAAAATAAGAATTATAAGCTTACATATATAGTGCCTGTTTATGGGAATGAAAATCAGATTGTTGGAGTATTGTGTGCTGATAGTAGCTTGAAACCATATACAGATTTGATGAGAAAATCAATAAGTGGTGGGAATTTGTACATTACGGATTTTAAAGATTTTTATGGAATTCAAAAGAATTTAGAATCAAATGAAGTGTTAGCTGTCATAAAAAATATGAATCTATCCGAAAATGTGAATGGATTGATAGGAGTCAAAGGTCAAGAACATGGAATTGTTGTAAAAAAAATTGGGATTCAAGGTTGGTATTTATGTTATGTAAATTCAGCTAAATCATTAAATTATCCTTTATATGTTATGTCACGTACTACAAATTATGTTTTGATGTTATTTGTGATTGTAGTCATTCTTTTATTGTGGATCGCATATAGAATGATGGTAAAAAACAATGAAGAGATGGAAAGTTAGCTTATACAGATCAATTAACTGGTGCCGTTTCTTTTGCTCGATTTACTCAGTTGGTTCGTATATATGCCCTTAAAAATAATAATTATTCATTGGTATCTTTAAATATGCGTCGATTTAAATTTATGAATGAGATTTTAGGAAGAGATAAGTCGGATGAATTTTTGTGTCGCATTGTAACTTGTATAAAGCCAATGCTTAAAAAGAATGAAATTATTTGTCGAGATAGTGCCGATGTTTTCTATATGTTATTGATGGATACGGCTGAAAACAAGGTTTCAAATCGTATTCATGCGATATTTAATAGTATTCGTCAAAATACAAAAGATTTTTGTTATGAATATGAATTTTGTTGTGGTGTTATTTGTAATGGTGCAAGACAAGAAAAATATTCATTTGAACAAATGCTTACAAATGTTATGTTTGCCTTAGCTCAGTCGAAGGAAATGGCTTCTGAAAATATTTGTTTTTTGATGAAGAAGTGCATAAGAAAAAAGAGTTTGAAAATTTTGTAGAATCTAATATGCAACAAGCTTTAGATTCAAATTGTTTTGAAATGGTGCTGCAGCCTAAGGTGGATTTAGGTTCGAATCTAGTTGTTTCTGCCGAAGCTTTGGTTCGATGGAAATTAGAGGATGGGACCTATCTTCCTCCATCAAGTTTTGTAGGGATTTTTGAAAAGAATCGGTTTTGTTCAAAACTAGACTTTTACATGTTAAGAAAAGCCATTCAACAAATACGTAAATGGATTGATATGGGAATTCAACCGGTCAATATTTCAGTGAATCAATCAAAAATTGTTTTTTATCATGAAAATTATATTTCAGAATTAAAGTCCTTGTTAAAGGAGTACGATGTTTCGGCTTCCTATATCACTTTAGAGGTTTTGGAGAGTACGGTTATTGAAGATTTTAAATTGTTTAATCAAATTCTTTTGGAAGTAAAAAAATTAGGTTTTTCTGTATCTCTAGATGATTTTGGTAGTGGATATTCATCTTTAAATGTTTTATCGAAACTTACTATTGATGAATTAAAAATTGATCGTATTTTCTTGCATATAGATTCGGACTTAGAAACAAAAAACAAAATGGATTTTAGAAGGAATTATCAATATTGCGAAAAAATCAAATATACGTGTTGTCGTTGAAGGTGTTGAATCAAGCAAGGATGATGAATTTATAAGATGTCTAGGTGCCAATGTGGGACAAGGATATTATTATAGTCGTCCTTTGTCGATTGATGCATTTAATGATTTGATTCATAAGAAATAGGTGTATTATAAGTGTAGTATGAGAAAGTATAGGATAGTAAAAAATGTAGTTTATATCTTGATGGCATTTTGCCTTCTATGTGGATGTCAAGATTCTACAAAATACCCCACAAAATGTGAAGAAAGTCCTTCGCAAACGGAAGCTGAAGTTTTATGGCCTAGCCAGGAAGAACTGAGTGTTTTGAGTGATGGTAGTCTAGCTGAAGTGGATCTAACACACGCAAATGATGGATATATTTGTGCTAGGTTACTTCAAGAAACTTCGGGAATCAAACTACAGATTTCAAAGGATGATAAAAAATATAACTATGATTTAAAGACAACAGAATTCAAGCCTTTTCCAATGAATATGGATAATGGCAGTTATACGATAAAAATTTTGCAGCAAATAGAAGGAACAAGATATGCGATATGCGCTTCTAATACGATAGATGTTCAGTTGCCAAATGATCTTGTTCCCTATTTATATCCGAATCAAATTGTTGATTATACAAAGGATTCTTATGTATATAAAAAATCTTTTGAACTTGTAAAGGCTGATCGTGACGATTTGACGCGTATAGCACATTTGTTTAAATATGTTGTAGATACATTAGATTATGACGATCAAAAGGCAAAGGATGTAAGTGATACGTTTGTCTTACCAGATATTGATGGTTCATTAAAAAGTGGCAAGGGAATTTGTTTTGATTATGCGGCAAGTCTTGCTGCTCTATGCAGAATTCAAGGTATTCCGGCAAAGGTGATTGTTGGATGGACGGATATTGAGTATCATGCCTGGGTTGAAATTTATTTAAAGGATACGGGATGGATCAATCCTAAAATATATTTTGATAAGGAAAAATGGAATCTTGTAGATCCTACATTTTCGGATTCAAAAAATTCGGATTATGAAGGGAAATATGATGAAGTGTATCACTATTAGGAGGCGTATGTATGTTATCGAATAATGAAAAATATATTTTTACAAGTGAAATTGGCATTGGCTATTTCAAATGGTTTGCAAGTGGAAGATGGTTTGAAAATGCTTGTTGGTTTGATGCAGATGTATCTATATGTGCAAAAAATTAGAAGATATAATGAAGCAAGGCTATTCTTTTACAGATGCATTAAAAGAATCTAAAGAATTTGATGAATATATGATTCAGATGGTTGTAGTTGGGCAAAGTATTGGGAATTTAGATGTAGTGTTTAAGGAATTGAGTACATATTATGCAAGACAAAAAGAATTGAATTATCAAATTCAAGATGCAATCACATATCCATTTGTTTTGATTTTGATGATGTTTGTGATTGTTGCCACCCTAATATTTAAAGTGTTTCCTATTTTTGAAAATATTTTGAGCCAAATGTCGATGTCATTGTCTTTGATGTATTCAGCTCGAATCTTAAGTTATATTGGCTTTTTTATTTTATTGTTTATTCTAGTTTTTGGTCTTATTTTATATTTTATTTATAAAGACACATTTAATAAATTAGGATATAAAGCTAAAATCAACACTCATACAACGTCTTATATAAATTGACTTCTGGACATATATCTTTATTTCGAACACCACTTAAGATATTGTTGATTTTCATG
>ENA-OQCS01001820-OQCS01001820.1-human-gut-metagenome-genome-assembly--contig:-NODE-1820-length-10336-cov-3.977569_pt1 | contig 10336 bp, 12 predicted proteins | sample MGYA00242757_ERZ504575 | MGnify/ENA primary metagenome ERZ504575 (study PRJEB26092, sample SAMD00036297) | human gut metagenome | host: Homo sapiens | study: EMG produced TPA metagenomics assembly of... | reverse complement strand
CAAAGACACCACGCTGCAAAGCCTCTTTACTCCCGAACAATACGAAGAAGTAGGCAAAGCATCAAGGAAAACATGATGGTGGACATTGCCATGCTGGCACAACTGAAACCGGCTGCATCAACCAGCAGCTTGTCGTCCTGCTCTACATGAAACACACTCCGGGCTTCAACCCGCAAGAACAGCTCGACACTTACTTCCAGCAGCAGGCCGGACAGCAAGGCAAGAAGTTGGCGGTCTGGAAACAGCCCAGTCACAAATAGACATTCTGTTCAACAGCCAGACGCTGCAACGCCAGGCAAACCTCCTCTACTGCGCTATCAGTGACATCGAGAAAGGTATCGAGCAAAGCAAGCGCCTGATTGCCGCTTATGAAAAGCAGGACCTGGATGCCATGCTGCAACTGATGGAAGAGCGCGACGGCAATTCATGCGACCCGCTGCCCGGAGAGATGGAAGCCATGCTGGACAACCGCAACAAGGCATGGTTGAAAAGATGCCTGCTATCATGACAGAAGCCCCTACCCTTTTCGTAGTCGGCGCCGGACACCTGCCCGGAGACAATGGAGTGTTGAACCTTCTGAAGCAACAAGGATACACTATAGAAGCCATGAAATAAATCCTCTAACAATTCTCTCTAACAATTTTTAATGGCAAGCTATACAAAGCGTGACGGTCAAATACCATCACGCTTTGTTTGCATATACACTTTATTCTCCTCATCATACCGTACATCCAAAAAAATATACTACTTTTGCACCAAAGTCTTGGCTGTTATAGTGATAACGGCCATTTTTGACTTGATTCGATAAGAACGCAAGAAGCGAAAGTTATTATCCCTGCCTATTCGGAATCTGGAAAATTCAATAAACGTCATGGATGATAGCAACAGTTTCTTCACGTCTATGTTATTATATACTTAGGCGTGGGGACTGTTGTCTATTTATGACGTGGGCATTTTCCAGAGCCTCGAATGCAGATAGGCAATAACAGTCCTCGCGCTTTTTATATAATAACCTTCGTCAATGGGGACAGACGAAATGAAAGACACCGCGTATGCATCTTACATTATTTGGAGAAGTACAGTTATTTCTGTTAATTGCCGTTACATCTGCAAGCTTTCTATACTGGATAAATCATAAATACAAAAGTCTGAACAGACAGATTATCCGGGCAATAGACATTCCAGTATATCTGCTGAACAGACAAGGTATTGTCGTAAAACTACTTAATACACCTACCGAAAAGGCAAACAGACTTCCGTTCCTGAATCCGGGAGTTCTAAATATCAATAATTTAGTGACAGACGCCGATGAATGCCGGAAATACATGACGTCGCTGTTACGCGTACTGAATACCCGCACTTCGGACAGCCTGACCCTAAAGATAAGAATAGAAAGTGGTGAGAAACTATATATCGCAGTGCGCATGGTCTACCTCAACAGAAATTATGTCATAGCCTTCATACGCGACATTACGGAAGATGAAGTCCAACGCCGGGAAAACGAAAAATACCGTTTCTTCCTTGAAAGTATTCTGGAGAACCTCCCCATCGCCACTACAGTAAAAGATAAAACGATGAAGGACGTTACCTGATATGGAACAAAAAAGCGGCAGAGATGATGGAAGTCCCCGCTGAGGATATTGTGGGACACTATGAAGAGGAGTTCAACCCCCTAATGCAAGATAATTTCATTCAGGAGACAGACAAAGAAGTTGAAGAGTCGGAAATTCCCCAGTCCTACATCAAACACTTTGTCAATCCCAAAGGCAGAGAGTATATTCTGTCGTTTCACAAAACGCTGGTGTCCTACAACAAAGGGAAAGAGAGGTGGATTGTCAGTTCTGCACTGGACATCACCGAACTGCTGGCAGCCAAAGAGAAAGCAGAAGAAGCCAACCGCCTGAAATCGGCTTTTCTCGCCAACATGAGCCACGAGATACGTACTCCGCTAAACGCCATCGTCGGATTCTCCTCCATACTTTCCGATTATATACAAGACGAAGATACAAAGGAATACATACATATCATCGAAGAAAACACCCAACTGCTGCTGCAACTGATTAATGATATTCTCGACCTGTCACGCATCGAAGCTGGCATTCTCGAATTCACAGAAGGAGATATGGATGTAAACAAGACGCTTGATGAAATGCAGACGATGGCAAAACTGAAACTTCCGTCCGAAGTCAGTATACGTCTCCTGCCCGGTGCGGATTACTGTATTATTCACACAGTCCCCAAACGGGTAAGACAAGTACTGAACAACTATCTGTCAAACGCCCTCAAGCATACGGAAGAAGGTTTCATCGACATTGGTTATCACCTGCCGCAAGAAGACAGGATTCGCTTCTTTGTCCGTGATACCGGTTGCGGCATTCCTCCTGAAAAGCAAAAGGATGTATTCGAACGCTTTGTCAAGCTAAACAGCTTTAAACAAGGCACGGGCCTCGGACTCTCCATCTGCACCATGATTGCCGAGAAAATGAACGGAAAAGTGGGCGTCAGCTCTATTCCGGGGAAAGGTTCCGAATTCTGGTTCGAAATACCCTATCAGCCTGCCGGAAGCCAACCTGCATAGAAAAGCCCGCCACTGACATGAACTCTGTCAACGACGGGCAACCTAAACCATCACCGATGCTATCCTGACTCACAATACCTATCGAAGCCTAAATCGCAGTTTTCCACTCTGCACCAGTTCTTCATGAGTGATACGATATCGGGACAGTTTTTTTCCTCCCAGTTCCATTTCACGGATATAAAGCGACTCTGCCGACGGGCGTTCCGTCTCTATCACCAGTTGGTCGCGTCCCCAATACTTAGGGTCGAGCTTTATGGTCACCTTATCAAATACCGGAGTAGACAGCGTATAAGCCGGTTCTCCGGGACAATCCGGATAAAAGCCCATCATATTGAAGATAGCCCAAGCGGACATCGTTCCGGTATCATCATTGCCGGGAATTCCGTCGGGGGCATTCTTGAAATACTTCTGCAAAAGGCGGTGCAGCTCTTTCTGCGTGCGCCACTCCTCACCCTTGAAATAAGAAAAAAGATGGGCGTATGCAATGTCCGGTTCGTTGGCAGGGTCGTACAGTCCTTCGTCGAACACACGCTGAAGCTTGTCTACGAACGGCTTCTTTCCACCCATGAGCCGGGCAAGCCCTTTCACATCGTGGGGAACATAGAAAGTATAGTTCCAGGCACAACCTCGTGAAATCCGGGGTTCGGCTCAAAGTTCTCTCCCTGCCTCGGGTCGAAAGGAGCATAGAATTCACCGTTAGGCAGGATAGGACGGAAAGTACCGTACTCCTTACAGTAATAATGCTTGTAGCCCAGCGAACGTTCGTGGAACAGACGGGCATCCTCCTTCTTGCCAAGCGCAGCAGCTATGCGCGACAAGGCATTGTCGGCTATATAGTATTCCAGGGCATGTGAAACGGAATTGTCATACTGCTCCCGCAGGGGCACATATCCCAATGACACGTAGTCGTCATTGTCCGGACGGAGCAGGTTCTCCGCTCCCGGCAGGGTGGCTCCCTTGCGCATGGCCTCGTAGGCCAGTTCTATATCAAAGTCGCGCAGACCTTTCAGCCAGGTGTCGACGATGACGGGAATGGAAGGGTCGCCTTCCATGGTCAGCGTCTCACGTCCGTAGAGTTCCCATTTGGGAAGCCAGCCGTGTTCGCGGTACATGTCGAGCATGGAGCGCACCATCTGCAATTGCCGTTCGGGATATACCAGCGTAAGAAGCTGGTGCACATTGCGGTAAGTGTCCCACAAGGAAAAGACGGTATAACGGTCTCCTTTGGTGGTCAGAATTTTGTCACTCTCCATAGCAGGATATTCCCCGTTCACATCTTGCAGGATATTGGGATGTATCAGCGTATGATAGAGTGCCGTATAAAAGACGGTTTTCTGCTCTTCCGTACCTCCTTCCACAAGGATGCGCGAGAGGTCATCGTTCCAGCGGCGACGGGCTTCCTCCAGCACTTGGCTGAAATTCTTTCCCTGCTGCTCGGTATCCAGATTGAGCCTGGCATTCTCTATACTCACAAAAGAGACTCCCATCTGTACTTCCACTTGCTCGCCCTCTTCGGTATGGAATGTAAGGTAAGCGCCGATGTCATCTCCTGCCAGCTCTTTCCCGTAGCCGGTGTAAGTTTGTAGCGTCCGTTATCGGGATCCCATTCAGCCTCCACACCGGTCATGGGGCGTTGCTTCTTCCAGTAGCCCGAAGCGGCAGGCTGCTTGTTGACACGCATCACAAAGTAGATGGGGAAAACGGCCTGCGGGTTGTAGCAGAAAGTACCCAGCAGCTTCATACCTTCAAACTCGCACTCACCCGTCCGGCGCAGAAAAGCTCCCGATTCATTAGTCAGGCCTTCGCCAGGTTCAGCAGCACATGGCTTTGTCCTGCAGGAAAAGTGAAACGCGCCACACCCGTGCGGGGAGTTGCCGTCACTTCCGTCTTCACATTGTAGCGAGTCAGGAAGTTGCTGTAATATCCAGGAGATGCCTGCTCGTCCTTATAGCGGCTTCCATACTCCTTGTAATCCACGGACAGCTCTCCCGTAGTGGGCATCAGCAGCAAAGAGCCCAATTCCGGACAGCCCACACCGCTCAAATTGACATGCGAATATCCGGTGAAGAAACAATTGTGATACTCATAGGGAGTGGACCACCAGCGGGCATCTTTATCGTATTTGTTGTCCTCCGAGCCCATCACGTTGAAGGGCACTACGGACATCATTCCGTTGGGACAGACGGCTCCCGGATTCGTAGTGCCGAAGTTGGTGGTACCAATAAAAGGATTCACATAGTCCGTCGGCTGTTTCTCCGCAGCCATAGATGCCGTGAGCATTCCAAAGGAGATGATACAGAAAGTAATCAGTCGTTTCATAATATAGTAAGGATTTGTTCTTTATTAGTTAGTGAGCACGCTACCCATGCCGGTGTCATTGCATGCACTCTGCAAAGTTATTGCAAACGGTCTGCAGTGACACTGCAAACTACTTTGCAGTAGCACTGCAACAGTTTTGCAGTGACGCTGCATCAGCTTTGCAGTGGCGCTGCAACGGCTTTGCAGTAGCACTGCAAAAAGCATGCAGTATCTTTGCAGTGATATTACACTAAGTATAAAGCAGTTACGGCAGGCGCTTTTCAGCAATACCGAGCGCCTGCAACTGCTTGGTACTTACAAAATACTTGTGCGCTTCGTGAACTCCAGAATCTCGCGGATATACCCAAAGGCAAGCCCCACTACCGTATCGGCTGCACCGTAGTATACAGCTACACGTTCTCCATCTTGCAACGCTGCGCAAGGGAACACCACGTTGGGAACATCACCTTGCAACTCATAAGGAGCAGCAGGCGCAAGCAGATACTCACGGGTGCGGTAGAGCAACTTGGCAGGATTGTCCTTATCCAGAATAGCTGCTCCCATGGAGTAACGGAAACCGTTACAAGTGGTTATCACGCCATGATAGAACATCAGCCAACCCTCGTCCGTGAGGAACGGTACCGAACCTGCCCCTATCTTGGTACACTGCCAGGCACTTTCGGGGAAAGGCGTAGGAGCCATCACATGGCGGTGTTCGCCCCAGAATTTCATGTCAGGGCTGAAGCTAATGTAGATGTCGCCAAAAGGAGTATGTCCGCTATCGCTGGGACGGCTCAAGAGCGCATATTTGCCATCGAACTTCTGAGGCAACAACACACCGTTGCGGTTGAAAGGCAAGAAAGCATTCTCGCACTGGAAGAACTCCTTGAAATCGAAAGTATAGCCGATGCCGATGGTGGGGCCGTAGTAGCCGTTGCACCACGTAATCCAGTAGCGGTCCTCAATCCATGTCACGCGCGGATCGTATTTATATTCGGACTCTATCATGTCCGTATTCCCGGCCTTGAACTTGATTGGCTCATGCTCTATTTCCCAGTGGATGCCGTCCTTGCTGAAACCGGCAAAGATATTCATCTGCACCGCCCGGTTGTCACAACGGAACACACCGGCATAACCATCCTTAAACGGAACCACCGCACTGTTGAAAATGCTGTTCGACGACGGAATATGGTAGCGGTCTATTACGGGATTCTCCGAATAACGCCACATTACATCCTTACAGCCTGCCGGCCGTTCTTCCCAAGGCATTGTGATTTTGTTGCTCATAATTGCTCTATATTATTAATTGGTTATTGTTGTTTCTTCTCATCGGCATACGTAAATGGTATGAAGTACGTAATGAGGAACGCCGGAATGGTGGCAAACAGCGTGAAGGTAAAGAACGCCTCGTACCCCAACCAGTCGCTGACAAAACCGCTGATTGTGCCCGGCAACATCACACCCAGATTCATGATGCCCGAAGCAAAGGCATAATGTGCCATCTGGTGCTTTCCCGGCGCCACCTGCTGCATCATGAACAAAGTCAGTCCCACAAAACCAAAACCATAACCGAAGTACTCGAGCACGATGGCACTACCTATCAGCAACCCGCTTTCCGGCTGGTACATGGCAAGCAGGGTATACGCCACAAAAGGCAGATTGAAGATGCAGCACAGAGAGAACAGCGTCCGCCGCAATCCCCGGTGCGAAATGTAATAGCCTGCCAACAGTGACCCCAGCACAAAGGCGGCCGCCCCATAAGTGCCGTAGTACAAACCTATCTGCTGCTCATTCAGTCCCAAGCCACCTGCCGAACGCTCCGCCTTCAAGAAAAGAGGGACAATCTTCATGACAAAACCCTCGGCAAGGCGATAAAGGATAATGAACGCTATATAGTACCAGATGTGCTTCTTCAAGAAGAAATCCTTGATTACCGCCACCAACTGCTCCCACGTCTCTCTTGCCGACTTGGCGCCGGATGCGGCAGCACCGCCCGATGGAGCATGCGCATGTGGTAGAAGCCAAGCAGCAGCATCACCGCCGCAATATCAGCATCACCGTCATCCATGCATGCCGGGTAGCCTCGTGGCGGACTGCCTCTGTGGCACCCTCCACCCCACCGAAACCTACCAGCAAGGCACCTGCCAGCCAGACCAACCCGCCGGACGCCACAATCTTCGCTATATTGTAGAAGGCTCCCTGCCAACCGATATACTTGGCCTGGTCCTGCTTGTTCAGTTCCGACATGTAGACACCATCCGTAGCCACATCGTGCGTGGCTCCGCTGAAAGCAATCACTGCCAGCAGCGCAATGCATATCGCAAAAAAGAATGGTAACTGCAACGCCAAAGCCACCAGAGCAAAACCTGCTCCGGTAACCATCTGCGTCAGTACCACGAAAAACTTCTTCGTCTTGAACATTTCAAGGAACGGACTCCAAAGGAACTTCAGCGTCCAGGGCATCATGATGAGCGACGTCCACAGAGCAATCTGCGCGTCACCGATACCCAGCCCCTTGAACATCAACACAGAAACCATGTTCAGCACCACAAACGGCAATCCCATGGCGAAATATACGGTGGGGACCCACGATATAGGATTATGATTTTTTCGGCTCATCCCTTCTGTATATTATCTGTGTCACTTCAACGGTTCACTGCCCATAGTCAGCTCCAGCGTACCGCCGTCCACTATATCCTGATGCGTGAAGAATGGAGTCTCCAACTTATTGCCGTTCAGCACAATGCTCCGCACATACTTGTTGTCGCGGCTGTTGTTGTGGGCTATCACCTTGAACGACTTGCCGTCTTTCAGATGAACGGTCGCCTCGTTGAACAGCGGGCGTCCGATGGAATATACCGGCTTGCCGGGGCATACCTGATAGAAGCCCATCGCATTCAGAATGTACCATGCAGACATCTGTCCGCAGTCTTCATTGCCCGAAGTCCGTCGGGGTTGTTGAAGTAAAGCTATGCAGCACCTCATCCACAATCTCCTGCGTACGCCAGGGCTGGCCTACGTAGTTGTAGAGATGGGCAATGTGATGGCTTGGCTCATTGCCGTGGGCATACTGGCCTATCAGACCGGAAATATCCACCGAGGTCGATTCACCTTCCAGCTTGGAATCGGCCGTGAACAGAGAATCCAACTTGCCGATGAAGGCGTCGCGTCCTCCCATCAGTTCCACCAGTCCGTCCACATCGTGGGGAACGAACCAAGTCCACTGCCATGCCGTACCTTCGCAATAGTCATCGTTACGGTGATTGGAAGCGCGGGGGTTGAAAGGCGTACGCCAGTTGCCCTCACTGTCCAGTCCGCGCATGAAGCGGGTACTCGGATCGAAATAAACTTTATATCCCTCGGCAAAAGCCGCATACTTATCGCGGTTGGCTTCGTCGTCCAAAGCACCTGCCAGTACGGAGATACACCAGTCATCGTAAGCATATTCCAAAGCTTTAGCCACAGATTCATTGTCTTTATCGCAAGGCACGTAGCCAATCTTGTTCTTCCAGTACTTGGCCTGCGGCATCAGATGCGGCACAACCAAGGATGGGTGATAATACCCGTCGTATCGTATTCTGCCGTACGGAGGCAAGCCTTGTAAGCCTCCTGCACGTCGAAGTTACGGTATCCCTTTACATAAGAATCCGCTATGAGGGAGGCTGCATGATAACCAATCATGGTACCCGTATAGTTTCCGGCCAGTTCCCACATAGGCAGGACGCCGCCTCGCGGGACTTCTGGATGAGCGAACGGATGAAAGCCTCGTTCAGTTCAGGATCAATAATCGTCATCAGCGGATGATAGGCACGGAAAGTGTCCCATAAAGAGAAAATGGTGTAGATAGCTCGTCCACCCTGCTTGATGGGGCTTCAAGTCCATACCAAAGTAACGTCCGTCAGCATCGGTAAACAAGTTGGGCTGCATACCCGTGTGGTAAAGTGCCGTGTAGAACATGGTACGCTGGTCGTTGTCCTTCGTATCGATGTCAATCTTGGAAAGATAAGTGTTCCACTGCTGGCGGGCAGCACGGCGCACACCGTCAAAATCCCATCCGGAGATTTCGGCTTCCACATTCTTGCGGGCACCGTCCATATCCACGGCAGACACACCTACCTTTACCAATACCTCCTCATTGGGCTCCGTCTGGAATTGCAGTAAAGCTTTAGCTGTAGGCAGAAGCGGACCGCCTTCGTCCAATGCCATGGAGTCCGTGACCAGCGTATAGGTGAATGGTTTGGAGAACTTGGCATAGAAGTTGATATACTGGTCGAAAGCCCAATATACAGTCTTCTTGCGTCCACGGATTTCAGTATCGCTGATTACTTCCAGCTCCATCTGTTCATTCTTCTGGCGCTGGATACTGTAATCCAGGTCGAGGATAAAACCTGCATCTTCCGCTTTCGGGAAGGTATAGCGATGAATCGCCGCACGTTTGGTAGAGGTCAGTTCGGCTTTCACCCCGTAGCGTCCAAAAATACGGAATAATATCCCGGTTCGGCTGTTTCATTCTCGTGGGAAAAGGCAGAGGCGTACGCCATCTGCTGGCTCTTCGAGCCCATGGAGTGGTAATCCTGCGACCTACAGTGGGCATCAGCAGCACATCCCCGTAATCGGCACAACCCGTACCGCTGACGTGGGTATGTGAAAATCCGTTGATAGTAGTATCTGCATAGTAATATCCGGAGCAGGCATCCCACTCGTAGATACGCGTGTCGGGGCTGCTGAATCATCCCGTTGGGAACTACCGCTCCGGGATAGGTATGCCCATGTCCACCCGTACCGATGAACGGATTGACGTAAGACACATAGTCCGGTGCCGTCTGGGTACAGCTGCAAACCGCCCCCAGCAGAAAAAGTCCACCCAACAGTATGGAACTAGATTTCATGTTTTTCTTCATATTGTTTATTGTATAAGTAGGTGTATAGCTTCATAATAGAATCTTGTTATATGAGAATGCTTGAGGAGGGCCGCCCTATTACTTTGAGCAAAGCCCTCCTTTGTTTCATGTATGAAAAGGTTCAAGCATCCGTTTTCCGAAACCTCAGTTTACGGAAAACACGGCATCAGCGTACCTTCTTCATCGTATAGTTCTCACTCACGAAGTAAGGAACATCGGGGAAGATGTCGGTCTCAATCTCACCGCCTACATACTTATAGGGATTGATAGCCCATCTGTTGCCCAAGCCATAGATATGCATATCACCGTTAGGAGCAATAGCACCATCCATATAGTAATCATCATAGTTAGGATATGCTTTCCACTGGAATTCTTGCTGTAAGTACCGAAATGCATCTTGTAGGTAGCAGGGTCTTCAGCATCGCCCTCATGAATGGTTTGCGGATAGATGAGCAGTGCACCGTTATAGTAATCGCAATGCATCGGATACTTACCGGTGATTTCGGGGAAAGTACCCCAGTTGTAAACCACATATCCGGTACCTTCTTCATCCTTCTCT
>ENA-OQCS01001819-OQCS01001819.1-human-gut-metagenome-genome-assembly--contig:-NODE-1819-length-10348-cov-1.860190_pt1 | contig 10348 bp, 22 predicted proteins | sample MGYA00242757_ERZ504575 | MGnify/ENA primary metagenome ERZ504575 (study PRJEB26092, sample SAMD00036297) | human gut metagenome | host: Homo sapiens | study: EMG produced TPA metagenomics assembly of... | reverse complement strand
CAACAGCTTTTGTGTTATGTGGTAAAAATTATTTGCGGAACATTTTGTCGAAGCGCTCCAGCAGGCCTGCCTTGAAGCAAAGCACCAGCCGCCGACAGCGCCGACTGCTGCCTGCAGAATCTGGTAGGGCAGCTTGATGTAAGCGTAGTGCGGTGTGCTGTAAATAAAAGCACGTCCCAGAGAATAGCCTACAACCATAATAACCAGCGCCAAGAATTACGCCGAGAGCAGCGCCCTTGAAGCTGACCTTGCCGCCGCGTGTGCCAAGAGGCAGATAACAACAGCCTGAATGCCGTGAGTAACCAGAGAAACGAACATCGGTGTCGGGTAGAAGAATAAATCGCCCAAGAAAGCACCCACGCCGCCAACGATGAAGGCTGCTTTAGGATCGTCCAGCAGAATTGCTGCCGTGCAGATGATAACATCATTGAGATATAAATGACCGCCCGGTACCGGCAGACCGAAGGAGCTCATCATAATATTGAGCGACATAAACAGTGCGGTGATACAGATTGCCAGGGTGGCATTGCTTTTTTGTGCTTTGTGTTCTATATGTTCCATATAAACATTCCCCTCTTTATAAGATGATAAAGACTATTATATCGCTGTTTGGTTATAATAATATTGCCAGAACAGAAAAATTATCTATGGTCAGATTAGCCGGGGAATTTCTTTCGCTAATTCTTCATAAAATTTTTGGTAGAATAAAGCAGGTATTTTTGGTATAATTATTGAATAGAGTATAGGAATAAGTAAAAAAATGGGAGGTCGCTATCGTGACAGAACTTAAGAAATTCAAACGTGTAGTTTTAAAGCTTAGTGGTGAAGCCCTGGCCGGTGAAAAAGGCTTTGGCATTGATCCGACAGTAGTATATGCTATGGCCAAGCAAATCAAGGCTGTAGTTGAGACAGGGGTAGAGGTTGCTATAGTTAACGGCGGCGGTAACTTCTGGCGCGGACTCAGCGGCAGCAACAAAGGCATGGACCGTGCTACTGCTGACTACATGGGAATGCTGGCAACCGTTATCAACTCTTTGGCGTTGCAGGATGCTTTGGAAAACTTAGAGGTTCCGACCCGTGTGCAGACCGCTATTGAAATGCGTCAGATTGCAGAACCCTACATTCGTCGCCGTGCTATCCGCCATATGGAAAAAGCAAGAGTCGTTATTTTTGCCGCAGGTACCGGTAACCCCTATTTCTCCACCGATACCACCGCTGCTCTGCGTGCTGCGGAAATCGAAGCAGATGCTATCCTGATGGCTAAAAAAGGCGTAGATGGTGTTTATGACAGCGACCCGGCAGTTAATCCGGATGCGAAGAAATTTGATGAGCTGCCTTACATCGAGGTTATCAAACGTCATCTCAGCGTAATGGATTCCACTGCAATCAGCCTGTGCATGGATAACAACATTCCTATTGTAGTATTTAATATTGATGAACCGGGTAACATTCTGCGTGCTGCTGCAGGCGAAAAATTGGATACCCTGGTAGGAGGTAAGGAATAATGGCAACAGTTAATGAAATTATCAGCGGTATCGAGAGCAAGATGGAAAAATCCGTTGCTGCTCTGCGTGTGGATCTGGCAAGCCTGCGTGCTGGCCGTGCAACTCCCTCTCTGCTGGAGAAGGTTATGGTTGATTATTACGGTTCCCCGACACCTGTAACTCAGGTGGCAAGCGTAACCGTACCGGAACCGCGTATGATTGTTATTCAACCTTGGGAGAAAAACATTCTGAAGGATATCGAAAAAGCAATTATGAAATCCGACCTCGGTCTGAACCCGAACAGCGACGGTATCTGCATTCGTCTGAACCTGCCGCAGCTGACCGAAGAGCGTCGTAAGGACCTGGTTAAGGTTGTACATAAAAAAGCTGAGGAATACCGTGTTGTAGTCCGTAACCTGCGCCGTGATGCCAACGATGCTATCAAAAAGACCGAAAAGGCTAAGGAAATCACTGAGGACGAGGCTAAGAAGGGTACTGAAAAGGTACAGAAGCTGACAGATAAGGTTATGAAAGAAATCGACGCTGCAGCTGCTAACAAAGAAAAAGAAGTAATGGAAGTATAATGGAAATTCCACAGGTTTTGGCACTGCCTCTCAAGGAGGCTGCCCGTCGCCTGGAGGCCGCAGGTGCAGCTATGAGGTGCAGTCTCTGCTGCCGCCGCGTGCAAGCGAGGCAGACTTTGAAGGTCGCGAGGTGCGCAGATATGTAGTAAGACAACAGCAGTTGTCTGCTAATAGATTAGCTCTTACCATTGTGTATAGATAAGGAAGGAGGTGCGACGAATGGCTCTGAAAATTGATAAGGATTCTTGCGTAGGCTGCGGTACTTGTGCTGCTACCTGCCCCGTTGGCGCTATTACTGAAGTTGACGGTAAATACGAAATCGGTGAAGACTGCGTAGAATGCGGCGCTTGCGCTGCTAGCTGCCCGGTTGGCGCTATTGAGTAATTCAAGACTGCAATGCAAAATCAGGAAGGCGGCCTCCCGCAAGAGGGAGGCACGCCTCTTCTTTAATCAGGGGAAAAGTAAAGAAAACTAAAAGCAAGTTACAAATTTTAGCGAAAGGCTTGATGCTTGTGTTTAGAGGCTTGTTTCAAACAAAAAATAAGACTAAGAATAATATCGTAATGCATACTGAGGATCTGGATATGCAGAATATTCCTCAGCATATTGCTATTATTATGGACGGTAACGGTCGCTGGGCTAAGGCTCAAGCAAGGTGCGCACCTTTGGCCATCAGGCCGGAGCGGAAACACTGAAACTATTGTCCGTGCAGCTGATAAGCTGGGAGTTAAGGTTATCAGTGCTTATGCATTTTCGACAGAAACTGGAAGCGTCCGGTGACGGAAGTAAACTTCATCATGGAGCTTTTAAGCCGTTATCTGACCAATGAGATTGACGAATTTAACGAAAATAACGTACAGGTGCGTTTTATCGGCTCGCGTAAAGGTCTGCCAGAGATTGTGCAGCAGAAGATGGAGCACGCAATAGAGGCAACGAAAAACAACACCGGTATTATTTTGAATTTGGCTATAAACTACGGCGGACAAGCAGAAATCCTGCATGCTGTGCGTACTATTGCGGCGGAAGCTGCCAACGGTACTCTGGCCGTAGACGATATAGATAATAATGTAATTGAAAACCATTTGTATACCAAGGGCCTGCCTGCGCCGGATCTGCTTATCCGTCCGGGTGGTGATTTGCGTATCAGCAACTTTTTGCTCTGGCAGATTGCTTATGCGGAAATCTGGACGACCAAGGTGTTCTGGCCGGAGTTTACACCGGATCATCTGGTGGAGGCGATTTTGGCTTATCAGGGGCGCGAGCGCCGTTTCGGCGGCCTAATCAGCGGTAAGACACCATATACGTCGTCAGTTCTCCTAGCAGTACGAGTATGTACGGCGTCTCGCTTCCTCGTCTCCGGCATCTTCCCGGCTGCCTAGAGAAAGGTGAAAATAGGTAAGACGCCATATACTTCGTCAGGGCTCCAATTAATTTTATAATTCAAAGAAGGATGTATTTTAACTATGTTAACACGTATTATTACCGGTGTAATCGGTATTATTGCGGCAGTCGGCATTATCACCAAGGGTGGTATGCTTTTTAATGCTGCTGTTGCTGTTTTGGCTGCTGTGGCTGGTACGAATACCACAAGATGGTGGAGAACAAGGGCTATCATGCCTACACGCTGACCGGTGGCGTGGGCGCACTGCTGATGGTGCTGGTTGCCGGCGCAGGCTATTATTTTGAGCTGGAGGGCGTTTATACGTTGGCATTTATTGTGATGCTAACAGCGCTGTTCTTCATTTTCAGTACGATTGAGGGCCTGTGGCTGCATTGCAACAGAGGCGAGCAGCATTGGGCAGAAAACAGTGCGCTTACTGCCTGGGGCATGCTGTACTGCGGTCTTTTGTTTGCGCACATTATTTTGCTGCGCACCTTTGACGGCGGTCCGCATATCGATTTGGGCTTCCGTGTATTTGAGTACGGCGAAATCTGCCTGTGGATTGTGCTTTTGGGCACCTGGGCAAGCGATACCTTTGCTTATTTCTTCGGTCGTGCCTTCGGTAAGACACCGTTCTGCAGCGTCAGCCCGAAGAAATCCTTTGAGGGCGCTGTTTGCGGCTTTGTAGGCTGCTTTGTGACCGTACTGTTTTTATGTATTATCTGCTTGGGCATTGCCCTGTGGCATGCTGTGGCAGTGGCGCTGGCGGTGGCAATTTTTGCTCCGGTCGGCGATTTGATCGAATCTATTGTCAAACGCAGCTTTGATATTAAGGATTCCGGTAAGATTTTCCCCGGTCACGGCGGTGTGCTGGACCGTTTCGACAGCCTGCTGTTTACGGCACCGGTTGTGTATTACCTGCTGATGATTATCAGCGCTTTATCTATGTTTCAAGAATAGAGGATAGCAAATGAAGAATATTTCTATTTTGGGCAGTACAGGCTCTATCGGTCGTCAGACCTTGGAGGTGGCTGCTGCCAATCCTGAAAAGCTGAGGTACGCGCGTTGGCTGCGCATAAAAAGCGATGAGCTTTTAGAGCAGCAGATTAAGCAGTTTGAGCCTGATATTGCGTTTTGACGGATAAGGACGCTGCTAAGCGCTTGGCTGACCGCTATCACGCAAGACAGAAATCTTAGCCGGGGAGGAAGGCCTTCTGGCTGCCGCTACCTACGAGGGAGCGGATACGGTGCTTGGTTCTATGGTAGCTATGCCGGCCTGCGCCCGACGTGGCTGCTATTGCCTGCGGCAAGAACATTGCGCTGGCGAATAAGGAAACACTTGTTGCTGCCGGCAGCATTGTAATGGAGGCTGTGCGTAAGCATGGTGTAAGCCTGACTCCTGTGGATAGTGAGCACAGCGCTATTTTCCAATCTCTGCGCGGCGGTACGCAAAAGGAAGTCAAGCGTCTGATTATTACGGCGAGCGGCGGTCCCTTCCGCGGCAAAAAACGCAGTGAGCTGAAAAATGTAACTTTGGCGCAATGCCTCAATCACCCAAATTGGAGCATGGGGCAGAAGGTAACGCTTGATTCCTCTACACTGGCCAACAAGGGCCTGGAGGTTATGGAGGCACATTGGCTGTTTGATATGCCTTATGATAAAATTGCGGTCGTTGTGCATCCGCAGAGCATTGTACACAGCTTGGTAGAATTTTGCGACGGCAGTGTGATTGCTCAACTGGGTGTGCCTGATATGCGTTTGCCGATTCAGTTCGCTTTGAGCTGGCCGGAGCGCTATAATTACAGCTTTGAACAGCTTGATCTTGTTGCTGCGGGTAACCTTACTTTTGAAGCACCTGATTTAGAAGCATTTCCTTCCTTGAAGATTGCTATTGACTGCGGTAAGGCCGGCGGCACTCTGCCATGTGCCTTTAATGCTGCCAACGAGGAGGCTGTATATGCCTTTGGCAGGCAAAATTAAATATCTGGATATCCCTTATATCACTGCTACGGTTACAGCGCAGCATAACAATGTTCTGCGTCCGCAGCTGGAGGATATTGAAGCAACGGATGCCTGGCGCGTGCTGCTGCCAAAGGGGTTATTGCTAAATTATAGACTGAAGGCCGCAAAGCTTGCCGACTATCGTAAGGAGGTAAAATGCTAACAATATTAGCCGCTGTTTTTGTTTTTGGTGTGCTGGTTACGGTACACGAATTCGGTCATTTTATTACGGCGAAGCTCACAGGTATGCGTGTTGATGAATTTGCCATCGGCTTTGGTCCTAAGCTGTATCAGCAAAAGGACGGCGATACTCTGTACAGCTGCGGGCTATTCCGTTGGGTGGCTATAATAAAATCGCAGGCATGGATCCTGACGATCCGCCTGAACCGGGAACCTTTAAATCTAAGCCGATACCGTCCAGAATGCTGGTTATTCTGCAGGTGCGCTGATGAATTTCCTGTTGCCTATTATTCTTTTCAGCGGTATTTTTATGCTGGAGGGCAGACAGGAGCTGGTGAATGAGCCAATCCTGGGCACTGTTGTAGACGGCATGGCTGCGGAAAGAGCAGGCCTGCGTAACGGCGACCGCATTCTGACGATTAACAATAAGCCTGTCGCTACCTGGACGGAGGTTGTTACCAATTTGCGTGCGAGCGGAACTAATCCGGTAACGCTGACTGCAGAAAGTAAGGGCTCTGTAAAAAGCTACACCATGACTCCCGTGTATGACAGAGAGGCAGGCCGTCCCTTAATCGGCATCAGCCTAAGTTCAACAAGGTCAGCCTTGGCTTTTTCGGCTCGATTAAAGAAGGCTGCGTCTATACAAAAAATATTATCGTTTCTATGCTGAACGGCCTGTACAAGATTGTTTCCGGTAAGGCTCCGGCTGAGGTGGCCGGTCCTATCGGTGTGGCGCAGATGGCCGGTCAGGTGGCGGAAAAGGGCATGCTGCCGTTGATTACCTTTGTTGCCTTTTGAGCATCAATCTGGGCGTTATCAACCTGCTGCCGCTGCCGGCTCTGGACGGCGGACATTTTGTACTGCTGCTTTTGGAAGGCCTGCGCGGTAAACCGCTCGGCAGCAAGGCTATGACTAACATCCAGATGGTTGGTATTGCGCTGATTTTAGCGCTGACAGTATTTTCCACCTTTAAAGATATAACACGTTAAGAGGTGAACGAAGTGATAGAACGTAGAAAAACCCGCCAGCTGCACGTAGGCAGCGTGGCTGTGGGCGGCGATGCTCCGATTGCCGTTCAGTCTATGACTAACACACATACAGACGATGCTGCTGCAACCTTGGAGCAGATTCAGCGTCTGGCAGATGCAGGCTGCGATATTATCCGCTGTGCCGTGCCTGATATGGCAGCGGCGGAGGGCCTGAAAACTATTTGTAAGGAAAGTCCGGTTCCTGTCATTGCCGATATTCATTTTGATTATAAGCTGGCTCTGGCAGCGATTGAAGCAGGTGTTGACGGCCTGCGCTTAAACCCCGGCAATATCGGCGGTGAAGAAAAGGTGCGCACTGTGGTGGAAGCAGCGAAGGAACGCAATATTCCTATCCGCATCGGTGTCAACGCCGGCTCTCTGCCGAAGGATTTGCTGGAAAAATACGGCCATCCCACCGCGGAGGCTCTTGTGGAGGCGGCTTGGCGCCACGTGCGCATTCTCGAAGCGATGGATTACCGTAACATTAAGATTTCACTCAAAGCGCATGATGTGCCGCTGACACTGGAGGCTTATCGTCTGATGGCAGCGCAGTGTGATTATCCGCTGCATGTCGGCATTACGGAGGCAGGCACTGTCAACAGCGGTATTATCAAATCCGCAGTAGGCATCGGTACGCTGCTTGCCGAAGGCATCGGCGATACTATTCGCGTTTCGCTGACCGGTGACCCGGTGAACGAGGTGCGTGTAGCGTATGACATTCTGAAATCCCTTGGCCTGCGTGAGCACGGACCGACCTTAATCAGCTGTCCGACCTGCGGACGCACCCGCATCAGTCTGGAAAGCTGGCGCTGGAGGTTGAACGCGTCTGGCGGATGTTGAAGAACCCATTACGGTTGCCGTTATGGGCTGTGTGGTCAACGGACCGGTGAAGCACGTGAGCTGACGTCGGTATTGCCGGCGCATCGGCGAGGGACTGGTATTCCGCAAGGGCGAAATCCTGCGCAAGGTTCCCGAAGATCAGCTTGTAAGCGAGCTTTTTGCTGAAATAGATAAAATTTTACTTGAGAGGAAGGTATCCCGTTAATGAAAGTTTCTAAAATGTATGCACCCATCTGCGTGAGGTTCCGTCCGAGGCTGAAATCCCGAGCCATCAGCTGCTGCTGCGTGCCGGTTTTATGCGTAAATCCACCAATGGCATGTACACCTATCTGCCACTGGCTTGGCGTGTTATTAAAAAAATCGAAAATATTATCCGTGAAGAGATGGACCATGCAGGCTGCCAGGAAATCATGATGCCGATTATGCAGCCGGCAGAAATCTGGAAGGAAAGCGGCCGTTGGGACGCTTACGGTGCAGAAATGGTACGCTTGAAGGACCGTCACGGCCACGAATACTGCCTTGGTCTACCCACGAGGAAATGGTTACTACTCTGGTTAAGAACGATGTGCGTTCCTACCGCCAGCTGCCGCTGAACCTGTACCAGATTCAGGACAAATTCCGTGACGAACGCCGTCCGCGCTTCGGCCTGATGCGCAGTCGTGACTTCATTATGAAGGATGGCTATTCCTTCGACCGTGATGAAGCAGGTCTGGACGTTTCCTATAAGGCTATGTATGATGCTTATGACAAAATCTTTACCCGCTGCGGTCTTAACTTCCGTCCGGTAGAAGCAGACAGCGGTGCTATCGGCGGTACCGGTAGCCATGAGTTCATGGTGCTGGCAGACAGCGGTGAAGCAGAAATTACCTACTGCACCAAATGCGATTACGCTGCCGATATCGAAAAGGCAGAGCTGTATCCGATAAAGGCTCCGGCAGAAGAAATGCAGGAGCTGAGCGAGGTTGAAACTCCGAACTGCAAGACTATTGCCGACGTTTGCGCTTTCCTCAACGCTCCGATTGAAAAATCCGTAAAAGCTGTTGCATACCAATGCGAAAAAGGCCTGGTACTGTGCTTCGTTCGCGGTGACCACGAGGTTAACGAAACCAAAGTACAAAACACCGTAGGCGCAGTTGAGCTGGAAATGGCTGAGGCAGAGCTGTTGGCTAAGGCTGGCACTGTCGGTGGTTATATGGGCCTGTAGGCCTTGATCCCGAAAAGGTTATTATCGTTTGCGATGCAACCGTTATGAATATGCACAATGTTTGCTGTGGTGCTAACCATGAAGGCTTCCACTACATCAACGCTAATCCGGGCCGTGACTTCACTCCGACCTACGTTGCCGATATCCGTCTGATGGCTGAAGGCGATCCCTGCCCGCACTGCGGCGCTCCGATTGCTAAGGCTCGCGGTATCGAAGCAGGCCAGGTATCAAGCTGCACACCAAATACAGCGCAGCTATGAAATGTACCTATCTGGATGAAAACGGCAAAGAGCAGCCGATGGTAATGGGCTGCTACGGTATCGGCGTTGGCCGTACTATGGCTGCCTGCGTTGAACAGAGCCATGATGCCGACGGCATGATCTGGCCTGTTGCTATTGCTCCGTATGAAGTACTTGTTGTACCTGTAAACGTAAAGGACGAAGCATCCTTTGCTAAGGCTGAGAAAATTTACAACGAGCTGCACAAAGCAGGCGTTGAGGTTGTTATCGACGACCGCAAGGAGCGTCCGGGCGTAAAATTCAAGGACGCAGATTTGATCGGCTATCCGCTGCGCGTAGTTGTAGGTCCTAAGACTCTGCAGACCGGCGAGCTGGAAGTAAAAGTTCGTAAGACCGGCGAAGTAAGCATGCTGCCGCTGGACGGTGATTATATCACTGCTATCAAGGAGATGCTGCAAAAGCTGTAAAAATAACTCAGTTCCCGTGTCTGCGCCCGCGCAGGCAGAGGAACAGAAGCTGTGAGGTGATACTGGCATGGATTTAATTAATACTTCTTTTTTGCATAACAAAGAGGTTGTTATGGTTATCAGGCTGGTTGTTGCTGCAATTCTCGGCGGTATTGTCGGTATAGAAAGAGGCAGTGGTGACCGTCCTGCCGGTTTCCGTACACATATTCTTGTGTGCGTGGGCTCGGCGCTGTTTATGCTCGTTTCGCTTTACGGCTTTGATGATGTCTATCCTCAGACTGCCAAGCTGGAGGAGGATATCGGCCAACGCCGTGACTCGGCGCGTATTGCAGCCAGTTGTCAGCGGCATAGGCTTTCTCGGTGCAGGCACCATTCTGCACGAGGGTTTAACTATTCGCGGTCTGACAACTGCTGCCAGTTCTGTGGATGGTTTCCGCAATCGGCCTTGCTGCCGGCAGCGGTATGTACTTCCTCAGCAGCGTGGCAACCATTATCACCATGATAACTCTGGTTACATTCCATACCTGGGAAAAGCGCTTTGCTGCCAACAGCCGCAGTGACCGCCAGTTTATCCGCATCATTACTACAAACCGTTCAGGTGCTATCACCGATGTTACCGGTTATCTGTCGCTCAACGGCGTGCAGGTAAAATCACTGAACGTAAAGCGTGATAAGGAAAAGAATCGTCTGGTGTTGGAGGTCTTTCTGAAGCTCGGCAAGACTGCGCCCGATGGCGGAGATTTGGTTAGAGGGTTGCAGGGGATTGAGGGTGTTGTTGGTGTCGAAAACATGAGATAACCTATAGCACGCCATCTGCGTTGTTGCGTCGCCTCGACGTACTAAAGTACGACGTCGGCATCCGCGCCTAGCATCTGACGCACTCTAGCTTATCTCAGAAAATAGAAGATAGCACACCATCTGCGTTGTTGCGTCGCCTCGA
>ENA-OQCS01001818-OQCS01001818.1-human-gut-metagenome-genome-assembly--contig:-NODE-1818-length-10355-cov-2.569417_pt1 | contig 10355 bp, 16 predicted proteins | sample MGYA00242757_ERZ504575 | MGnify/ENA primary metagenome ERZ504575 (study PRJEB26092, sample SAMD00036297) | human gut metagenome | host: Homo sapiens | study: EMG produced TPA metagenomics assembly of... | reverse complement strand
CCTCGACCGAGGTGGCGCCATGGCCGATCAGGACCACGCCGCGCAGGCCCAGAAGAATCGCGCCGCCCTTGGCGTCGCCAGAGAGCTTGGCCTTAATCTCGCGCATCTGCTTTTTGATGAGCAGCGCGGCGATCTTGGTGCCGAGCGAGGCCATAAAGGCGCCCTTGAGCTCCTGCAGCAAAAACTTGGCAGCGCCCTCGGTAGCTTTGAGAGCGATATTACCCGACATGCCATCGGCAACGACGACATCGAAGTTACCTGAGGTGAGGTCGGTGCCCTCGCAGTTACCAACAAAGCCGGGAACGGCGGCCTTCATAGCAGGGAAACAGGCCTTGGTAAAGTTGGAGCCTTCTCATCCTCGGTGCCATTGGCAAGCAGGCCCACGCGAGGATGCTCGATGCCCAGGACGACGCGGGCATAGGCGCTACCCATCTGGGCAAAACGCACCATGTCATCGACCTCCACATCGGGGTTGGCACCCATGTCGCACAGCACCGTCAGACCGCCGGCGCGATTGGGCAGCGCATTGGTCAGACAGGGACGCACCGGCTGCTTCTTGCCTTCGGCTGATACCTAAACGGCGTCACATAGGCGGTGGCGGCGGCGGTCATGGCACCGGTGGAGCCGGCGGAGAAGAACGCATCCGCGTTGCCCTTCTTAATGGCGCGGCAAGAAAGCACGATCGACGACTTACGCTTGGTCATCACGGCGCGAATGGGATCGTCATCCATGGCGATAACGTCAGGCGCCTCAAGGGCCTCAACACGTGCATGGGAAGCTGCAAAGGGATTGACGATTTCGGCGGGACCAGCTGCCAAGACCTCGATATCGGGATCGGCGGCAAGTGCAGCTCAATACCGTCGAGGACAACCTGCGGCTTCTCGTCTCCACCCACAACGTCTACACAAACGCGAACGTTACTCATATACATGCTCCTTATACAAAAATGGCCGACTCAATGAGCCGGCATTGTGGTTCCAGTTGGAACGGCATCGTATCCAGAGTATACCGTTACTCGGTAACGATAACCTCGCGGTCCTTGTAGAAACCGCAGCTAGGGCACAGTGTGCGGGAGCTTGACAGCACCGCAACGGGGCACGTGGACTGAGCCGCAGCGAGATCTTCATGTTGGCGGAACGGCGGGTGTGAGTGCGGATACGACCCTGCTTTTGTTTAGGTACGGGCATAGTGACCTTCCTTATGAACTATCCAGTGTGGCGATTACGCGCAAGTAGCGATACTACCACAGTTTTACTCGTCAAGCTTGAGATTCTTCAATGCTGCAAATGGATTTTCCGTGGCTTCGGCCCATTCGGCCTCGGCTTGGGCAGCACAATCGCATTGCTCCACGTTGAGATTGGCGCCGCAAACGGGACAAAGACCGCGGCAATCGGGCTTGCAGAGCACAACAAACGGCGTGTCCATGACAACGGCGTCGTTGATGGGCTCGCCCAGATCGACGACGCGATCCTCGCCCAGGAGCTCATAGCCGTCTTCGTAGGCCTCGGGGTCCTCGGGCTCATGGAAGAGATAGAACTCCTCGATCTCGCCGGCAATGTCAAACGAGGCAGGCTCCAGGCAACGGTCGCACTCGCCGGTGGCGTGCGCGCGAACCATGCCGGTAAGCAGAACACCGGTGCCGGCATTGGTAAAGACCACGTCATAGTCGATACCGTCCTGCAGCTGGTACTCTTTCTCGCCCACCGTGTAGGCAGCGACATCGACCTTACCGGTCAGCGGATACGAGTCTCCGGGAAACTCGAGCTGCTCGGAAAGATCGACGGTAACGCTCGGGAACTCAGCCATTACCACTGACCATTCTGCTGGGCGGCGCCTCATTGAGCTGCTGGCGGCAACGGGTGACGGTGCCGGTCAGACTCTTGAGGTTCTCCTCCAGGTGCGTAAAGACCTGCTCGGCGTAATCCTCGGCAGCATAGCGCGTCTCGCGCTCATACTGCTGGGCACGGTCGCGGATATCGTCGGCCTGCTGCTGCGCAAGGCGAACAATTTCCTGCTCACCGGCAATAGTGAGGGCCTGCTGCTGAGCGTCGGCGATGATGGAATCGGCCTGAGCGGCGGCGGAAGCCATAAGCTCCTCGCGCTCTTTGAGGATACGGCGGGACTTCTGCCATTCCTCGGGATAGCTCATGCGGATCTCATCGAGGATGTTAAAGAAGACGTCGGCATCGATGACCTTCATCTGGGCGTTCTTGCCGAACGGCGTCTTAGCCTCTTGGATGAGCCCCTCGAGCTCGTCGACAAGGCTCACGATCCTGTCGCCAGGAAAATTCTCGCCCGGCATCCGGTCTCCTTTCATAGGTAACATATCATCGTGCTAGTTTACCACATGCCACCTGGCAATAAAAAACGTCACGAAAAGCGATGTTTAAGCGCCTCGACCACATTAGCCGGCACAAACGTCGAAACATCACTACCGAGCGAGGCGATCTGGCGTACAACCGAGCTCGAGATGTAGCCATACTGCGGAGCACTCATGACAAAGATGGACTCCAGCTCGTTATCCAAGCGGTAGTTGAGGTCGGCTTGCTGCAGCTCATACTCAAAGTCGGTCATGGCGCGTAGGCCCTTGACCACGGCACCGGCACCCTGCTCGCGAGCAAAGTCGACGAGCAGTCCGGTAAAGGGCAGGACCTCGACGCCATCGATATCACCGAGTGCCTCACGGGCCAGCGCCACGCGTTCATCGAGCGTAAACGTGGTGCCCACGCCGTTTTTGCCCTGCGACTCGGCAACGGCCACGATCACACTGGGAAAAATGCGGCGGGCGCGGCGGATGACGTCGATATGGCCAAACGTGATGGGATCGAAGGTACCCGGAACGATGACGCGGTTAATGGTGTCACTCATGGGCATCCTCCTGAAACGTCGTGCCGTCGCTGTCATCGGCATCGGTGGCGATGTCGTCATCCTCGCCCTCGCCGACCCAACGGAGCAGATCGACCGAGGTGATGCCATAGCGTTTCTCACGCACGGTTACAAAGCCGGCAGGATGTGCACCCGCGTCGGCGGCAGCATGCTCAAACAGAGCATAGGCGCCGGGGTGAGCAGACCCTGCTGGGCCAGGTTCTGCAGCAGCTCATCGACCGGCTTGGCACCAAAAGCATAGGGCGGGTCGAGCAAGACAGATCGAAGGGGCCGCCCGGCACGCGGCCGCGCGAAGCGCTCGCAAGGACATCGCCCGTCACCACACGCCACGCGCGCGATCGCGACAGAGCGACTCGATATTCTTGGTTATGAGCCTCGCGGCATTGCGATCGATCTCGAACGTCGTGAGCGAACGGGCGCCCCGCGAGAGCATCTCGATGCCTAGGCACCGGAGCCGCCAAAGGCATCCAGTACGCGAACCTCGTCCAAATCAAAGCCGAAGGCCGATAGGACCATGGATGCACACGCCTCGCGCACGCGTCGGTCGTCGGACGCGTAACATCGCGACCGCGCGGTTCTTCGATCTTGCGACCGCGCCATTCACCGCCGATGATTCTCATCCTCCGCTGACCTCCTTAAAAATATGTCGATATCGCTTGGCGACCGCATCGCGCAGGGGACGCGTCGCCACAGAGTCAAGATTACTAGCATACCGCAAGAGCTCGACCGCGTCCAAATGCGCCCACTCGATGAGCTCCTCATCGGCATCAAGGTCGACAAAACGCAGGGTCACGCCACCATGCTGACGGTAACCCAAGATTTCACCCTCGTGGCGAAGTCGCAGGTCCATCTGTGCAAGCGTAAAGCCATCTGCGGTCTTCTCGAGCGACTGCAGGCGATCTTGTGCCGCCGATGTACCGCCGTTGCCCTTGGAGTGCGTCATGACCAGGCATGTGCCCGCCACGGTACCACGGCCCACACGTCCACGAAGCTGATGCAGGGCGGCCAAACCAAAGCGCTCACCGTTCTCGATGACCATCACGGTGGCATTGGGCACGTCGACGCCCACCTCGACCACGGTGGTCGAGACGAGCACGTCAATCTCGCCGCGTTTAAAGGCGTCGATCACGCGATCCTTCTCCCCCGCCCGCATGCGGCCGTGGAGGCGCTCGACAGTAAGACCCGGCAGCGCCAGGCGCAGGCGGTCGAGCTCGGTTGCCGTATCGTGCAGCGGCACGGGGACGGTCACGCGGCCTCGTCGCCACGGGCGATACCGGGCACATCCTCGAGCTCGTCGGCCGAGTCACTCGGCTCCACAAGCGGACAGATCACGTAGGCCTGCTGGCCCTTCTCGTGTGCCTCACGGATGGCACCATAGGCCAGGTCGCGGCTCGACTCGGTAAGGACGCGCGTCGTCACGCCGGCACCCGACGGGACGATGGCGAATGATGCTCGTGTCCAGGTCGCCGTAGACCGAGAGCGCCAGCGTGCGCGGATGGCGTCGCGTCATGACGAGCAGGTCCGCGCCGGGACCCTTCGCGCGCAAGGCATTGCGCTGGCCCACGCCAAAGCGGTGTTGTTCGTCGATGACCACGAGCGACAAGTGCTTAAAATTCACGTCTTCGGAAAGCACGGCATGCGTACCAAAGAGCACGTCAAGCTCGCCCGATTCCAACTGCGAATGGATGAGCTCGCGCTCCGCCGCCGGCGTGGCGCCCGTCAGGAGCGCCCAAGACATGCCGGCCTGAGAGAGCAAAGGGCCGGTCTTATCGGCATACTGACGAGCCAGCACGCCCGTAGGCGCCATGACGCAGGCCTGGGTGCCGCTATCGACGGCTACGGCCAACGCACAGGCGGCAACGGCCGTCTTGCCGGTACCGACATCGCCCAGCAGCAGACGGTTCATGACGCGCGTATCATCGCACATATCGTGCAAAATATCCTGGAATGCGGCCTCCTGCTCGTCGCTCAGCGAAAACAGCAGGGCCTGCCTAAGAGCAACAAGGTGCTCACCCGCGGTGTGGGCGTAGGGAACCACCTCGACCAAGCCGCCGTCATTGCGCAGACGAAGCGCGAGCTGCAGGTACAGGCATTCCTCATAGGCCAAACGGCGGCGCGCAATGTCGCGCTCGGCCATACTCGAGGGAAAGTGAATCGAACGAAGCGCACGGGCATTGCTCATGAGCTTGCGCTTTGCGCGCAGCGGTGCGGGATGGGATCAAAGGGATTGCCGACGAGCTCAAGAGCACCGCTCACAATGCGACGCATCCATGCCTGGCTTACGCCATCACTTACGTAGTGGACCGGCAAAATGGTACCCGCGGCACGACCATCCTCAAGCTTTTCAAAATGCGGCGAGGCCATCTGCTTAAAGCCGTAGGCAAACTCGACCTTACCCATCACGGCCAGACGGTCACCCCGCTTAAGCTGCTGGGCAATCCAGGGCTGGCGGAAAAAGGCGACCTGCAGCACACCCGTGTCATCCACGAGCGATACCTCGGTCACCTGCATGCGCGGACGAGGCTGCTTTTGAACAATGCGGTCGACCGTGGCAACGATGGTGCACACGGTCCCGATGGGCGCCATCTCGATGGACCATGAGCGGGTAAAGTCCAGATATCGATGCGGGATATGGAGAAGGAGGTCCCCCACCGTCCGGATTCCCAGACGGCGAAGGGCCTCCTCACGTTTACCCGAAACATATTTGAGTCGCGCGATATCCTCGCCGAGCGCATTGCTCTGGGCAAAGCGCTCCGAGACGCGCGGCACGGAGCATAGCTCGGACATGCTCAGATGCCTACTCGATCGAGAAGATCACGGGATAGAGCGGCTGCTCGCCACGATGGGCATCAATCTCCAAGTCGGGCTGAGCCTCCTCGATGGCGTCGACGATCTCCTGGAAGGCCTCGTCGGACAGCTCCTCGCCGGCCAGAATCGTCAGCGCGTCGCCTTCCTCTTCCTCCTGCATACGTTGATGCAGTCGAGGGTGACCTGTTTCACATCGGAGCCGACCACGTCGATGGAACCGGCGATGATGCCCATGACGTCACCGGAGTGAATCGGAGAGCCGTCCGAGGCGCTGGAATCGCGCACGGCGCGGGTGACCTCGCCATCGCGGACCTCGCTGATGCGTCGACCATGGCGGCGACGGCGTCCTCGAGCTCGGAATCGGGCAGGACGGCGAACGAGCGCGGAGGAACGCCTGGGGAACGGTCTTGGTGGGAACGACGGCGACCTTCTTATCGGTGCAGGCAGAGGCAGCGCCTCGGCAGCCATGCGGATGTTGCCGTTGTTGGGCAGGATGATGACCGAGGTCGCGTTGACCTGGTCGACGGCGCCCAGCAGATCGGCGGTCGAGGGGTTCATGGTCTGGCCACCCGAGACGATCACGTCAACGCCGAGGGACTTGAGGATGTCGGCCTCGCCCGAACCGGCGGCAACGGCGACAAAGCCCAGCGCCTTGGCGGGCTCGGCGGCCTTTTCCTGATCCTCGTGGATCTTGGCGGTACGGTCGTGGGCCTCCATCTCCATGTTGTGGATAAAGACCTCATAGATCTGACCGAGCTGCAGCATGTGCTCGAGCACCAGGTTGGGGGTGTTGGAGTGCACATGGATCTTGTAGTCGGGATAGGCGCCCACGAGAAGCTCGCAGTCGCCCATGGAACCCAGGAACTTAAGGCACTCGTCCTCGTCAAACGGGGCGTCGGCCTTAAACAGGAACTCGTTGCAGTAGCGGAACTCCGAGCCCTCCCAATCGTCGTTGGCCTCGATCTCAACGCGACCAAGGGCCGCGTCGCGGGCAGAGACAGCGGAATCAAACGTGGCGGAGAAATCCTCGACAACGGTGCTGCGGCCAAGTGCTGCAGCCACAAAGTTCTCAAGGAAGATGGCGAAGCCAAAGGCGCCGGAGTCGACCACGCGTTCTCCTTCAGAACGGGCAGCAGGTCGGGCGTGCGGGCGACGGACTGGTACGCCTCGACGACGATAGCATCGAGCGCATCCTCGGCCGAGAACTTCTTCTTCTCGCACTCATCGGCCTTGGTCGAGACATCGCGCAGGACCGTGAGGATCGTGCCCTCGATGGGCTTGCGGACAGCTGGAAGGCAACCTTGACGGCACGACGGAAGGCGAAGGCAATGTTGGCGGACGTAATAGGCTCGTCGGCAGAGACAAGACCCTCGGCCACGCCGCGCAGAATCTGCGAGGTGATGACTCCGGAGTTACCGCGGGCACCCATCAGGGAGCCGTGGGTGATGCGCCGGCGATGGCTCCATATCGGCATCGGCGGGAAGGGCGGAAAGCTCCTTGGTCACCGAGGCGAGCGTGAGCGACATGTTGGTGCCGGTGTCGCCGTCGGGTACGGGGAAGACGTTGAGCTTGTTGATCTCCTCGGCCTTGTCGGAAACGGCAGCCGCAGCGATCGGAAAACAGGTGCGAATGGTCTTTGCAATCATGGGTATTTGAATCTCCGTTTTCGGATGCTAGTTCAGACGGCTCTTGAGCGCGTCGATATGGATGCCGATCTTAAGGCTGGCGGGATCGATCTGGGCGATCTCCTGCAGGGTAAAGGCAACGGAGCTCGAAAGATTGTGGCAGACGGACTTCATGTTGACGCCGTTCTCGAGCACGACGTGAAGATCGACCGTAAGGCCGTTCTCGTCGGCGGAGACAAGCACGCCCTTGCGGAGGCGCTGACCGGCAAGCAGGCGCACGCTCTCGCGCCTGGAGCTGTTCGGCCATACCGACGACGCCATAGCACGTCATCGCGGCATAACCGGCAATATCGGCAATAACGTCGTTCGAGACGCTCAGGCTGCCGTTAATGGTCTCAGACACAAGAATCTCCTTATCTGGTGCTCGCGGCACCATCTCGTGGGAGCAATCATTGGAATATTCTACAACGACCGCGCCATGTTGAGGTGGCGGGCCTCGGGATTACATCCTCGACACGAAATGTTGATACGGTAACGTTCGCGAACAGCATCGCGGCATGAAAAAACCCGCCGCATAAGCGACGGGGTTTTACAACCTGGCTCCCCGGGTAGGACTCGAACCTACAACAGCGCGGTTAACAGCCGCGTGCTCTACCATTGAGCTACCGAGGAATAGGTGCGTGCTCTCAAGCAACGAAGTTATTATACGGACGAATCAGCTCAGGGCAAGAACTTTTTTAAGAAATTTTCCGACCTAGTCATTGGGGACGTTCTTAAACGACCAGTCATTCAAGAACGTCCCCAACGACTACATGAAAGCGCCCTCAAGCGGATGTGCTTGAGGCGCCTCTTGCTTGACTAGCTTTCGATATAGTCCTTGAGCTTGCTCGAGCGGCTCGGGTGGCGAAGCTTGGCAGAGTCTTGGACTCGATCTGGCGGATGCGCTCGCGCGTGACGCCAAACTCGCGGCCGACCTCCTCGAGCGTACGGGGATGTCCGTCGACAAGGCCAAAGCGCAGCTCGATAACCTTGCGCTCACGATCGGCAAGCGAATCGAGCACCTGGGTGAGCTGCTCCTGCAGCATGGAGAAGCTGGCCGCATCGGGCGGAACGATAGCCTGGGAGTCCTCGATGAAATCGCCCAGCTGGGAATCCTCTTCCTCGCCGATGGGGGTCTCGAGCGACACGGGCTCCTGCGAGATCTTCTGGATCTCGCGAACGCGGTCGGCGCTCATGTCCATCTCGGCACCGATCTCCTCGGGGGTCGGTCGCGACCCAGGTCCTGAAGGAGCTGGCGCTGCACACGGACGAGCTTGTTGATGGTCTCGACCATGTGCACGGGAATACGGATGGTACGGGCCTGGTCGGCGATAGCGCGCGTAATGGCCTGACGGATCCACCACGTGGCGTACGTGGAGAACTTAAAGCCCTTCTGGTAGTCGAACTTCTCGACGGCGCGGATCAGACCGAGGTTGCCTCCTGAATAAGGTCCAGGAACAGCATGCCGCGACCGACATAGCGCTTGGCGATGGAGACGACCAGACGCAGGTTTGCGCTGATGAGTGCCTGCTTGGCTTCGAGACCCACGTTCTCAATGCGCGTAAGACGACGCATTTCGGTACGCGTGAGCTCGAGCTCGCCTGCCTCGCAGCCTCGAGCTTCTCGGTGGCCTCAAGACCGGCCTCAATCTTCATGGCCAGATCGACTCTTCGGAGGCGGTCAGCAGGTCGACCTTGCCGATCTCCTTGAGGTACATACGGACCGGGTCGCCGGTCAGCATCACCGTGGAGGCATCGATGCCGCGCACGCGGGAGCGTGAACGGGACGTGCGCACGGTGCGCTTCTTCTTGCTCTTGGAAGAACCCATCTCGGCGTCGGCCTGACGGGCCATCTTGAGCTCGTGATCGTCGAGCGAGCCGGAATCGTGCTCGTCGTCGTCATCGAAATCGTCGGTATCGGTATCGTTATCGTCATCGTCGACGTCCATCGGGGCGTCGTCGTTTCCGCTCGCGGAGATAATCTGGATGCCGCTGTTGCGCAGCGCGGAATACACCGCGTTGAGCTGCTCATCAGTAACATCAATATCCTTCAGGGCGACCTGAATCTCGTCCTCGGTTACCGAAGTCCTGTTTGAGCCGTTGCCCATGAGCTTTGCAACGTAGGATTCCAGCCCAGTACCCGTGCTCTCAGTCTTTTTGGCACAGATTCTCCCTTCGTAGTCCACAGGACTCAATACTTTAGCACACACATGGACGTCTATACCCAAAATAAAGACAGGATATAGGCGAGAATACGCTGGTTGACCACAACATCTAGGCCTGATCGGCGTCCGTGGTCTCCAAACCGATCAAACGGAACGGGTCGGCCACGCCTCCGATCGACTTTTGGAGCTCGCGCTGGCGCTGTGAATCTTGCACCGCCTGCACAGTCAGCACGCGACGGTCCTCATCGTCGAGTGAACGGTCCTGACGCAACTTGGCCTGCGCAGCTCGCATGCGACGTTTGATGGTGTAGAGCTCGAGCGTATCGAGCATAAAGACGATGTTCGTCTCGGTCGGGTGCTTACTCGTTGCCGAAATGCGCCCGGCGCTGACAAGCGACGCCGCCTCGGGACACACCGCGCGCGCCGCATCCATGCAGGCAGCAGGATCGGTGCCCGGCGCGTCGCGAGCACGGCCCACGCAATGGACTCGTGACGCGGTCGACCCACTCGATAGAACAAATGCGATCGGCATACGTGCGGAACAGATCGGGGTAGCTCGTGAGCATCGTCAGCAGCTCGCGCTCCCCCGCCAGGGATTTCCGCTCCAGATCGGTCAAAACGATCGGCATCGACGGAGCCGCCGCCGCGCTTGAACCATCGGCAACGGGCGCCGCGCTTTCCATCCCCGCTGGCACATCGATTGGCGGCAGATCCTCGTCGGCCTCCACCGGTGTCGCCCCATAGGCATCAAGCGGAACGTAGTCGTACGGGTCCTCCTCGACCGGTGCGGACACCGGCGGCGTCGCACCGCGGCCAGGCACCGCGAGACGTCC
>ENA-OQCS01001817-OQCS01001817.1-human-gut-metagenome-genome-assembly--contig:-NODE-1817-length-10355-cov-2.918557_pt1 | contig 10355 bp, 18 predicted proteins | sample MGYA00242757_ERZ504575 | MGnify/ENA primary metagenome ERZ504575 (study PRJEB26092, sample SAMD00036297) | human gut metagenome | host: Homo sapiens | study: EMG produced TPA metagenomics assembly of... | reverse complement strand
ACGAGGGCGAGACCATTGTGGTGTTCGGCGATTATGACGTGGACGGCGTGACGGCCACGGCCCTGCTGTACCAGCATCTCAAGGGCATGGGGGCTACCGTAAAATGTATGCTGCCCAGCCGCGAGGGCGACGGCTACGGCCTTTCGCGCAATGCCATCCGTTCCATCCACGATAAGGGCTGCAAGCTGATCGTGACGGTGGATAACGGCATTTCTGCTGTGGAAGAAGCCGATTATGCCGCTGAACTTGGCATTGACCTGATCATTACCGACCATCATCTGCCGCCGGAAACTCTGCCCAAGGCCATTGCCGTGGTAGACCCCCGTCGTGAGGACGACACCAGTCCCTTCAAGGCCTGTGCGGTGCGGGCGTGGCGTTCAAGCTGTGTGCCGCACTGGATGGCTGCCCGCCGGAAGAAATGCTGGACTACTGCGGCGACCTTGCCGCTGTGGGTACTGTGGCGGACGTGATGCCGCTTACCGGCGAAAACCGCACCCTTGTCAAGGCGGGCCTGCGCCAGCTGCAGAACACGGACCGTCCGGGTCTGGAAGCGTTGCTGGAAGAGGTGGGCCTTGCGGGCAGACCGGTCACCGCAGAAAATGTCAGCTACGCCATTGCGCCCCGCATCAATGCGGCTGGCCGCATGGACAACGCTGTTACGGCTTTGCAGCTGGTGATGTGTGAGGACCCGGACCGCGCCGCAGAGCTGGCCCATAAACTGAACGAGATCAATACAAAGCGTCAGGAGACAGAGCTGCAGATCTTCAAGCGCGCAGGAACTGCTGGAACAGGAACCGGAGCGGCTGGAAGACCGCGTGATGCTGCTGTGGGGCCGCGATTGGCACCCCGGTGTCATTGGCATCGTGGCATCCCGGCTGGTGGAACGCACCGGCGGCCTGTGATCGTGGTGACGATCGACGAGCACGGCGAATGCAAGGGCAGCGGACGCAGCGTGCAGGGCTTCAATTTGCATGCCTGCATTGGTGCCTGCGCAGATCTGCTCATCCGCTACGGCGGCCATGCCATGCTGCGGGCCTTCGGTGCGGGAAGAAAATCTGCCGCTCTGCGCCGCCGCCTGAACGACTGGGCAGCACGGGAATGCCCGGTGCTGCATACCACCCCGCTGGAGTGCGACCTGCCCATCCATCTGGACCGTGTGACCGTGGAAAGTGTGCGGAAGCTCGACCAGCTGGCTCCCTATGGGGCCGAGAACCCGACCCCGGTGTTCCTTTTGCAGAACGCCGTGCTGGATGGGTATACCCGGTATCGGAGGGCAGGCACAGCCGCCTGCGCCTGCGGCAGGGCAATGCCAGCGTGTATGCCGTGTGGTTCGGTATGCCGCCGGAACAGCTGCCCTATGCCATGGGCGATGTGTGGATGCTGCGCTGAACCTTTCGGTCTACGATTCGCCCCGGGGCGCACAGCTTTCGGGCCGCATTCTGGACCTGCATCCGGCAGGGCTGGGCACAAAGCTTGCGGAGCAGGCTGCTTTTGTGGTGGCGCTGCGCCGCGGCACACCCCTGACTGAGGAACAGAAAAAGCTTATTACGCCTGAGCGCAGTGATATCGTCACAGTGTACCGTGAGCTGCAGGCGCGCCGCTGGCACGCAGAAGATCTGCAGCCGCTGTGCGCAAAACTGGGCGAGGAAAATACAGGCAAAACACTGGTGGCAGTGACGGCCTTGGAACAGGTGGGACTGATCGCCACGGTGGAAAAGGGTGGGGCAAAATATCTGGAGCTTGTGCCTGCGCAGGGCAAAAAGAACCTTGCGGATGCCCCGATCCTGAAATGTTTGGAGGGAATGTAAAATGCCAGAGGGAAAGAAAGCTGCGGTCCCGGCACCCAAGCCGGTGCGGGAAGAAGATCTCTACTCCGCAAAGACCCACCTGCATCAGCCGGTACCGGTGCAGGAAACGGCTACCGTTTCTGCAACAGCACAGCTGGCCGATGCCCCGGAAGGCGCGCTGCCTTCGGAGGTGCGGCCGGAGATCGTTACCTGGGAAAAGCTGTGTGAGGCCATCAAGGCCAGCGGCCGCTCCTACAATATGGAGATGATCGAAAAGGCATATAACCTTGCCAACACTGCCCACAAGGGGGTGTGCCGCCGCAGCGGTGAGCCGTATATCTGCCACCCGCTGGCCGTGGCACGGCTGGTGCTGGACCTTGGCATGGACTCCGAGAGCATTGCTGCGGCCCTGCTGCACGATGTGGTGGAGGACACTCCCACTACGCTGGACGACCTGAAAGCCGCCTTTGGCGAGGAAGTTGCCCTGCTGGTGGACGGCGTGACCAAGCTGACCAAGATCCAGTTCTCTAACATTGAGGAACTGCAGGCTGAAAACCTGCGCAAGATGCTGCTGGCCATGAGCCGCGATGTGCGCGTGATGATTATTAAGCTGTGCGACCGGCTGCACAACATGCGCACCGGTGATGCATGGCCGGAACAGAAACGCCGCGATAAAGCCCGCGAGACCATGGAGGTGTATGCCCCCATCGCCAACCGTCTGGGCATCCTGAACGTGAAGGAAGAGCTGGAAGACCGCAGCCTGCATTACCTTGACCCTGTGGCTACGAGGAAATCAGCCGGATGCTCAGTGAGCGTGCAGGCGAGGAGTTCCTTGCAAAGGTGTCCGGTGTGATCGAGCGGCGGCTGGCCGAAGCGGCATTGAGGGCGCTACCATCAAGCGCCGCGTCAAGAGCATTTACGGCATCTATCGCAAGACCATCATGCAGAACAAGTCCTTTGATGAGATCTACGATATCTATGCGGTGCGTGTCATTCTGGATACGCTGGCCGAGTGCTACAGCACTCTGGGCTCATCCACGATATGTACCATCCGCTGCCCAACCGCTTCAAGGACTATATCTCCACTCCCAAGCCCAATGGCTACCAGAGCCTGCACACCACCGTCATCGGCCACGAGGGCATCCCCTTTGAGGTGCAGATCCGCACCCGCAAGATGGACGAGCAGGCCGAGTACGGCGTTGCGGCCCACTGGAAGTATAAAGAAGGTCTGGATGGCCACGACAAGCTGGACGAACGTCTGGCATGGGTGAGCCAGCTGTTGGAAAACCAGCGCGTCAGCGAGGATTCCGGCAATCTGCTGCACGACCTCAAGAGCGATCTGCTGCCGGAGGAAGTGTTTGCCTTTACCCCCAAGGCGATGTCATCAACCTGCCCACCGGCGCTACCTGCATCGATTTTGCCTATGCGATCCATTCGGCGGTGGGCAACCGCATGGTGGGCTGCAAGGTGAACAACCGCATGGTGCCCATCGACCACATCGTTTCCACCGGCGAGATCATCGAAGTGATCCTTGGCCCGGCGGACAAAGGCCCCAGTCGCGACTGGCTCAAGATCGTGCGCACCAGCGAAGCGAAGAGTAAGATCCGAAACTGGTTCAAAAAGATGCGCCGCGAGGAAAATATCACGCAGGGACGTGATGCACTGGCCCGTGAGCTGCGCAGGGAAATGATCATCCTTCCGGACGACCAGCTGGACGATTTTATCAACAGCTGTTCCCGCCGCCTGCGCCAGAACAATGCCGAGGAGCTTTATGCCGCCATCGGCTACGGCGGCATGACCATTGCCAACTGCCTGCCCAAGCTCAAGGAGGAGTGGCAGAAGCTGAAAGCTTCGGAGGAAAAGGCCGGGGAAGACCTGCCAAGGTGGACCTGAGCCGTGTGCACGCTACCGACGGCGTGGTGGTGGAAGGCTTCGATAACACCCCCATCAAGTTTGCCAAGTGCTGCAGCCCGCTGCCGGCGACCCCATCGTGGCTTTATCACCCGCGGCTTTGGCGTTTCCATCCACAAGCAGAGCTGCGTGAACGCCATTTCCAGCATGAAGGATCCCACCAACGCCCCCCGCTGGGTCAAGGCGTACTGGGCCGACAGCGTCAAGGACAGCTATAAGGCCGGCATTGAGATCATCGCGCTGAACCGCAACGAGCTGCTGCAGGATGTGCTGGCTGCGCTGGCGGATATCCGGGTGCCCATCTATGCGGTGAACGCCCGTCAGGTGGAAAACAACTGCGCCATGGTCAGTCTGACCATCGGCATCAACAATACCGAGCACCTCAACCGTGTGGTCGCAAGACTTTCCAAGGTGAAGGACGTGCTCAAGGTGACAAGGAGCTAAAACATGCGTGCAGTCATTCAGGCGGTGTCTTCCGCCAGTGTGCGGGTAAACGGCGGTGAGCCGCGGGCCATCGGGCCGGGCCTTATGATCCTGCTGGGTGTCAGGGATACCGACAGTCTGGACATCGTGCCCAAGCTTGCCGATAAATGCGCGGGCCTGCGCATCTTTCCGGACGCAGAGGGCAAGCTGAATCTCAGCGCAAAGGATCTTGGCTATTCGGCTCTGGTGGTGAGCCAGTTCACCCTTTACGGCGACACGAAAAAAGGCTACCGGCCCAGCTTTATCAAGGCTGCAAAGCCGCCGCTCTCCGTGGATGCTTACGAGCTGTTCCTTGCAGAGATGAACAAACAGGGCCTGAAGGATGTTCAGCACGGCGAGTTTGGCGCGGACATGCAGGTGGCTCTTGTGAACGAAGGACCCTGCACCATTATCATCGATACCGACGAGTGGAAGAAAAAGGAGTGACCGCTATGCAGGCTTTTCATATTCCGGGCGCTGCGCCGCTGTATACCAATACCTTCCTGCTCATTTCCGACGCAGGCCATGCCGTGGTCATTGATCCGGCGGCAGATGCGCAGACCTACGATAAAATTTTAAAGGAAAACAATGCGCAGCTCACCACCATCTGTGCACCCACGGCCACTACGACCATGTGGCAGCGCCGAAGTCTTGCGCACCGAGTGGAACGCAAAGCTCTACTGTGAGGCTGCCGACCTTGCAGGCGACCGCATGTATCCGCTGAGCGCAGCGGACTGCGGCTACGCAGAAGGGGAGACTGTCTCGGTAGACGAGCTGCAGTTCACGGTCTGGCACACGCCCGGCCATACGCCCGGCGGCGTGGTGCTGCTGTGCGGCGAGTATCTCTTCTGCGGCGATACCCTGTTTGCAGGCAGCATCGGCCGTACCGATCTGGAGGGCGGCAGCAGTGCACAGATGGCCGAGAGTCTGCGTAAACTGGCAAAGCTGCCCATCCCGCGCGCACGCAGGTGCTGCCCGGCCATGGCGAGTTCTCCACCTTTGGCGATGAACTGGACAACAATTACTTTATCCGCAGCGCTGTGCGCGGCAACAATGATTTATTTTAAAGAGTGAACAACATGAAGATTTATATTACCGGCCTGCCTTCCGGCTACGAAGTGGAGCATCTGGTGCGTTTGTTTTACCCCATGCACCGCTCACCCTCACCCCGCCGGAGAACGCCGAGACTGCGTCTGGGCAGAAAAAACTCCGGACGGCCTGCATACACTGGTGCGTCAGGACGGCAGAAGTGCTGAACGACACGCACCGCTGCCCGCGCTGTGGAACAGGGCGGCGAAACGCCGGAGTTCAGCCTTGCCAGCCTGACCTATGATCTGCTGCGGGATTGGACCGGCATCCGCCCGCCATGGGGCAAAATGACCGGTGTGCGCCCGGTGCGGCTCATCCACGACAAGCGCGCCGCAGGCTGGACGGAAGCGGAGATCGACACTTTTCCTTGACCGGTTCGACTGCTCCCAGCAGAAATACCAGATGGCCAAGGCCATTGCCGACCTGCAGGAGCCGATTTTGAAAGTGGGCAATGAACCCGGACCTACAGCCTGTACATCGGCATCCCGTTCTGCCCGTCCCGGTGCAGCTACTGCAGCTTTGTCAGCTGCAATCTGGACCGCGACCGCAAGATGGTGCAGCCTTATGTGGACTGTTTGTGCCGAGAGGTGGAAGAGATCCGCATTCAGGCTGACAAGGCAGGCCTGAAACTGTGCAGCATCTACATCGGCGGCGGCACGCCCACCAGCTGTCTGCCGACCAGCTGCGGCAGCTGATGGGCACGGTCCGGGCGAATTTTGACCTCTCGAAAGTCGTGGAATATACGGTGGAGGCAGGCCGTCCGGACTGCACGGATGCCGAAAAGCTGGCGGTCATTAAGGAATACGGCGCTACCCGCATCTCTATCAATCCGCAGACCTTCTCGGACGAGGTGCTGGCGGGCATTGGGCGCAAGCACTCGGCGCAGGACATTCTGGACTGCTATGCCGAAGCGCGCAAGGCCGGTCATGATGATATCAACATGGACCTGATCGCCGGCCTGCCCGGCGACACGGTGGAAAGTTTTGAGCGCAGCCTGCGGCAGGCCATCGCGCTGGACCCGGAGAACATTACCGTGCACACCCTCACCCTCAAGCGCGCTTCTCGCATCGTCATTGAGGACCAGAAGGAGAACGACTACGCCGATGTCGCCGCCATGCTGGAAAAGTGCAACCTGCTGGCCGAGGCGGGTTACCGGCCCTACTACCTCTACCGCCAGAAGAATACTCTGCAGAACCTGGAAAACGTGGCTGGTGCAAGCCGGGCCACGAGGATATTACAACATCTATATCATGGAGGAAGTCCAGACCATCCTCTCCGCCGGTGCAGGCGGCAGCACCAAGCTGGTGGCCGACGGCGGAAAACAGATGCAGCGCATTTTCAATTTTAAGTATCCGAACGAATATATCCAGCGTTTGCGGAGGTGCTGGAACGCAAAAAAGGAGTGGCTGATTTTTATGATCACGATTGGTACCAACGTCTGGTTGAGATCGATCTGTACAATGTGGCAGCCCGCAGCCCACAGGCACTTGCCGACCTGAGTGAGCAGAGCTATGCCCAAAGGATAGATTACGCCGCCCAGAAAGTGCAGCTTTCCGGCGCAAAGATCGTCATGCTCACCGGCCGTCGGCCAGCGGCAAGACCACCAGCGCCACTGTCTGGCAAAAGCTCTGCAAAAGCGCGGGACCCCGGCGCAGGTGGTCAGTCTGGATAATTTCTTCAAAGGCGCAGAGTTCTATCCGCGCCTGCCGGACGGCACGCTGGACTACGAGAACCCCGATACGCTGGATCTGCCTCTCATCAAGCAGTGCCTGCGGGAGCTGAGCGAGACGGGCAAGACCGTGCTGCCCATCTACGATTTCTCTGCCGAAAAGCGCTCGGCAGAGGTGGAGCCATCGACCTGCAGGGCGGTGTATGCATCGTGGAGGGCATCCATGCGCTGAACCCGGAGCTGACCGGCCTTGTAAAGGGCGACGACATCTACCGCATCTATGCAGGCCTGCGGGAGGAATACTGCATCGATGGCCGCCGCGTCATCAACACGCAGGATATCCGCCTGTGCCGCCGCACCCTGCGGGACGCTGCAGCGCGCGGCCGCAGCCCGGAAAAGACCCTTGCCATGTGGGACCGCGTGCTGGACGGTGAGACGCGGTATATCAAGGGCTTCAAAACTACGGCAGACTTTTTGCTGGATACCTCCTTTACCTACGAGCTGGGCCTGATCTCCAAGCTGCTGGGCGTGGTGCGCCGTCAGTTCACGCTGGAAGGCCACAATGCGGAGCTGTGGGACGAGACAGCCCGCCGCTTTGAGCATGTGGCACCGCTGGAGCTGGAGCTGCTGCCGGAGGACAGCATGCTGCGGGAATTCTATGGCGGCGCAGCCGACCGCAGGGCACAGAATGCCGATGTGTGAAATTATCGTGTAAATTTAGGCCGAATGCGAAAAAATTGTTTCCAAACCGGCACCAAACTGTAAAAAATGCGGTCCGTTCATTGCAAACGAGCGGCCTGTGCGCTATAATGGAGATAACATCCGCACATGGCCCACGATAAACAGGCCGATAGTAAGAGAGGTGTCTTTTATGGATTTCAACAAGATCAAGGAAATGGGTCTGGAATATGCCGAAAAAGGAAGAACGCTGCGCTGGACCTGGCCGAAAAGGGCAAGACTCAGGCTTTGATCGTAAATGAGCAGGGCAAGCTGCTCAAGGCACAGCGCCAGTTGGGCGCACTGGTGTACAGTCTGGCCAAGGGCAAGGAAGAAAACCAGCCGCTGGTGGATAAGTATATCGAGATGATCGATAACATCGAGCAGGAGATCGCCCGCCTGAAAGCATCCCTGACCCCGGCGGAAGCTGCCGAGGCGGAATATGTGGTGCACGAGGAAGTTCCTGCTGACCAGCCGGAAGAGCACAAAGCCTGCCCGCAGTGCGGTGCTCCCGTCTCGGACGATGCACTGTTCTGCAACAAGTGCGGTGCACAGCTGTAATAAAACGGTTCAGCAACAGGGCGGCGCTCCCCACAGGGCACCGTCCTGTTTTTGCGAGCGGAAAATGCAGGCGAAATGCGGGAAATTTGCGCACTTTGTCTTGCAAAACTGCATGAGATGCGATACAATATACAGTATCTTTTACAAGGCAGGTGAGCGCTGTGCTGGACTGGCAGCCAAAGGCACCCTATACGGCAGAGCAGCTGCTGGAAATTCTGCGTATCCTGCGGGACCCGGAGAACGGCTGTCCGTGGGATAAGGTACAGACCCATGCTTCCATCCGGAAGAACTTTCTGGAAGAGACCTGCGAAGCGCTGGAGGCCATTGATGCTGACGATCCGCAGTTGATGCAGGAAGAGCTGGGCGATGTGCTGATGCAGGTGGCGTTCCACGCGGTGATCGAAGAAGAGCGCGGGCGCTTTACTTTTGAGGATGTCTGCCGTGAGGTGTGCGAGAAGCTGGTGTTCCGGCATCCGAACATCTTTGCGTCCTCGGCGGCACAAAATGCGGGTATAAACGGCTGGGATGCGCTCAAAAATAAGGAAAAGGGCCGCACCACTCTGGCTGATGAGCTGGGCACAGTGCCGGTTACGCTGCCTGCTTTGATGCGTGCCCAGAAGCTGCAGAAGCGTGCCGACCGCTGCGGGGCAGAGCAGTCTGCGCCGGAAACGGCACGGCAGGCTTTGCGGGCACACTGGACGGCTGGAACCGGGAACAGGACGCACAGGCGGCGGGAGAACTGCTGTTTGCTGCGGCCAATGCCATGCGGCTGGCTGGTGTGGACGCGGAGGAAGCGCTGACCTTTGCATCCAAGCGCTATTGTGCAGAACTGCTGGCGCAGAAAGAACAAAGCGGTACTCAGGTCGAGTGACCTGCTCCGATAGAGAAAAAAGAACACCAAGTAACAAATCTGGAGGGTATTTTTATGACGAAGACCGATCTGATCGCACAGGTTGCTGCGAACACTGAGATGAGCAAGAAGAGCGCTGAGCAGCTGTCAATGCTGTGTTTGAAGCACTGAGCAAGGCCATGTCTGAGGGCGAAAAGATCACCATTTCCGGTTTTGGCACCTTTGAGATGCGTGAGCGCGCCGAGCGTCAGGGCATCAACCCCCGCACCCGTGAGCCGATCACCATTGCCGCTTCCCGCAGCATCGTGTTCAAGCCCGGCAAGTCCCTGAAGGACACCCTGTAAGCTGTATCTGCTTTGCCGCCGCTGCCTGCAAGAGGGTGCGGCGGCTTTTTTGTGACAGGAGGAAGAACCATGCGTCTGGATAAATATTTGAAAGTTTCGCGTCTGATCAAGCGCCGCACCGTGGCAAACGAGGTGGCCGATGCAGGCCGCATCCTCATCAACGGCAAGATCGCCAAGGCTAGTCAGGCCGTCAAGGCGGGCGACATCATCGAGGTGACCTTCGGCAACCGGCCCATCAAGGTAAAGGTGCTCTCGGATGTGGAGCCGCGCACCAAGGATGTGGCCCGCGAGATGTACGAGATCATTGCAGAGGGCGAGCAGGCATAAAAGCCCCGGTCCGTGCATAGGATGCACCAGAAAAGGGGAGACGAACCATGCCGGAAAAAACACCCAGAGATCCGCAGCCCGCGCCGCACGATCTGATCTTGGAAAGCCGCGCCCGCCTGACGGTGACCGGTGTGCAGAAGGTACTGCACTGCAATGCCGACAGCGCTGCCATGGAAACGGGCAAGGGCACGCTGCACCTGACCGGGGCGCAGCTGAACATGGCGGCGCTGGATCTGGAGACCGGGGAGGCGAAGTTCACCGGCCGCATCGACACGCTGGAATATACGGCCAGCGCACCGGCGGGCGGTTTCCTGCGCCGCCTGCTGCGATGATCCCGGTACTGCCGCCTGCAGCCCTTGGGCAGGAGATCGCTGCCTGCACGGTGCTGGGAGCCAGTATCGGCGCACTGCGGGCTGTATTCCCGGCCAGAGGGCGTGCAGCTTTTGTGCCGGATCTGGTGTGGATGGGTGCTGTGCTGGCTGCTGTGCAGAGCTACGCAGCAGGGCAGAGCAGTGCCGGTGTTCTGCGCTGGTACATGGCTGCGGCAGCCTTTGCCGGTGCCGGTGCAGCAGCCTTTGTGCTGGGTGCACCGCTGCGTGCAGCGGGAGGCGTTTTACAGCGCCGGGTGCTCCGGCCGG
>ENA-OQCS01001816-OQCS01001816.1-human-gut-metagenome-genome-assembly--contig:-NODE-1816-length-10357-cov-1.644379_pt1 | contig 10357 bp, 14 predicted proteins | sample MGYA00242757_ERZ504575 | MGnify/ENA primary metagenome ERZ504575 (study PRJEB26092, sample SAMD00036297) | human gut metagenome | host: Homo sapiens | study: EMG produced TPA metagenomics assembly of... | reverse complement strand
AACAAATGCCCAGATGGCGGAATCGGTAGACGCGCTGGTCTCAAACACCAGTGGAGTAACATCCCATCCCGGTTCCGACCCGGTCTGGGTACAGAGAGGTTGACTTGATTAAGTCAACTTTTTATTACCAATCAATTCTTATGCTCCATGAAAAATCGTATTGCAGAGCTTGATTACTTGAAATCCATTTTTATTTTATTGATGATTGTGTTTCATCTTGTATATATAGGTGACAAATATCCATACGCCAAATCCTTGGTTTATACTTTCCACATGCCTGCTTTCTTGATCATTTCCGGTTATGTTATGAATATAGCTAAAGGAATACGTCCGTTTCTGCGTACAATGTGGTGGATTTTTATTCCATACGCTGTGATGGAAACAGGTTATGTCATCATGTCTGCTATTCTGCCGGTTCGTGAATCAGTGGAGCATTTAAGTGTTTCTCTATGGCTGGATAAATTGTTCTTGCATCCTTTGGGGCCCTATTGGTATCTTCATACGTTGATGCTGTGTGGGCTTGTTTATTTATTGGTGGACAAATTGGCTGGAAAGTGGAGCAATACTGTTACCATCTTGATTATACTGGCTTTATGCTATGCCGTATTGTCAGCTTATGGAATACTTTCTTTGATAAATGCGCTTTACTTTACAGCAGGAGTGGCTTTAAGACGGTGTTCACTTGACTTCCGTACTTTTTTTCAGCTTCATTCTGGGCTTTGCTGCCTGTAATATGGCTGGCTGCTGATGAGACAAATCTGAATAAATCAACTCTTTCCGGAGCTGCTCTGACTTATCTGGTAATTAGTTTTCTGTTGGCAGTATATCGCTATTTACCCGATTATCTGAAAAAAGGATTGGGCTACATAGGCTCTCATACCTTTGTGCTGTTAGTATTTTCTCCGGTATTTACAATGGCAGTGAAGCCTTTGGTGCCTGTATTGGCTTTTGAACCTACCGGGATGCTCTTTTTATGTGTGTCCTTATGCTTCTGTGTAATGGGGTCGTTTGCGATAGCCTGGATCATGGATAAGCTGAATTTCTCCCGTTTCTTCTGGGGAAAAGCTCGCATGCTTTCGTAGATAGACTTGCTTTGGTGACATCCTGTCAGTTCGCTGGAAAAAATGTGGCAGGAACTTATCTGGCATCTTTTTGTGGTTTACTTCATAGATATTGAATTACTTACTTAAACACATAGAACTATGATTTCAGAAAAATTGCAAAATGCTATCAACGAGCAGATTACTGCGGAAATGTGGTCTTCTAACCTGTATTTGTCCATGTCTTTCTACTTGCAGAAAGAAGGTTTCGACGGTTTTGCTTCATGGATGCGTAAACAGTCACAAGAAGAATTGCAGCATGCTTATGATTTAGCTGATTATTTGGTTAAACGCGGTGGTGCAGCTAAAGTGGATAAAATTGATGTCGTTCCACAAGGATGGGGCAGCGTACAGGAAGTATTTGAACATGTTTACAAGCACGAATGTCATGTATCCAGCTTGATTGACGAGTTGGTAAATGTTGCTTCTGAAGTAAAAGACAAAGCTTCACAGGATTTCTTGTGGGGATATGTTCGTGAACAGGTGGAAGAAGAAGCTACAGCACAGAACATTGTAGAGAAACTCAGAAAATGTGGCGACGCAGCTGGCATTCTGTATTTGGATGACAAACTGGGACAACGTAAATAAACCACGTTTTTCATGAAATATTGATCCTGGATGGAAGCGGAATGATTTCTGCATCCATTCAGGATATTTTGTATCATAATTACACTATCCTTTTGTTTTTCCACTATAAATTTTATCTTTGTCCCCCGTTATCAACCAATATTAGTGTCCGAAAAATGGGGGATTTTATATTAAGAGGGTGGAACTGGTGTCGTCGTTTCCGGCATCGTTGCGGATACGGAGTACATTCTCCTTCCGATTTCTTTTTTATTACGTTTGTCATTTACGAACGTTTACCATTCTATGCCTATGCACCATTGCATCACCTGAGACGTGTGGTGGCTTTTTTGCCTCATTATCGGGAAAGGTCGATAAGTTCTTATTCCGTCTGATTAATCACCTCCGGCCTTCTGTAGTATGGGAAGTGGGAACTGGCAGCGGAATAAGTACCCGTTATATGGCCGAAGCAATACAGGCATGCAGTTTATACGTTCTCAGAACAATCGGAAGATGCAGTGAAACGGATTCTCTCCGGTAAATCTTCTATTGATTACCTGACCGGAAACTGTGAAGCAGATATGGATAGGTTGCTCAAGGAGGGAGTAAAGCCGGAAGTGGTACATATCGCCCATACTCCAGCGTATAAGGAGATGTTTGAACGACTGATTCCACTGGCCGATAAACATACTTGTTTCATCATCGGTAATCCTTATGCTACTCCAGAGAAGAAAAGATGGTGGAAGGAAGTTATAGCAGATCCTCGTACGGGAATCACATTTGACCTTTATGATGTCGGACTGGTATTTTTTGATAAAGAGCGTGTAAAGGAGCATCGTATTGTGAACTTTCTTTGACTTTAAGACCTTAAATATATGAAAATGACCAAGATTTATACCAAGACAGGTGATAAAGGTACCACCTCACTGGTAGGAGGAGTACGTGTTTCAAAAGCAGATATACGTCTGGATGCATACGGAACCATAGACGAACTGAATTCTTTTATCGGGTTGTTAATTTCGGTGATGAAGGATGCAGAGCATGAAGAGTTGTTGCGCTTTGTGCAGCATAAACTGTTTTCATTGGGTTCTTATTTGGCTACCGACTTGGAAAAGACTACTTTCCCGGTAGAGAGTCATATCTCAGTAGAGAATGTGCAGCGTCTTGGAACAGGCTATCGATGAGATAAACGCTTCTTTACCGTCGCTTGCAGGTTTTATCCTTCCGGGAGGGAGTTATCCGGCTTCCGTTTGTCATGTCTGTCGTACGGTCTGTCGTCGGGCAGAACGTCGGATTCAGGCCTTGGAAGAAAGTCTTTCTTATGAATTGGAGGAACAGGCAAAGTGTTTTGTGAACCGATTGTCTGATTATCTGTTCGTTTTGTCACGCCGGTTAAACAATTTAACAGACGAAAGCGAAATTTATTGGGATAAGCGTTGCGAGTGAAAGAATTTGTTATATTTTTGCGAATCAATATAAAGAAGTAAAACTGTTTAAAATTATATACTATGTATTGGACATTGGAATTGGCCTCAAAGCTGGAAGATGCTCCTTGGCCAGCAACTAAAGACGAGTTAATTGACTATGCAATGCGTTCAGGTGCTCCACTGGAAGTAATCGAAAACTTGCAGGAAATGGAAGACGAAGGAGAAATTTATGAAGTATAGAAGATATCTGGCCTGATTATCCGAGTAAAGAAGATTTTTTCTTCAACGAGAAGAATATTAATAGCCGTCAGGGCAGATTAAAAGATTAAATCTCAGCGGGATGAACAAAGTATATTTGTTTGTCCCGCTGATGTTTTATAGTATTCCATCGGACTTTCGCAATAAAAGTTATAAACGCGCGTTTCTCTCAACTTGTTTGATTCAAAATTTGTTCTTATTACAAAATGCACTATTTTTGTGCACAAAGAAAAGATTGATAACCCGTTATTTTGTGAATTATGAAAAGATTGCTGTTGATGGCGCTGGCTGCTGCCATGCTGACTCCGGCTTGTGGAAATAATGCTGGTAAAGAAACCAAGGCGGAAGTACAGGAGAGTGCAGCTGTACAAGCCAATGTTACTCATCTGACTAAAGCTGATTTCTTGGCTAAGGTATATAATTATGAGAAGAATCCGAAGGAATGGAAATACGAAGGTGGTAAACCGGCCATTGTGGATTTCTATGCCACTTGGTGTGGTCCATGTAAGCTATCGCCCCGGTATTAGAGAAACTGGCTGCGGAATACAAAGGAAAGATTGTGGTTTATAAGATTGATACAGATAAGGAACCTGAGTTGTCGGCAGCTTTTGGTATACGCAGTATTCCGACCCTTCTGTTCATTCCGGCAAAGGGAACTCCTCAGGTGGCGCAAGGGGCTTTGCTGAAGAGGCTTTGAGAAAGACCATTGACGAATTTTTATTGGGAAAGAAGTAAATTTTTGATAAGAAAAAAATGAGGAGGGCCTGAAGTTGTTGGAATTTCAGGCCCTTATTGTATATTTTTATCTACGGTTGCTGTCTTCAATCAATTCACGGATTGTCTGGTTCAGTTCCTTTTCTTTCAGAAGTTGCTCCAGTGTGAGGTGCATTCTCCATCGCCAGTAATGCCGTGGATGGGCCGGTATGTTAATTCGCTCTCCTTCTATATCCGGATTGCGTAACTGCTCGTTGATGCTCATCCAGTCCTGCCATGCCAAAATGCAGAGCAGTGAAGGCTTTTCAGGTGATGGAATACGATGTCCTTACAGAGCCATCCGGGAGCATGTACAGGAATCTCTCCCTGATGGTGCATTTCCTGATGGTAGAAGCGCTCTGTGAGGACTGGGTCTTCTTCCCACCATCCGCGGAAGTGACATGTCGTGCGTACCGATGGTGCATACCGACAAGAACGGATAGTTTTCAGGGTGTCCGAAGTCTTCGTACATTTGTTTGGGCATGCGTTGGATTTCAAGCGAGAGTATCTGCAACTGCCTCATTACCCAGGGCACACACTCCGGAACCATACCTAAATCCTCTCCGCATACTAGCATCGGAGTGGACTGGGTGAGTACCGGAAGCTTTTTCATGGCTTCCTGATACCAGAACTCGTTGTGGCGCTGGTAGTAGTAATGATTGTACAGGTGGTTGAATGCTCCCTGTTGCTTCCAGTTCAGCTGCTGGAATACAGAATCATTCTGTACGGCAATTCTGGGATGGAGTTTCTCGGCGTCGTGGTGGTCTGTGACAAACAGCACGTTGCTGATCAGGGAATAAAGTCCTTCTTTTAGTTTCAGGCTATCCTCGTCTTCTTTTCCATTGAAATAAGCTTCCACCTTTCGCTGGGTATCAAACTCCGGCAGTAATGAGTAGCCTCCTTTTCCATTGGGCGTGATAAAACGTTGCCGTACGTACTCACTTTGTGCGCCGAAGACTTCTTCCAGCACCTTGTCGTTGATAAACGGCTGCGTCATGAAGTCCCGGTCCAGATTCAGACCAAAGCTTCTGATTTCATCCATGCTCAGGGGAAGGGAAGGGGAGAACTGTCCGAGCAGACCATGTACCGAATGGTCGGGAATTTCCCAGATGCGGAAAAATCCTAAGATATGGTCGATGCGGTAAGCTGTAAGTATTCTGCCATCTTGGAGAAACGGCGGCGCCACCAGCGGTAATTGTCTTTTTCCATTACTTCCCAGTTATAGGTTGGGAATCCCCAGTTTTGTCCGTTGACAGAGAACGCATCGGGAGGAGCACCTGCCTGACCGTTGAGGTGGAAATAATGGGGTTCTACCCAGGCTTCTACGCTGGAACGGCTGATACCGATGGGGATGTCACCTTTCAGCAGAATGCCTTTTGCTCTGGCATACGTACTAACGGTAAGCAACTGCACGTGCAATTGGTATTGCAGGTAATAGTAGAAGGCGATTTTGGTATAGGCTTTGTTTTCAGGCGTACACAGTCTGGCTATTTCATCGGCATCGTAAGTAGAATATTTCGGCCAGTGATTGAAATCCGGTGTGCCATACGAGTCGCGCAGGTAGCAGAAAGCCGCATAAGGCTGAAGCCATTCCTCATTATGCCGGAAGAAGTTCAGGAAATCTTCCGAGGCAAGTACTTTTTTTCCTTCCATCTGGTACGCTTTTCTCAGGTAGTCCATCTTCAGCTTGTTGGCCTTCTCATAATCCATCATGGGGAGGGAATTCACTTCGATGCGTGCTTTTTCGAATGCTTCTGCGGCTTTCTTGTCCTTCAGGGGTGGGAGCTGGCGAAGGTCGAATGTACATCGGGTGAAAAGCGTAGATGGAGATGCTGTTATAGGGATAAGAGTCAGTCCATGTACCGCTCATTGTCGTATCGTTGATGGGAAGAATCTGAATGGCTTTCTGTCCGGTCTCATCTGCCCAGTCAGTCAGTAGCTTCAGGTCGCCGAAGTCGCCTACGCCGCAACTGCCTTCCGAGCGAAGGGAGAACACGGGAATGGCGCAACCGGCTATCCGTTGCGGGGCATCGTCAAAGAACACTTCCGTTTCCATGGGCAGATAGGTTTCTCCGCGTTGCAACGGTTGCAGAGGGAATATCCGGTTGGGGCGGGTTTCCCATTTCTCTACGGCTCCGGTTTCTTCATGGATGGCCACGAACTTATACTCAAAAGGATATTCCAATGAGGAGGCATCTAGTGTCAGGTGCCATACGTTGGGCTGTACTTCCTTCATTCTCAGCGGGCGGCAGTACTCCCAACTACCCAGTGCCGCACAGCTCCCCGATGAGGCCCAGACGCTGTCCGTGGGTACTCAGGCCGGGGCAGAGTGCGCGGAAGGTGATGCACCTGCCGGTATTGTCAGACAAGCGGGAAGGCTGTTCCGGTGTGTATGCATTGTTGAAAGCCGATGTATAGCGGTAGGCATCTTGTGGCAGATCTCTCCAGCAGTCTTCTACGAGGTAATGCTGCTGTTGCAGGTTGCCCGGATAGAAAGAATGGGGGATGGCGCCAAATTCCTGGCGTACAAGGGTGCCTTGACGGCTTCGGCATAACGGTAGCAGATAGGTTCGGAAGGGTGAAAGTCGAATTCTGCCTTTCCGGTCCATTCTTCTCCGTTGCGGGTAGTCATTTCTACGGTATGTTGTATGTGATTCTGGCTGAGAAGCACGCACAGGCTTTCTCCCCAGACTGTACGGTATTGTATGCGAAAAGTAATTTTCATATCTTATGTATTAGTTGTGGCTCATAGTTTTGTCCAAAAATAATGAATCTCATGGATTCATGCAAATAAAAAACCTCCGGATGTCCTTTCGGCTCCGGAGGTTCCCTCGTGTAAGATGTGAGGATGGATTTAATAATAATGAATTAAAAAATGAGATTATGCGTCGATATTTGCATACGTCGCATTTTTCTCGATAAATTCACGGCGTGGACCTACATCGTCGCCCATTAGCATGGAGAATATATAGTCGCTTCGGCCGCGTTTTCGATATTTACCTGTTTCAGGATACGGGTTTCCGGATTCATGGTAGTTTCCCACAACTGTTCCGGATTCATTTCACCCAAACCTTTGTAACGCTGGGTGTGGATGCCTTGCTCGTTTCCTTCGCCATATTTCTGGATGAAAGCCTGGCGGGCTTCGTCTGTATAGCAGTATTCGCTGATTTTACCTTTGCTGCATTTGTACAACGGAGGGGTAGCGATATACAGGTGACCACCCTGAATTACTTCAGGCATATAGCGGTAGAACAGTGTCATGATCAGTGTGTCGATGTGAGAACCATCGACGTCGGCATCGGTCATGATGATGACCTTGTGGTAGCGCAGCTTGTCAATTGTTGGCTTTCTTGCTGTCTTCCTCACCGTCCACACCAAAACGTACGCCCAGCGCCTGAATGATGTTGTTCACTTCATCGCTTTCGAACGCTTTGTGCCACATGGCTTTTTCTACGTTCAGAATCTTACCGCGCAATGGCAGGATGGCCTGGAACTGACGGCTTCTTCCTTGCTTGGCTGAACCACCTGCAGAATCACCCTCGACGAGGAAGAGTTCGCATTCTTCGGCTACACGGCTGGAGCAGTCGGCCAGTTTTCCCGGCAGTCCGCCGCCGCCCATCGGACTTTTACGCTGAACCGATTCGCGGGCCTTGCGGGCAGCCACACGTGCGGTAGCAGCCAGTACCACTTTGTCGACAATAATCTTGGCTTCTTTCGGATGTTCTTCCAGGTAATAAGTCAGGGCTTCTCCCACAGCCTGATTCACAGCACCGCTCACTTCGTTGTTACCCAACTTGGTCTTGGTCTGTCCTTCAAACTGAGGTTCTGATACTTTTACAGAAATCACGGCAATCAGTCCTTCGCGGAAGTCTTCACCTGAGATTTCTACCTTGCTTTTTCAAGAGCCTTGCTTTCTTCTGCATATTTTTTCAATACACGTGTCAGTGCCATACGGAATCCGGCTTCGTGTGTACCCCCTTCGATGGTGTTGATGTTGTTCACATACGAGTGAAGGTTTTCACGGAATCCGGTGTTGTACATAATGGCGCACTCGATGGGAATACCCTGTTTTTCGGTATTCAAGTAGATTACGTCATCAATAAGCGGTGTATTGTTGGAATTCAGGAAACGTACGAATTCTTTCACGCCTTCTTCTGAGTGGAACTTTTCCTGCTTGTAAGAACCGTCTTCCTCCTTCACGCGCTTGTCGGTCAGGGTGATGGTGATTCCTTTGTTCAGGTAAGCCAACTCGCGCATGCGGGCCTGAAGAATGCTGTATTTATATTCAGTTACGGTGAAGATACTTCCATCCGCCAGAAAGTCTGGCGTGTACCGGTAATGTTGGTTGTGCCCACTTCTTTAACGGCATACAGCGGTTTTCCGCATTCATATTCCTGCTGGTAGATTTTTCCGTTGCGGAATACGTTGGTGGTCATGTGAGTAGACAAGGCGTTCACACAAGATACACCCACACCGTGCAGACCTCCGGAAACCTTATAGGAACCTTTGTCGAACTTACCTCCGGCATGAAGCACGGTCATTACGACTTCGAGGGCTGATTTTTTTTCTTTTTCGTGGAAATCGACCGGAATACCGCGACCGTTGTCTTGTACGGTAATCGAGTTGTCTTCGTTGATAGTTACTTCTATATGTGTACAATAACCGGCAAGGGCTTCGTCAATGGAGTTGTCTACTACCTCGTAGACCAGGTGATGCAAGCCTTTTTCGCTGATGTCGCCGATATACATGGCGGGGCGTTTACGAACGGCCTCCAGTCCTTCCAGCACCTGGATACTGCTGGCCGAGTAGTTGCTTCCGCTGTTCTGTGTCAGTTCTTCACTCATGTTTTTTCTTCGTTTTTTTAAGCTTTCAAGATACTAAAAAACTGGAACGAAGCGATTTTCAGCACTCTAAAAATCGTGAAAAAGACATGAGCCGAGTCTATACGACAAAAGGCTAGATGTAATCATCCAGCCTTAATATCTTTCTTGCGTCAAGCGTAGACTTAAGCCAATTTGCTGATGTGAGCAGCCAGTTTAGACTTCAAGTTAGCAGCCTTGTTCGCGTGGATAATGTTGCGCTTAGCCAGCTTATCCAACATTTTCTGTACACTAGGATACAATGCAACAGCTTCAGCTTTGTCTGTAGTTGCACGAAGTTTCTTCACTGCGTTACGCATTGTCTTAGCATAATATCTGTTGTGAAGTCTTCTTTTTTCTTCCTGTCTGATTCTTTTAATAGATGATTTGTGATTTGCCATCTCGACTAATCTTTAATATTGTTCTTGATTTTTGTTTATTATGTAGCCCGTGGGGAATCGAACCCCCTTCAAGAATGAAAATCTTGCGTCCTAACCGATAGACGAACGGGCCATCCTTTATTTCAGGAAGAACTCCTGAATTCTCACGAGGATACATATCTCTCGTTTGCGGATGCAAAGGTAGGAAGAATTTTGAAATCTCCAAAACATTTCGCTCCTTTTTTATGAAATTTGCTGTGTTTTTTTGAGTTCCCTTTCATTAAATGGAATTCCTTTTGCCGTTTTTTAGGTTTCTCGTGGCTGAACCTTATGTTTCCCTTCCGTAAAACTTACGGTTCCGCCTTGAGAAACGTAGGTTTCGCGGGAAGGAAACGTAAAAAGTGCCTCGTGGTGTGAAGAAAAAGTTTACGGGTTTTGTTTGTTTTGTATAAGGACTTTTTTCTATCTTTCGTCCGCAAAATGGATTTTATATTTAGGATAATTTGAAAGATGGAATGCTGTAAATTAAGGTCCGTCGGCCTGTATAATGGAAAGGTCTGTCTGGCAGAATGGGAGATAAAGAAGGGGAGCCTTCTTCTTTCCAGGTGTTGGCTGAGTGTACGGAATTAGTGTATGTGCGTTTACGTACGTTGGAGGCGGTGGCCTCTTTTCGTTTTTAGAGAGGGCTCTTGCGTGATGGCGCATTATGACATGCCTGTTTTTGCCATGGCTTCTTCGGCCGGAAATTTTTCTGTGGTGACGGGAGCGGATGCTTCTGCTTTGCAGAATGTTTGTAAGGAACTTTCCGTATTTGCGGAAGTGACGGTGGAGAAAGAGGTGGAAGTGATATGTGTACAAGAGACGGCTGAGCGCAAAGGGGAGATGTCGGAAAAAGGTCTGGTGACTTTGCTGAAGGATATTCCTCTGCTGATGGTGTCTTCTGAAGAAGGTTCGGGCAGTGTTTCGCTGACGGTGCGGAGAAAGGACCGTGACAAAGTGCTGAATTTGTTCTTTGC
>ENA-OQCS01001815-OQCS01001815.1-human-gut-metagenome-genome-assembly--contig:-NODE-1815-length-10357-cov-2.954350_pt1 | contig 10357 bp, 15 predicted proteins | sample MGYA00242757_ERZ504575 | MGnify/ENA primary metagenome ERZ504575 (study PRJEB26092, sample SAMD00036297) | human gut metagenome | host: Homo sapiens | study: EMG produced TPA metagenomics assembly of... | reverse complement strand
GGAAAATGTTTTGGAGAACAGAAACGGTTACAGCCTGCACGACATACCGGCACAATTTAAAAAAAACCACCTTTTGATAGTTATTTGATGCATATATAATATAAATTATTTTAAATATTTATAATACTTATATTTAGAGGGCCGGAAACCCGCATGGTTACTCACTTTTGGCACTAAAAAACCACCTTTTGATAGTCAATCGACCACCTTTTGATAGTTTTAAAACCACCTTTTGATAGCTAAAAAACCACCTTTTGATAGTTGTAAAAATGTGGATAAGTATCGTAAAAACCACCTACTTGTAAAAGGGTGGTTTTGTGATATAATCAAATACAATTTTACGAGGAAAGGTAATATATATGGGGAAAAAGAAAGATTATCAGCTGAATGGACAGCTCTGTTTCGATTTTAATACAAATACAGAACATTATGTTGTACAATCAAATGAATTGCTGGAAGGAAAACAAAATTTGAAACTCAATTCAGCAAAAATAGTAAGAGCATTGATAATGCAAATTAAACCAGACGATGAAGAATTAAAGTCTTATTTCATTTCGGTACAGGAGCTTGCAAAAATGTTACATATCAGTGCAGCTAATCTATACCGGGATATGGATACGATCACAGATGATATTTTAACAAATCATGTAGCAATAAAAGATTATCAACAAGGAAAATTCATGAAAATACAATGGGTAACAGCATGTGCTTATGAAAAAGGAGTCGGATTGGCCGTAAAAATGAATCCATTATTAAAACCTTTTTTATTGGGATTGCAAGAGAGGTATACTCAATACCAGCTGGAAAATATACTGCTATGAAATCAGTGTACGCAATCAGAATATATGAACTTTTAATGAAAGAACAAATGACAAGATTCATACCTGCAGATGGAGTATCCGTTATATTGGCAATCAAGACAATACGTGAAGCATGTGATTGTGAAACTAAATATGAAAAGATCAGCCAATTTAAAAGCAAGGTTATAGATATAGCAGTAAAAGAAATATGTCGGTGCACATCATATACTGTAAGCTACGAATGTTTAAAAAAGGGAAGAAGCATAGAGGCATTCAGATTTCATCTTAATTCAAAGTATAACAAAATATAATTACCTTCTGTTTAGCCAATTAGTCTGTATCAGATTCGTTTTCTTCGAATATTTCTGGTCTATATTTTCTTACGATTTCCCAAAATTGCTTTTCCATTTCTTCAAGTTCTTCAGGAGTAAGTTTTGATTCATCCATAATTTCACCTCTTTTTTTAAAAACCCCGATGTGATAGAGAAACATCGGGGTCAGGGTAAGTATGTACTTTCGAAAGACAGTGACAACTAGCCTAAAGAAAGCCCCAGAGGTTGCGACTCTGGGGCTTTCGCTTTGTGTACCACTTGGATACAAATTCTTTCTTAGCTATTGCCATTATAGCATATGCAGCTCCGGAATGCAATATTCCCAAAACGAAAATCTTATGATATACTTATGGCTCTTTAGCACCCAAGGGAAAATGGCTTATTGTGGCATCTCTGCCACTCTATTTATCCCTGTAATGCGTTCCGCACTGGATAATTTCCATGCTGTCTCCGTCTATCTTAAATACTATCCTGTTTTTCTCGTCAATGTGAACGCTCCAATATCCTGCAAGGTTTCCGCTTAGCGGTTCTGGCTTTCCTGTGCATTGGTACCCGTTCCGGTCGATATCGGTCAAAAGCCTGTTGATTTTCTTTAGGGTTTTCTTATCCTGTGTCTGCCAGTAGAGATACTCTTCCCACGCTTCATCCTGCCATAGTTTTCTCATTATTCCACCTCTACCAGCTCATGCTCTTTCAAGGTGCTCTTGCCAGAACGTATGTCCGCTACACGTCTTTCCAGTTCTTCCATGTTCTCCTTGCTGTAAAAAGGGTCTGCTGACAGTTCAAATGGAATACGGTTTTCCCTTACAACTGTTTTCAGAAAAATGTTGATTGCGGTAGACATGCTCAAACCGATGTCATTTAACGTCCTTTCCGCACTGCTTTTCAAATTATCATCTACACGTAAATTAATCTGTGCCATAAATATCGCTCCTTTCTTTTTTTATTATACAGCAAATGTATATATTATGCAAGCACTTTTATATACATTTGCTTTCGCTTCCGCCACTTGTATACTGTCGGCTTGCTTGATCCAGTATCTCGTATGCAGTCAGCTTTCTTTCCGCTTTGTTAAAACGGAATAAAAATCCCCGTGAGTTGGTACCTCACGGGGATTTTGTTGACTTTTGCAATCCGTTTATTTCATTTGCCTATCGGCATTATAGTATATGCAGCTCCGGAATGCAATATTCCAAAATCCATATTTTTATGATATAATCTGAAAGCTACCGCCCCTAGACAGGTAAGGGAAGGGGGTGTTGTCATTCATGAATTTAATCTTTTCATTTATTTTTTCTGTTCTGGCAAGTATAGTTGCTACTATATTTGTAAATGGCTGGACAGAAGTAGTAGCTGGTAGCCAGCCTAGGGCTTAATCCACCCTTCCAAAACGGACAGAAAGCCCCGGAGGTGCAACTCCGGGGCTTTTGCTGTATCAATCATGAATACATCTCTTCATTTATTGCCTATCGGCATTATAGCATATGCAGCTCCGGAATGCAATATTCCAAAATTGAAAAAATTGTGATATACTTTATCAGTTGTCGCACCCAATCTGGCAACAGAAAGGGGGTGAACCGCTTGGATTTGATAACTTCTTTCTTGGTTTCTGTTATGGCAGGTGTAGTCAGCTACTACATATGCAAATGGTTAGACAGAAATGACAGTGACAACTAGCCTAAAGAAAGCCCCAGAGGTTGCGACTCTGGGGCTTTCGCTTTGTGTACCACTTGGATACAACTTCTTTCTTAGCTATCGCCATTATAGCATATGCAGTTCCGGAATGCAATATACGTAAATCGGGATTTTACGACATAAGAAAAATTGACCGCTACAACGTGGATCAGCGATGAAAAGCATCCTTACGACACACAAAAGTCTGAAATTCCAAAAATTACCAGTACAAATTTACCAATTTTTGTAATATAATAACCTCTCAGGCGTATAAGACAGGAGGTGAGACTATTGAAAAAAATATGTTTTTTACAAACCAGGTAACATATATGCATTATACTACAGGAAAGAAAACACGTTATATTACAACAAAAACTTTACATGTGGTACAAAAATTATTTATCTGATCTAATAAAAAAGAGCAGGGTTCACACCAATAGTGAATCCCTGCTTTTTTTAATCAAAGTTTTCAGTTTTATAAAGTTTTTCTAGTTCCATAACACTTTGGGGAGGATTTTCGTTATCTTTATTTGATGCATTTTTATATAAGTCTATCATGTGCTGCAACGATTCCCAGTCTTTTTCATCAAATAGGGCAAAAGTTTTAAAAATATTTTTTGCAAATTCGTTTTCTCCTGACATTATACGTTCGATAAGTTCACTAAACTCAATCTTATTATTTTCATATATTTCGCCTTCATTGTTTAAAAGCCATTCTTCACGAACATTGAATTCGCTACAGATTAATTTGTATAGCGATAATTTTTGATCTGGTCTGGCGAGAGAATTTAGTTCAATATTTTTTATAACAGTACGAGTTACACCTAAATGCTCCGCAAACTCCGTTTGCGTCATTTTCAAGATATTTTTTCTCAAAAATCTTATTCGTTCATATACTTCCATAATGTAAACTCCTTTCAATGGATCTCTATTTTTAGTATATAACCGCAAAATGTCCCGGTCAAGACAAAAATAGATATATTTTTTTTGAAAAAGGTCTTGACTAGGACAATACAAAGAATTACAATGTACTCATAAGGACAAAAAAAACCTTAAAATGTCCTAATTAGGACAAAAAAGGAGGCGGATTCATGAAAGATATAAAAAAAGAAATGATTGAAAAATCGGCTGAAGATTTTCAAAAGTTAAATGAAGATAGCAAAATGTTCATCCTAGGTTATATGGTAGGAATACAGCAAGAACGTCTAAAACAAAATCCAGATGACAAGATTAAAGAAAAGTAATGAAATCCGGGGGTAGTAATGAGGGAATATACCGATCAAGAAATCTGCCAAATTATTCAAGACTACGATCGCATTATTCAAGAGCTACGATATGGCGTAGAAGCCTTTGTCCGTGAATTAGTGAGTTTGGATTCTAATGATGACTGGCTTTGCAGCCTTCTGGCGCTACAGCATTCGGGAACCGGGAGTGCGACAACTCATTCGAGTTTACATGATCTGAGCGATTTGCTGAAAAATAAAAAATTTAAAGGAATGGAATACGCCAGCGAACTGCAAAAGGGAATCAACGAAAAGCTGGAAGCAATTGACGGTATACAAAAAATACATAGATGTTATATGTGCCTACCGCGTAAAGAACATGAAATTTTGCAGCTCTTGTATGAAAAATCCATATCTTGGAACGAAGTCGCGAAAGCATTACAAATTGCTTTGCAAACGGTCAAGAGAAGGCGAAAACATGCATTGAATATGATCCATTCCATGTACCATTCAAATTTGGATGTGCATGAATTGATTAATAGTAATTGGATAAAAGCAGATAAGTAAATTTTTTATTGGTTCCATTTGAGAACCCGAAAGGAGAAAACATGAAGACAATCGCAGTTGACAACTACAAGGGCGGTGTTGGAAAGACCACAACTGTTATAAACCTGGCTTACAACCTTTCCGCAAAAGGAAAAAGAGTTTTGATGGTTGATACTGATCCGCAGGCCAATGCGACCTACATTTACAGCAAGGTCAACGAAAGCACCAGAACTCTGCTGGATATTTTTCATGGTAAAAAAACAATAAGTTGTATTTACCGGACAAAATATCCAAATCTTGATCTGATTAAAGGATCGCCCCGAATGGAAGAAGCAGATGGACTTCCACTTATTATCAAAGAAGCTTTGAAACAAGTAGAAGATCGATACGATTATGCAATCATTGACTGCCATCCTTCCATGCAGCTGCCAACGATTGCCGCACTGGTTGCTGCGGATGAACTTCTGATTCCATATGAGCCGGACGTTTTTGGAAAAACAGGGTTAAACTTCCTTTCCGATTACATTGCACAGATCCAGGAAATCTATAACCCAGGTCTTACATATCATGTTTCATCGCAAAATATGCGGAACGCAAATCGCAGCTTGAAGAAATTTATGATCTGATCGAAAGATACCAGTTCCCAATGCTGGAAACAGTGGTCAGAAACCGTGTTTCTGTAAATTCTGCCAATAAGGCAAGAAAACCGTTGGCGAGACACCGCAGATTTGATGCGGCAACAAAAGACTACGAAGATCTTACAAAAGAAGTTCTGGCATTGATGGAATAAGAGGGAGGCAGAAAATTGGCAAATTTGAATGCAATCCTAAAGAATAAAATGGGGTTGTCTGCAGAGCAGGCAAAGAAAAGCAAGTTCTGGCATCTCTCTCTGGATCTTACCGACAGAACATGAAATCAATTCATTATACGCAATTGATTTCAAACATTAATCAGTTTTACAGTGAAAAAGAACTGGAAAATCTGGCAGATGTTATCCAGATTTTGGGCGGGGTTGCTCAGAATCTTCTGGTCCGAAAGAAGGATGCAGAACAGTATGAAATTCTGGCCGGACACCGCAGATGGCGGGCCAGTCAAATCGTAGTGCAGCGTGGCTTTCCGGAATATGCTTATCTTCCGTGTTTGGTCATAGAGTGCAACGATGATGTTGCCGAGCTGCTTCTGATCCTGACAAATTCATCCGCTCGAAATGATTTAAATGGGTATGAACAGATGATGCAGGTAGTCAGACTGAAGGAACTCCTGCCAAAAATCAATAAAGATGAAACACTGAAGGAAGAATACTGCGGAAAGAAATCGCTCTGTCCACAAAACGGAGTGAATCAACCATTCAGAACTTAATGTTTACGGCAAAGCATCTGTCAGAAGATGGAATGCAGGCATTCAGAGAAGAAAAACTGACACCTGCAGCTGCATTGTATCTGGCCAAGCAGTCGAAAGAAGATCAGAAAGATCTTGTTCAGAAGGAATTTTTCACCGTGGCTGCAATGGAAGGTTATCTCGCAAGCAAATCCGTGACACAGGAAATACCTTCTAAACAGCCCACAAAAGAAGGAAAAAGAAACCCAAACCTCAAGCCGTGCAAAACAGGACTGAGCAAATCAGGCGCGTGTGGTTCTGCAGCGTATTGTGAAGCACCATACTCATGCTGCAAAGAATGTAAAAAAGAATGTTCTTTGCGTTGCGGCTGGATTCGGGAAGAAATAGATGATATTCCGGAGAAACATCAAGGTCCGGAACCATATGTTGCGGTACCTGCAGAAAAAACAGAATCTAAAAGACAAGTAGAAAATCTTTCTGATTTTCCGGAAGAAGGAATTCGTTTTACGAGTTCAGAACACAAAAAAGCATATTACGATAGTCTGCAGAAATTTTCTGCACCAGATTCTGCAGATAAAGCATTATGCTACTGCATCAATTTGATGCAGAGTACCAGAAGTCATGTAACAGAAATATTCGATTTTGAACAGAAATGTTTAAAAACGGAATGCTTGAAAGCCGGATGGCAGACAAGCAGCAGTGAAAAGGCAATCCGAATGGCATTCAATCTGTTTTCGGGGGAGATACCTACTGTGGACTATGAAGACAAAGTAGATAACCAGTTGAAAGAATGTCAGAACTATACAGTAAATGAACTGTTTACAGCTCTTTTGCTCCATATTTCTGGCAGCAGTCCAGCTCCGTTATCCAGAGTATACGAAATAGAAAAGCAGATCAGTATTCTTGCTTAAACCACATAAGAAACATTCATCTATTTAAGCCAATTTTATAGAGATCATCATTTATATCGACTACGATTTGTTTGCTGTAGGGGTTCTAATCACGAAAGAATGAGAAACCTGATTAATGGAAGAGCTAAAAAATAGAAGGGGAAATATATGCGGAAAAAATATTTATGGAAAAAGGCAATACAAAAATCCTGCAATGCAACAGAAGGAATCGATAGCTCGTTTGCCAACTATCTTATAAAAAGTGCAAGTATAAAAAGGCACTTCTATTGGATCAACGGAAAAAAATCATTGGATAACTTATATCGGAGCTTCGTTATTACAATAGCATTTGAGCTACACCTGTTTAATACAAAAGAAGTTGCATGGTCATTGGCATTTGCTATTCTGGATAACTGGTTTGAACTAAATAATATAGATTCTCAAGAAATACGTAGTCAAGTAAATACAGAAGAACTTAATAGTGTATTAAATAGCAAAATAAAATTATACAGGGAATATTTTTTGTTATATGATGATCCATTTGGAATAGATGTTATCAGAGTTCATTTCCATTAGGAAATTTTTATAGCGTAGATGTCAAAGTTAATCTGTCTCGCGGAACAGAGTGTGGTTTTTTAGATCAGGTTTTTCTTACTATAAGGTGGAAGGTCAGAGTGAACAAGCAACAACTTTGATCGCTGTTGTTGGTGATCGGGAAGTTTACAAATTTGGTTGTTACAGTTTTTCGTGGATTTTAACACATTTCCGACTTATAAAATCAATAAAGGTATATAAAGAAACAGAAAGTATATTGAATCAGGATGAAAATGACGGGGACAATGAAAGCAAAAAGAAGGAGTGAACTTGAATGTGACCGTTCCAAAAGATAGTAAAATAATAATTTCTCAAATTAACGGTCGTTATTATATTTTGTAAAAGAAATAAACTTAAGGAAAGGAATGTACATTATGAACAAAGTATGGGAAATTGGAAGATTAACGAAGGAGCCAGAGATTCGTTACATTTCAAAAAAGAATGGAAAAGGCGAAGAGGAATCTACCGTAACAGCAAGCTATACACTTGCTGTTGCAAGAGGATACCGGCATGAGGATGGACAGCAGGACGCAGATTTTTCCGCTGCGTTGCCTTTGGAAAGAACGCTGAGTTTGCAGAAAAATACCTTCATAAGGGAACTAAGATCGCTATTTCCGGACATTTGCATTCTGGCAGTTACACAAACAAAGACGGGGTTAAGTTTATAACGTGAACATTGTTGTGGAACAGCATGAATTTGCGGAAAGCAAACGGGATCAGACTTCTGGCGGAAATGCCGGAGAGATAGATATGGATACAGAGTTTCTTGATATTTCGAAAATGTCGGAAGAAGAACTTCCATTCCGATAAAAACGAGGGGGTTAAAAGATGGATATTGAAAAAAAGATCCGGAAACTGCTGGCTCTGTCAGAAAGTCCAAACGAATTCGAAGCCCAGGCTGCACTCTTAAAAGCCAGGCAGCTTATGGCAGAGTATAAATTAACCGAAGCAGAGCTGCATGAGGGAAATAAGAAAGTCAAAACAATCAAAACATCTATTTCCTGCACAAAACAAACAAATTTTTGGATATTTAATTTATCTACCGTTATTGGCGAAAATTACTGTTGCCAGGCTGTACATGAAAGAGCAAAACACTCAAAAACATATTTTATTGGATTCGTTGGACTCGAAGAAGATGTGAGTATATGTGTAAATATTTTTACATATGCAGTGGACTGCGTTTTAACACAGATACAAAATTTGAAACAGACATACTGTAATTTATCGCTTGGTGCGCAAAAAAAAAACCAATGGATATGGAGCCGGTTTTTGTGAAGGGGTAAGAGAAGCATTTTCAAAGCAGGATCAAGAAAAGGAAAAAGAATGGAGTCTGATACTACGGTTACCGAAAGAAGTCATAGATTTTTGCGACAAATTTGATACGGCTCAAGGTAATATGTATGATACACCGATAGACTTCAGGAAATTCTCATCTGGATATTTAGATGGAAAATGTTTTGGAGAACAGAAACGGTTACAGCCTGCACGACATGCCAGCACAATTTAATGAGATTTTGGAGGATTGAAATATGTCATATTACTGATATTTATGAAAAACAAAAAGACTACAGCGTGCTTAAGAACGAGGAAAAATATATGATAGAAAAAGTATACGATGATAATATGTTATCATTCAAAGAAAAAGGATTGTATACAGCAATCTACCTGAACGAAACCATGAACGTGGATCAGTTAGTGGAATCTGGAAAAGATAAAGCAGATGCTGTACGATCCGGTTTAAAAAAACTGATCGAAAAGCAATACATAAAAAAAGTGTTGTCCGGGAAAAAAACGGAAATTTCGTTACGGTATATTACCAGGTAATTGAGTAAAATGTATCATACATCTTGCGGAAGCACAGTGACCACGTAGAAAAATGGATAACCCCAGTTGTAAACGTGTCAGAGCTTGCAGAATGGACAAAACTGCCTGGTATGGTAAAAGTACCAGGCAGACAAAAAATCAAAATAAGGGTGTAAATTGTGACGCAGTGACGAAAATGGGGCTACGGATCGCAAAAGGTAGAAACAGGAGGTTTTTACTATGGCAGTCTACAAAAGAATCCAAAAAATAGATGGTTATACGATGATGTCAAATTATCATTTACGCGACATGAATCTTTCCCTAAAGGCAAGCGGATTGCTGTCTTTGGTATTATCCCTTCCTGCAGACTGGAAATATTCGGTATCCGGTTTGACAGCTATCGTAAAAGAAGGAAAGAGTGCAGTCATGTCTGCGCTGAAAGAGTTAGAGGAGAATGGATATCTGAGTAGAATGGAATATAGGGAGAATGGAAGATTTCAGGGTGTGGAATACATTTTTTGGAGTATCCTGGCCAATTAGAAGATATAGAAAATCCAAAGGCCATGAACAGATCATTCAGAAAATGCAGCGAGAAGTAGCCGAACGAATGCAGGAAGGAATGAAAGAAGAAAAAAGTACGTCTCAGAAAACAAGCAGAAATGAGGAATTACAAAAATTAAAAAAAGTCCATTCAGAAAAGCAGGAACAACCAGAGAAGCAAGATGAAAAAGACTTACAATCCCAGCATTTATCGAAAGAAAATCCATGTCGGGATTTTACGGAAATGGAAAACCGGTATACGAAAAATCCAGATCCGGTACAGCCATATCAGGATTTTACGGAAACCGATTTTCCGTATACGGATTTTCAACCACAAATAATTAAAGATATACAAATTAAAGAAAATGATATAGATAATCATATCATATCCTATCAATCAAAGATGAATAATATAAAGCGGGAAACAAAAAGAGATGGGATGGATCGGATATCTGCCTACCGGGAACTGATTCGAAAAAATATTGATTACGAGAACTACCCGCCGATCTATAACAAGCAGGAAGTGGATGAACTGGTCGATCTGATTGTAGAAACCCTAATGCTGCCGGATACCGGAACAATTCGGATTGGAGGAAAGGAACGTCCTGTTCCGATTG
>ENA-OQCS01001813-OQCS01001813.1-human-gut-metagenome-genome-assembly--contig:-NODE-1813-length-10361-cov-4.713309_pt1 | contig 10361 bp, 11 predicted proteins | sample MGYA00242757_ERZ504575 | MGnify/ENA primary metagenome ERZ504575 (study PRJEB26092, sample SAMD00036297) | human gut metagenome | host: Homo sapiens | study: EMG produced TPA metagenomics assembly of... | reverse complement strand
CAGCGCAGATTGGAAAAACCGTTCTGCTTTGCGTAGGTTTCAAGAATACGCTTCTGGTTGGAAATGGAATTGCTTTCGCCTTGCAGCTCGTCCTCATGGGATAGTCTTGGATAAAGGGCAGTGATTTCTGGGTGGTCTGTCTTAACATAAAATCCTCCTTTTATTACCTAACAAAAAGCAGCTCAAACCTTCGATAAAGCTTCAAGCTACTTTATATAATTCTATTCTTCTGAAATGAAATCTACATATATTTCTACCTTGTCGGCACTACCTGTATATCTTAAAAATAATATTGAATCATCTAACATCAATTTATATTCTTGAAATGCTAATTCTTTAAAACTACCTACCAAAGCATTCTTAACTTTATTCAAATCGCATACCAATTCAGGATCTATTAAACGAGTAGGTGCAATCCATTCTAAATTTCGATCCAAATCATTAATCGATTCAAGGCTCGCTGATTCAATAAATCCAACGTGTTCTTTTGATCCAACAATTACAATGCCATTTTTAGTTCCATCATCTAAGATACTTTTATTAACAATATCTGTAATATCCGTATACTTATCTTTTATTTCAACTAATAATTTCATTTTCATCTTCTCCGTATACAACTATTTTACTATTTCTAATCGTATTAAATCCTTCTGGATAAATATTTCCTCTAAATAATGGTTCATCTAACAAATCTGAAATATGATTTGCTAAAATCGTTGCAGGAATGTAAGAACCCAAAGATTGTAGTACATCATCTTCTACAGATGGCAACATAATTTTACTTAATCCTTCAATATCTTCAACTTCTGAATTTTCATTAATCATTAAATATGTCGGTCTGCCTACCGCAATGGATTGTTTAATTGTTTCAAGCACTCTTGACATATTTGAATTAAGGCTATTTGCAATAAAAAACACAGGGTTTGTTACTACATAATGATTAAAATAATTAATATGTCCATATTCTTCTGAATCATCACTCTTCGAATGGATTCCAGTTACTTCTATCACTTTACTAACCGCAAAATTACAACTTGATTGTTCATCACTATCTCCAACAAAAGTAATCGAATTTGCATGTTTATACATTTCAGCTAATTTCATCATTTGCTCATCATAAACAGCAATTTTATCCTTATATAACAACATATAGTCATGGATATTTTTAGACATAGTTTCCATATTCATACTATTTCCATACATCTCACTAAATCTTGCAGCAAGTAAATATAAAGTTACCATTGCTGCAAAATAACTTCTAAGCGCTGGTCTATCATTTGTGAATTTTGGTGTATCTGTATATAAACTATATTTAGCTAATTCAACTGCTTTTGAATCAATCGAATCTGTAATTACCATACCAGTCATATTTAAAGCATTCACTCGCTTTAATACTTCAATCACGCGACTACCAATTCCTGATTTACTGATTACAATCACTAATGTCTGTTCATTTAAATCTTTATCTGTAAATTCATTAAAACGCGAAATTTCCATAGCCTTTACAGCATGATAATGAACTGCATATTTATTTGCATATTTTTCAAATGCACGTTGTCCTGCCAATGCAGCCATGTAAGAATCGCCACTTGCAACAATATACACATGTCTAAAATGCATAAAATCTTCTTTATGAACATTTTCTTCTATTGTTTTCCTTGAATTTTCTAGCTGAATTGGCAATAAATCAAATAAACTATCTATTTGATCCTTTAAAAAGCATTTATTTACATTCATATTTTTCCTACCTTTTTACTTAATTAATGTAACCATTTGAATTTTTCTTGATCTTGGACCATCAAATTCCATAAAATAAATTCGCTTATTCTCTCCAATCAAACATTTTCCTTCATCAATCTTAAACAAAAGAAATGTACCCGCTAATGATGTCTTGATATGGCCTGCAGCATCTGAAGGAGTTTCTCGATGCTTAAAGTTTGCAATTTCCGGAACCATTCTATCTAGTAAACACTTTGTTAAATCAATAAATTCTTTTGATTCTTCTGCTAGCCATATACCTGATGTAGAATGTGGTACAAACAAATAAGCAAAACCTGAATTAATCTTGTTTTGTTCAACGATATGCCTAATGTCCTCTGTAACATCGTGTAAGCCATGTTGTTGAGTATCTACTTTAATCATATCTTTTTCAAAATGATTTGATGTAACTATTTCTAATTCCAAGTTCACTTTTTTAGGACCATCAAATTCAATTGCTACAATTGCTTGTGAGGAACCCAACATACATTTTCCATTTTCAACCCACAATGTTAAATGATTTCCAACCATAGAAGATTTAATTCTACCTGAAGAATCAAATGGTGAAACCTTTGTGTCATACTGTACTAAAGTAGGACAATTTTTATCCATAACATCTACAATATCGTCATAAGTTCTATTATCAAATGTATTTGTCAATGTAAGTATTGCGGTTAAAGAATTCACTCTTACCCACATTAGACCATCTGTGATTTTTTCCTTCTGTAATAACTTTTCTACTTCTTCTGTTAACTTTAACCCTTTTTTAGATTCAAGAAAAAATTTCTGTTTTTATCAACATAAAAGCATCTCCTATACTTAAAGTACAATTTCAATTTTACTACTCTTAGTAGTCGCATTTTTCAAATGTTTTTCCGTACAGAAATCCTTAGTATTTTTCTTTTCCTGTAAATAGGCTACAATCATACTCAATGGAATATACTCATAGAAATTATGGATCCAACTATATTTTTCACATTCTGGTAATGCAATGATTGTTGCTTTTTCACTAAAATCTTCTTGATTGACATCTCCCACAACAATAACCCTACGATTCATCAGAACTGCCTGCATAGCCGTATCCACTTCTCTAGAGTAACTTGTACTATATTTATTTGCGAAAATAATGTTGGAATAGCTCGATCACTCTTTAAGTAAGCATTAATGTGACACCAGTTTTCTGAATCATCAATACTAATTAAAGATCCTAAACATTCAACAAATTTTGCGGATGCAAATAAGCTGAAGCATAACTTGTATCATCCCCAATAAAATCAATGATTTCATCATCTTCTATTTCATTAGCAATTTTCTTTGCGATATCTTTAAATTCATCAAAGTTTTCAACATATTCATCAAAAAAGTTGCATTGCTGCATTCTTTAATTCTTCTTCTTGATAAGAAGAAATAGTTCCTCTTACTCGCCCAAAATGCAAAATAAATGAGAATAAGTTGTACAACATTGTTAAATAACTTCTTAATCCTACTGTTGCATATGGAACTTTTTCTAATTCCATTAACAACACTTTATCAGATAATTTTGCACTTCTTGAATTTGGATTATTTGTGATTGCCATAGTTAGCAACTTCATTTCTTTCGCTTTTGTAACTGTTTCAACAATCCTTGATGATTCTCCACCATTACTAATTGTAATCATCAAAGTACTGTTTGGCTCACCCTTATCAAAATTATTATTCTTTGCAAAACGCGTAAAGTGCATTGGCGTAATTACATCCACTCCATATGTATCACTATATTTTTTAAACAGTTTTACCAATCCTAACGCAGCTGCATATGAGTCTCCTAATCCAGCAATATAAATTCTTCTAATATTTGATATCTCAGTAAACGACATCACTTGCTGCGCATTAGAAAACGCTGTATTAAATTGTGCATGCGCTAATTCTTTTAGACTATCCACTTGTTGCATTAAGGCATTTGTCATTTTTTTCTCCTCTTCTTTCATAAACGATTTTAAATTCATAAGGTTTACTTTACCTTTTCATGCTAAATAGGTATATTGTCCTCCTCTCCTTAACCTATCCTTTTTCATTTATACCCTAGCAAATTATGTGCCATAAAAATTATTTAATAAAAAAGATGGATTGTTTAAAATCCACCTAGTTGTTCTTCACATAATTAAAAATATAAATTATTTCTTCTGTAGGAATTTCAACCCCATAAAAATCTTCAACTGGTTTAAATGCCTTTTGAACATATTCTACAAAATCTTTATGTTCCCTTAAAAAATCATCGCTTGGTTTATATTCACCCATCCGAGAAACAACAAGTCTTTCAATTAAGCAACAAATATGAACATATAATCCAAAACAAGTACGATTGCTAAATCGAATCTGCAAATACTTTTGTAAAACATCAAGTGCATTGGCAACTTGCTCCAATAATTTTATTGGATTCAATATAATAAGAGTATTCATAAGATTCGACAAAGAAAAATTATGTAATATATTCTTATCAAATTGAATTAACTGATCTTCATCCATATAGTCTTTAAAGTATTGATTAAAGTCACTAAATGTATCTTCAATAATCAAATCTTCAATACCTACAAATGGAATATCCTCAATATTTGGGTCCAAAGTTCCAAGTACACAAAGAACATCATATTCTTCAAAAACTTCATTTTTCTTTCCCAACTCAATCAGTTCAGAATAATTTAATGTTTTCACATCCAGATCAATACCCTTTGGAAATGATTGTTCTAACATCAATTTTAATTTTTGTGCCGTTCCCAAACCACTAGCACAAGAGCATAAAATAACAGGTTGCTTTAATTTATTCTTTTCAAGATGATACGTAAAGCCAACATGAAAAGCATCAATTGTATTTTTAAATAAATCTTCCATCTCCACATGGTTACGAATTCCATTTCCAATTTCTAAGGCAATGGGTGTACTCACATTATTGATTATACCAATATTTGCATTTTCAATATGCAACCCCTTATAGATATCCTCAAGGCTTCCCATATCTACTAATAAATATAATTCTTTTACTTTACCGATGCGATCTAAATATAGGTTCAACTTTTCAATCATCGCATTTGTATCTACATATAAAGGCATATCTAATGCATCAAAAATATATTGACCTAAGAAACGGTTGGCGGCATCCGCAATACTTGATGCTGTAGAAAAACCATGTGCTAGAATAACCGCAGCTTTTTGCGTTAATCTTGAATCCTTTTTATCATTATAAACATAGAAAATAAAAACACATACAATAATCGAATACATATCCATTTCTAAATAGGATTTTAAATATGCACAAATTTCTAAAGATACCTTGGTTGCCCTAAAGAATTCTTCCTGCAACAACTGATACAAATCATCACACTCTTCTTCATGCTTTAAAAACCAACTTCTTAAATCATGATATTCATGATGAATCTCATCTAAATAAGATGCTATAGCCAATGTTTCATTATTCGTAATTTTTAACCCATATCTTGACTCGATTAAATCAAAAATATGTTGAATACCACGATTATAATAATCAATCTGATTCGATTCTTTCTTTCTAAAAATTAAACTATCAAAATACTTTTGGACATACTTCTTTTCGGCTTTCATAAAGCTAGACAACGTCATATGTTCATCTCTGTATTTTCTATAAGATTCTAGCAGATTTTCATTCAGCTGGATAATTTCCTTAGTTCCATTGTAGTAACCTTGCAAATCATCTATGAAAATATATTCATCATCATCCAAAACCGCTTTTTTACTTTTATAAACTTGTTGCAACAATTCTTGTGGCAAATGATTTAAATGAATCACAAGCTCATCATCTATTTTATCGAATAAGGAATTGATGCAACAAGACTGTACACTACTCTTTAATTGACCAATATTACCCGGCATTTTACTTTGTAACAAAACATTGTATACTTTACTACTCATTTTAATCTGACAATTCAGTCTTTTTTCTTCCTGATGGAAAGATAATAAAGTAACTCAATACGTTCCTGGGTACCTCTTTCTTCTAGACTCGGAATCATAATCGTCATTGGAATACGACGAATCAATGTTTTTAATAATACCTTTCCAGGATCTTCTGTTGTCGCAAAAACAATACGAACATTGGACTTATACCACTTTTCATTATCACCCACACGATGATAAATACCTTGATCCATAAACAAGAATAACTTTTCCTGACATTCTGCCTTTAATTCATGCACCTCATCCAAAAATAAAACACCATTATCCGCTAGTGCAATCAAACCTTCATTGTCTTTTTCAGCTCCTGTAAAAGCACCTTTAACATGACCAAATAAGTTGGCCGTTAATAATTCAGGGTTGTTGGCATATTCACTACAATTGACCTGTACAAACTGTCCATCTTTTGAAATGACGCCCTGATTTTTTGCCACTCATACGTCAACTTTGCAATTAAAGACTTACCTGTTCCTGTAGGCCCATAAAGTAACATAGGTAAACCATTAGGAGGATACGAAATAGTAGCTTTACATTGTTTAACAGTTTGAGCCAAAGAATGATTCATACCCACTAGTTTTTCAAAGTCCTTCTTTTCCTGATTTGATAATAAATCATCTAAACTTGCATATACACTACCCTTAAAAGGAATTGCCTTTTCTTTTAAATACTCGACAGATATGAAACAAAACGGCTTTGATTCAATACGCACCAATTTATTTTCTTTTACTAATTTATTTAATACAACCGACACCTGCGAACGACCGATCTTTAGATTTTCACTCATATTCGCAACCGTTGTCTGAGCAAATTCATTATTATTACAGCACTCTAAAATATATGCCAATATTTTTTCTATCATGTTTGTCCCATCAAGAAGTAACCACCTTTAAAAATACTTCCTGTCTCCTTCCATTTTAATTATCTACTCACCTATTAATGAATTAATATATATGATTCATTTGTTTGATTCTCAATTTGTTAGATTATTATAACACATTCTATGTTAACATATATATATGAAACAAAACTTGATTTATAAACACACCTACAAACAGACCCTACACATGACAACAGGTTTAAAGTCCCATCTTGAAATATTAAGTAAAGATCGACAGACTTTATCCGATCTTTTATATAATGTCAGTCAAAACAATCCCTTTTTAGAATACACTCCCAGTCAAGATATCCAACAATATCTTGAAACCGGCATATCCAATAAACCGAGTCTAAAGGATGAACTTTATTTGCAGCTGCATACAAGCACCAAAAAATACAATGAACCCATTGCCAATTATATTATTGAATCCTTAGATAGTCATGGTTTCTTTGATCAAGATATCCATACTGTCCTATCGGACTTAAAATGCACTAAAGCCCAATTTGAAGAAACACTCTCTTTCATTCAAACCTTTGAACCTATTGGTGTGGCTGCTAAAACAGTATTGATTCTTTAATGATTCAATTAAAAACAAAAGGCTATACAGTCGCATACACGATTTTAAAGAATTTTTCAAAAGAACTTGAAGAAAAAGATTTCTATACAATTTCTGAATCTTTAGATATACCTTATGAAACTGTATTTGATGAATTAGCACACATGCAAGAGTGCAATCCATTTCCTTGCAGTGAATATGACACAGAAAGTACGACAAATTTAGCTTTACCTGAATTCACAATTGAAATTGATGAAGATCAATTAAAAATCATCCCCAAAGAAATGGGAAATCTATCGCTTCATTGTGAAGAAGTAAAATTGTCAAAAGAAGCTAAAAAATATTTAAATGAAGCTAAATTTTATATAGATAGTATCAACCGGCGAAATAAAACCATTCTTTTACTCGCAAATATCTTAATTACCCATCAAAAGAATTATTTTCTATTTCAAGATGATTTAAAAGAATGCACACTTAAAGAAATTGCTGAAGAATCAGGCTACTCGATTTCAACCGTTTCTAGGACTCTGAGTGATAAATATTATGAATTTAATGATCATATGTATCCTGTAAAAGATTTATTTATTTCAAAGACACACAAAGGAAGCAGTAAAGACTCGATTCAAAAAGCCATTCAATTATTGATTGAAGTGGAAAATCCAGAGAATCCTCTACAAGATGAAGAAATTGTAGAAGAACTTGAAAATATGGAACTCTACGCATCCAGAAGAACCATATCAAAATATCGAAAGGAATTAAATATTCCCAATTCAAAACAAAGAAAAAAGGCGAGACTCTACTAAATCTCGCCCCTTACCTTGTTCTCTACAAACTTTTTAAATAGTTTTCAACATTTAAATACTGAATAGTATCCATTTCTGTATTTTCTCCACGATAAATCAATAACATGAAAAAGAGGCAACATTACATTACTTCTATAGTTTCACATACAATTTTTTCAACTTCCATTTTATTATACCCTTTATACCCATTACCCATTTTATAGGGGGTATAAAAAAGGAGACGATTAATAAATATCGCCTCTTACGGGTAACCAATTTTAATTGGGGTCATTATTTTTGGGGTCTAATTTGGGGGCAATTTTAGGGGTGACTTTTGGGGTCTATAAATTGACCCTTTTTCTTTTCTCTTTTCACCATAGATTGTTCACTTTTTATTTATTATTTCTCAGTTGTTTATTTATATTCGTTCAGAGCTATTTATAACCGACTCTAAAAGCTTTCTAGATTTATCAGAGTGAGTTATCACCTATAATGTTTATGTTGTGTTTTTCTTTGTTGTTCAGGAGGTAAACATTATTATGGAACACAACACTAATCAAAATTCTAATTATCTGGCTCTTCTTAATCTAGCCGATGATGGCACTTATACTGTTACTAAAATTGAAATCATTGGTTCTGATAAATTTGTTTATATTGAGAAAAACTTAAAACCTACTCTTTGTCCTATGTGTCAGTCTCGTATGCATTCCAAGGGTATATATGTTCGAAAAGTAAATCATCCTATCTCCCAAGATTCAATGGATACTTACTTGATAGTACGACAACGTAGATGGGTGTGTAAGGAATGTGGTCATACGGAGAATGATTCCTTCCCGTTTTTGGATAAATACTCGCATTCTTCAAATATCACTCCATATTTGATTCTTAATGCATTCAAGACTCTTACTAAATCAACAGCTGAGATTGCTGCTCAATTCAATATTTCTGATTCAACTGCACGTCTGATATTTAAGCGTTATGTAGATCTTCCCAGACTTCCTTTGCCTGAATACATATCAATAGATGAAGTATATCTGGATATCAGTAACACTGAAAAATATGCATTTGTCATTATGGATTTTTCTACAGGACAAATCATTGATATCGTCCACAATCGCTGGCATTCTACTCTTGAAAGTTACTTCCTATCCATCCCACTTAAGGAAAGATTAAATGTCAAAGGTGTTATATCAGATGCTTACAAGGCCTACCTTACTATGCCTGAAGAGTTTTTTCCTAATGCGATCACAATCCTCGACTCTTTTCATGTGGTTAAAGTTATCATTTCTCAAATGAATGCTTATATCTACAAAGTAATGAAGAAATACAAGAAAAGAGACGAACAAAGGCTAAAAGAAAAAAATCACGATACGAACCGTGATGATAAGTCTATAAAGCCTTCTAAAGAAGTAATCCTGCTACAAAATTATAAATGGGTCATCCTTAAAAACCGTGATGAGATCAATTATTCTACAAAGAGATATTATCATAAAATGCTTGGCATGAATGTAGATACATTCACTATTGAAAAAATGTTCCTGGAACTAGATTCAAATTTTGAAAAGCTTCGCGATTTAAAAGAAGATTATATTGAATTCAACAACCAGGAATATGAAAGCGAATTGGATGTATTGACCAATTTAAATACTTTGATCAACAAATACAAATATTCAGATCAGTCGATATTTAGTGATTTTGCCTTGTTTCTTATAAAATACAAAGAACCAATCGTTAATTCCTTTATTAAAGTAAAGTCTATAGAAAGAGTGCACGAACAGAACAAGAATACTATGCACGTCTTTCCAATGGACCTATGGAATCTTTCAACAGGAAGCCAAAAGATCTTAAACGAGAATCTAGAGGATTCTCTGATTTTAATTATACACGCAATCGTATTCTCTGGGCTACAAGAGACGATCCAAGCGTTAGAGGCATTCCTAAATCAAATAATGAGATAAAAAAGAACAAAGGAAAAAAACGCGGACCATACAACAAAAAGAAATAACTCAAAAAATATAACCATAATCAAATAATGTAAGCGCCAAGTAATATGCTGGATTGAAAATTATTTCAAAAAAAATCGACAATTATATAGAAAATTAGAGTTTTTAGAGTACAGTCTAAAAACTCTATAAAATGATTGGAGATGATTAGATGAAATTAGAGGATTTAACGCCCAAGCAGAGACTGAAGGCGGAAAAGTGGCTGGCAATCATTCGTGAATGTATAAATAGTGATCTATCAAACGAAGAATGGTGCGAACAGAATAACGTTAGTATTAAAAGTTAATTACTATTACCTGGCAAAACTAAGAAAGATGGCAATTGAACAGATTCCATACAAAAAAAGAAATAATGTACTTCCTCTAGTTCCTGAATCAATGATATTGTAGAAATACAGGCTCCTCAATCTACTCCTGTAATGCATA
>ENA-OQCS01001812-OQCS01001812.1-human-gut-metagenome-genome-assembly--contig:-NODE-1812-length-10371-cov-1.721300_pt1 | contig 10371 bp, 11 predicted proteins | sample MGYA00242757_ERZ504575 | MGnify/ENA primary metagenome ERZ504575 (study PRJEB26092, sample SAMD00036297) | human gut metagenome | host: Homo sapiens | study: EMG produced TPA metagenomics assembly of... | reverse complement strand
AGCATTCCGGATGACAGATATTGATAGCGGGAATTTGTAAATTTATCCGCAATACCCATGATACAGAAAATAGTCTCAGGACTATATTCTCCTCCTATCTGGAACAACTTTTCATAACTCTCATCTCCGTTTCTGCGATCAAGCTGATAGCTGCCTGAAATAATTACTTCATCCAGAATGTCAGCGGCATCTCCCCATCGGTCCTGAGCCAAATACAAACGAGACAACAATACTTAGCCGCACCATTGTCAGACGACCATATTCTTCTGCATCATAACTGTCCGGAAGAATTCTGGCAGCTTCCTTCAAATCAGTTTCCACCTGGGCATACACATCTGCCTGTGCTGTCTGCTTAATCGTATTAGCCTCATCCACAGTTAACTGTGCAAGTGGCATAGGAACATCTTTAAAATAAAATGCCAGATTAAACAAGAAATAAGCACGTAAGTTTTTACTTCTGCACTCCATTTTTCTCTAGTATCTTCATCCATTGGACATTTCCCGACATTAGCCAGAAAATTATTGTATTTTGCAATCTGTGTATAGGCATTCTTCCAATACCACTCAATATTGCCATTCGTCGCAACTGTATTGGAACTGGCCATCAGAGTAGTAAAATTCTCTTTTTCCGTACCGTTGCCTCCAGCAAAATCAAGGTACAACAATCCTTGAGGAGTTGCAAAATCATCATGGGACCAACCTGTCTGAAAGCGGTAACAACCTACCAATGCCAGATAAGCATCATTCTCACCTGTCCAGAAAGTATTGTCCGAGATAGCAGAAGGAGGATTTTTCTCCAGCAAATCCGAACAGCTGACAAGCACACCAGACAAAGCCAAAGAATAAACTGACAACTTGGCTATATGTAATATTTGTAATAACGGTTTCATATCTTTATAGATTTATAGTAATTAGAACTTGAAGTTAAACCCAAACGAATAAATGGCTGTAATAGGATAGTAAGAAGGAGAATCACCTGTTCCAATTTCATTCTCAGGATCCCATCCCTGATAGAAACTGTTAAAGCTGAAAAGATTCTGACCACTTACATATACGCGCAACTTCTCAATACCAATCTTCTTGGTCCATGCCTGTGGCAAGGTATAGCCAAGCTGCAAGTTTTTCAAACGCAAGAAGCTTGCATTGCGTACCCAGTAATCGGAGGTCTGCAGGTTCGGATGGTTCATATTCATCGTTTCTATGCGAGGATATTCTGCCCATTTATCTGGATTCTCTTTTGTCCAGCAGTTTTCAGCCTGCCATCTTTGAATCTGGCCACCATTATAAAACGCATAAGCCATATAAGAACCTATCTGACGCTGATAGCCGCCTAATCCCTGGAACAGTGCGGAGAAATCAAAGCCTTTGTAAGAAGCCGAGAGGTTCAAGCCATAATAGAACTTGGGAGTAGTACTACCCAATACTGTACGGTCATATTCAGCATCCACCTTTCCATCAGGTACACCGTCCGGACCACTAATATCCTTATAACGTATATAGCCCGGTTTCAAGTCACTCTTTCCTACTAACTGTTCAGGAGCCGCATCAATTTCTGCCTGATCAACGAACAATCCTTCTGTCTGATAGCCATAAATAATACCTATCGGCTGTCCCACAATACGGTTGTTGTTGATTTCTTCTGTTGCCCCATTTGCCAGTTCTTCCACCGCATTCTTTACCCATGTAAAATTCGGCGCAATACTAAACTGGAAATCTCTGCCAATACGTCCGTTATAACTTAAGTTTACTTCAATACCTTTATTGGATACTGCACCTACATTCGATTCACTCACATTCTGCCCAAGAATACCTGCTTTTTCAACCGGTGCAAGAATGTCTGAAGTGTATTTATAGAAATATTCAATACTACCATTTAACGTATTATTGAACAACCCGAAGTCCAAACCCACATTGGTGATAGCTGTCTTTTCCCAGGTAAGATCCTGGTTGCGGTAAGTAGAAACATAAGTACCGGGGACCAAAGTGGCTGGATTACCCAACGGATAATTATGATCCAGATCGTATGTCTGCTGATAAGGATATACTCCGATATTCTGGTTACCCAGTACACCATACGATGCACGCAGTTTCAAGTTATTGACAACCTCACCTGCACGCGTATTTTCCAGAAATTTTCTTCAGAATTCTCCAATCCTGCAGAAACTGAAGGGAAAATGCCCAAACGGTTATCTTTCGCAAAACGGGAAGAGCCGTCATAACGCAGGTTAGCTCCAGCAAATATTTATCCTTAAACGCATAGTTCACACGACCGAAGAAAGAAACCAAGGCATACTCTTCCAAAGAACTGCTGTTTGTGGCAGTTGATGCATCACCGGCTCCAAGCTGATACAGGGCATTATTAGGAAGGTATTGCGATAACCCTCCAGACCTTTATTGGAGGTCTGTTCTACAGAGGTACCGGCTAGAACCTTCAAGTCATGACTGCCGAACGTCTTTTCATAATTTACTAAAGCTTCCAGAATGGTATTGGTATTATTTGATGTCCAGATATTCAATGTAGAAGGACCGACCGTCTTATTTTCATCAAAATAAGTCTCTGCACGATAAGTCTTATCATATTTAGTCCAGTATGTTACGCCAGCTTTTCCGGTCAGTGACAATCCTTTAATCGGAGTATCCCATCTCAATTGTCCGGAAGCATTTATATTACGGCTGACATTCTCCACAAACGATTCACTTGCCAGCCAGGCTTCCGGACTATAATTATCCTGATACCCAAAGCTTCCATCAGATTTCTGTCCTGCATAGATAGGAGCCTCACGGACTGCATAACCTATTATACCGTCAATGCTTGTCGGCTCACCGTTCGGCGCATTGTATTTGTTATTGTAAGCATTGATATTCAAACTCAATGTAAGAGACTTGCTTAACTGGCTTCTCAAAGAGAACAAAGCAGTCATGCGTTCATTAGACGTCTTAGCTGTAAGTCCTTCCTGATTTCTATAGCCGATAGACAGATTGTAACTTGTCGTCGCATTTCCTCCCTGGATGCTTACATTATGCTGGTGCTGGAAACCTGAACCGCTTTCCAACAGCCACTTCAGATGATTCACATTCGGATAGTTGTCCGGATCAGAGCCATCTTTATATTTCTGTATCTGCTCCGGCAAATAAGCATCCTGCTTACCCATGTTCTGCATGACCATATTATAATACGTAGCATATTCCCAGGACGGAAGAAAATCGGGAAGTTCAGTTGCCCGCTGCCAGCCAAATGAATTGTTATAGGTTACAACAGTTTTTCCCTGTGCACCTTTCTTTGTTTCTATCAGAATGACTCCATTCGCAGCTCTGTTACCATAAATTGAAGCAGAAGCAGCATCCTTCAAGAAAGAAATACTTTGAATATCATTGGGATCTACATCATCCAGATTACCAGACAAACCGTCTATAAGTACCAACGGATCTGTACCAGCACTGGAGAAAGTACCTGTTCCACGAATCTTTACATTTGCCCCCGTACCAGGACGTCCAGAATTCTGTACAACACTCAGACCTGGTGCCAAACCTGCAATAGCCTGAGCAGTACTCATCACCGGCTTGTTCATCAGATCCTCACTGGTAACTGCAGAAACGGCACCGGTCAAATTCACTTTCTTCTGGGTTCCATAACCCACTACCACAACCTCATCCAACAATTCGGTATCTTCCTTAAGAACGATTCGCATTATTTTGCCCGAAACTGCAGGAATTTCCTGTGAAGCATACCCCACATACGTCACACGCAAAAATGTCTCCTGGATTAACTGACAAAGTAAAATTACCATCTAAATCACTTTACAGTACCATTGTTTGTATTCTTTACCAGAATACTTACCCCGATCAAGGGTTCTCCATTTCCGTCTGTAATGTGACCTTTCACACTGTTTGTTCCTTGTCACCATGCAATGGAACTCACACAACAAGCAAAGAGTAACATAAATACTCTCAAGGCTTGCCACATTTGCCTAATAGAATTGTGTTTCATCTTTATTTAGATTTAAATTATACAATTGCAAAGTTAATTATTCATACAACCCGAATATAGGATTAAAGTATCTTTCAATAATACAAAATCGACATTATTCAAACCTAAAAACGATAAAAGATTGACAAAATCGACATTTCTTGCAATTTATCGACAAACGTGTTTTAGCTACTACTAAATGTTCCTACTCTATCTTCCAAACTACTCTACAAATTCTCTATCTTGACTTTGCATATTCTTTGTTTCACAGTGCGAGATTTGTATTTCACACTGTGAAATATATATACCACACTGTGGTTTTTATATCCCACAGTGTGAAACAGAGAATTGACCGTTTAATTTCAGTTTTTATACAAAAGCATTCCTCAAAATGACCAATAATTCTCTATCTTTTATACCGTCACTGCAATCACCCCTGAAAAACACACAAAAAAATGCCTGACGCTCATTCTAAAAGCATCAGGGCATTCTCCACGTAAATACAAATAGCCTAACTATAACTCAATCAAGACTAACCTTCATCACAAATCCTCCACGCGGCAGACAGTCCACCTCATGTACAGCTTTCTTCAAACCAGAAAGCATCTGTATATCAAACTGATTACGTTCTTCTCCATCGGCATACAAAGTGATTTCTTTGACAGGTTCCTGAATAAAGCTCAAATCCACAACAAGCGATTTCTTCTCGTTTGTTCCGTTCAAGCCGGCAATATACCAGCAAGCACCACTCTTCCGGGCAAGCACCACATAGCTGGAAGGATAACCGCTCAGCAATTTCGTATCGTCCCAAACGGTGGGAAGCGAAGAGATAAACGAACGTATTTCAGCTGGTTGGGCATGGTATCCTTCGGGGCGGTCGGCCAAATGCTGCAAGGCAGATTCAAACGCAACCAGCAGAGCCAGTTCATGCCCGTTCGAAGTGATATGTGGATGCTGAGAGTCTGTAAAAGTACAAGGAGTATAGTCCATCGGGCCCACTACATTACGCGTAAAAGGCAACGTACAATTATGCCATGCCGCACTGTCGGTCAGTGTCTCCTTATTATTATACCATTCTGCTCCATATACTCCTTCCACCGACATCATGTGAGGATAGGTGCGCTGCCAACCTCGCGGAATAGGAGCTCCATGAAGTTTACCATCAAATGATATTTAGCCGCATCCTCCAGAATGTCCACAAAATAATTCATCGTAGATATACTGTCCTGGCTAAAGAAATCTACTTTTATTCCTTTCACACCCATGGACTCAAGCCAGGCAAATTCTTTCTGGCGCATGTCCGGCTTGTTCAAACGGTACAAAGGACCGAACGAACACCACGCGGTGGAAGAATTATACCATAACAAAGGAGCAATATTCTTCTGTTTTGCATAAGCCAAGGCATCTTCCACATTGCCGCCGTTCCCCATTTCATCCCATTCCGCATCAATCAGCATATAAGGAAGGTGAAAATCTGCTGCAAAATCAATATACTTCTTTATCAGCTGATAATCTCTTGAACCGTGATTGTAAGCCCAGTAAATCCATGAAACGACTCCCGGCTTAATCCAGGAAACATCGCTCATACGACATGGTTCACTGACATCTGTCACCAAGGTAGACTCTACCACATCAGCCAAGAACCGATAATGGCCACGCGCAAGGTGAACACCATCTGCCGGAAACGTTGGTCGGTTCTGCCATCTCCACTTTGTAGCTCGATGCACTGGAGGCATTGTTCAGCCATGAACCACAATTACCTTTCGCTACATTCGCTTCTGAGATAAGGGTAAATACAGAATCTGCCACTTCAAACAATGCCGGGAATCCCCATTGTGCTGCAGTATATCCCTGCACACGTCCTTTATTTTTCAGATAGAAGTCTTCATAGGCTGATTCAGTTTCTGTGTCCATCGGGTAATTCCTTCCTGAAAGACAAAAGCTGTGGTTTCATCGGTCACACATATCTCTTTTGCCGACTGAGGAAACACATAACGAAAAGCTATACCGTCATCATATACCCGAAGTTCCAAATCCAGCGATACGTTCTGAGCGTTCTTGAAATGAAATACCTGCTGATATCCTTCATTCGTGCAATGACGGTGTTTACCCGTTATCATGGTATAATCCTCACGTATAGGAGTCACGGCGGAAGAAGACACATAATCAAATTCGTCTCCGGATGTAGGCTGAAGTTGAAGTCCTATATTCTTTAACTGAACTACCGGAACCGAAGCATCTCCTTTTTTATAAATCACACGCAATCCTTTCGCCGGATTATCCCAGCTCACTCCTATTTTCTTATTAGGAGAGTATAAATCATTACCTGCTTGCACTGTCATACCGAAAAAGAATACACATACTACTAAAAGAAGGCATGCTTTCCATGAATTAGAAATTAATTGTCTGTACATAATTGTTTATTCGTTTTTATTGGACTACAAAATTATCCGTTCTTTCAGGAAACAAATTGCATAAAACCGTTTTATACAGGACAATATCGATATACAAAGAGGACATAAACAATTTTTACCCCTAAAAAGTTCTTATTATATGCTGAAAAAGCGACTTTTTGCATATACTTGTGCCCTTTAACAAAACAGGACAATATGCAACAGAGCTTGATAAAGAGGAGATAACAATATAATTTTATATAAAACTTCCCCTAAAAGCGAGGAATCGAGGAAAAACTTTCTACTTTTGCAACTTGTAATTAAAAGAACTCATTTGCAGATGAAAATAAAGTTTTTGCCATTGATTGCAGTACTCTTTGCTGCAACATCTATAATGACATCGTGTTTGGACAATGATGTAGAACAGATTACGTATACCTCAGAAACCAGTATTACAGGATTTTCACTGGGAACATTGCACATTGACCGTGTAGGAAAAGATAAAAATGGTTTAGATAGTCCTTATGTAGATACACTTGATTGTTCTAACTATCCATTCACCATTGACCAAATCAATAGAACCATCACAAATAAAGACTCACTCCCCGTAGGAACCTACATAGATAAGGTTATTACCAGTATCACATATGATGCGGGAATGCTAGCCTACAAACCCAAAGGCTCCGAACGTGATACCATCTGGACATCAACTGACTCTATCGATTTTACTGACCCGGTGGAATTTAAGTGTATGCATATAGTGGTGTAGAAGGAAAACCTTATACAATTACCATTAACGTACATAAGCAGGAACCGGACACAATTTCATGGAAGAAATTTGATACCCAACTATTCAATGCCGGAAATTTAAGTGAACAGAAAGCTGTATATGCCAACGGAAAGGTATATGTATTCGGAAAGAATGGAAACGGTACTCATATTGAATACTCAGATGTTTCAAATGACAATCCTACATCTTGGGTAGCAGTTACAAAAAATGTACTGCAGACATCGATACTTATTCTGCCACTGCATGTGCAGAATACATCTATTTCCTGGCAGGAACTAATAAGCAACTTTACAAACTGGATGTAAATAGCAATGAAATTACTTCTGTAGGCAGAGAAACATTTGAAATGCTGATAGGAGGAAATGACATAAAAAGTGAACTTTACGCTGTAAAAGAGGGGGAAAAAGGTAGAAAAAGTGGTATATATAAAGAAAATACATGGACAGAAGATGCCAACCCATTCACACTGTTCCCGGCAGGTAAACCTTTCTTCTCCAATACAACTACTGCGTCTTACAACAGCGATATTACCACAACAATAGCACTCTGCAATAGTACTACTGCTAATGATACGGCAGCATTGGTATTCAATCGTATATCAAGTGACAACAAATGGGAAAAAAGAATGCAGAACCTGCCGCTTCCTAATTTGGAAAATGTCACCATGATTTACTATGACGGAAAGTTGTATGCTTTCGGTGGTGGTTACGGAGAAATCAAGCCTTTCAGCCAGTTCTATTGCTCTACCGACAACGGACTTTGCTGGAGACCTGTAACGGAATGTATGGCCTTCCCTGCAGAATTCAGTGAACTTTATACCGCACATAGCAAAAATTACTCATGTGCCGTAACTCCGAAATTGGAGAGCGAAACATCCAGAGGTAATTTTATCTGGATTGTGTGGGAAGATGGAAGTATCTGCAGAGGACGCATCAATCGGTTGGGATTTACTCCTAAATGGTAATCTAAGAACCCTGAAAAACAACAAGCCATGCTATATAAAGACCAAATAGACAAAAATCGGATACCGGCACACATAGCCATCATTATGGATGGTAACGGACGCTGGGCCAAACAGCAGGGACACGCCCGTACTTTCGGACACCAGGCTGGCGCTGAGACCGTACATGTCATTGCGGAAGAAGCCGCACGGCTAGGCGTGAAATATCTGACTCTTTATACATTCTCTACTGAAAACTGGAACCGTCCGGTAGACGAAGTAGCCGCTTTGATGAGTTTGCTTATGGACTCCATTGAAGAAGAAACCTTCATGAAGAACAACATCAGCTTCCGCATCATCGGTGAAACAGAAAAATTGCCGGAAAACGTACTTGCACGACTGAACAAGTGTATTGAACGTACATCAAAGAACACGGGAATGTGTCTGACATTAGCATTAAGCTATTCTTCTAAATGGGAAATCACGGAGGCTGTCAAAAAAATTGCCCGTGAAGTGAAGGAAGGAAGCCTTTCTCCCGAAGAAATTACAGACCAGACCATCGATCGATACCTGGCTACTCATTATATGCCCGACCCGGACTTGTTAATCAGAACAGGCGGTGAAATCCGTCTGAGCAACTACCTGCTCTGGCAGTGCGCCTACGCGGAACTGTATTTCTGTGACACTTTCTGGCCGGACTTCAAGGCCGAAGAATTGTGTAAGGCTATTTGTGACTTTCAAAAAAGAGAACGCCGATTCGGCAAAACCAGTGAACAAATTTAACAAAGAACAATGCAAAACCGTTTTTCACTTATCCTATTGATTGCTGCATGTCTTTCGTCTGCTCCAATGGGGGGATATGCACAGGACAATAATACAACTGAACAAAGCGATAAGCCAGTTATCCTTACAACGGAACACCTAAAAATATGAAATCGCCGACATCAAGGTCAGCGGAGTAAAGAACTATGAGGATTATGTCCTGATAGGTATTTCCGGCTTGCTGTCGGACAAACTATCACCGTACCGGGAGATGACATCACCTCGGCCGTAAAAAGATACTGGCGTCATGGCTTGTTCTCTGACGTGAAAATCACTGCGGATAAGATTGTAGATAATAAAATCTACCTGTCTATCCAGCTGACACAGCGTCCGCGTATTACCGACATCGTGATTCACGGTGTGAAGAAGAGTGAACGTGAGGATTGCAGGCTAAACTGGGTATGGCAAAAGGTACTCAGGTTACACCGAACTTGATTGACCGTGCCAAGATTTTGATCAAGAAGCATTTTGACGAAAAAGGTTTCAAGAATGCGGAAGTAAACATCATTGAACGCGAAAGACCCGGAAAACAAGGAGCAGGTATATGTAGATGTGAACATTGACAAGAAAGCTAAAGTCAAAGTCCACCAGATTACCATTGACGGAAACGAGGTACTAACTGACAAGAAGTTGAAGCGTGTCATGAAGAAGACCAACGAAAAAGGTAAGCTGATTAACCTTTTCCGTGCCAAGAAGTTCATCAATGAACGTTACGAAGAAGACAAGCAGAAAATCATCGATAAATATAACGAGCTGGGTTACCGTGACGCACAGATTGTAGTAGACAGTGTATCGCCATACGATGAAAAAACGGTAGATGTCTACATGAAAATCTACGAAGGACAGAAATATTACCTTCGTGACATCACCTGGGTAGGTAACACGGTATATCCTTCTGACCTATTGAACGAACAGCTCCGCATGAAGCGCGGTGATGTATATAACCAGAAACCCGGCGGCACATCGGCGATGGCATCCGCCACAAGGGCACCCTTTTTCTGCATATCCTCCACAGCCTGCGGGTTATGGATCAGCGGGCCGAGGGTGGCCACCTTGCAGCCTTCGTTCAGCAGGCCATAGGTCAGGTCCACCGCCCGCTTGACACCAAAGCAGAACCCCGCCGTTTTGGCAACTCGGATCTCCATCTTTTACGCCCCATCTTTCCCACGCATCCAGCAGGGCCTGCTTGTTGGCACGCAGCTTTTGGTGTCGCGGCGGCTCTCCATGGCAAACTGCTCTGCAGGCATCGGCTCGCCGTAGATCACCCGTACTTTGCAGAACAGGTGCATTTTTCCATCCGGCGTATCGTACAGGATGCGGCAGGCACTACGTCCACCCCGGCCCCCGCCGCAATGACGAACAGTCCGCTCTTGGGCGGCAGAAGCTTCCCGTCCTTTTCGCGGGTGCCCTCCGGGAAGATGAGCAGTGTTTCGCCGTTTCTGCACTTTTCTACGGTCTG
>ENA-OQCS01001811-OQCS01001811.1-human-gut-metagenome-genome-assembly--contig:-NODE-1811-length-10372-cov-4.623621_pt1 | contig 10372 bp, 19 predicted proteins | sample MGYA00242757_ERZ504575 | MGnify/ENA primary metagenome ERZ504575 (study PRJEB26092, sample SAMD00036297) | human gut metagenome | host: Homo sapiens | study: EMG produced TPA metagenomics assembly of... | reverse complement strand
GTTAGTTCGCTGCTCGGGCAGTCCTGCGCAAGACGAAAGCACATTAAGTGCTTTCCTTTGCGTGCGGAACTCGCGACAAACTTAACCCGCGCCCGCCGGCCCCGGAGACCCTCCCTGCCGTCACATTGTTCGAGCCGTTGTTGTTGCTCGCCGCTTCGCGGCTCGGCGGCCCCGTTCTCCGCGGCGGGGTTGTCTAAGGTTTTTGTTGAAGCTCGGCCATTGGCTCAAATGGAAACGGGGAACGCATCTGCATCCCCCGTTTTTGTTGCGGTTAGTCTAGGTCAATAAACTTGGTGCTTAGGATCTTGCCGTCTTTTACTAGCATTCTGACCATGGTGGGGCCTCGGGTGCCTCTGGGGTAGCTGGCGCTGCCCGGGTTGAGGACTAAGCAACGGCCCACTTGGCTTCTTTGGTTACGTGGGTGTGGCCGTTGATGGCTACGTCTACGGATCCCACCGGAAGGTCTTCGCGGTAGTGGGCTACGGCGAATTTAAGGCCTTCGTAGGTAAAGAGCGCAAGACGGTCTACATCGGGGCCGTAGTCGCGGTAGTAATCGTTGTTACCCAGTACGGCCCGCACGGGGGCGATGGTGCATAGGTGCTCGTAGTCCATCTCTGACGTGAGGTCGCCGGCGTGGATGATCAGTCTGCGCCCTCAAGCTCATCCAGGAGCGCAGGCGATAAATAGCCGTGGGTGTCCGAGATGATGTCGATACGCTTGGCGCTTGCACTGTTCATGGGATCCCTTCCGCAAAAAAACGATTCGGCAGATACATACAAAAAAGCCCCACGCTCCGCAGACGATGGGTCTACAGGCTGCGGGGCCAGTGTGCTAGAGACTCAGAGCCTTCTTGAGCGGCACGACGCGGCGGCGCGAAACCGGCACGCGTTCGTCGACGCCCGTAATGCCCAGCTGGATGGCGCCCGAGGCACCGTCTCCACATCCGTGACGCACGCCAAGTTGACGATATAGCGGCGGTGAACACGGAAGAAGCCAAGTCGCAGAGCTTGGCCTCAAACTGCGCCAGCGAGGTCGTCGACAAAAAGCGATCATCGACGGTATAGATGCAGGAGTAATCGTCCTTGGCCATGATAAAGCGAATGTCGTCCACGGGAATGAGCACCTTGCGGCCGCCCTTTTCCACCGGGATACGCTCGATGGTCACCTTGCTGTCCGTAACCGGCTTGGTGCGTTGCATGACCTTCTCGATCGCGCGATCCAAGCGAGCTTCCTCGACCGGCTTCATCAGATAATCGACGGCATCCACGTCGAATGCCTCGACCGCATGGTCACTATACGCAGTCACAAACACGATCGCCGGCGGATTTTTGAGCTTATGCAGCGCCTCGGCAAGTTGCAGGCCCGAGGCACCGGGCATCGAGATATCGAGAAACACGACATCCACGCGACTTCCATAAGCATCTCGATGGCGGAGCGGACGCTCGACGCCTCCGTGATCGTGCCGATCTTGCCCGTTTGCTCGAGCAGGAAGCGAAGCTCCGAGCGAGCCGGCGCCTCATCATCCACAATCATCGCACGCAGCATAGGGATAAAACCTTTCGTCAACTAACTACGCCGGGCATCCGTCGCATGACGTTGAGCCCGTAGCCTTTTATTTTACTCTTGAATGTCGAAGATGCTCTCTGACAAATCAAGATGAAGGAGCACTTTGGTGCCCTTGCCCGGCGCCGATTCGACACGCGTATAGGAGTGCGGCCCATAAAAGCGATGGATGCGCTCCGAAATATTGTGCATGGCCACACCGGCGCCGCCACCCTGGGGAGAGCTGGCGTCGGGACGGCAGAACGCTCGTCAAACAGTCTGGCGGCGGTACCCTCATCCATGCCCACGCCATTATCGGCCACGGCAATCAAGATTGCATCCTCGCCGTCTTGGTGAACGGTCACGTCGATCCTCAGGCGTCGTCATCGCCCATACCATGACGTACGGCGTTCTCGACAATCGGCTGGATCACGAACGCCGGCACCAGCGTATCTTCCACGTCCTCGGACACATCGAACGTCGCAAGCACGCGGTCCTCGCCAAAGCGGGCCTTCTCAAAGGTAAGGTAGCGCTTGGTCTGTGCGACCTCGCGCGAGACCGGAATAAGCGATCCCGAGTTGTCGAGCGTGGCACGATAGAACGATGAGAACTCACGAAGCAGTTCGCGGGCCCGCAGCGGGTCGGTGCGCGTAAACGATGCAATGGTGTTCAGCGTGTTGAACAGGAAGTGCGGGTTAATCTGCGCCTGCAGCGCACGCACCTCGGCGCGCGCCGTGAGTTCCTTTTGCACCTCGAGCTCGTGGATGGCGAGCTGCGTGGACAAGATCTCGGCAAAGCCCGAGGCAAGCGCGTACTGGGTACGGTCGACGGCGCGCGGGGTCTTGTAGTAGAACTTGAGCGTGCCGACGGTACGATCGCCCACCTTGATGGGGGCGATAATGCCGGCGGGGACTTGGTTGTGCGAGCCATCCGAGCCCACGACATCCACCATACGGTTGAACGACTGCACGATGCCATGTTCGATAACGTAGCGTGTGGCAAGCGTGTGGATGGGAGAATCTGGCAGTAGTTTTTCCTCAAACTCGCTGCGCAGGCCAACACGTTGCCTCGTCGGTGATGGCCACCGTCATGGCGCGCGTCTCGGGCAAAATGCGCCGGCACACCAAACGCGCCGACTCCTGCGTCAGACCGCCCTTAATGTCCTCGAGCATGGCCGAGGCCACCGAGAGCGTCTCCTCGGTGTACTGGGAGCGCACCGAATCGGGATTGAGCGTCAAAAAGATAAAGATGCACAGAAAGATGCACAGCAGCGCGCAGGCAATCACCGTGGCGATCGGCTCGATACCGGTCACCAAGGCAAAAATAAAGTACACCAGCACACAAATGGCGCAGGCAACGGCAATGATGCGAAAGATTGATATTGAACTATCGCGCTGGGCGCGGCGGTCGATCATTCGGCCCCCTCCAGGATACTGATCAGTTGTGCGTCACGCCAAAGCCCGTCCATAATCTTGGGCCAAAAGCTCTGGAAACGCAGGTAGCTTGCAGCGTTTGGCGCGCATAGGCCTTTGCCTCGCCGATACCATGGCGCCAAATGCGCAGGTAGCCTCATGCTCGCGGGTAAACACGCTGCGGACCATAGCGGTCTTGCGCACGCGGTCGTCGAGCTCGCGCGAAATCCACGGGCCCGGGTAGGGCATGAGTGATGCCGCCGTAACGGGAATGAGCTCCTTTTGATGCGCGGCGAATGTCAACTTGGCCCGTTCGTAGTACCAACGGTATACATCCTGCATAAAGCGCGGTGAGCGCTTTTCAGACTCCGGAGGCAGATGGCGCACGGTCCACTCGTTATCGAACCACACGTCGTAGCCAAACATGCGCATGTTAAAGAGGTAATCCAAGTCCTCGCCGCGGGTGATAAACGGGTCAAAGGCCACACGCGTAAAGGCGCGGGCGTGCAGGGCCATCAGGCCGCCGCACACGTAGTTGGAGCGCGAGATGCGAGTGCGAGAGCGCCTTTTTCATCCAACGGTTGAACTCGATGCGCTTGGTCCACCAACGATGGCAGATGCCCGCCTTGTCCGTGGGAGCCAGCGGCGAGCCGTCGCGATCGTAGAAATAACCGCTCTTGACCAAGATCGGCAAGCCCTGACGCGTCTGCTGCCCCAACGCATAGGTCGCGCGCTTCATAAAGTCGGCGTCGATGACAGTCTCATCGTCATCCAAAAAGATAACCGCGTCATGCCCCAGCACAGCGGCACAGGCTAGCCCCATATTGCGGATGGCACCGTAGCCTCGCAGGCTCACGCACTCGCCCGAACCCTTGGCGCGATCTGAGCAACCCGGTCTGCGATATGCGAGGCCTGGGTGTTGGTGACAACGGTGACTTTGAGCGTGGGATGCGCGTCGACAATCTCGCGCACGCGCAGCGACACATCGGCTGTGGCAGAAACGGGACAGACCACCAAAAGGATGATGCGCGGGATGTCACGTACCTGCTCAAGCGAGGCCAGGCAGCGGTCGAGTTCGGGATTGTCGGCGTTGAGTCGCGTCGAATGATCATAGGTGCCAGGGGCGTTGCGCAAGCGTCATCGCCCGCCCAATACGTTGGAATCACGACCGTGGCGTTCATGCCTTACCCTCCCTGCAACACAAAAACGGGACGCCGCCAAACACAGGCGACGCCCCGCGACCTAGCTGATTCCATCATACCCACTTGGGCAAATCATGCTCGCAAGTCGCAATGTTTATTGCGGATAACCCAAAAGAGTACCGTGGACAGGCACAATAGCCGCTCGCTCCTATGCGGCATGCTCTGCCGCCCGAGTCATGCGGGACAGGCGGACCAGCAGCATAAAGCCAACGATCAGCAGCACGCCAATGGAAAGGACGCCCAGCGACGGGTTGCCGGTCAGCGAGGTGACGACCGACACCAGGAAGGTGCCCATAACGCTTGCATAACGACCAAAGATGTCAAAGAAGCCGTAGTACTCGTTGGACTTTTCCTTGGGGATAATGCGGCCAAAGTAGCTACGGCTGAGCGCCTGCACGCCGCCCTGGAACAGGCCGACCATAATGGCAAGCACCCAAAACTCAAAGGCGGTCTTTAGGAAGAACGCGGCGAACAGCACAATGCCCATATAGCGGCGACTGCCACCAAGATCATGTTGAGCGTGCCCACGCGTCCGGCGAGCTTGCCGTAGATGATGGCGGACGGAAAGGCCACGAACTGCGTGACGAGCAGCGCCAGGACCAACTGGGTCGAATCGATGCCCAAAGCCGAGCCGTAGCTGGTAGCCATGGAAATGACCGTGTGCACACCGTCGATATAGAAGAAGAACGCAATCATGTAGACCAGCACGGTCTTGTTGTGGGCGATCTCGCGCATGGTGTGTCCGACCTCGGAGAACACACGCCCACGATGCGGCCGATAGTGTCCTCGGGACCGCGCTCGCGACCATACTTTTGCTTATAGGTGTGAATGAGCGGCAGGGTAAAGATGAGCCACCAGGCACCAGTGATGATAAAAGACAGACGCGTTGCCAGCATGGTGGGGACGCCAAGAGCGGGGCCACCCATGATGAGCGCCAGGCAGATGACGAACGGCACGGTGGAACCGATGTAGCCCCAGGCATAACCCGAGCTGGACACGGCGTCCATGCGCTCGTCGGTGGTAACGTCGGGCAGCATGGCGTCGTAGAACGTCATAGAAGAGTTAAGGCCGATGGTGCACAGCACGTACACGGTCAAAAATGCCATGGCGGACATTGGGATAGCCTGCGCCAGGCAAAGAACCAGGCCCGTGAGGAAAAAGCCCAAGAAGAACTTGATTTTGTTGCCAGCGTAGTCGGCAAGTGCGCCCAGAATGGGCATGAGCATGGCGATGACCAGCGAGGCGATCGTCTGTGCATTGCCCCAGGCGACCACCAGGTCGGCCGAGGAAGCGCCGGTATTGATGGCGTTAAAGTAAATGGGCACCACCGAGGTATTGAGCAGCACGAGGCCGAATTGCCCACATCATACATAACCCAGTTACGCTCGAGCTTGGTGTATTTCATGGACAGGGACCCTTCGTATTCGCCCGATATGCAGTTAGTTCATCGTACCCCAATTGTCCAGAACCGCCGGTAAGGATTCGGCAAAGGGGCACGCACGGGCCCTATTCCTCGCGGTCGAACTCCTCATCGGCATTGAGCACGCGACCGCTGTAGTTGACGTGACTGGTCACGGCATCCATGTCACCGGTCTCGATAAAACGTGCGACCGTGCACTCGTAATCGCCCAGCGCGCGATCAAAGACCTCGGGGAAACTCTCGTTCGAGACCTCGTCGGTAAAGGGATTCTTCCATGTCAGATGGCCCAGGTTACCGGTGCGCTCGGGCAACTCCGTCGTCACGCGATGAGCAAGGCCGTCGAGCAGCGAGTAATCGTGCACCAAGCCTCAACCAGCGAGATCGCGCGCGTCTTTGCGGAGCCGGCCGGCTCAATCGCGCGGTAAAGTCGCTGCATATTGGCAACGGCAGCACCGTACTCCCCCGCCGGAATGTCAATGCCGTACACGCGTCCGGCAACATAGCTCATCAGCACGCCGGCCACGCGATTGATGCGATCAGTGGTGACGATCTCGCCCGCCGGCGGGTAATCGTCAACCGTAGCGCCATCGCGTTTAAGCTGCAGCATCAGCACATCCAGGTCGCTCTCGATCACGGCATGGACCTGACTGCTCGAATCCTCAAGCTCTGAATCGGACTCGACAATGCCAAACTGCTGCTCATAGACAAAGGGATGAGCGTTGCGGTCGAGCACGTAATGAGACAGCAGGCCCAGCGCAAAGGCACGACCCAAGCTGGCGTCGCGCGGCAGCAGATGCGACACGCCGTCGCGCAGGCACGCAAACTGACGAGACATGCGCGACCGATGCATGACCTGCGCCAGCAGCGCGCAGTCGGAAACACGCGGTGTCAGAATGTGAAAGAAAAACGGGTCGGGGCCTTGGTTGCCCAAGATAAAGGCAATGCGCTCTTCATCGGACGTGATGACGCCCTGTGGAAGACGGCCGATGCTTTCCTCGCCAAACAGATGATGGGTGATAAGCGCGGGCATAATGATCCTTTCGATTTCATTCGATGCCACCCATTATGCCCACCGCGCGCCCATGCCAAACCTGCGATGGTAAACGACGGCACGCAGACCGTCTACGCAAGCCCCAAGTGTGCTTTAACCTCGGCAGCGCGACGGCGGGACACGGGCACCGTCGAGGTTACGCGATCGAGCCTGAGCTCCATAAGACCCGTGGAACCGATCTCGACATTGTGCACGTCTTCCAAATTGACCAGATAGCTGCGATGAACGCGAATAAAGCCCTCGGAGACCAAGCGACGCTCGAGCGAAGAGATCGACTCATTGATCAGGTACGTTCCCTCGGCGCAGATGGCGTTGCAAAAATCGGCGCGCGCCTCAAGTAGCAGACGTCTGCGGCGGGAATGAACACCTTTTTGCCCCCGCGGTCCACCGTCAGACGCAAAGGCTGGCGCGGAGCTGGATAACACGACGGACACCCAAGGCTGCCTCGATCTTGTCGAGTGCCTTTGACAGGCGTGCGTCCTCGACCGGCTTGACGACATAATCGACGGCATCGAGGTTATACGCATCAGCCGCATACTCGGCAAACGCCGTCACAAACACAACCACCGGCGGCGTCTTTAGGTTCTGCAGCGTCTCGGCAAGCTCAATTCCCGAGCGACCGGGCATGGTAATGTCTAAAAACAGCACGTCGGGCTTGTTCGACAGAATCGACTCCACGGCTTCGGTGACATTGCCCGCTCGGCAATCTGGCCCACACGCGTATCCTTTTCCAACAGATAGCGTAGCTCAGCCTAATGGGAGGTTCGTCATCAACCACCAAGATGTTCCAGCCTTCGGACATATGTGCTTCCCCTCTTTTTCTCTCAATCCAACCGCGTGCTACGCCGTCAACGGCGCGGGCTCATGCGGCTCGCCGTTCAGCTCGACGATGACCTGCTTCCCACGCCCTCCTGGGACTTCACGCGCATGCCGGAATCTTCTCCGTAAAAGAAATGGATGCGCTGAAGCACGTTGAAGAGCGCCAGGCCGCAACCTCGCTTGACGGAGCCGTCGGCGGTAATGCTCTCGGGCTCCTCCAGGCGATGTTGCTCAAACAGATGCGCGCAGACCTCTTCGCTCATACCGATGCCATCGTCCTCGACGATAATCTCCAAACCGTCATCGGTCTCGAAAGCCCTAACATGAATAGAAAGCGGCTCGGTCTCGCGCTGCGCGTGCTTGATGCAGTTTTCGAGCAACGGCTGCAAGATAAACGGCGGCACCATGCAATCGCGCACCTCAAGTCGATATCGACCGAGACGCGCAGACGGCCGTCGCCATAACGAGCCTGCATAAGATTGATATAGCGAGTGCCCTGTTCCACCTCGTGCTCGAGCGTGGTGAGGGTATCGGAATCAGAAAGCGTCTGACGGTAGTAGTTGGAGAAGTCGATCAGCAGCGATCGCGCCTTGTCGGGCTCGGTTCGAACGAGCGACACGATGGTGCTGATGGTGTTAAACAGAAAATGAGGATCGACCTGCGATTGCAAGGCGCGCAGCTCCACGCGGGCCGTAAGCTCGTCCTGGCGCTCGAGCTCAAAGCTCGCAAGCTGCGTGGAAATGAGGTCGGCAAAGCCCGAGGCAAGCGCCGTCTGGCGCATATCGATGCTGCTCAGACGGGGATAATACAGCTCGAGCGTGCCCACGCAATGCCCGCGCACGGTAAGCGGTGCGACAATACCGGCGCGCAGGCGCGGAAAGTAGCCACCTGTCTCGGTCGAGGCATCGCGCGAGAACACGCTTTGCTCACCGCTGTTGATCACGTTGAGCGTAGTCCGCAGCACCACCGGGGTGCCCGCGGGGCATTTTGCCGAGTCCTCGCCCCAGCTTGCCAACACCTGCTTGCCGTCGGTAAAGCAGATGGCAGAGGCGATAGTTTCGGACAGGATGATCTTAGAGGCGCCTAGGGCAGCTTCGGGCGTAAGGCCGCGCGACGTGTAGGCGAATATTTTTGAAGCGATGGCGAGCGTGCGGTCGGTTGCGCTCGATGTGAGGTCGTCGGGAACGACAAAGACGTACGAGAAGAAGAAGCACAGCATGACCAAGCCGGCAATGACGACAACGGCCGGAACGGGATTGGGATTATCGGTTAGATCCCAGATGAGCAGCAGGATAAGCAGCGGAACGACAATACCGAGCAAGATGGCTTGAACCACATGCTGAGCGGTACGAAAGACCTTGGTAGAGTTGTAGCTCTTGCCCAGAATCAGCCTATTGAGATCCACCGTCATCTCCTTCTTACCGACGCACCCCATAGCAATAAAGAGGGCCGCAAGCGACCCTCTCCATTGCATTATGCAATCAAATACTGTGTTTTACATCAAGCCATCGATGAACGGTAGCTTAGGCGCTGTACTTGTTTGCCTCGCCGAAGGTGCCGCCCTCGACAATCCAGCCGTCCTTCATGATGACGTCCATGTTGTCGGTGTTGAGCACGTGGATGTCGGCGGCGACGTCACCGTTGACGACCAGCAGGTCGGCGCACTTGCCGGCCTCGATGGAACCGGTCTCGTCCTCGATGTGGCACATCTTGGCACCGTTGAGGGTGGCGCAGGTGATGGTCTCGACCGGAGTGAAGCCGATCTTGTCGACGAACTCGTACATCTCCTCGATGGAGCAAGTGCGTACGGGGTGACGAAGGAGAAGGAGTCGGAGCCGATCGTCATGACGACGCCGCGCTTCTTGGCCTCGCGCAGGCAGTCGTAGTTGCGCTGCAGCTCCTTCTCGACCAGGGTGCCTCGTACTTGTCGTGCAGCTCGGGAACGTAGACGGGCGGATAGGTGGCGTACCAGGTGGGCAGGAAGGCGATCGTCGGAGTGAAGAAGGTGCCCTGCTCGGCCATGAGGTCCATGGTGCGCTCATCGATATCGAAGCCGTGAATCAGCTGCTCGCAGCCAAAGCGAACGGAGTCGTAGGCAGCGGCGTGGTTGTTGTAGCAGTGGCTCCACACGGGGATGCCGACCATCTTTGCCTCTTCGACCACGGCCTGGATCTCCTCGGAGCAGTAGTGCTGGTCGCGACCGGAGTCCCAGCGCCAGATGCCGCCACCGGTAGCCAGATCTTGATGGCATCGGGGTTCTCGCGCAGGCGACGACGGACGGCCTTGCGCAGATCCCAAGGACCGTCGACCTGGTCACCCCAAGGATGGGATTCTTTGTTGAGCTCCTGGGTGCAGTGGTGGGAGTCACCGTGGCCGGCAACGCGGCAGAAGCCGAGGCCGGTGGCCAGAACGCGCGGGCCTTAAAGACGCCCTTGTCGATGCAGTCACGGATCTGGATACCAAAGCGGCCGATCTCGCAGACGGTGGTGAGGCCGTGGGTGAGGCAGTCGTAGGCCTGCTTGACGGCGACGGCCTGCTTCTCGAGGAGCGGCTGCATGACCCAATCGGTGTCATCGTCGGTCAGGTTGCCCGAGAAGTGCAGGTGAGTGTCGATCAGGCCGGGAAGGACGGTCTTGCCGGCGGCGTCGATGACCTCAACGCCCTCGGGAAGGTCCTGCATAGTGCCGGCGTACTCGATCTTGCCGTTGTCGTCGACGAGAACGAGGGAGTTCTCGACCGGCTCGGCACCGGTACCGTCGATGAGCTTGCCGCCAACGATTGCGTACTTAGTAGACATGGTGCCAACAACCTCAACTAAACCAAAAGCACCATAATTCATAAATCCGTCGCCCCCTTTATTTATTGATCGTCATCTTCAGTGCGATCTCAGTATCCTCAGAAGGAGAAGCGATCACAGTATGAGAAA
>ENA-OQCS01001810-OQCS01001810.1-human-gut-metagenome-genome-assembly--contig:-NODE-1810-length-10374-cov-2.159656_pt1 | contig 10374 bp, 15 predicted proteins | sample MGYA00242757_ERZ504575 | MGnify/ENA primary metagenome ERZ504575 (study PRJEB26092, sample SAMD00036297) | human gut metagenome | host: Homo sapiens | study: EMG produced TPA metagenomics assembly of... | reverse complement strand
GGCGCACCAGCCCTTGTGCCGTTCCTCATCGATATGCAGAAATCTTCTCTTCCCGCATGTAGTCCAGAATCTGATCCAGGATCACTTTATTCTCCGGTACTCCAAGTACGCAGTCCCTGTTCGGAACCGGATGATCTGATGGGTTCTTCCGGCATAGAATCCGGCAATCAAATTCCCTTCTTTATCCACTCCGATCGGGAACTGTGCTTTATTCCGGTAACGGAACGGTTCCTCCATTCCTGCGATCGGCTCCATGATCTGATCCAGCAATTCTTCTTCCACACTGCCAAGACGGATCAGGTTATTTCTTACTTTTGTATTTTTAAACTCCAGCTGTTTCCGGTAATCCATCTCCTGAATCTGGCATCCGCCACAGCGTCTTGCCTCCGGACAGCGTGCAGATACACGAAATGCGGATTCTTTTACAATCCGCATTAATCTCGCATATCCGTAGTTCTTTTTTTGCTTTCATTACTTTTACTTCAACGGTATCTCCAATGACTGCATCCTTGATAAACAGAGTATATCCATCAACCTTTCCGATTCCTTCACCACCGATTCCGATATCTGTAACTTCTACCGTCACTACGTCATTTTTCTTCATTTTTATACTCATCTTTCTTTCAGAACTTCTCTTAGATACTGGTCTTTCTTAAGTTAGATTCAAACAGACGGTTATAACCTAACCAGTCCTTTGTATCTTTTGCCTTAAAAATCTCTGTCAGTGTCTGCATCTTTGCATCAGCATTATCTGCACAATTAAGTGCCATTGCTTCAGCAAGCGCCGGTTTCTTCGGCGAACCGTATTCGAGTTCTCCGTGATGCGCTACGATACAGTGCTTTAATTCGCTGGCAAGCTTCTTTGGGAAATCCGGGATCTCACGAATTGCATCATCCAGCATTTCCACACCGATCACAATATGACCGAGTAGCTGCCCATCATCGGTATAATCATTATCCGGGAACAGGGAAAGTTCCTGTGTCTTTCCGATATCATGACACATTGCCGCTGTATACAGAAGATCCTTATTCAGGATCGGATATGCCCCTGCCATATATTCGCAGAATTTCACTACGCTTAATGTGTGCTCCAGAAGTCCTCCGGCAAATCCGTGATGTACACTCTTTGCTGCAGAATGTGCCTTGAAGCTCTTGATAAACTGTTCATCATTTACAAAATAATACCGGATCACCTGCTGCAGATACGGGTTCTTCACCTGCTTTCCATAACGCATCAGTTCTTCATACATTCCATCCACACTTTTCTCGCTGGTCGGCATATAATCCGCCGGATCGTATTCTCCCTCGTCTGCTACACGGAGCTGCTTGATGTTCATCTGAAGATTGCCGTTATAGCTGATGATCTCCCCGTAAACTTCAATAAAATCTTTTTCGCTGTAATCTGCAATTCCATTTGAATTCGGATCCCAGATCTTTCCATCTAAAGTTCCTGTCTTGTCCTGAAGGATCAGGTTGTCATATGGTTTTCCGTTTCCTTGTCTCCGCACTTCTTTTCCCCTTTTGCAAAGATACGTATTTCTGATTGTCTCGCCTTCGTGTAATGTCTCAATATATCTCATGTCATTCCTCTTCCTGCTCTATATTTTAAATTTATGGTTGCTTTTTATCTGCAAATCTATTCTTTACTTCCAACTGTCACATCAAATGTTACATCGACATAACCATCTGCGCCACGCCTCTGCCCTTTGATCCTGATCTGTGTACCGGTTCCGGCTTCTGCGATCTGTTTATGAAGTCCTGCTATACCGGTGATATCTGTCTTGTTAATCTCTGTGATCACATCACCATTCTGGATCCCCGCCTGCATCGCAGGCGAATCAGCCTCTACTTCCCTGACATAAATGCCTTTCGGGATTCCCTGTTCGCCGGCAAGCTTCTCCGTCACTACAACTCCGTGAACGCCAATATACGGAACTCCCTGTCCATTTGCCAGAAGTTCGATCTCTTCCTTGATATCCGAAATCGCATAGGCACTTACAAGATTTCCGTCTCTCTGCAATTCTGACTGGTCACAGATTCCAATCACTTCACCCGCCGTGTTAAACAGAATTCCGCTCCCTTTTTCACTTCCTGCAATATCTGTATCAAGCAGTCGGTACTGCCCGTCCGCCACTGTCCGGTAATTTCTGGTGGAACTGATGATCCCATATCCGACACCACCTGCATATCCAAACTGCTCACCAAGAACGATCACGCCGTCCCCACGGTTCACTGCATTAGAATTACCAAGCATCGCCGTCTGGATCTGGTTCCTCGTACTATCCGACAGATCTGATCTCTTAATCGCAATGATCGCAAGTCCAAGATTCCGGTCCTGCTTTTTCAAAGTTGCGTTATATGTAGTATTATCTGAAAATGTGGCTTTCAGTGCTTCTGCATCTTTTACAATTCTTGCCGGTGCCGCAATCAAAAGATCTGCTCCATTATCCCAGAAAATAACTCCCGATACAGCCTGCTCCCCTGCATTCTCCCAGCCTTCATCGGTGCACGGCATAGATCTCAACCACACTTTCCTGCTGACAATGCCACCTGGTATAATGCATGGTTCATCTCCTGATATCTTCGACAGTTAGATCCGGATACTGAATCTCTTCTTCCTGTGCTTCCTGATCCTTGGTATCCGTCTCATTCTCAACCGGAGTTTCCTCCTGATCCAGCGGAATCGTTACCTTCTCTCCGCCCAGATGTGTCATCGCCCATGGGCGAAGGGCATAAAACGCAAGACCTGCTGCAAGTCCAAAAATCAGTCCTCTTCCTGCAAGCCTGCACAGATTTCCCATGATTCCTTTTTTACTTCGCTGTTCATCTTTTACTGTTTCCTGCAAAAACGAATATTTTTCTTCCTCACTGTCGTGCGGTTCTTCGTTATGCTTATTCTCCCGATTATCAGACATTGTGCTTCTCCTTATGCCTCCGGAGTGCTTTCAGCCACACCTGGTTTTAGTATACATGATTCCCAGCAAATGTTCAACGAAATTTCACCTTTCCACTTTCATTTAGACGGTAAATAAGTTAGAATAGAACCAGACAAAATATGAGGTATAATGTATTATGAATCAAAAATCTTTAACAAAATTGGAATTTCCAAAATATAGAGATGCTGACCGATCACGCTTCTTCCCCTGGCGGAGCTCATTCTGCCGACGGATCAAGCCGATGACCGACCTTAACAAATCATCACTGCACAGGAACAGACTGCCGCAGCATTTACCCGCATTGTAAAGAAGGGAATTCCTTCTTTCAGCGGCTGCTATGCTGTCTCCGACTCTCTTAAGCGCCTGGAGATCGGAAGTGCCTTAAGCGCACCGGAACTCCTCCGGATCGGCAAGCTTCTTCAGACAACCGCCCGGATCAAATCCTACGGCCGTCATGAAAATGCAGACGATCTGGCAGATTGTCTGGATGTATATTTTGAACAGCTTGCGCCGCTTACACCACTTTCTGCCGAAATTGACCGCTGTATTCTTGGTGAAGATGAGATCAGCGATGATGCCAGCAGCAAATTAAAGCAGATCCGCCGCAGTATTAACGGATGAATGACAAGATCCATTCTACCATGACCGGCCTTTTGAACGGTTCCATGCGCACCTATCTCCAGGATGCCATTATTACCATGCGTGGCGACCGTTACTGTCTCCCGGTAAAAGCCGAGTACCGCAGCCAGGTAAATGGTCTGATCCATGACCAGTCAGCAACCGGCTCCACACTTTTCATTGAGCCGATGGCCGTTGTCAAACTGAACAATGATCTGAAAGAATTATATGCCCAGGAGCAGGAAGAAATCCAGGTGATCCTTGCCCGCCTCAGTGTGGATGCAGCTGAATATATTGAAGAAATCCGTCTGAACTACAAAGCACTTGTAGAACTGGATTTATTTTGCAAAGGTGCACTGGCACTGGATATGAACGCCAGCCGCCCAGTCTTTAACACCGAAGGCCGGATCCGGATCGTGAGGGAAGACACCCTCTTCTGGACCGTAAAAAAGTTGTTCCGATTAGTCTGACACTTGGAGATACCTTTGATCTTCTCGTCATAACCGGTCCGAATACAGGTGGTAAGACCGTTTCCCTCAAGACTGTGGGGCTTTTTACCCTCATGGGTCAGGCAGGTCTGCACATTCCTGCACTTGACCGTTCAGAACTTGCTGTATTTAACCAGGTTTATGCTGATATTGGTGACGAACAGAGTATTGAACAGTCTTTAAGTACCTTCTCTTCTCACATGACAAATGTGGTTTCTTTCCTAAATCATGTGGATGAGAATTCATTAGTCCTTTTCGATGAACTTGGTGCGGGAACCGATCCGACTGAGGGTGCTGCACTCGCTATCGCCATTCTGTCACATCTGCATAACCGTGGAATCCGCACTATGGCAACGACACACTACAGCGAACTGAAGGTATTTGCTCTTTCTACTCCGGGAGTAGAAAATGCCTGCTGTGAATTTGACGTGGAGACATTGAGCCCGACTTACCATCTTCTGATCGGTATTCCTGGAAAAAGTAATGCTTTCGCGATTTCCGAAAAACTCGGCCTTCCGGATTATATCATCCAGGATGCCAAAACGCATCTGACCGAGGAGGATGAATCTTTCGAAGATCTCCTTACTGATCTGGAACAGAGCCGCAAGACCATCGAAAAAGAGCGGGAAGAGATTGCTTCTTACCGCCGCGAGATGGAGCGTCTCAAGTCCGAACTCAAGAACCAACAGGAAAAGCTGGATACACAGCGCGACCGGATCATTCGTGAGGCAAATGCCAGAGCAACCGACATTGTTCAGGAAGCCAAAGATTTTGCTGATGAGACAATGAAGAACTTCCGCAAATTCGGCAAAGCCAGTATTTCCGCTTCCGAGATGGAAAAGAAAGAGAACGGATCCGCAAGCAGCTTTCCAAAACTGAAAATAAAAACCGTCTGGAAAAGAAAAAACCTTCCAAAGCTTACAAGGCAAGCGATTTCCATCTGGGCGATTCTGTAAAAGTACTGAGCATGAATCTGACCGGAACGGTAAATTCACTACCGGATGCCAAAGGCAACCTGTTTGTCCAGATGGGTATTCTCCGGTCACAAGTCAATATTTCCGATCTCGAACTGATCGAAGAACCGCTTACGGTTACTGCAAAACAAATGCGCAGAACCAGCAGTGGCAAGATGAAGATGGGCAAATCCATGCATGTCAGTCCGGAGATCAATCTTCTTGGCAAGACAGTCGATGAAGCAGTTGCCGAACTTGACAAATATCTGGATGATGCCTATATCGCACACTTAAGTCCGGTACGAATTGTACACGGGAAAGGAACCGGCGCACTCAGGAACGGGATCCATCAGTATCTGCGCCGCCAGAAACATATCAAATCCTTCCGGCTGGGAGCTTTCGGGGAGGCGATGCCGGTGTAACTATCGTAGAATTCAAATAATCATTGGGGGAACTATCATGGTGACTAAACAGAAAATCTTAATTGTAGATGACGACGAGAATATTGCAGAATTGATTTCTCTCTACCTTACAAAGGAATGCTTCGATACGATGATCGTACACGACGGGGAAGAAGCTCTTACCGCATTTGAATCCTATCAGCAAACCTGATGCTGCTCGACCTGATGCTTCCGGGCATCGATGGCTATCAGGTCTGTCGCGAGATCCGCAGTAAGCACAATACCCCAATCATTATGCTTTCCGCAAAAGGAGAAGTATTTGACAAGGTGCTCGGTCTGGAGCTTGGTGCTGATGATTACGTCTTAAAACCATTCGATTCCAAGGAGCTTGTCGCAAGAGTAAAAGCGGTACTCAGACGCTATCAGCCTGCCAAACCAGAAACTCCTGCCGCCAGCCGCGGAAAGGTTGTTGACTATCCGGGAATCGAGATCAATCTTACCAATTACGCAGTAACCGTTGATGGTAAGAATGTAGATATGCCGCCAAAAGAACTGGAACTTTTGTATTTCCTCGCCTCTTCACCAAACCAGGTATTCACACGCGAGCAGCTCCTTGACCAGATCTGGGGCTATGAGTATGTCGGCGACACCCGTACCGTTGATGTTCATATTAAGCGTCTGCGCGAGAAGATCAAGGATCATCCTTCCTGGGGACTTAGTACCGTCTGGGGAATCGGTTACAAATTTGAGGTGAAGTAATGAAAAGTACTCTTTACCTTAAATTTATCCTCTTATATATTATTCTCGGATTTTTAAGTATTTTTACAGTGGCATCCCTGTCATCCACACTGACAACCCACTATCTGGAAAGCAGCATTTCCGGCAATATGTATCAGTCGGCGAATCTGCTTGCATCCAATTATCTGCCGGACTATTTTTCCAAAACCATTGCTCTGGCAGATGTTTATACACAGCTCAATGGTATGAGCGATTATCTGAATTCAGATATCTGGTTTGTTGATAATGAGGGATCTTTGCTTGCATCTGCCAAATCCGGCGATGTATCGTATGCCCCTTCCCGGATTGAAAATTTTGATCCTGCCGAATCCGGCGGCTCCACTTATCTGACCGGTGATTATCACGGGTACTTCAACTCAGAAATGATTACCGTGATTGCTCCGGTCACAGAGAATTTTTCAACCCACGGATATCTACTTGTACACAAGCCTTACTCGCAGATCACAGACGCACATTCTGTTCTGATGCGTAACACGTATATCGTGATTCTGATCATTTATGTGCTCTCATTCATTATTTTGCTGGGTGTACATTTTCTGATCTACCGCCCGCTCGTCAAGATTACGAATGCAGCAAAGCAGTATGCTTCCGGCAATCTGGATGTTGTCATCCCGGTTAATACGCAGGATGAGATGGGATATCTTTCCGCATCTCTCAACTACATGTCTTCCCAGCTGAAAGATATGGAGGATTACCAGAAGAAATTTGTGGCAAATGTATCCCATGATTTCCGTTCCCCTCTGACTTCCATCAAAGGCTATGTTGAAGCCATGGCGGATGGCACGATCCCACCTGAAATGCAGGGCAAATACTTAAATATCATCTTATTTGAAACAGAACGTCTTACTGACTTACACGCGATCTTCTGACATTGAATGAATTTGATACGAAGGATCTTCTTCTTGATAAAACAGATTTTGATATTCACGAGGTGATCCGTAACACAGCAGCTTCTTTCGAAGGTACTTGCACTGCCAGAAAAATTTCTATCGAACTTCTTCTGGCAACCCGTACCCTGTATGTACATGCTGACCGGCACAAGATCCAACAGGTTCTGTACAATCTGCTGGACAACGCGATCAAATTCAGCAATCCGGAATCTACGATCACGATTGAAACCACACCGCGTGGCGACAAAGTATATACTTCCGTCAAAGATTATGGAATTGGTATTCCGAAATCAAGTATCAACAAAATATGGGAACGTTTTACAAAAGCGATCTCTCCCGCGGAAAAGACAAAAAAGGAACAGGGCTTGGACTTTCAATCGTAAAAGAAATTATTCAGGCACACAATGAAAATATCAATGTGATCAGTACCGAGGGAGTTGGAACAGAATTTATCTTCTCCCTTCCACTGATGAAAAAATAGCAAAAAGAAACGGTTGTAGCCGGCATAAATAGTATGTCCGTCACAACGTTTTTATATAAATTTGTCTGAAACCCATTTTCCACAGATTCCAGACATTTCTTCTTACTAATAAAGCATCTTCTTAATCGAATCTTTATTCATATTATCTTTTGTAACCCAGGTATATCCGGTACTTACTGTTGCTTCATTTCCCTGACCAAGCACTGCTCTTGCACAGGCAACAACCGTTGCATAGCCGATTCCGTATGGATTCTGAACGATCAGGCCATCAATCTTCCCGTCTTCCAGAAGCTTCATCTGATCTTCCCCGCCGTCAAAGCTCACTACCTTGATTCGGTCTTCCCCTGTTGTTTTGTCCATAGAGTCCAGAACATTCACCACAAGGTCTGCTGCCGTTTCATTGGTTGCAAAAATTCCTTTTACATCCGGATACTTTTCAAGAAGATACTTGATCGCATCCTGCTGTGCCGTCTGGGTATCCTGACTGTCTGCGTTCTCTTCCTCTGCTTTTTGCACATTATCTGCAGTCTCCTGGGAATTCTTTTCAGATGAATCTGCATTGATCTCTTTCGTGATCGCATCCAGATCATCCAGATGCCAGATCTCTGCAACCGTTACATCCGGTTCATTCTTTTCCACTTCCTGTACAAATCCCTGCTCTCTTTCTTCAGAAGAAGTAGACTTGGAGTCATGTGCAATCACCAGGATCTGACCACTCTCACCGATACTGTTGCAAAGCTTACTTGCTGCTGTTGCGGCTGCGGTTGTATTATCTGTATCGATCATGGAGACAATATTCTGATAATCGGTCCCGGAATCAAATGCTACGATCGGGATTCCATTCTCTGCAGCAAGATCAAACTGAACCTCACATGCCCCTGAATCAACCGCTGCGATCCCGACTGCAACCGGATACCGTGCAAGCTCCTCATCCAGAATGTTTACCTGATCATCTACATCATTCTCTGTCTCCGGCGCAGAATAAACAAGCTTTACTTTATCATTCCCTTTATATCCCAGGTTTGTATTAATATCCGCTACCGCCTGCTTTGCACCTTCCTGAACAGCTTTCCAGTATGCGGAAGAACTTCCTCTTCCTATAATAGAAATCGAGCTTCCTTTCTCCAGATTCAGTCCCTGCACATTGCCATATGCAGATGGCTGTAAAACATCCAGGTTACTCTGATGCTCATTCTCTTCCCTTGTCTCATGACTGAATGTCTGCTCTTTTCCTGTACCTGCATCATTCTTGCTTCCAGTTCCACATCCACCAGTCAAAAGTGCCACACAAAGTACAGCCGAAGTATACTCCACCGTTTTTCATAAATCCACTCCACTTTCTATATCTTAAATCAGTTTCATTATTGGTTATAAAATGATACAGTACCCACTATACACCAAATCGCCCGGGAAAGGTAGAAAAATTTCTTAAGATTTCATAAATTCTTTTGGTTTTCATTTGCAAGTTTTATATTACTAACCTTTTGGTTTATATTTCTAACCAAAGAAATGCCCATTTTACGCTGTCGGTTTGACATTTCTAACTCAATTGTATCTATTTTTAAGCATAAATTCCTCTTGTATATTTTCAAGTTCTGTATTAGAATAAAGATATGCGAAAGGCATATCGATTTTTAATTTTTTCATAATAACAAGGAGGATACATATCATGGCACACGTAATTTCAGACGAATGTGTAAGCTGCGGAGCTTGCGAAAGCGAATGTCCAGTAGGAGCAATCTCTATGGGTGCAGATCATATGCAGATCGATGCTTCTGCATGTGTTGACTGTGGTGCTTGCGAATCAGCATGTCCTACAGGAGCAATCAGCGCTGAGTAATCAGAACACGTAGATTGAATAAGACAGTAAGAAAGAGACGGTTTTCATCTGAAGATCGTCTCTTTTTATGTATACACCTGAACCAAATACAGATCCAGTAAGCATCATCCTATCTGACATTCTTCCCTCTGCAACATTTGTCGAACGATTTTTCTTTCCATCTCTTCTTCTTATGCTACAATAGACTTGTACTCAATCTATATCACATACTTATTTTAATAAGGGGGTTATCGTATGGGCGACGTTCATTACATGATCTCAGAAGCTGCCAAACACGTTGGCGTAGAATCACATGTTCTTCGCTACTGGAGGAAGAGCTTGATCTTCCGATCGGACGCACTGAGATGGGACATCGGCACTATACGGAAGAAGATATACAGCTTTTTAGCTGTATCAAAGAACTCAAAGAACAGGGACTACTCCTGAAGGAGATCAAACAGCTCCTTCCGGACATGCTTCGCACAAAAGCACTTCTGAAGGCCAGAAAATCGGATGCACCAAAGGCTGCCGCTTCGATAAACGAAGTTGCTGACCCCCAGGATCCGGCTCTTTCTGTTTATACAGCAGACAACCTTTCTCTTTCTGTTTATCAGCCTCTGCTCGAAGAGTCTCTCCGAAAAATTCTTTTGGAAAACAACCAGATCCTGGAGGGGTCTCTCGGCAAATCCGTATCTGAAAAAGTAACAAAGGAAATGGATTTTCTTTTACAGGCAAAAGAACGCCTGGAAGAAGACCGTTACCGGAAGCTTGATCATTTACTTCGTCAGCAGCAGGCGCTCCGGAAAGAAGCTTCAAAATCTGGCGCCGGACATTACCTGCGGAAATTATTTGGCGAAACCACATAAATCGAGTAGGAGGCGGTGACTAACCGCCGTCCTCTCACACCACCGTGCGTACCGTTCGGTACACGGCGGTTTCAATAGTTGACGTGCACAGACTGATAGGCTGTGGCTAAATCATAGAAGCCAC
>ENA-OQCS01001809-OQCS01001809.1-human-gut-metagenome-genome-assembly--contig:-NODE-1809-length-10384-cov-1.630399_pt1 | contig 10384 bp, 16 predicted proteins | sample MGYA00242757_ERZ504575 | MGnify/ENA primary metagenome ERZ504575 (study PRJEB26092, sample SAMD00036297) | human gut metagenome | host: Homo sapiens | study: EMG produced TPA metagenomics assembly of... | reverse complement strand
GAGTACGCATATCCTGTGCCCTGCAGAGTGGCAGCTTTGCTGGCGATGTGCCTGCGGTGCAAATTTGTGGCAGCAGGGGCGTTATGCCGTTATCGGTACACCGGAGTTTGCTACCGGTAAGCTGACGTTACCGCCGCAAAGCGTGTATGAAGCGCTGAAGCTGCAGGCTGACGTAATTTTGTGTGAGGCCGATGGTTCCAGACATCATCCCTGCAAGGTGCCTGCGGAGTATGAGCCTGTAATTTTGCCTGACAGTTGACATAGTGCTTGCTGTTGCCGGTATGGATGCTTTAGGCAATTCGCTGCAGCAGGCTTGCCAGCGTCCACAGCTGGCGGCAGAGCTTTTATGCTGCAGCGCAGAAAAAATCATTGATGCGCAAATGCTTGCTTCGCTGCTGCTTTCGGAGCAGGGGACACGCAAAAGTGTCGTCGTACGCGCTTATTATATTGTCTTGAATAAATGCGACCTGCTAAAAGCAGCGCAACAGGAGGAAATGCTTCGGCTGTTAGTGGGTGCAGGAATGGACGAGCATAGAATATGGCTTCGTGAAAGGGGAGAATAACAAATGCTGAAGATTATTGTACGCGGTGGCGGTGACTTGGCAACAGGCGTTATCCATCGCTTGTGGGGAGCAGGCTTCAAAGTTTTAGTGCTGGAATGTGCTAAGCTGCGGCGATTCGTCGACAGGTAGCGCTGTGCGAAGCGGTGTATCAGGCAGCGCTCAGGTAGAAGGCCTGACTGCAAGGCTGATAAACTCTCTTGCGGAGGCAGATGCTGTCTGGGAGCATGATGAAGTACCGGTGTTGGTTGATGAAGCAGCGGATAGTGTGCATGCTTTTGCGCCTGATATTGTGATTGATGCGATTATTGCCAAGCGTAATCTTGGTACAAGCAGTACAATGGCACCGCTTGTTATTGCTTTAGGCCCCGGCTTCAGCGTGGGCGCAGATGCCGACGTAATTGTAGAAACGAAGCGCGGTCATAACCTGGGACGCATTATCCGCAACGCCAGTGCTGCACCTAACAGCGGCGTGCCCGGTAATATCGCAGGCTATAGCAAGGAGCGTGTGTTGCACGCACCTGCGCAGGTGTTCTGTACGTTGTTCATGACATTGGCAGCATTGTGGAAAAGGGCGAAACTATTGCAACTATTACCGACGGCAGTAATCAGGTGGCGGTAAAGGCAACACTGTCCGGTCTGATTCGCGGCATGATTCGCGATGGCTTTGCTGTTACCAAGGGCTTTAAAATTGCCGATATCGACCCACGTAAAGAAGAACTGGCCAACTGCTTTACGATTTCGGATAAGGCACGCTGCATTGCCGGCAGCGTTCTGGAATTAGTCTGCCGTTATGCACAGGAGAAACAAAAATGAAGGATTTAATGAAAAAAATACAGGCGCAGGCTTTGGATTCGCAGCCTTGCTATCTTGTTGCATTGATTGAGAGTGAAGGCTCTACTCCGCGCACCAGCGGCGCCTATATGCTGGTCGGAGAAAAGGGTTTGCTTTACGGAACCATCGGCGGCGGCGGTATGGAATATGCGGCGCAGCAGCTGGCACAGCAGCGTCTGCGCTGCGGTGGCGGCAGCTTTGTCAAAACATTTGACCTTTCTCCGGCAGCAGGCATGGCCTGCGGCGGCAGTTGCCAGGTGCAGTTCTGCTACCTGCCTGTGGGGGAAGAAACGGGGGACTTGCCAGAGGAAGCTCTTAGTGTAATGAAGCAGCGTGCTCCCTGGTGGTTTTTACTGCCTTTGGGTGAAGGCAATGCACTGCCGCAAATAAAAAAGACCTGCAGCTTGCAGGTCGCAGAGGTGTAATCAATATAGATGGCTGCGCTTATTATGCGGAGCACTATGATTATGACGGTTCGGTTTTATGTTTTTGGCGCAGGTCATGTTGCGCGTGAGCTGGTGCCGCTTTTGAGTCATCTCGGGTTTAAATGCATCGTGCTGGATGACAGGGCGGAGTTTGCGGATGCGGCGGCCTTTCCGCAGGCGGAGCATGTACAGCAGGTTGATTTTACTAAGCTGCAGGAGGTTTGCAGCCTGACGGCAAAGGATTATGCGGTAGTTATGACGCGCGGTCACGTGCATGACGCCAATGTGGAGCGCTATCTGTTGACTACGCCTGTGGGTTATATCGGCATTATGGGCAGTAAAAATAAGCAGCCATGGCCAGAGCCGCTTTGTTGGCGGACGGTTACAGCGAGCAGCAGCTCGCGCGTGTTATTACGCCCATCGGCATCGACATAGGCAGTGAGACGCGGCGGAGATTGCGGTGAGTATTGCAGCACAATTAATCCAAACTAGGCAGAACGCGTATAAAGCACCGTATACTTTATCGAGAGGGCCTCGACGTAGCAGTAGTACGTCGTCGGCCTCTCTCTTCGTCTCCGGTACTTTCTCCGCGTTCTGTTGATTATAAAGTATAATGCATCATATACTTTCATCAGGAGGCCTTTGACGTAACGGGAGTACGCCGTCGGGCCTCCTTCTTCGTCTCTGATACCTTCTTCGCGTTCTGTTTAATGGTAAAGGTATCAAATATTTTCTTCGTGTTCTGTTTAAATAGTAAGCGTTCTGGTACCTTTTCTGCGTTCTGCTGATGAGTAAAGGGGAATGTACCACATACTTTATCTATATAAAAATGAGCATCTCGACGTAGCAAAAGTACGTCGTCGGTGCTCATTTTATATTTCTCTTTTGAATTGCGAACGAAAAAGGCTATCTGATAAAATTTATACGGATTTTCTCTGTAATTTTCTTTACAATATTGCCTGATATGCGATAAAATATATGCATGAAAAATGAAGGGGTGCTTATATGTCTAAGTTTGTTAAACTGTCTGAGGAAGCTTATAAGTTTGAAGGCAAGCTGTCTTTGAGCTCGGCTATTCCTTTAGGTCTGCAGCATGTTTTGGCTATGTTTGTCGGCAATCTTACACCGGTTCTGATTATTGGTGGTGCCTGCGGCATTGTCGGCGGTGCCGGTTTTGAACAGCTGCAGGTTGTTTTGATTCAGAATGCGATGATTGTTGCAGGTCTGGTAACTCTGTTGCAATTATATTCCGTTGGTCCCTGCGGTGGCAAGGTGCCCATTATCATGGTACAAGCTCCGGCTTTATCGGCGTATTTGCCGGTATCGTTGCAACCTTGGGAAGCGGTGTTGTCGCCTATGGCGCTATTATGGGTGCTTCGATTATCGGCGGTGTTTTTGAAGCAGTGCTTGGTCTGGTGCTCAAGCGTATCCGCCGTTTCTTTCCGCCTGTTGTCTGCGGTACTGTTGTACTGTCCATCGGTCTGTCGCTGATTTCCGTAGGTATCAATTCCTTTGGCGGCGGCTTCAAGACGAGGGATTTCGGTTCTATTGAAAACCTGCTGCTTGGCTTGTTTGTGCTTTGCGTTATTCTTTTCTTCAAGCATGGCACCAATGGCTTTTTGAGTTCTTCTTCCATTCTGCTTGGTATTATCGCCGGTTACATTGCTGCTATTTTCATGGGCTTTGTACTGCTACAACTGCAGTTACGCCTGACGGAGTGGAATACACCAAATCCTGGGTACTGCATTGGGACAAGGTAGCGAACGCCTCCTGGTTCGCTGTGCCTCAGCTTATGCCTGTTGATATCGTATTTGATATGCGTGCTATTATGCCTGTATTGATTATGTTTGTTGTTACTGCGGTTGAAACTGTCGGTGATATTTCCGCCGTTGTTGAAAGCGGTCTGAACCGTGAAGCTACGGACAAGGAATTGTCCGGCGGCGTTATTTGTGACGGCATCGGCTCTGCTATTGCTGCTGTCTTCGGCGTACTGCCCAATACTTCCTTCTCTCAGAATGTCGGTCTGGTTGCGATGACGAAGATTGTTAACCGTTTTGCTTTGGCAACCGGTGCGGTATTTTTGATTCTCTGCGGCCTGATTCCTAAGCTGGGCGCTTTGGTTTCCATTATGCCGCAATCCGTTCTGGGCGGCGCTGCCGTAATGATGTTCTCCTCGATTGTTGTCAGCGGTATTCAGCTGGTTACTAAAGAGAAGCTTAACCCGCGCAGCCTGACGATTATTTCCGTTGCTTTAGGCGTTGGCTATGGCATGGGCGCTACACCCGGCATTCTGGCACACTGCCCGGAGGCTATGCGCATGATGTTCGGTGAATCCGGTATCGTTCCGGCAGCCTTTGTAGCAATTCTGCTGAATGTTATTCTGAATAGGGGCGAAGACGCTCAAGCGTAATTTTTATCCTGCTGGGTATCGATATCCAGCAGCTCGTTGATATCCTGAACCGGTACTTTTACTACCAGTCAGGATATTTTTTTTGTCAGTACGGAACCACCTTTGTCCTGCGGCAGCTGCTGCAGCTCGTCGGCAAATTTTGCAGGGAAGATGATGGGGTTACCGGGAGTTTCTTCGTAATACAGGCGATGGATTTTTGCGGTTGCGCTAAAAAGCTTTCGGTGAGGCGGATGAGCGAAGCCTGTTGTAAAAGCGGTTGGTCGGCAACGGCGAAAAGCAGGCCTTCGGCCTGAGGCAGGTGCTGTTCTATATAAGCTGTGCCCAGGCGCACGGTATCGCTCAGATAGGGCTTGTCGTGGAGCAGGCAGGGGATTTGCTGCTGCGCGCAGATATCCGCAACCTCCTTATGGCGTGTAACAACGATACGCTTGGCGAAAAGTCCTTGGCTGATATCAAGGATGTGCTGCAGCATGGCGCTCCGTCGATGGCTGTCAGCAGCTTGTTGACACCGAAGCGGCGGCCTACGCCGGACGCAGATGATGCAGGCTATTGTAGAATATTTTACGTTCATAGGTCTACCTCACGGTTTTGATTATATATCTTTATTATAAGACTGAATGGTAGAGCTAACAAGCGGGTGAGTACCGGTTAGCGGAAGAATATATTTTGTACGCAAAAACAAAAAACTCTGTAACCGAAGTTACAGAGTTTAGTTTCAATTGGTGGCCCTGGCAGGATTCGAACCTGCGACCTTTTGATTCGTAGTCAACGCTCTATCCAACTGAGCTACAGAGTCACATCAGCGTTGCTGTTGTTTCAAGCAACAATGATATTATAGCGAAAAGTACGCTTCTTGTCAACACTTTTTTGCAATTATTTTTAGATTTTTGCCGACAGCTTTTTCTTTGGAAACAGGTTGATGTTTTCCAGCCAACCGCAGTAAATGAAGAAGCCTAAGGCAACGAGGAAGAAGCCTAAGCTGGTTGCCTGAGCGGACTTCAGTCCGAACATCCAGGGTTCGGCATAGTCACCGCGCAGCATTTCCAAAAAGAAGCGGACTACGGAATAAAGCATGGCGTACATACATAAAGCTTGACCGCGTGCATGCTTGGTGGTGCGGAATAAAAGCAGCAGGGCAAAGATTACGATATCCAGCTGACCTTCCCAGACCTCCGCCGGCCACAGGGGGACAGGGCCGTAGGTTTGTAGGCCAGAGTACCTTCCGGGTACAGAATACCGAGCTGCCGCCGGTAGGTGTGCCGAAGGCGTCACCGTTGAGCAGGTTGCCATGCGTCCGATGGACTGGCCGATAAGCAGAGAAGCGAAACGATATCCGCCAAGCTACCCAGTCGATGTTATGCAGCTTGCAGTAAACAATGCCGGCAGCAATGCCTGCCAGCATACCGCCCTGCACGGCCATGCTCCCTGCCAGACGAAGGGGATTTCCAGAAGATGATGACTGTAGTAATCCCAGTCGAAGAAGAAAACATCCCACAGCCTGCCGCCGATGAGCCTGCGAAGCCGCCGTAGATACCGATGTCTAAAATGTGCTCGTGCCAGCGTCCGTCCTGCTTAGCCAAAAAGTAGGCAGTGCCGGTGGCCAGAAAAATTGCTGTACAGAGCATCAGACCATACATGCGTATGGGAAATCGCCGATAAAAAGAGATATTGATGCATTATGGATAAAGCCTCCTAAAAATCTAACTAATATTTTAACACATTCCGGCATTTTTATCAGCGAAAAAGTTGTGATTTCTTTATTTAGAAAGCTTATTGAATTTAACAGCGAAGGTAGTACTGCGTGACATGTTGCTTATGTCATTATTCACAGCGTCAATATTATGATATAATGAGGGAAGCGATATGAGCTTTATTGAAGCAAAAATAGAGAAAGAAGGCCTGCAAATTTATGAAGGGATTGACTTATATTGAACACGGAAGTTTGCTCTGCAGGAAAAGGCCAAGCCGCAGCTTGTTTCTGCGCGTGATGCTCTCGTGCGCGTAACCTTGGGAAGCATCTGCACCAGTGATTTGCATATTAAGCATGGCTCGGTACCGCGTGCTGTGCCGGGAATTACCGTGGGACATGAAATGGTTGGCGTGGTGGAAGCGGTCGGCGCGACGTAAAAACCGTGAAGCCCGGTGACCGCGTGACGGTAAACGTAGAAACGTTCTGCGGCGAATGCTTCTTCTGCAAGAAGGGCTTTGTCAACAACTGCACCGATCCTCATGGCGGCTGGGCGCTTGGCTGCCGCATTGACGGCGGACAGGCGGAATTTGTGCGCGTGCCCTATGCTGACCAGGGGTTGAACAAAATTACCGACAGCGTTACCGATGAGCAGGCACTTTTTGTAGGTGATATTCTTGCTACCGGCTTTTGGGCAACACGCATTTCGGAAATCACCGAGGAGGATACGGTGCTGATTATCGGTGCGGGACCGACGGGTATCTGCACCCTGCTGTGTGTTATGCTGAAGCAGCCGAAGCGCATCATCATCTGCGAAAAGATGCAGCCAGAGCGGAGTTTGTCAGAAAGCATTATCCCGATGTACTGCTTTGCGAGCCTGAGGAATGCGAAGCCTTTGTTAAGGAGCATTCCGACCATGGCGGTGCGGACGTTGTTCTGGAGGTTGCCGGCGGTCGCGACACCTTCCAGCTCGCGTGGAAATGCGCGCGTCCGAACGCTATCGTAACGGTTGTGGCGCTCTACGATGAAGCGCAGAGCCTGCCTTTGCCCGATATGTACGGCAAAAATCTTATTTTCAAAACCGGTGGCGTGGATGGCTGCGACTGTGCGGAGATTCTGCACCTGATTGAAGAAGGCAAAATTGATACTACGCCGCTGATTACGCATCGCTTCAAGCTGGCGGATATCGAGGAAGCTTACCGCATTCGAAAAACAGATTAGACGGAGTTATCAAGATAGCGATTACCGAGTGATTTTTTTTGCAAAGCATGTTCTAAGAGGGGCGATTTTATGATTAAGCATATAACAACAACACCGGCAAAAGCCTTAGAAAAATTAAAAGCAGCAATGCCAGATATATTGATGCCATGGTCAACAGCGAGGACATTTCGCAGGCAAAGAGAACAGATACCTTGGTTAACGGTCAGAAGCCTTACGCGATTATTATTACCTGCTCTGATTCCCGCGTGATTCCGGAGAATATTTTTTATGACAGGTATCGGCGAGCTGTTTGTTATCCGTATTGCCGGTAATGTGATTGATGAGCATTCAGCTGGGCAGTATTGAATAGCTGCCAGTCATCTGGGGGCGCCGTTGATTGTTGTTATGGGGCATACGCATTGCGGTGCGGTGCATACTGCAATCAATCATGATCCGGAGGGTTATATCAAATTTATTACGGATAAAATCAAAGCAGCGATTGGCGACGAGTGCGACCCGTATAAGGCTGCCTGCCTGAATGTCAAAAGCTGTGAAGCGGAAATCGAAGCAAGCTTGGAGATTCAAAAGGTTGAGCATCAGGAAGGCCTGCGCGTTATCGGTGCTATGTATCATCTGGAGAACGGACTGGTAGATTTTATCTAAAGCAGATTATTTTGAGCTGCCTTAAGCTTAGCGTCTTAAGGCAGTTCTTTTTTGTAAGTAAATTTCTCAAAATTCGCAATAATATGCTTGACAGAATGGTAGCTTGAATGTATTATGTATACATAATACAGATTTCGATTAAAAGCAGCTTTTGCACGCTTTTGAAGAAGGAGGCAAATGTATTATGCGTAAAGAACACGACTTTTTAGGTGAATTAGAAATTCCTGATAATGCATATTATGGTGTACAGACCATGCGTGCCATGGAAAACTTCCAGGATTACAGGCTATACTGCCGATCCGCTTTTTATCAAAGCCTTGGGTATGGTCAAAAAGGCTGCGGCCTTGGCCAATATGAAAATCGGTCTTTTGGATGAAAAAATCGGCAATGCTATGGTGCAGGCCTGCGATGATATCATCAGCGGCAAGCTGAACGACCAGTTCCCGACCGATCCGATTCAGGGCGGTGCCGGAACATCCTTCAATATGAATACGAACGAAGTAATCTGCAACCGTGCTTTGGAAATTCTCGGCCGTCCGCGCGGCGATTATAATTATATCAGTCCTAATAACCATGCCAATATGTCGCAGTCCACTAACGATGTTATTCCTACATCCATCCGTGTCTGCGCTCTGATGCGCGCTGAACAGCTTATTATTGCCTTGGAAAACCTGGCGGATTCCTTTGATAAGAAGGGCGAGGAATTCAAGGATGTGCTGAAAATCGGCCGTACCCATCTGCAGGATGCTGTGCTATTACCTTAGGACTGGAGTTTAAAGCTTTTGCTTCTTCCATGCGCAGACGCAGTAACTACATTCGCCGCAGCTGTGAGCTGCTACACACCATGAATATGGGCGCAACAGCAGTCGGCACCGGCCTGAATGCCGATCCCGAATATATCAAAGAGGTTTGCGAACAGCTTACGCTTGTTACCGGCGAGAGCTTCACTACCGCGGACAATCTTGTTGATGCTACCAGTAACACCGATATCTTCACCGATTTATCCTCCAGTTTGAAAACATCGGCACTTTCGCTGATTAAAATTTCCAATGACCTGCGTCTGATGGCCTCCGGTCCGAGGGCAGGCTTCTGCGAAATTACGTTGCCGCCGCGTCAGCCCGGTTCCTCTATCATGCCGGGTAAGGTTAACCCCGTTATCCCCGAGGTAGTGGATCAGACCTGCTATCAGGTAATTGCCAACGATTTGGCTGTGGCCTTTGGCGTAGAAAACGGCCAGTTCCAGCTTAATGTTATGGAGCCTGTTATGGCTTACAATATTTTCAATTCCTTACGTTTCCTGACCAATGCTGTTAATACTCTGCGCACCCGCTGCGTAGACGGAATTAAGGCTAACCGTGCCCAATGCGCGGAATGGCTGGATAAGAGCGTGGGCATTGTTACGGCGTTGCTGCCGCATATCGGTTACGAAACCTGCTCCGTTCTGGCGAAGGAGGCGTTGGCAACCAACAGAAACATTAAGGACCTGCTTATTGAACGCAAGGTGCTGAGCAAAGAGGACTTGGATGTTATCCTTGCTCCTGCGGAAATGACTAGACCGGGTATTGCCGGTAAGGAGCTTTTGAAGAAGATTCATGAGTCCAGAGAGGAACTGGTGTAAAGCACAAGAGAGCAGTTCTGTTATAATAGTAGAATAAAAGCAAAAGCTGCAGCTATGCTCCTGAGTACAGGAGCAAGCTGCAGCTTTTTAATTTGAGCTTTGGGAAATTTGCTTGTCAGCACAAGAAAACTTCTTCCGTCCTACCTGAAATCATGCTTTGGGGTGGGGGAAAACGAGTTTCTTGTTGCTATAATTATAATGACAGAAACTAATTTAGGAGGTTGATGAATATGCGTATAGGTAAGAAATTGTTTTCCTGCTTAGCTTTATTTTTACTTTGCATTCTGTGCTTGTTTGCAGATGCTCCCAAGGTTCGGGCAGCGGAATTTCTGACTGCTGATGACGGAACATTTCTCTATATGAACAGCAGAGAACTGGAAATCAGTGATGAGGAGGAAGGCGTGCAATTCTTCCTTGCTGATGACGGCACTCTGCAGCTGATGAACAAAAATACCAAAGATGTTTATAAGACCTTCGTTCCTGCGGAGAATGGAATGGTTGGCTATAGGGTGCGGGATGTTTTTACCGCCAATCCCGAAAATATATTTTTTGAAATAAATGCCACTATCGGTGCTCATGAGCAGAACTGCGGTTATTGGCTTATCGGTAAGGAAAACGGACAATGGGTGACATATGTAGCCTTGGAAGATTTGGCTAAAAACGGCTATGCCATTGACCAATGGCGGCAAATTGTGACCAAGATTAATACGGATGGCAGCGGACGTTTTATTCTGCTCAGCCAATATGAATATATGCCTCCGGAAGCTACCTTCGGCATGCAGAGAAGATATTTCACGGATTTGCAGCTGGGAGCTTTGTGGATGATACTACGCAAAGATAACGTATAATAAGTTGCGCAAATTCAATTCAAAAAGATAGACATAGAGACTACCTTTGCTTACAATTAAGTTACCACACAAAACATAAAAGAAGGTAGAATCTATGTCTGGTAACATTATACAATTAAACGAGCAATTTATCCACAAC
>ENA-OQCS01001808-OQCS01001808.1-human-gut-metagenome-genome-assembly--contig:-NODE-1808-length-10385-cov-2.067947_pt1 | contig 10385 bp, 10 predicted proteins | sample MGYA00242757_ERZ504575 | MGnify/ENA primary metagenome ERZ504575 (study PRJEB26092, sample SAMD00036297) | human gut metagenome | host: Homo sapiens | study: EMG produced TPA metagenomics assembly of... | reverse complement strand
GATAGGAGAGGACAACCGGGTTGCATGGAATATCGTTTCCACGGATATTCAGCATCCAGGCGATATCATCCAGTGCAGTCAGAATATGCACTTCGGCACCGTTCTCTTTCATCTTTTCGCGTACTTTTGCAAGACGCTCCGCAGCGGATTCACCGGTATATTTTGCATCAAGGATCCACACGGGTTCTGCGGAAAGTGCCGGGCGGTCCGACCAGATCTCACCGATCAGGTCGCTTCGATAGGAAAGAAAACGCTCCGGAAGTGTTTTCTCCAGTGCTTCGCCGAGCATTTCATTGACAACGCGGCCGTCAAAACCAATGGTCATGCCCTCTTTTGTATTTGCCGCCAGGTATTCCTCTACCGTCGGAACGCCTTCCTGGCCCATTTTCATTAAGGTAACGCCGGTTCCGGCAAGTTCTTTGGCTGCCTGTACGAAGTAGCGGCCATCGGTCCAGAGGCACGCTTCGTCCTGCGTAATCACAGCAGTTCCGGCAGAACCGGTAAAACCGGTAATATACGTTCTTGCTTTAAAGTAAGTTCCTACATATTCGGATTCATGATAATCGGCGGTCGGAACCAGATAAGCGTCCACGCCGTATGCTCTCATTTTTTCGCGGAGAGCAGCTAATCTTTCTGGTATCATAATTTTTTCCTCATCTTTCTTTTCGAAAAATACTGCCGGCATTTTTTTTCAGGATGCCGACATTTTTATTCTATCACATTTTCCAGATCTGTCAAAGTGATGATTGAGAATTTGTCTCACTGTTTCCGAAATTTTCTAAAATCGTTTCGCATTTGGAGATTTTTCCTATTTTTCAAGAGCTTTTTTGTACCATTTTGGTTAAAAAAGCAGTAAGATAAAAATAAAGTGAAAAGCGTGGCGAAACTACGCGAAAAAGCAGAAACTATGAAGAAAGGGGGACATACTGTAATGCATACAATATGTCTGAAAGACAACTGGACATTAACTGTCCTCGGAAAAAATGTTTACGATATTCCGGAAACTCCAATTGAAACGAAGGTACCGTCTACCGTTTACGGCACCCTTTTGGAGAAAGGCCTGATCCCGGATCCGTTTTATCGTGACAATGAGCTCGATGCACTGAAATTGATGGAGAACGATTTCGCATACGAGACAACGATCGTGATCAGTGAGGAAGACAGAAAAGCGGACCGTCTGTTTTTACACTTCGACGGAATTGATACCATCGCAGATGTTTATCTGAACGGAGAGAAAATCGGCTCCGCAGACAACATGAACCGTGTCTGGGAGTATGATATTACCGATCTTGTTGCAGGTGATGCAGCCGATACCGTATATCAGGTAAAAGTGGTTCTGCATTCCCCGACAAAATTCATCGCAGAAGAAGAAGCAAAATGCCCGGTTGGAGCAGCATCCGATGCAATGCCGGGATTCCCGCATATTCGTAAAGCAGCCTGCATGTACGGCTGGGACTGGGGTCCGCGTCTTCCAGATGCAGGACTGTTCCGTGAGGCTTCTGTTCTCGCAGTAAAAACTGCCCGTCTGGCACAGGTATTTGTAGGACAGGAGCATCATGTAACTGGAAAAAAACGTTCATGGAAATGTGGTTGACTTCGTCCGCCTGACCGCAGATGCTGAAATCGAGTGGATGCCGGGTGTAACCGACGGTAAAGTAAAGATCGTAATGACCGTTACTTCCCCGGATGGAAAAACCGTTCTGACCGCAGAAAGCGGCACAATGGATCCGCTGACCAATTCTGCACCGGTAAAGAATCTGACCGGACTTACCTGTGATCTTCGCAGCAATCATGTACAGGCTTCCCTTACCGTAGAAAATCCGGAGCTGTGGTGGCCGAACGGCTATGGTGCACAGGCACTGTATCAGGTAAAGGTAGAGCTCGTTGCAGACGATATCCTGGATACCTGGGAGAAGAAGATGGGTCTTCGTACCATCACCGTAAATACTGACGTGATGGAAGATGAAGTCTTTGATGAGCACATGACCGGCCAGTCACCGGATTACGATGACGGCGACAACATGATCATGACCAACGGTGAGAAAAAAATCATCATTACCGATAAACCTGCAAAGACCGTAAAGGGCCGTAACTTTGCGTATGAAATCAACGGACTGCAGATCTTCGCGATGGGCGCTGACTACATTCCGGAGGACAATATCTTAACCCGTCAGACGAGAGAGCGTACCGATCTGCTGCTGAAATCCGCACAGGAGGCAAACTTTAACTCCTTGCGTGTATGGGGAGGCGGATACTTCCTCGATGACTTTTTCTATGATGTCTGCGATGAGAGAGGACTCCTCATCTGGCATGACTTATGTTTGCCTGCGCATCCTACGAGCTGACAGATGACTTCGAAGAGAATATCTCCGCGGAGATCCGTTAAGAATATGCGCAGACTCCGTTCCCATGCAAGTATTGCTCTATGGTGCGGAAACAACGAGATGGAAACCCAGTACGAAACGCTGGCATGGCAGAAATCTAAGAAACAGACGTATGATTACATCCATCTGTATGAGTACATCATTCCGAAAATCGTCAAAGAAGAGGATCCGGAGAAATTCTACTGGCCGTCATCCCCGTCTTCAGGCGGAAATTACGAAAACAGCAATGCAGAGAACGTCGGCGATACCATTACTGGGGTGTATGGCACGGAAGCGAGCCGTTCACCGCTTATCGTTCCCATCATTACCGTTTCCTGTCCGAGTTCGGATTCCAGTCCTTCCCGGCACTGCAGACTGTAAAACGGTTTACCGAAGACGGCGACCGCAACATCTTCTCCCGTGTCATGGAAATGCACCAGAGAAATACGGCTGCCAACGGAAAGATCCTGAACTACATTTCACAGACATACCTGTATCCGAAGAACTTCGACGAGCTTCTGTACTGCTCACAGCTTCTTCAGCCGATGCGATCCGTTACGGCGTTGAGCATTTCCGCCGCTTCCGCGGTACCTGCATGGGTGCTGTTGTATGGCAGCTGAACGATATCTGGCCGGTAGCATCCTGGGCAAGCGTGGACTACTATGGAAACTGGAAAGCCCTGCAGTACGCAGAGAAGAAGATGTTTGCACCGGTCCTGCTTTCCTGCGAGGAGCACGGAGAGATCGATCAGAAACCGTTTGTCAACACACTGCCGCATCCGATTGATGTCAGTGCAGACCTTCATGTTGCCAATGAGACCGGTGAGCCGATCGTCGGAACCGTAAAATGGTCCTTGTGCCGTCCGGATTCTTCCGTAGTCAAAGAGGGTGCTTTCGAGGTGAATGCACCGGCTTACGGCGGACAGTGGATGCCGCATCTTGATTTCAACGATCAGGATCCGCTGGAAGTTCATCTGACCTATGAGCTGGTTGTTGATGGAAACGTAGTATCTTCCGGATCAACTCTGTTCTGCGCACCGAAGCATTACCATTTTGCAGATCCGAAGCTTTCTGTATCAGTAGACGGAGATACCGTAACCGTAACCGCAGAGAACTTTGCAAAATCTGTCAGCGTAGAGACTGAGAACGGTGTGCTTCGTCTGGACGATAACTTTGTGGATATGGAAGCCGGAACAAAGACCTTCCGCATTCTGCCGACCGCAGACTTTACCGCAGAGGGAACCGGCGTATCGGGCGCATACCGCGTAAGAAGCGTTTATGAGACTGCAGAGAGATAAGGAAAAATTTTAAAAAAATACATAAAAAAGAAAGAGCGTGCAGCAAATGCCTGTGCGTTCTTTCTCTGAAAAAATTCGAAAACAGATGATCGTTACCGTCCAAGCTGGAGTTTTCGTGCCTGCTTCGGCGTGACGCCTTTCAGTTTTTTGTAGCAGCGGATAAAGTAACTGCAGTCCGTATAACCGACCTCCCGCGCGATAAACGAGATGTCGTGGCTGGAAAACAAAAGCATATTTCGGCTGCATTGATCCGGGTTGCTGTAATGTATTCCTTGCAGGTCATATTGTACCGGCGGTAGAAATTCATGGAAAAGGTGGAGTGCGACATATTGCACATCGCGGCCAGTTTTTCTACGGTCAGCTCCTCAAAGTAGTGGGAATCGATGTATTCGGAAATCAGGTCAAACCTGATTTCATAAGAAGGATGGACGCCGGGAGCCAGAAAGAAATCACCATTTTTCTGCCAGATCCGCGCAAACTTGGTGACGATTTTCCGAAGATCGGCAGTTAATACCATCGAATAACCGAATTCTTTACTCTGATATTCGGAAAGAATATCGGAAAAAAGCGGAAAAAGATTCATTTGGGCCGTCTGTTCCGGAGAAAAGATACAGGGACAGCGGTAGGCGTGAATCCCATGCAGCATGGCGCGCAGATCGATTTCATCCGTTTTGCAGGACGGCAGAAGATTGGGATCGAATTTGATCACATCGTACTGAACCGGAGAAGAACCTCTCGCAAGAGCGATGGAGTGGACGCATTTGGGCGGAAAAAGAATGACAGCGCCCTTCGTGCAGGTGAATACGACATTGTCAAGGGAAACTTCGATTTCGCCTTTGCGGACGTAGAGAAGTTCTACATAATAATGCCAGTGCGCCGGAATCGGCAGGAGATCGCGGGTGCTGTCAGAAAGAAATGCCTCATAGGGGGAAGCAATTGGATCGATGTATTCGTATAAATTGTTCATGCCAGTGATGTAAAACCTTTCGTCTAAGTTATGCTCTATTATAGCCGCATTTTGCGGTCTTGACAAGACGAGGGGGAATCAATAAAGAAACGGGAAATTCTAAAAGAGAAAGGACAGGATAGAAAAAATACCATGCAGAACACAACAAATGATATGACAAGAGGGAACAGCATGAAACTGATTTTCAGTTTTTCCTGCCCATTCTGATCGGAAATCTGTTCCAGCAGCTTTACAGCTTCGTGGATTCCATGGTTGTCGGAAAAGGAATCGGAGATACGGCGCTTGCCGCAGTTGGAAACACAAGCTCCGTTCATTTTCTGATTATCGGCTTTGCCGTCGGACTGACGGGTGGCTTGGCATCTGTATTTCGCATTCTTTTGGTGCAAACGATACAAAAAAGCTGCGGAAAGAGATTGCCATGTCGGTCTATATCTGCCTTGCCATCGGAATTGTGATCACACGTTCAGCCTGCTTCTGATGCGGCGGCTGTTTATCTTTCTGCAGACGCCGGAGGATATGATGACGGATACTCTCGTGTATTTCGGAACAATCCTGGCCGGAAGCACCATCACGATTTTCAATAACTTTGTGATGACACTGCTCCGCTCGGTCGGAAACAGCAAGGTTCCGCTCGTCTCCATGGTGCTTTCTGCCATTGCCAATATTGTGCTGGATCTTCTCTTTGTGTTTCCGCTTCACATGGGTGTATTTGGAGCAGCACTTGCCACGGTTCTGGCGCAGGCGATTTCCGCGCTGTACTGCTTCAGGCACATCCTCCGTGCACCGGAATTGCTTCCACAGAAGGGGGACTGGAAAGCGGATGGAAAAATTCTTGCCGCGCTGACCGGAAAAGGTCTTCCGGTTGCAGTGATGAATTCTGTTACTGCCATCGGAGGAATGGTGCTTCAGGTCTTTGTCAACCAGATGGGAACCGCCTATGTGGCTGCGTATGCGGCATGCATGAAGGTCTGCGGTCTGTTTGAGCAGCCGGGTGTGACCGTCGGACTGGCGCTTCTGACCTTTACCGGACAGAACTATGGAGCAAAGAAGTATGACAGAATCAAGAGCGGCGTATGGGCCGGTGTGATCTTGTCGATTCTGGTCAATCTGCCGTTTGCGGCGCTGGAAATTTCGCGCCGAAATTCCTGGCATCTCTGATGCTGAACGATCCGACCGTCATTTCCTACACCTGTATCTTTCTTCCGCTCACCGGAATCGCATTGTTTCCGCTTGGATGGCTTTTCGTATTCCGAAACGCCTGCCAGGGCATGGGAAAACGGTACTGCCGATGATTTCCGGTGTTGTTGAAGTTGTGATGCGTGTCGGCATCGTTCAGATTGCGGTTCCGCACTTTGCGTTCCGCGGTGTCGCATTCGCTGAGATTTCCGCATGGATTGGCGCGGGAGCGATGCTGATGGTTACGTATCTGGTGTATCAGGTGCGGCTGTCAAAAGGTGTTTCGAAGTAAAAATAAAATCCCGGATTCTGGATACCTGCCGTAAAAGCAGGAACCGAAAATCCGGGATTTTTGTTTTTGAAAGATTTAGCTGTTTTCCACCGGTGTTCCCATGTAATAGAAACCGCGACACTCATCCAGATATACATTCTGCAGCGTGCCGATCAGGGAAGCATCACCTTTGAAATGAACGAGCGTATTGTTACTCATACGGCCGGTCACAAGGGACGGATCCTGTTCATTGATGCTCTCGACGAGAACTTCCTGAACAGTGTGGGTATGTCTTGCCGTTACCTCACGGGAGATTTCCTGTACTTCAGCAAGAAGACGGTCGAAACGGTCCTTCACAACATCGACCGGAATCTGATCCTCCATAGCGGCAGCCGGTGTTCCTGTTCTTCTGGAATACTGGAAGGTAAAGGCGCTGTCGTAGCGGACCTTACGTACCACATCCATCGTTTCGAGGAAATCTTCCTCTGTCTCGCCAGGGAAACCGACGATGATATCGGTTGTTAGGGAGACATCCGGTACTTTCGCGCGGATGCGGTTAACAAGGTCAAGATACTGCTCTTTCGTGTAGCGGCGGTTCATCAGCTTTAAGATGCGGCTGCTTCCAGACTGGAGCGGGAGATGAAGATGGAGGCAGACCTTTTCGCAGTCGCGCATCGCATCGATCAGCTCTTCAGAGAGATCCTTCGGATGGGAGGTCATGAAACGGATGCGTTTCAGCCCTTCGATTTTATTAACCTCGCGCAGAAGCTGGGCAAACGTCATCGGCTCCTCGAGATTCTTTCCGTAAGAGTTGACGTTCTGACCGAGCAGCATGATCTCCACAACGCCGTCTGCAACGAGGCGTTTGATTTCTGCAACGATTTCCTCCGGTTTCCGGCTGCGCTCGCGGCCGCGCACATACGGTACAATACAGTAGCTGCAGAAGTTGTTGCAACCGAACATGATATTGACGCCGGATTTAAACGGATATTTCCGGTCAACCGGAAGATTTTCCACGATCTTGTCGGTATCTTTCCAGATATCGATCACCATGCGGTCCTCGGTCATACAACGGACAAGGTATTCAGCGAAGCGGTAGATATTGTGGGTTCCGAAAATCAGGTTGACGAAATGATAGCTTTTTTTGAGCTTTTCGACAACGAGCGCTCCTGCATCATGCATCCGCAGAGGGAGATGATCATGCCCGGATTTTTCCTTTTGTATTTGCCAAGCTGTCCGAGACGGCCGTAGACGCGAAGATTGGCGTTTTCACGGACGGTACAGGTATTGTAAACGACAAAGTCAGCATCCTCGGTCTCCACAATGTGGTAGCCGACGGTTTCCAGGATTCCCTCGAGCTTTTCAGAATCGCGGGCGTCATCTGGCAGCCGAATGTTGTGATACAGCAGTCAGGAATTCTTTGCCGTTTTTTTTCGCGCGTTCTGGGACGAGCTGCTGTTTTAAGAGCGCCATAAAGTAATACTGGCGCTGCGGTTCTGCTTCCGGAGCCGGTAGTGTGATATCAACGTCCATCAGGTCGATGCCGGAAACCTCTGCATCCGGAATCGTTCTAAGATCTATTTCCATAGTTGCTGTTCCTCTTTTCTGGGTAGTAAAAATCGTGGCAGAATGCGAGAAAAAAGACCCGTCGCATCGGATCTTATCTGTCTGTTATTTTATCGTATCTGTGGGAAAATAGCAAGAAAAAAAGGTGCTGCAATCGAAACAGAACAGCAAACCGAAAATTTTACGGTTTTCAAAATTATAACAAAATTTCAGAACCAATTCTTGACAAATGACAAAAATCGCGCTAAAATTACAGCCATCGTGTAAGATAAATTCTGGGAAGAGAAAAAGTAAATGCGGAAAAAGCGTTTGCAGAGAGCTGTCGGAGAAGGTGCGAGACAGCAGCGTGTCCGGATTGAACATCATCTCGGAGAAGGGAAACCCAAAGAACTGTTTTTATTGTTTCATTAAGATAAAGACAGGATTCCAGTAGGTTTTCACGGGAGTTTCCCGTTACAGAAACCGCGTATGCTTGTGCGTGTATTCGTACTTGTTTCAAAGGAGAGACAAGGGTGGTTTGCGGAAAAAATATGGTCCGTCCCTGGTTATCGTGGGGCGGCTTTTTTATGCAGAAACACCGGTAATACAGCCTGGCAAGAAACAAATCCTGCTGCAAAACACGCGCAGACAGGAAAAGGGAGGAAACATATGAAAGTGTACAAAAAAATCATGAACGGCGTGGCATTTGTCGAGAAATTGATTCTTGTGCTGTCCACGATCCTGATTGTTGTGCTTACGGTCGGAAATGTCCTGTCCCGTAAGATTCTGCATCAATCCTGGTCATTTACCGAGGAACTCGTTGTTGCGGTATTTGTCCTGATTACACTTCTCGCAGCAGCGCTCGCTGCCCGTGACGGAGAGCTGGTCAATCTTTCTTTACTGCCGGACCGTCTTTCAGAAAAAGCGAGAAGAATTCTGCTGGTGGTCAACACAGCTTTCAGTGTTGCATTTACCGCAGTCCTGTTTAAATACGGCATGGACAAGGTTCTGACCCAGCTTGCCAACGGAAAGAGAACGTTCGTTTTAAACTGGCCGGAATGGATTTTCTGGTCTTTCGTACCGATCGGCGCAGCCTGCATGACGCTGCACATGATCGAATATCTGATTGATACATTCGTAAAAGCAAAAGAGGAGGGACAGAAAAATGATCAGTGCAATTCTTTTTCTTTCATTCTTTGTTTTTCTGATCCTTGGTATCCCGATTGGCATCTGCCTTGGTCTGTCTTCGATCTGCGCGATCCTGTACTCCGGTACATCCCTGACCATCGTAGCAACCAATATGTATTCCGGTATCAGTAATTTTTGCTCCTTGCCATTCCGTTCTTTGTACTGTCCGGAAACATTATGGCAAAAGCGGGCATTTCCAAACGACTGATTCGTTTCGTCGACACCTGCGTCGGCCATAAAAGGGCGGTATCGCGATCGTATGCGTTATCGTAGCCTGCTTCTTTGGCGCGATTTCCGGTTCCGGTCCGGCAACCGTAGCAGCACTTGGTATGGTTCTGATCCCTGCCATGATTGAGCGAGGCGGATTTTCTGCTCCGTTTTCCACAGCCCTGATGGCGACGTCAAGTTCGATTGCGATCGTCATACCGCCGAGTATTGCATTCGTTGTTTATGCATCCATCACAGGCGTATCCATTGCCGATATGTTCACAGCAGGTATTTTTCCTGGTATTCTGATGGGTGTGGCCCTTGTCATCGTTGTTCTTCTGGAGGCAAAGAAACACAACATTCAGCCGACCCAGAAAAAAGCAACAGCCAAAGAAAGATGGGATGCTTTTAAAGATGCTTTCTGGGGATTCTTAATGCCGGTCATCATCCTTGGCGGTATCTATGGAAGTGTTTTCACCCCGACCGAGGCAGCTGCCGTTTCCGTTGTATACGGTCTGTTTGTCGGAATCTTTATTTATAAAGAGATCAAACTGAAAGACCTGTGGGATCTGATGGTAGATTCTGCCAAAACAACCGGTGGAATTATGCTGATCGTCGCAAGTGCTTCTCTGTTCTCCTTTGTCTGCACAAAGTTTGGTATTGCGCAGGCAGCGTCGGATCTGCTTGGAAGCGTTGCTCATAACCAGTTTGTATTCCTTCTGATTGTCAATATCATTTTCCTGATTGCAGGATGCTTTATCGATGCAAACTCTGCGATGTACATTTTCATCCCGATTATGCTTCCGGTCTGCAAAGCCCTTGGCTATGACCTGGTAGCATTCGGTATCGTGGCAACCGTCAACCTGGCCATCGGACAGGTAACTCCGCCGGTTGGTGTCAACCTGTTTGTTGCCATTTCCGTAAAACTGAAAAAAGGAATGGAAGTTACCATTCAGCAGATTTCCAAAGCCGTTATGCCAATGATCGCAGCATCGGTAACAGTTCTGCTTCTGATTACGTATGTTCCGCAGATTTCCACGTTCCTTCCAAAAGCACTGGCAAAAGACGGAGCTTATACCGGAACGGTAGCTGCAGCAACGAATTCCGATACTTCCAGTGGCGATGGTGCGGATGGCAGCACAGCAGGAAATTCCTCCGGCAATGAGGATTACAATGATATCGCTGATTACAGTGACCTTGGATGGGAAGAGCAGACCTGGAACTTTACCTGCTCCACCACCGAGACCAGTACCTGGGCAGAAGGCGGACGTAAGTTCGGCGAGCTCATGGAAAAGCAACCGGCGGCAAGATCAAAGTCAATGTATACGCCGCAGACCAGCTGACCAACGGAAACCAGTCCGAGGGAATCCA
>ENA-OQCS01001806-OQCS01001806.1-human-gut-metagenome-genome-assembly--contig:-NODE-1806-length-10386-cov-1.619749_pt1 | contig 10386 bp, 15 predicted proteins | sample MGYA00242757_ERZ504575 | MGnify/ENA primary metagenome ERZ504575 (study PRJEB26092, sample SAMD00036297) | human gut metagenome | host: Homo sapiens | study: EMG produced TPA metagenomics assembly of... | reverse complement strand
AATACCCGCCCGCCCGTCCTGCTTCATACGTTTCCAGAGGGCAGACATCTGCGGAGTGTAACGGATACCCTCAATCACAAAAACAGACTTTCCCCTGGTACGGGTGGAACAGATGCGGAAGACCTCCCAAGAGTATAGACAACAAGACTGTTGAGAAGTATTTGCAGGGGTTGGTAGATGCTTTGTTTTTATATAAAGCTCCGCGCTTTAACATCAAAGGAAAGCAACTACTTACCAATCTGCCTAAATATTATATTGTTGATATTGGTATGCGCAATATCCTGATACGTAATAAAGAAAGCGATATTGGTCATATCATAGAAAATCTTGCCTATCTGGAGCTGATGCGACGCGGTTATGATGTATACGTGGGGGATATTGATAAAGGTGAGGTTGACTTTGTAGCCATTAAAAACAACCAGACAGAATATTACCAGATATCCGCTACTACGTTAAACCCTGATACATTAGCAAGAGAGTTGGCACCGCTACAAAGCGTACAGGATAATTATCCAAAATATCTTTTGACACTTGACGAGCTTTTTGGCGAAGCTAATTATAATGGAATACAAAAGAAAAACCTGATAAAATGGTTGCTTGAATGAGAGATATAAAAAGCTTGCCTCCAAGCTGACCGCATAAAAACTTCTTCCATAATATTATAAATATTATAAATTTCATCCGTTCTTCACAGCAGCTCGTGCCTTGCACTTCGCTGCTGTTTTTTTATGCGCCCCGATATGCTATAATATATAATGTATAATTAGCTTTACTGCAATGAGCGTTAAAAGCCTCAGCGGAATAAATTCCGCCCCGGCCTGCAGCGCTTCTTCGCAAGCAATAAGGAGTGATAAGCATGGAGATAAAATCTGTCGCACTTTTAGGAGCAGGAGCCGTAGGCTCTTATATAATCTGGGGACTGAGCAAGCTCCCCGATATCAGATTCGGCATTATCGCCGAAGGCAGCCGTGCTGCGCGTTTGCGTGACGAGGGCTGCAGCATCAACAACGTAACCTACCATCCGCAGGTGTGGAGCCCGCAGGAAGCCAAGGGCGTAGATCTGTTGATTGTCGCTTTGAAATACGGCGCTCTGCCCGGCGCACTGGCAAGCATCCGCGAGGCAGTTGGCCTAATACCACTGTCATGAGCTGATGAACGGCGTGGACAGTGAGAAAATTATTGCCGGCGCTATCGACAGCAAGCAGATTCTGCCTGCACTGATCAAGATTGCATCGCGCCACGATGGCAACGGTGTGCGCTTCAACCCGGAAAAGACTATCGGTATTGTTTTCGGCGAAGCGCAGGCACCGTTTGAGAGTGAGCGTGTGCTGGCGATTGAAGCGCTTATGCGCAGCGCCGATATCCATATCCGCCATACGGATTGCATTAATGAAGAAATCTGGTGCAAGTTCCGCCTGAACGTCTGCAACAATCTGCCGCAGGCTGTTATTGGGGCAGGTCTTGGCTGCTACCGGGACAGTGAGCATATGCGTGCGATTAAGGAAGGACTGCGCCGTGAACTGGAGGACATCGCCGCCGCCAAGGGCATTGATATGAGCAAATGTCCCGCAAGCTCCGGTCGTGGCAGCGCCGTTCCGCCATCCGTGCGCTATTCTACGCTGCAGGATCTGGACGCAGGCAGACACACTGAGATTGATATGTTCTCCGGTGCTCTGATGGCGATGGGCAAGGAGCTGGGGATTCCCACACCCTACAACGAATATACCTATCATATTATCAAAGCGTTGGAGGAAAAGAACGACGGTCTGTTCGATTACTCCGGCCAAAACAAAGAAAATACATGCGCGCGTTGAGTGCGCATTAAAGGAGGCAGAAAGCAGATGAAGAATTTGCTGACGATTGCCGCAGTGATTCCAGCGGTGGCGCGGGAATTCAGGCCGATTTAAAGACCTTTGCCGCTCACGGTACCTTCGGTATGAGCGTCATTACCGCCGTTACGGCACAAAACACCTGTGGTGTTACCCGCAGTACAAAATATTGACTGTGATATCGTAGAAGCGCAGATTGCTGCCATTTTTGATGATATCCATGTGGACGCAGTAAAAATAGGCATGGTATCGCAGCCGGAGATTATCCGCACGATTGCCGCCTGCCTGCGCCGTTATCAGCCACGCATTATCGTGGTGGACCCGGTAATGATTTCCAAAAGCGGTTATCCGCTGCTGGCACCGGAGGCCTGCGAAACGCTGATTAAGGAGCTGCTGCCGTTGGCTACGCTGGTTACGCCCAACCTGCCGGAAGCAGAGGCAATTACCGGCATGCAGGTTACGGAAAAGGCGCAGATGCGCGCCGTAGCGGAAAAAATTATTACTCTGGGAGCGAAGGCTGTGCTCGTAAAAGGCGGTCATTTGAGCGATACAGCGGATGATTTGCTCTTTGACGGCAGCACGGAAACGTGGTTCCCCGGCAAGCGCATCCCTACGAAAAATACTCATGGCACAGGCTGCACGCTTTCGAGCAGTCTGGCGGCAAATCTGCCAAGGGGTTGGTGCTGCCTGAGGCAGTACGCACCTCCAAGGCCTACGTTACCGAAGCCATCGAGCATGGCATTGAACTAGGTAGCGGCTGCGGACCGACGCATCATTTTGTTGATTTATACAGAAAGGCTGGTATCTTAGACTAATGGACTTAAAAAATACTTTTGGCGAGCTGGTTGACAAGCTGCGTAAGGCAAGACCTGTCATCCACGAAATTACTAGTTACGTTACGGCGGAAAGCTGTGCAGATGCTGCACTGGCAGCAGGTGCTTCTCCTGTAATGGCTGATGAGCCGGAGGAAGTTATCGAAATTACTGCCGGTGCCGACGCACTGGTGCTGAATCTTGGTACGCTGAGCTTCAATAAGCAAATTGCTATGGAGCGTGCGGCGCAGGCGGCCAAAACCAAGGGCATCCCCGTAGTACTGGACCCCGTGGGCGTAATGGCTTCTACCGTACGTCTGAACTTCGCGCTGAAGCTGCTGAACGCAGGCTATATTGACATCGTGCGCGGCAACCACAGCGAATGCCAGGCGCTGCTGCTGGGTGCAACCGGCGGCCGTGGCGTGGACAATATGGAGCAGGGCACCGAAGAGGGCGAAGCACTGCGCACCGCTAAGGATGCTGCTGCCAAATTCGGCTGCGTGTTTGCTGTCACCGGCCCGATAGACAACATCAGCAACGGCAAGCAGGCTGTTGTACTGAACAACGGTCACCCGCTAATGCAGGATATCACCGGCAGCGGCTGCATGACTACTACCTTAGTTGCCTGCTGCGCCGCTATTACCAAGGATATGCTCATTGCGGCAGCACTGGGCGTAGTAATCATGGGCCAGAGCGCCGAGCTGGCTGCCAACTTCCTCGAGAAGAAGGACGGCCCCGGCATGTTCAAGGTACGCCTGATTGACGCCATTTACCATGTAACTACGAAGTGGAATCTAGTAAATCTTAAGCCGGAGGAAAAGGTGTCCTGATGAAAGCACAGCCTGATTACAGTATTTATCTGGTTACGGACGATGGCTGCCTGCAGGGAAGGACGCTTATTGACTGCGTGCGTGAGGCGCTCGAAGGCGGCGTGACGCTGGTGCAGTACCGTGCCAAGACAGCATCCAGTGCGGAAATGTACGCCGAAGCGCTGCAGCTGAAAGCACTGTGCGACAGCTTTAATGTGCCGCTGATTATCAACGACCGTCTGGATATCGCCATGGCGGTGGGGGCAGCAGGTGTACACCTGGGGCAGGACGACCTTCCCTGCGCTGCGGCGCGCAAGATTCTGGGCGAGGATTATCTCATCGGCGTTTCGGCGCACAATCCGGCGGAGGCTAAAGCGGCGCTGCAAAACGGTGCGGATTACCTTGGCTGCGGCGCTGTCTTCGGCACTGCTACCAAGGCAGACGTGCAAAAGCTTGGTACTGATGGTTTAGCTGCTATCTGCAGGGAGAAGGGACTGCCTGTTGTCGGCATCGGCGGCGTAACTGCGGACAATTACCGCGAGGTGCTCGCGGCAGGCGCTGACGGCGCAGCCATAGTCAGCGGCATACTGGCGCAGTCAGATATCCGCGCTACGGTAAAAGCGATTGCTAAGGTAAGCCAAGAGTTTGCCAAATAACAAGCGTTATCACAAACATCCTGTTCAATAAAATTATGGTCATCTTTCATGGTGGCCATTTTTGCATTATGGCCGATTTTCCGAATTATTTTTAGTTAAAACTGAAAAATGTTCACTAATATGCCTATATTTATCGCTATCCATATTGGATAAAACGCCGAAGTGTGTTAAAATAGAAACATAAATAGCAAGTATTCACCTCGAAAAAATTACATTGGAGGCCGTGTATATGAGTAACATTAGAAGACTTTTTGTAGAAAAGAAGGATGCCTTTGCTGTCGAAGCACATGGCTTGCTTGCAGATCTGCGCAACAACCTTGGTATGAGCAATCTTACCGGTATGCGTATCGTTAACCGCTATGACGTGATGGGCCTGAGCGATGAAGAATTCGCTATGGCTAAACAGCTGGTGCTGTCCGAGCCGCCTGTCGACAATGTCGTAGAAGAGGAGCTGCCGCTGGCTGCAGGCGAGGCTGCCTTCGCCGTAGAGCTGCTGCCCGGTCAATACGACCAGCGTGAGGATTTTGCCGAACAATGTATCCAGCTGATTACCCAAAAGGAGCGCCCGATGGTTGCTGCTGCTAAGGTATATGTGCTGGAAGGCAAGCTGACTGCGGAAGAAGTCGAAAAAATCAAGGCTTACTGCATCAACCCGATTGAAGCGCGTGAGGCTGAGCAGGCTAAACCCGAAACCCTCATCAGCACCTGCGAGGAGCCGGAAAAGGTTAAATCCGTTACCGGTTTCCTGACCATGTCCAAAGAAGAAGCGGAAGCACTGCGCCAATCCATGGGCCTGGCTATGAGCCTGGACGACCTGCTGTGGTGCCAGAAATACTTCAACGAAGAACACCGCGAGCCTACTATTACCGAATCCGTGTGCTGGATACCTACTGGTCCGACCACTGCCGCCACACCACCTTCATGACTCAGATTGAAGATGTAGATATCGTTCCCGGCACCTTTACCCACCTGTACAAGAGGCTTATGACAAATACATGGCTGCCCGTGACGAGGTTACGGTGAAGACACCGAGCGTCCGGTAACCTGATGGACATTGCCGTAAGTCGGCATGAAGAAGCTGCGCAAGGAAGGCAAGCTAGCTGACCTTGACCAGTCAGAAGAAATCAATGCATGCTCCATCGTTGTGCCTATCGAAATCGACGGCAAGACTGAAGAGTGCTGGTAATGTTCAAAAACGAAACCCATAACCATCCGACCGAAATCGAACCGTTCGGCGCGCTGCAACCTGCCTCGGCGGTGCAATCCGTGACCCGCTGTCCGGCCGTTCCTATGTATATCAGGCTATGCGTGTAACCGGCAGTGCTGACCCGCGCACCCCAATCAGCGAAACCCTGCCCGGCAAGCTGCCTCAGCGCAAGATTACCATCGGCGCAGCTGCAGGCTACAGCTCCTACGGCAACCAGATCGGTCTGGCAACCGGCCATGTACAGGAATACTATCATGATAAATTTGTTGCGAAGCGTATGGAAATCGGCGGCGTAATCGGCGCTGCTCCCCGTAGCGCAGTTCGCCGTGAGCGTCCCGCTGCCGGCGATATCGTAGTGCTGCTGGGCGGCAAAACCGGTCGTGACGGCTGCGGCGGTGCAACCGGTTCCTCTAAGGAGCACACCGTTGACTCCCTCATGAGCTGTGGCGCAGAGGTACAGAAGGGTAATCCTCCAACCGAACGCAAAATCCAACGTTTGTTCCGCAACCCTGCCGTAACCGCAATGATCAAACGCTGCAACGACTTCGGTGCAGGCGGTGTATCCGTTGCTATCGGCGAGCTGACCGACGGTCTTGTTATTGACCTAGATAAGGTTCCCAAGAAATATGAAGCCTAGACGGCACCGAGCTGGCTATCTCCGAATCTCAGGAGCGTATGGCTGTTGTTATCGCTGCCGCTGACCGCGACGCCTTCATCAAATATGCTGACGAAGAAAACCTGGAAGCAACTGTTGTTGCCGACGTTACCGAAGAACCGCGCCTGGTTATGTTCTGGCGTGGCGATAAAATTGTTGACCTGTCCCGCGCTTTCCTCGATACCAACGGCGTTGCACAACACACCAATATCGTAGTAAGCGAAGAAAAAGAGGACAACGTATTCGAGCAGGTTCCTGCCGAAGTAACCTCCGCTGCTGACCTTGAAGCTGCATGGCTGGCTAACCTAGGCCGTCTGAATGTCTGCAGCGAAAAGGGCCTGTCCGAGCGTTTTGACAGCACCATCGGCCGTGGCACCGTAATGATGCCGTTCGGCGGCAAAACCCAGCTCACTCCGAGCGAGGGTATGGTAGGCCGCATCCCCGTACTGCACGGCAACACCACCGCAGCAAGCGTAATGGCCTGCGGCTACAACCCGAACGTTGCTTGCTGGAGCCCGTTCCATGGCGCTATGTACGCTGTAACCGAATCCGTAGTTCGTGCCGTAGCTCTGGGTGCTGACCCCGCTAAGCTGCGCCTGACTCTGCAGGAGTACTTCCCGAAACTGCATGATGCCAACAGCTGGGGCCAGCCGTTCAGCGCACTGCTGGGCGCCTTCACCACACTTGATGCTCTGGACCTGCCGGCAATCGGCGGCAAGGACAGCATGAGCGGTACCTTCATGGATAAAACCGTTCCGCCGACACTCGTTTCCTTCGCAGTAGGCGTAATCGACGGCAACAAGGCTGTATCTGCGACTTCAAGGCAGCAGGCGACAAGGTAATCTTCCTGTCCTGCCCGCGCAATAGTGCAGAAGTACTGGACTTTGCAGTCTGAAGGAAAACCTGACCGCTGTACACAAGGCTATGGAAGCAGGCAAGATTGCTGCTGCTGCCGCTGTTAAAGAGGGCGGCGTAGCTGCACTGGTAACCACCATGAGCCTGGGCAACGAGCTTGGCTTTGAATTTATCAAACCGTTCCACGATACCGACAGCTCTTCACTCTGCAGCCAGGCGGCATGGTCCTCGAGCTGGCAGCCGGCGTAGAACCGGAAGAGCTGTTCGAAGGTCTGGATTACATGCTGCTCGGCCACACTACTGCCGAAGCAGGCATCACCATCAACGACACCAAGATTGACGCTGAGAAAGCCTTTGCCGCATACCGCGAGCCGCTGCTGGGCATCTTCCCGGACGGCACTCCGAAGGCAGAAGAGCCTGCTGACATCGCTATGCCGCTGTACAAGAGCGAGCTGACTTTGACCGCTCCGGTGAATATCGCCAAACCGCGCGTATTCATCCCCGTATTCCCCGGCAACAACTGCGAATACGACAGCGCCCGTGCTTTTGAAGCTGCAGGTGCCGAAGCTAACACCTTCATCGTGCGCAACCTTACCGCTGCTGCTATCGAAGATCCGTAGAAGCAATGGTTAAATATATCAACAACTCCCAGATTGTGATGATTCCCGGTGGCTTCAGCGCCGGTGACGAGCCTGACGGCAGCGGCAAGTTCATCGCTACCATGTTCCGCAACCCGCGCATCAAGGAAGCAATCAGCGACCTCTTGGAAAACCGCGATGGCCTGATGCTGGGTATCTGCAACGGCTTCCAGGCATTGATTAAGCTCGGCCTCGTTCCGTACGGCGATATCCGCGATATGACCAGCGATGCACCGACACTGACCTTCAACAACATCGGCCGTCATATTTCCCAGATTGTTACCACCAGAGTTGTTTCCAACAAATCTCCGTGGTTCAGCCTGTGCGAACCAGGCGAAGAGCATGCTGTTGCCGTATCCCACGGCGAAGGCCGCTTCTACGCTCCGGAAAGCACTATCAAAGAGCTGTTCGCTAACGGCCAGGTTGCTACCCAGTATGTAAATGCTCAGGGCGTACCGACCATGAACACTCCGTTCAACCCGAACGGCAGCCTGTATGCTATCGAAGGCATCACCAGCCCCGACGGACGTATCCTCGGCAAGATGGGCCACAGCGAGCGTTTTGCTCCGGGCCTGTTCCGCAACATTGCGGGCGACAAGGATCAGAAGATTTTCCTGTCCGGCGTAAGCTACTTCAAATAAGCTGAGGCTTAAAACTGACACAATAAAACGCTCTGCTGACCGCAAGGTTGGCAGAGCGTTTCTGTATATGTTTATATGTATATTATTGCTGTCGCAGAAAACCGTACAAACGCAGGCCGGGCAAGCCTTTGCGCGTGTACGGTTTTTGTTATGATGTACGGCTTAGACGATTATGCTATAATATACACATAACAAATGAGTGGAGGCGTATACAATGCTAGGTGCAATTATTGGCGATATTGTCGGTTCACGTTTTGAATGGGATAATTACAAAGCGAAGGATTTTGAGTTTTTTACTAATGACTGCTTTTTCACAGATGACAGCGTAATGTCTTTGGCGTTATGTGAGGCGCTTTTGGAGAGCAAGCCTGATTTCAGCGATTTGCGCGAGCAGGCTGTAGCAAAAATGCGTGCTTTGGGTGAGGCATATCCTGATGCCGGTTATGGCAGAACCTTTTCCTGCTGGCTTTATTTTGACGACCCGCAGCCTTATAACAGCTATGGCAATGGTTCGGCAATGCGCGTGAGCGGTATTGTTTATGCTACGAATACCCTAGAGCAGGTCAAACAGCTTTCGCTGATGGTGACGGACGTGACGCACAACCATCCGGAAGGCATCAAGGGAGCGGAGGCAACTGCTGTGACAGCATTTATGGCCAAGCAGGGCGCAACTATGCAAGCTATCAGGGATTATATTAATGCCAACTATTATCCTATGGACTTCACGCTCGACGGTATCCGCGATTCCTATATGTTCAACGAAACCTGCCAGCATACCGTACCGCAGGCATTGATGGCCTTCTTTGAGTCGACAAGCTATGAAGATGCTATCCGTAATGCTATTTCTATCGGCGGTGACAGCGACACACTGGCAGCAATCACCGGTGCGGTAGCAGAATGCTACTACGGCATACCACAAAAACTACGGGAGCAGGGTATGAGCTATCTGGACGAAAGACTGCTTGGTGTATTGCGCGCTTTTGAAGCAAAGTATCCGCCGAAGGTTGCGGAGTTATAAGTGCAACACAAAACCGTACAGCCCCAAAGCCTTATGCAGCAAGGGTTGTACGGTTTTGTTACGGTTTGTACGGTTTTTAGTGAGCGCTCAGCCTTATAGAAAAAATAGCTGATGACTGCTACCTGCAGAAAGAAAATGAGCGGTACGCCGAAGATAAACTTCAAATGCTGTGTCTTATGGCGGAAAAGCTGCATGGCGATAAATGCGCCTGCGCTGCCGCCGAGCGCTGCCAAAAACAGCAGCACTATTTCCGGCACACGCCAGCTGTGCAGCTTGGCGAAGGCTTTATCTGCACCGTAGACGACAAAGGCGGTGCAGTTGATGAAGATCAGGTAATAATATAAAAAACTGTGCATGGTTCATACCCTCACTTTCTCCTGTTCAGCTGAAGCTTTACTCCAGCAGCTTGGCGATATCCGGCAGGGGAGCGACGCTGCGCTTTAAAATGCCGTGCATATAGGCAATAGCAATGCCGTAGTTGGTCATGGGGACGTTCTGCGCTGCAGCACATTCGCTGCGGCTTTGCATTTCGCGTTCGTTGAGCATGCAGCCACCGCAATGCACTACAAGTTTATATTGTGACAAATCCTCAGGGAATTCCGTGCCGCTGCTGAAGCAGAATTCAGGCTCCGCTTTGGTGAAGCTGCGAATCCAGCCGGGAAGCTTTACTGTGCCGATGTCCTGACATTGGCGGTGGTGTGTGCAGCCCTCGCTGATGAGTATCTTATCGCCATCCTGCACTGTATCGAGCACACGCACTGCCTTCACGGCTGCGCTGAGCGTGCCTTGTAGCGCGCCATGAGGATGGAGAAGGAGATGAGGCGGAATGGTGGGCTGGCACAAATTTGCTCGACTACGCAGTTGGCTGTCGGTTACAACGAGCTTGGGCGGGAAGGCGAGGCGTGCCAGTGCTTCCGCCAGTTCGCTTTCCTGCACAGTTACGGTAATGCCTTGTTGTCGAGCACGTTGCGCAGTACCTGCTGCTGCGGCAGTATCAATCTGCCTTGGGAGCGGCGCTGTCAATCGGCGTTACGAGCACTACGATGTCGCAGGGCTTAATCAAATCGCCAAGCAGCTGGCGTTCTACCTCACGCGGGCGCAAAGCAGCGATAGCCTCCTTCAGCTCGTTGATGTTACGGTTGGTGATGGCGCTGACAAGGAAGCATTGCTTAGTGAGCTTCATGGCTCCATAGTGAGCAGTGCCTGGCGCATTTCGTCTAACAGTTCTACTTTGTTCAGCACAAGGATGGAGGGCAGTTTTTTCGC
>ENA-OQCS01001805-OQCS01001805.1-human-gut-metagenome-genome-assembly--contig:-NODE-1805-length-10387-cov-1.585965_pt1 | contig 10387 bp, 13 predicted proteins | sample MGYA00242757_ERZ504575 | MGnify/ENA primary metagenome ERZ504575 (study PRJEB26092, sample SAMD00036297) | human gut metagenome | host: Homo sapiens | study: EMG produced TPA metagenomics assembly of... | reverse complement strand
CATCCAAATAACGTTTTGTCTGGTTAACGCCATCATAATAGAAGTCAACCGGTTCAAACACCAATGAATAGTCATCAAAACCATTCTCCATCAAAGGATACTGAGCGTCTTGGCTCTACCCATACGTTTGTCAAAGAATGAAGTTACGATGTCCTTCAAATTTTTTGAATGTCCATCACCTGTATAGTTCAATTCTACAACAATACGTTCTGCATCATCTTTAGATTCAGCATCTCCTTTATATAACTGGTTTTCAGCATTGGCTTCGAACTTAGCTTTATCTGCTTGATAAGCCTTCAATTTAGCCTCTTCAGTACCGGTCGGATTCAAGGTGTTAAGATAATATTCATCTTTGATGAATTCTCTATAATTTACCTTGTTAGGAGCAATTGCATTTTTAATCTGAGCAGGAGCGTTAGTTTGGTCAAATGCATCAGCGACTTTAACCAAATGTACGTTTTTCTGCAAAATTACTTCATGCTTGGCGGGAACAAAATCAGAATGAACGATTTGGTCATTGTTCTTAATTCTCAATGAATATACTGTTCTTTCGTCCAGATTAGATTGCTCAGCAAAAGCCCAATCCTTTACACGGAAGTTTAACATACCATGTCCTTCTTTATTAAGAATCAACGGTGATTTTCCATCAGTGTATAGCTTTTGTCCGGCATTGAACAATTCCCAATTCTTGTTATTTGTATTGTAGTTCCATATTTCAGCAGTATCACGAACAAATCCTACCACTTCCATATCCTTGAATGATACGCTGTTAGGATTTACCTGATACTTCACGTCTGCCTTACCTGAGTAAACGATTTTAAATGTATTAAAGTTACTTTCACTCCAATCTGCACCTGTAATCTCTGTTTTACCTGCACACTATCAGTAACGATGGTAGGGAAATGGATTCTGGCAGCTTCACCTTCAGAAAGGAAAGTAGGGATAAACTTAACTCCGCTAACTACAGAAGTAGCTTTAGGCATACTGATAGTCTTTTTAGTGCCATTAGCGTAAGTAATAACTAATTCATAAGCTGACTCACCTTCTTCTACTGATACTACATAATCATCAGCAGAAGTACCCGGAGTACCTGGTTTGCCCGGTTCACCTTGTTCTCCTTTTGCACCATTGTATAATTTAATGGTCTCTCCATCACTGAATTTGATTTCATAACCACCATTACCATCAGTGAACGGAGTACAGCTTTCGACATATTTGCCTGAGCCTACTTTGTCTTCAAGGGCCTTGATTGCATCTTTCACATTGGATATTTCTTGATCCAAGCGGTCGATGTCGTCATCGTAATCCTTACAAGATACAAATGTTCCTGTTGAAGTGACCATAAGGGCTCCAAACAGGATTGCTAAACTTAAAATTTTTGTTCATAATAGAAAAACTTTAAATTTATAAATTTAAAAACTCAAAATGTTATTGTTATAAAAGGACTTTAAATCTTTTTTCTGTGTCCGGATGGTGCTTTATATAGGAACTGCAAGGGAGATGCGCCTACAATTTTATGAAATGCGGCATAAAAAACGCTTTGGGATGCAAAACCACACTTCCTAAAAAGAGAACTGGCTGAATACGTACCCTCTAGTAATAAGGACTTTGCATACTCAACACGATACTTGTTAAGGAGCTGCTTGAAATTGCATCCGAAGTAGTTGTTCACCGCATTACTCAGGTAGGTCGTATTCGTGCCGGATACTATACAGTAATACTAATTGTTTGAACACCAGTTATATGTGTGACAACTTTAATGATGCAAGGGCCGTTTCAGGTCCTTTTTTTATTTATAATTGACAATAATATCTGGTAAACTATCTACTGCTTTTTGTTTGAGTTCATCTATGATATGAACATATTTTCAGTGTGCCGGGTCGTAGAATGTCCTGCAAGGCTGGCGGCGGTCTTGATATTAGCTCCATTTGCCATAATGTTGGTGATAAATGAGTGCCGGGCACAGTGGAAGGTGATGTGCTTGTGTATATTAGCCCTTTTGACCCATTTGTTTAAAATTCTTAGTGTGTAAGAATAGGAGGGGAGCCCGAATACCAACTCCTCGTTAATGCCTTTATGTCTTTGCAGGAGCTTGATGGCAGTGTGGTTTAAGTTTAGATGCAAGATTGCGTTTTTGGAGTGTGACTGTACTTTCTGTTGTAGAATAGTAAGGCGGTTTGATGAGAAATCTATGTCTTTATATTGCAGTTGATGTACATCACACCAGCGCAGCCCGCAATAGCAAGAAAACAAGAAATGCCTTTTTACTTCGTTGTTGGGGCATTGGAGTGAGTAGCAAGTTTCTGAATCTCTTTTAAACTGAGGATTGCTTTGGTTACTTCATCAAACTGCATCAGGCGGATACCATCTGTAGGATAGATGTCATTAACTTTTTTCTATACATTTATTAATGCACATTCTGAACTTCTTGAAATATCCGATGGGAGTGTTGCCTCGGAGATGATCCCTGAGATACTCAAGAAAGTTTATACAAAAATCTTTTGTGAGAAGGGTTACAGGTAAGCTTTTCTTTCTTGTAAACAGTCGCAGATGGGTGATACATGCCCTAACCATTTTCTTGTCCTTTTTGTGATAGGTATCCAGGAATTGTCCTATCAGAATATAGAAATCGGGAACATTGCTTTTATCTGTTGGAAGTATATCATCGAATGTATTTCTATATCGTTCAGATGATATTCAACAGATAAGAATTCTAGTTCCTTCTTTGCTCTTATCTGCCTGGCAATTAGTACCTTGTTTCTGTTTTCCGCTCTTCGCTCTGCACTGGTAGGAGCGTCCAGGATGATGCCCAAATACTCTTTGCGGCGTTTTCCGTTATAACTGTAATTTAAATAAAGCGAAACTCTTCCTTTGTTCAATTGTTTCTTTCCTAATGTAATTCCCATAATGAATAATAATTAATACAATAATAATGTTGAAAAGAAGGACCATAGAGGGACTGAAAATGAATTCCTCCATCTTTCTTTCTATAATAATAATATCTTTTGTACCTTTGTGTCATAAACAAAAAAATGGAAGAAATTTTGATATACGCGAGCAACAGCTCACAACTAAAGAACGCGATTTTGAGAATGCCTTACGTCCGCTGAATTTTGAAGATTTCAGCGGGCAGGATAAGGTAGTGGATAATCTGCGCATCTTTGTCAAGGCGGCGCGTCTGCGGGCCGAGGCGTTAGACCATGTTCTTTTGCACGGACCTCCCGGCTTGGGCAAGACGACCTTAAGTAATATCATTGCCAATGAACTGGGAGTAGGTTTTAAAGTAACCTCAGGACCGGTGCTGGATAAACCGGGTGATTTGGCGGGAGTACTGACCAGCTTGGAACCCAATGATGTGCTTTTTATTGATGAAATACATCGGTTGAGCCTGTGGTAGAAGAATATCTGTATTCTGCCATGGAGGATTATCGTATTGATATAATGATAGACAAGGGACCTTCGGCGCGTAGTATCCAGTTGGAGCTGAGTCCGTTTACTTTGGTTGGAGCCACTACTAGGAGTGGGTTGCTGACTGCGCCTTTGCGTGCCCGTTTTGGAATTAATCTTCATTTGGAGTATTATGACGATGATGTATTGACAAGCATTATCCGTCGTTCAGCTACTATATTGAATGTGCCTTGTGACGTGAAAGCGGCGGGTGAGATTGCTTCGCGCAGCCGTGGAACGCCCCGTATTGCAAATGCGCTGTTGAGGCGTGTCCGTGATTTTGCCCAGGTGAAAGGTTCCGGAAGGATTGATGTGGAAATTGCCCGGTTTGCTTTAGAAGCCTTGAACATTGACAGGTATGGACTGGATGAGATAGATAACAAGATTTTATGTACTATTATAGATAAGTTTAAGGGAGGTCCTGTGGGGCTGACTACTATTGCAACCGCTTTGGGTGAAGACGCCGGAACAATAGAGGAGGTTTATGAACCTTTTTTGATTAAAGAAGGTTTCTTAAAACGTACTCCGCGTGGACGTGAGGTCACGGAACTGGCCTATATGCACTTGGGACGGAGCATTTATAATAGTCAGAAGACATTATTTGATGATTAAAAGATGGCAGGATTAAAAGCATTAGCCAAGGAAACAGCCATATATGGGATGAGTAGTATCATCGGGCGGTTCCTGAATTATTTGTTAGTACCGATATATACCAACGCTTTGCCTGTGGAATCGGGGGGCTATGGTATCATTACCAATATGTATGCTATAACTGCCTTGCTGATGGTGCTTTTAACATATGGTATGGAAACCGGCTTTTTCCGATTTGCCAATAAGGGGTGGATGATCCGATGCGTGTCTATTCCACTACTTTGCTTTCGGTGGGGGCGACTGCGGTCTTGTTTTTAATTGTTTGTCTTTCTTTTCTGTATCCCATAGCAGGTTTCTTGGGATATGGAGAGCATCCGTGGTATATGGGGATGATGCTGATTGTAGTTGCAATGGACGCTTTCCAAGCTATTCCTTTCGCTTATTTGCGGTATAAGAAACGCCCTGTTAAGTTTGCTGCATTGAAATTGTTGTTCATTTTTGCCAGCATTGTCTTGAATATCGCTTATTTTGTAGGTATGAAGGGAGAGAATGTCGGAGTGGCTTTTGCTATAAATTTGGCTTGTACTTCTTTGGTGATGCTATGTATGTGGAAAGATTGGTGGGCTTCAGATATGTGCTAGACAGGGAGTTGTTGCGGCGTATGCTGCATTATTCTTTCCCGATTCTGATTCTGGGTATTGCCGGAATCTTAAATCAGGTAGCTGATAAAATTATTTTTCCGTTTGTTTATCCTGATAAGGCGGAGGCGACTATCCAGTTGGGTATTTATGGAGCAGCCAGTAAGATAGCTATGATCATGGCCATGCTGACACAGGCTTTCCGGTTTGCATACGAGCCGTTTGTTTTTAGTAAGAGTAAAGAAAAGGATAGTCGGGAAATGTATGCCAAAGCGATGAAGTTTTTCATTATCTTCACTTTGCTGGCTTTTTTGGCTGTTATGTTTTACCTTGATATACTGCGTTATATTTTAGGACGTGATTACTGGGTAGGGCTTAAGGTTGTACCTATTGTCATGGCTGCCGAGATGTTTATGGGTATTTATTTCAATCTTTCTTTTTGGTATAAACTGATTGATGAAACAAAATGGGGAGCTTATTTTTCACTGGTGGGATGCAGTATCATTATTCTGATAAATATTTTCCTTATTCCGGTATTTGGCTATATGGCGTGTGCTTGGGCGGGTTTTGCCGGATATGGAGTAGCTATGCTTCTCTCTTATTTTGTAGGGCAGAAAAAATATCCTATTAATTATGATTTGAAAGCAATAGGTAACTATGTGGTGTTAGCGCTGGTACTTTACATTGTTTCAGTTTATCTTCCTATTCAAAATATATTCTTGTTGTTGGGTGTTCGTACATTACTGTTGTTATTGTTTGTGGCATATATTGTGAAAACGGACTTCCCCTTGCAGCAGATACCTGTTATAAACCGATACATAAAGAAATAGCTATGAGTGACCTGAAGAATGATTTGAAGAATGTGCCTTATATAAAGCAGTTCTTTGGTGAATATCTTGATTTGCGCAAGGATAAGGACAATGAAGCCTTGATTGTAGAAAGTATTCGTAATGGTGTTGAGTTCAAAGGAACTAATTTGTGGATTCTTATTTTCGCAATTTTTATAGCTTCATTGGGCTTGAACGTGAATTCTACGGCAGTTATTATTGGTGCCATGCTGATATCTCCGCTGATGGGACCGATAATGGGAGTAGGGTTAGCTATTGGACAGAATGATTTTGAATTGTTGAAGCGTTCTCTAAAAAGTTATTTGGTGGCAACTGTATTTAGTGTGATTACAGCTACCCTTTATTTTTCGCTGACTCCGTTGGATGAAGTACAATCGGAGTTGCTGGCACGTACTTCTCCTACCATATATGATGTGCTTATAGCTTTATGCGGTGGCTTGGCCGGTATTATCGCCTTGTCTACAAAGGAGAAGGGGAATGTTATTCCGGGGGTAGCTATTGCTACGGCTTTGATGCCGCCTTTGTGTACTGCTGGATTCGGGCTTGTTACCGGAAATTTACTTTATTTTTTAGGTGCGTTCTATTTGTATTTTATCAATTCAGTATTTATCAGTCTGGCTACTTTTATCGGGGTGCGTGTCATGCATTTCCAACGTAAGGAGTTTGTGGATAAGGAGCGTGAGAAATTGGTAAAGAAATATATTATTTTTATTACTTTGGCTACGATGTGTCCTGCTGTTTATCTGACTTATGGCATTGTAAAAAGTACTATTTATGAAGCTTCTGCCAACAACTTTATCAACGAGGAGCTGAATTTTAATAATACCCAAGTAATAGACCGGAAGATTTCTTTCGAGAAGAAGGAAATACGTGTTGTGCTAATAGGCAATGAGGTTTCGGAAACAGAAATAGCAACCGCAAGGGATAACTTGAAACTTTTTAATCTGGCAGGAACCAAACTGGTTGTTCTTCAAGGAATGAATAATGATGCGATGGATATTGGCAGTATAAAGGCGCAAGTGATGGAGGACTTTTATAAGAATAGTGAGAAACGTTTGCTGGAGCAGCAGGAAAAGATTAAGTCTTTGGAAAACGAACTTAATGTATATGCCGCATACAATACCGTAGATAAAAAGATAATTCCCGAACTTAAGTACTTTATCCTGCAGCAGAAGCTATAGCCATGGCGAAGACTGTGGAATTGCAGGTAGACTCAACCCAAACGGACACATTGACAATAGTCTTGATGAAATTCAGTAAAAAACCTGTAGGAAAAGAACAGGAAAAGATTTCCGAATGGTTGAAGGCACGTGTCGGGGCGAAAAAACTTAAATTAATTGTAGAATAAAACCATGAAAAAACTACTATTGCTGCTGTCTTTCCTGCCTTTATGTATATGGGGTAATGAGGGAATGTGGCTTCCTTGTTGTCTTAGCAAACAAACTCAACAAGTGATGAAAGAAATGGGGTTGGAACTTTCATCTGAACAATTGTATAATCCTGGTGGAAAAGCATTGGCTAATGCTGTTGTTAGTTTTGGAGGTTTTTGTTCGGGTGTTGTTGTATCTCCGGATGGTTTGGTTTTTACTAACCACCATTGTGGGTATGATGCCATTCAGCAGCATAGTTCTGTGGAGCATGATTATTTGCGAGATGGTTTTGTAGCCGACTCCTTAAGTAAGGAGCTTCCTAATCCGGATTTATTTGTCAGTTTTCTGATACGCACAGAGGATGTGACGGAGCGTGTGTTGCAAGCTATTCCAGTCGGAACAAAGGAAAATGACCGTGCACTGATTGTAGATTCTATTTCCACATTGATTGCTCAGGAAGCTGTGGCGAATGATACGTTGCTGCGTGCTGAGATAACTCCTTTTTATGGTGGCAATGAGTTTTATCTATCTGTGTATAAGGATTATTATGATGTTCGTTTGGTATTTGCTCCTCCCTCTTCTGTAGGCAAGTTTGGCGGAGATACAGATAATTGGGTATGGCCCCGCCATACCGGGGATTTCTCTGTCTTCCGTATTTATGCTGATCAGAATAATCAACCGGCAGCTTATTCTCCGGAGAATGTGCCTTATCATCCGGATTATTTTGCTCCTGTTTCTTTGGGAGGGTATGAACAGGGATCATTTTGCATGACTATGGGATATCCCGGTTCTACCAGCAGGTATTTATCTTCATTTGGGATAGACGAAAGAGTCAATACGGATAATGCCGCCATGATTAATGTTCGTACCATCAAGCAAGCTATTTGGAAAAATGCAATGGAAAAAAGTGATGATATCCGCATTAAATATGCTTCCAAGTATGCACAAAGCTCTAACTATTGGAAGAATAGTATAGGGATGAATCAAGCGGTAAAAGAATTGAAAGTGATAGAGAAAAAACAAGCTTTGGAGTGCCAATTGCAAGAATGGGTTCGTCGGGAACCTGATAAACGAAGCAATATGCAAGGGTTTTGACTGAACTGGAGTTAAATTATCGTAATCGTAGAAATGCGGCGCGGGCTATGGCATATTTTGGAGAAACATTTGCCAATGGACCGGAGTTGATTACGGCAGCCTTAGCTGTACTGAATTTTGATTTTGAGGCAGAGGAGAGTGATTTGGAGCGTAATATGCGGCAATTGTTGGAGATTTATGCCAATATGGATATAAGTGTGGATAAACAAGTCTTTGTGGCTATGTTGAAAGAATATGCAACTGAGGTAGGCAAGGAATTTTTACCTGATGTTTATTCATTGATAGAGAAAGATTTTAAAGGTGATTACCAAGCTTATGTAGATGATTTGTATGCTCGTTCCTCTTTAAAGACACCGCATGGGTTTGAACAGGTGGTGAAGGGAGATACCACTTATGTCTTGTTTGATGACCCTGCGGCTTCTTTTGCTATTGATATGTTGGTGAAATTTTATGAATTCAATCAGTCGGTGGAAGAAGCTAGTATGAATATTGAGAAAAATGAACGTTTGCTGAATGAAGCAATGCGTGAGATGGAGGCAGATAGGGTGTTTTATCCGGATGCTAATTCTACTATGCGTCTGAGTTTTGGCATGGTGGGTGGTTACTCACCGAAAGATGCTATTGAGTATTCTTATTTTACGACGACAAAAGGAATTTTTGACAAGATAAGGCAGTATAAGGGAGATAGTGATTTCGATGTGCTTCCTTCTGTAGTCGAATGCTTGAGAAGGAAGGATTTCGGACGTTATGCTGCTGGGGATGGTAATATGAATGTTTGCTTTATTTCGGATAATGATATTACAGGAGGGAATTCCGGTAGTGGAATGTTTAATGGAAAAGGGGAATTAATAGGTCTTGCTTTTGACGGGAATTGGGAAGCAATGAGTGGAGATATTGTTTTTGAACCTAATTTGCAGCGTTGTATCGGGGTGGATATCCGCTATGTTCTTTACATGATTGAAAAATATGGGAAAGCTTCCCGTTTGGTCGATGAACTGAAATTGACAGACTAAAAGAAAAATATGAAATGACAGGAAGCTTGGGTATGTCAAAGTTCCGATAGTTTGTCATATAATCTTTCATCCGGAAAGATGGCAAAAAAACTGTTAATATTAATTCGATGTAAACAAGGATATTCGGCAAATCTTTTTTGAATAATACGATAATCCAACTGATTCATTATGAGTCAGTTGATTTATCGTATTATTTGCGGAATGTCCTTGAAATGACAGGTTGTTTCAATTCTGCCTGCTCCGCTATTATTCGAGAGAAGTGGATGTTATTTGCATATTTCTACTATGTCCAATTCTCTTTCATGAAGTTGGCTTCCTCATTTCTTGGATTTCTTTTTCTTATTGTTATCGCTGTTAAAGAATTGTTTCCAGTCGTCTTTCGTTTTGGGGCCTCGTTCTTCAATGTAGCCACGTTCCGCACGGCTATGTTTTCCTTTCTTTGAGGCGTTTTTTATTGGACCTGTCACCTTTTTTGCCGAATGAAGCATTCCTTGCTGCACTGCTTCTGCGTTCGCCATTGTCGTTTTTGCCATTATTGTCACCGGCAACTTCTACTACAATTTTCCGGCCGCCATTCAGATTAACCTTGTTCAATGCTTTAATCACGTCCTGTGCCTGATTTTCTGCTACTTCGAAGAAAGAGAAATTCTGCATCAGGTCTATTCGTCCGATGGTAGTACGTTGCTTCTTCATGTTGCGGTTAATCAGTTCTATGATTTGGTTGGCATAGAAACCGTCTGTCTTTCCTACATTCAGGAATAGACGGGTGTATCCTTTTTCTGCTTTACGCTCTGTCTTTTCACGAGCACTGCCATGATCTTGCGTTCTTTGGAGCACGTTCGCTGCGACGGTCATTTGTGCTGGGAATTTCTATTTCCGGAGCGTTACTATAGTATTCCAAGAAGCGGTTAAATTCCATTGACACCACGCGCTTTATCAGATCTTCCTTTGAAAGCCATTCCAGTTTACGATAGATTCCGGGTAGGAAGGATTCAATTTCTTCATCGTTTACTTTTACCTTTTCTATGTCATCTATCAATTAATCAATTGCTGCTCGCAAATTTGTTTACCACTGGGCATCTCACCCATGATAAATTTTTTGTTGATGATTCGTTCTATCTCACGCATCTTTCCTTTTTCGCGCAGGTTGATGATGGCAATAGAAATACCTGTTTTTCCGGCACGTCCTGTACGACCACTACGATGAGTATAGCTTTCTATATCATCGGGCAAGCCATAATTAATGACATGAGTAAGGTCATTTACATCTAGGCCACGGGCTGCTACGTCGGTAGCAACTAAAAGCTGTAAATGGCGTTGGCGGAATTTTTGCATCACTAAGTCGCGCTGGGCTTGTGAGAGCTCACCGTGCAAAGAGTCTGCGT
>ENA-OQCS01001804-OQCS01001804.1-human-gut-metagenome-genome-assembly--contig:-NODE-1804-length-10391-cov-1.865160_pt1 | contig 10391 bp, 10 predicted proteins | sample MGYA00242757_ERZ504575 | MGnify/ENA primary metagenome ERZ504575 (study PRJEB26092, sample SAMD00036297) | human gut metagenome | host: Homo sapiens | study: EMG produced TPA metagenomics assembly of... | reverse complement strand
TGATGATCAGTGCCACCTTCTCCAGTCTGGTCATTCGCGGATACGAGGATGCACTGGCCGCTGTGACCGTGCTGACTGCATACATCCCCATGCTGACCGACGCAGGCGGCAACGCGGGCAGCCAGAGACCACCATTGTTTCATAAAAATCAATATTTATAAATTATGAAAAAGCATTCCTATATTACAAAATCAGTTGTCCTTCCTCTTTCAATCTTTTCCTCAAATAAGAAGTATCAATCTTATGAACATCGTTTCTTGTTTGCTTGATTGCATGCGCGGCAGCCATTCCTGCTGCTTCTCCTGTCACTAAACAACAAGGCATCACACGTACTGCCAAAAGCTTGTTCATCTGTCGATATACAACGACCGGCAGTCAACAAATTCTTAATTCCTTTAGGAGTCAGACAACGGTACGGAATACCGTGAGATTCACCTTTTTTATAATGCTCAGGTTTATGTTTTCCGCTATGGACATCTATGTAATAGCAGTTACGCCCGATCTCATCTTCAAAAGATTTCCGCTGTCTCCAATCTTCTACCGTAAAAATATAATCGCCCTCTATCCGACGACTGTCCCTAACTCCAAGCAGTGAAGCCGTTTTCACGACAAAAGCATTGGAAAAGGTAGACGGCCGGACATCTTTCATGGCTTCCAGATACTGAGCAGCTTTCTGCCGTCCCAAAATCATTGCTTCAGAAATAGCCCAAGGATCTGTCGTGTCAACCGTCATATGTCCCGCATTACATTGAATGACATCCGGACCGACCAGATTATTACAAAAATGAGTATCTACCAAAGGATATTTTCCTGACCGGACCGCTTTATAAAGCGGTGTGCTTTCATCTTTCCAAACATAAAGTGTCGGACCATTTATATAATCATAAGAATCGATGTTTGCAAAAGAAAAGCATAAACTGGACATCTGTATTGAACCTCCTCATCATACCCACGCTTGAAAGATGCTCCGGACCAAGCAGCTAAATCTCCGTCTCCTGTCGTATCTATATATACTTACCTTTAAAAGCCACCAAACCTGCCTTGTTCGAAACAATGATCGCATCAATAGTATCATCCGACGACATCTCGACCGCCGCTAACCGAGAAAAGAACAATACTTTAGCTCCAGATTCCGTTACCATCCGATCATAAATGGACATCAGATATTCAGGATTGATACTCACCCAATCCAATTTATTTTCAGGTTCATGAGGCACCCCTTCTTCGATTCTCTAAAATTTTCTCAGCAAGTCCTTTATATATAATCTTTTCACCATCAGAAAACGGACACCAAGCAGGAACCATTCCGGCTGTCCCCATTCCTCCAACTGTCCCATTGCTTCTATCAACAAAGTCTTTGCTCCTTCACGAGCCGCAGCAATAGCAGCCGTACATCCAGCCGGACCACCTCCAACAATGATTACATCCCATTGATCGTCCACCTTTATTCGAGAGCGTTTCAATGTCAGACTTTTCTCACGTCTCTCTGAAGCCGACTGTATTCCCCCCCGGCATAGTAGCATAGCTATCATCGCACCAGCTTGTTTAACAAGTTTCTTCTGTTAGTCATAACGATTACTTGTTTTTAGAAAAAGAAAGGCATTTTATTTTTTCTCAACCAATAAAATGCCTTTCACAACTTTATCTATTATATTTAATAATTCGGATTCTGTTTCATATTTGTATTAATCTGAATTTCTGTTGTTGGTATTGGCCACAAATATTGACGATCGTCCCACTTTTTCTCTGCAATAGAAGCAATTTTACCTGCAGCTTCTAATTTAGAAAAATCAGCCAAACCATTTTCATCAATATCCGGAGCAAAAGGCCAAAACCAATCACCTTGACTAACAACCTTTTCTATTAATAATGAGGCCGGATACAACATCATATAAACCTTTTTACTCATTACTTTGTCCATCAACTTCCAACGCATCAAATCCATATAACGCAGTCCTTCATTAGCAAACTCCATACGTCTTTCCATACGTAATTGACTTCTTAATGTTTGCTGGTCCATAGAGGTAAAAGCCGGATACTGGTCCACAGCTGATTTATCAACACCATAAGCTCTTGCACGCACCTCATTCATAGCATCCAAAACAGACTGATCTATCTGATTCAATTCAATTTTTGCTTCTGCATACATTAACAGAACATCAGCATAACGCATAATAATTTTATCTGGATCAATCTTGTTTGCATTTTCCAAACATGTTTCATCCATACCTTTCTTCCAGACCAATCCATTATAAGAAGCATACTGAGCAACAGCACGAGTATCATTATTCTTAATCATCTGTCCTGTCTTATAATTCATAACCTCCAATGCTTCTGGGTGCGGATTAAATTCAATACCCATAAAATTCTCTCCAAACGGGACAATTGTCATGCTCAAACGTGGATCACGATTCTTAAAGGGGTCATGTGGATCAAACAAAGGAGATTCGTCAATCGGAAGTCCATCTGTGCAAACATACGAAGCAAACAAATCCCAAGTCGGATTCGGAACCGCATATCCTCCATGATTTCTCGGCAGCCAACCATGTACATCCATCACAAGATTATATTCTATTGATCGTGGAATTAAAAAAATAGATTCTTCTGCATTCTTGGTTGTAGTCAAAAACAAATCTCCATAATCTTTATGCAAAGAATAAACATTCAAATCCATAACAGCCTTAGTCGCTGCAACAACCACATTATAATCACCCATATAAAGAGCATAACGGGCTTTCATAGCCAATGCTGCTCCCTTTGTGGCTCTTTTAATACCTGAATATGTTGTTGGCAAGGCATTTGCAGCTGCATCAATTCGTCATAAACAAACTGTTTCACAGTTGCTAAATCTGTACGTCCCATTGACATACCTTTATCAATATCAACATCATCTACCACTAATGGAACATCACCATATTTAGAAGACATTTTTGCATACGCACATGCTCTATGAAAACGAGCCTCAGCAACATAAGCATTAATCTTCGACTCCATTGCACCAGCTTCAATAGCTCGATCCGCCTTTAATATAATACTGTTAGCACGTGATACAACCTTATACTGCTTGGACCACAAATCTTTTACCTTATCTGTTTGCCCATTCAATGTTGCATTTTGAAAAGGTGTCAAATTTTCACGATAAATCTTATCGTCAGACCAATCGGTATTACCTTCTTCATCCAACGGCCAAAATGTATCTCTATACAATTCATTAACAGCCATTTCTATTTCAGTTTCATTTGAATACCAATTTTCAGTTGAACCATTAGACAATGGGTTTAAATCCAAATCATGGCATGCAGAAAACAACGTACTCCACTGAATAAATAACTATAATATTATTTCGTTTCATAATCTTTCCTTTTTAAAAGTTAACCGATACCCCTAACAACACCGATGTAGTAATAGGATAACCAGTAGTACTGACTTCCGGATCCCATCCATGCGGATACTTGCTTAAACAGAATAAATCGTTACCAGACACATAGAACCTAACAGATTCCATACTTATTTTCTTTGTCAATACAGAAGGAAGTGTGTATCCTAATGTTAAGTTTTTCATTCTTAAATATCTCCCATTAAACATCCAAAAATCAGACATCGCCATATTAGAATCAATATTATTACGAGTCAAACGAGGATATATTGCTTTCGCATTTTCAGCATCAGTATTGTTCACACTCCAATAATTACCTTCCAAAATAGAAGGGAAGCCACACCAGTTATTTCTCAAACCTTCTATCATATTACTATTAATACGAACATTTTGACTTCCCACACCTTGGAACATCATAGCCAAATCAAAGCCTTTATATGATGCAGCAAAATTGACACCAAATGTATAACGGGGTAATGACCCTCCTAAACAGACACGGTCATATTCCGAAGAAATTTTACCATCAGGTACACCATCCGGACCAGAAATATCTTTATACTTGATATCACCAACTTTTACATTATTATTCAATTTAGGCGAATTATCAACATCTTCTTGAGTCAAAAAGAGTCCATCGCTCAAATAGCCATACCACTCATTAAACTCACTACCTTTCATTTTCACTTTTTCACCTAAAAAATTCCGTACCACCTAAATCACCCATCTTTGACACGAAGTCAGAAAGGTTAGCAGAAACAGAATAACTAAAATCCCCACTTGTCTCGCCATCCCAATTCAATATCATAACCTGTAGTTTCCATATTCCCAGTATTCACAAACGGATTATCATATCCTATAAATTTAGGAATTTCCAAAGCCAACAAAATGTCTTTCGTTTTCTTTTTATAGAAATCGAAATTAAAATGCAAACGGCTATCCAAGAAATTTGCATCCAAACCAATGTCCCAAGTCTCTGTTGTTTCCCAAGAAATATTACGAACTGCATAATATTGCTGAGCAGCAGTCAATAAAGAACTCACTGAGTTTCCATTGTAAAATAGACCAGAACCAAAGTTTAAAGCTGACTGATATGGATAATAATTTTGTTTATTATTATCATCAATTCGTGTAATACGTTCATTACCTAATGTACCCCAAGAACCTCTTAATTTCAAATATGACAACCAATTCCAATTTAAATCTTGCATAAACTTCTCTTCACTCATAACCCAACCAGCAGAAAAAGAAGGGAAATTTGCCCATCTACTATCCGGAGCAAAACGAGAAGAGCCATCACGACGGAAATTTACCTGCAATAAATAACGATTGGCATAACTATAAGTGATTCGTCCAAAAAAAAGAACGATAAGCGTACTCTTCTGCATTACCACCATTATCTCTCAAATTTTCAGGTCCCAAATCCAAATAAGGGAAATTTGTCAATTCATACTGATCACGAGATGCACTCAAATTTTCCCAAAAAGCATAATAATCTTCATAACCAATCATTGCTGAAAGATCATGCAACCGAACGATTTATTGTAATTTGCAAAAATTGTGTAGTTACATCATAATCATCATTTCTATTTTCAGTCAATTTTGTCGTTCTATAACCAGCCATATAACCTTTCACTGTAGTTGGATCATTGGCATAGGTATAAGGTACTTGTTTTACAAAACTTTTCACCTTATTAAAATTATATGTCGGTGCTATAACTCCTGATATTTTTAATCCTTCAATCGGAGTTATATCGATAGCAGCCTTACCTCCTAAACGATTATGCCATGAAGTTTTAACCCACCATCTGTTATCATTGCCAATGGATTTTCTCCATCTTTGACATCTCCCCACAATCCATTACTCCAACGAACTGCATAAATTGGAGCTGTTGCACGAAAATTCAATTCCATCGGATTCGTATGTGGTTTCTTCCGATTTTGAACGTTTATAATTTACATCTAAATGAGCTTCAAGCCATTTATTTATTTTAAAATCATTATTGATACGAATCATATAACGCTCATATCCTCTATTTTCATAAAGACCATCTGTCTTGTCATATCGGAAAGAGGCTTTCGTTTTCACAACTTTGCTACCTCCAGCAATATTAATCGAATGAGTCTGGCGTGGAGCAGAACTTTTCAAAATTGCATCCTGCCAATCCACTATAGGATAAGCATCTGGATTTGTTGCATTATTTTTCACCCAATTATTCACTTGGTCTTCAGAATAAGCCTGATACCAACCACCTGAATTATTATCATTAAAACGCGTTTCATTTATCATTTCCAAGTATCGCTGAGCACCAACATATTCTGGTAATTTAGTCGGCATTTCCCAACCATATTCGAAATTATAGTTTAGGGATAAATCATCCTGTTTTGCACGTTTTGTCGTGATTACAATCACACCAGCTGCAGCACGTGAACCGTAAATTGAAGCAGATGCCGCATCTTTCAAAACGGACATACTCTCTACATCTTCTGGATTCACTTGATTAATATCCCCTGGAATTCCATCTACAATCACTAAAGGGCTTGTCTCACCAATAGTCGTCACACCTCGAATTTGTATACTAGCAGTTGCTCCAGGAGCACTATTATCACGTGTTACTGTGACACCAGAAGCAGCACCTTGTAAGGCTGTAGATAATTGAGTCGTTTTGCGGGCAGCCAAATCATCACCTTTTAACAGCAGCAACAGCACCTGTCAAATCTTTTTTTCTTCATGGTTCCATAACCGACAACAACCACTTCATCCAGCATTTCAGAATCTTCTTTCAAACTGATCGCCAAATCTGTTTTATTGCCAACAACTATTTCGCTTGTAGTATATCCTATATAAGAAACTACTAATGTTGCACCAGGTGCAACATTAAGGGAGAACCTCCCTTCGATATCGGTAACGGTACCGTTTGTCGTACCTTTTTCAACAACGTTTGCACCAATAATTGGTTCACCGTTTACATCTTTAATAATACCGGTAATCGCTTTTTGATTCTGTTGTACACTGGGCACGGAAGAAACAGAGGACGAAGCTGTCTTTATCAATACTTGTCGATCTATAATTTGATAATCGTAACCGGTATTTTTCAGTACTTGAGCCAGCGCTTCATCCAAAGTCGCATCTTTTACATTGATGCTCGCCTTTTTATTTACATTCACTTTGTTGTCATTGAAAAAGAATGTAAATTCACTATTGTTTTCAATGTCTTTCAAAATCTCAATGATACTGCTATTCTGCTTATTCATGGATAATTTATAACCCTGCGCATAAGTTGAAGCAGATATACAGCAAGCGACACCTAAAGAAAATAAGGTCGTGAGTTTCATGATACGCTTAGTTTTTTTTAATAATGGGACACAAAGTGCCCGTTCATTACTTTTTTTTTCATAACTTTGTAATGTTTTTGATGAATATTAGCATGCCCATTCCACGGTTTGAATATTTAAGTATGGACATGTAGTCGAAATCTCGAATTGGAGGGTGTTTGCCGACATCCTCCAATTTTTTAGGTTAACAAATATCCTTTCTCATAGGCATTTTTCAGATTTTAATATTATACTATTATTTCAAAATTAATCTTTTTATAATAAATACACATAAAAAATCTTTTCCCCCTATCTTATTGCAATAAATTAGAAAAAAATTATTGCAAGTTCATGACTAACGGGTCAAACTATAATTACCATCCTCTATTTCTTTATATTTTAATGGAGAAGACAGTTGAATCAACATCAGTATCTTTTCTAGCGACTCATCCCTCACTTTGAAAGTGAACCGGTATTTATCAGCCAGATCCTTTTGGCACATCACCTTTCTGCCGTACACTGTTCGAGACGCGGGATGATCATGGATAGTTTTTCGTTTTCGAAACTCAGCATCTTTTGTTTGCGCCAAGCGGTATATTTGTCGGCATCCACAATCTGTTTGGTGATCTTGCCGGTCTGCCGGTCCACCAAAATCTTTTCGTCGGGAGAGACGAAGTATTCTTTCATTTGGTTTGTTTCCTTATCCGCCACACTTACTTTGATCTTGCCATTCAGGAGAATCGCTTCCATCTTATTTTCCATATTGTAACTGAACAATTCGAACGCAGTCCCCAACGCCTCCACACTCATATCCTCCGTATGGACGATAAAAGGTTTTTCACGATTCTTCGCCACATCGAAAAAGGCTTGCCCGTCCAATCTTATCTCACGCGTCTTACCAGAAAAACTGGTAGGATAGGTCAAACGGCTACCCGGTCCCATCTGTACTTTCGTTCCATCCGGCAAAGAGACAGATTCCATATTCTGTATGCCGGAACTTACAACATACATTGGAACATTCGCCTTGTCCTGCAACGCAAAATAAACAGTTCCTGCCACACCCAATACCAATAAGATGGAGGCGACCATACTATATATCTTATAAAATACAACTTTCCGTCCTTCATCATGCTGCCAGACTTCTTTACAAATATTCCGCCAGATAGACGGCTCGTCCGGACGATCGCTCTCCACTGCATCCGGAGCATTATTCCATTGCCGCTCCATTTCTTTTGTCACCCGGCGAGATGATTGCAAGGCTATGCGCTCTTCTTCAGTCAGCGCATCCTGCATTAGTTTCTTTAGTATATATTTTTTGTCTTTGTATTCCATTTCAATCGCTTTACATATAAATACACGCAAGTTACTTCTTCCCCCTACTCAATCCGGAAAAAACAGATCATTTAGTACCTGACAGTACAAATTTCCAAAAAAATATGACAATATCCCCTATGAAACGAGCATTTCAAATGATAATAAGAGATAGGATGCGGGATATATTAAATCAGATAAAGAGAAGAAGCAGTGTGATATTCTTCTTCAAGTACTTGAGGGCTTCGCTGATTTGATTTTCGACCGTTTTCTCTGAAATATTCAATAGGATAGCTATTTCTTTGTAGCTCTTTTGTTCCTTACGGCTCAAGTTAAAAATCTCACGGCGGCGCGGTGGCAATTCATCGATCAGGCGATCTATATATTCTTGGAGATTATGAGCATCAATTTCTTCTTCCACATCATACGGTTCTTCCAATGCGGCAAGGACCGTGACTTTGTAGAAATCTTCATTCACATTTTTGCGATGCCGGTTAAAGATCAGATTCCGGGTGATAATAAACAGCAAACCTTTAAAATGGTCATCTTCACGAAGAAATTCACGCGTTTCCCATATTTTGATAAAGACTTCCTGTACTACTTCTTCGGCAGCATCGGCACTGGTCAAATAGAGGCGACTGAAATTATAGACCTGTTTCCAGTATTGTTTATACAGAGCAGTAAATGCGTCTTTGCTGCCCTGCTTCAACAATAATATCAGTTCCCGCTCTTCCATATTCTTTTAAATAAGATACAAATGTAACAAATAAATTGAGAATTGAAACTTGAAAATTCGGAAGTGCTTTCTTCTTCATTTTTCATTTTCAATTCTTAATTTATTTAGTGGTTCGTTCCTTCAAACAAATCATGATCTTCCTTTTTCTGAGAACTTTTGGCCTTGAAGTTATTGAACGTATAACTAAGCGTAAGCGTAATAAGCGGATAGCTGGGACGGATTCGTGTGATGGACTGCAGGTCGGATGTGATGATCTTACTTACATACCGGGCAGAATTGAAAACATCCCGGAAAGAAAGCGTAGCCGACAACCGACGGTTCATCAACTGCTGGCGAACGGCGAGATTCACATACCAGAAAGCATCCGTACGCCCCTGGGTCGTAACGGACGGACCGACAAAATTGCCGTCCACCTGGATACGGGTATATTTAAAGACATCGAAAGAGTTGTTCCACATGACATCGTAGTTCGTACTTGTCTCTTTTTCACTGCCGGTTTTATACCGGTTCTTTACCTTATAATGATACAGGCTGCCGTTCAGGTTCATATTCCACCAGCGGGTAAGCTGTACCTGTCCGCTCAATTCGATACCGGTCGAATAGTCGTGTCCGACATTCGCCATCGAATCCAGTGTCACACCAGCCTCATAGGGGACACGCAAACGCTCGATCTTATCCTTGCGGTTCCGGTGAAACACTGTAGCTGAAACCGTATGTTCACCGATATTCTTCTTATAATTCAACTCGAAAGAATTGATATATTCCGAACGGATATCCGGGTTACCGATCTCGGCCGAATAAAAATCCCGATAGGTGATATACGGCTCCATGAAAAAGAGTTCCGGACGAGTGATACGGCGCGAATAAGAAACCAATAGCTTATGTTCCTTCGGAAACGTATAGCCCAAATGAAGAGAAGGGAAAAACTCGAACTTATTATATGTACGATCCTTGCCCGGAATCGAGCTTCGCAGGACACGATGCGTATGCTCTCCCCGCACACCCGCCTGAAAATCGAATGATTTATAGCTGTCGGCAACGATTGCATAAACCGAATTGATGCCATGCTGGAAATAGAATGTGTTATAGATATCGTCCCGGTTATAAAACTCTTTCTTTACCGGTCCCAGAAATGCATCGTGTAGTCGCCGTCTTCCAAATAAGAGAAATATTGGTAACCGCCTTCGATCCGTCCCGTCTTGCTGTAAGGATAAATATAGTCCAGGTTACCCCGTACCGTCCAGCGATGCTCATCTTCCCAAGCACGATGTCCCTTTTCACGCTCGTTATTCTTATTAAAAAGGTCACTCTGGAAATATTCCATCGCATTACCTCCGTATTTCAGATAGAACTGCCCATCAACTGATGCCCCTTATCGTCGAATTTATGATCGAAACCGATTGTTCCCTGGAAATAGGTTTCATGCAGATCGTAATCGTCACGACTATAATATCGCCTCACCGAAAGTAGCCCCGTCTGTCAGGCGTTTTTCCTTATAATCCAGATCACCATTGCGCGTACGCCCGCCATAACCACCTTCAAAGTCGGCATTCAACGTCGTATGGGGCAATGTGTACATCCACCCCGCCTTCATCGAATAGTTGAAATTGTTGCTTTTACGCGGTCCGTTGGAATGGGAGGTCGTTGCCGTGTCTG
>ENA-OQCS01001802-OQCS01001802.1-human-gut-metagenome-genome-assembly--contig:-NODE-1802-length-10397-cov-1.832717_pt1 | contig 10397 bp, 15 predicted proteins | sample MGYA00242757_ERZ504575 | MGnify/ENA primary metagenome ERZ504575 (study PRJEB26092, sample SAMD00036297) | human gut metagenome | host: Homo sapiens | study: EMG produced TPA metagenomics assembly of... | reverse complement strand
TAACCCCGATAGCCCGGATGCGTCCCTCTTTATAGAGCCGCTCCATCGCCCGCCATGCGGCATAGTAATTCCCGTAGGGTTTGTGCATCAAGTAGAGGTCGAGGTAGTCCAACCCGAGTTTTTTCATCGAGAGGTCGAAAGCGCGCAGAGCATCGTCGTATTCGTAGTCCTGCACCCACAATTTGGTGGTTATGAAAAACTCCTCTCGTTTAATGCCGCTTTGCCGGATGGCATTTCCCAACTGTTCCTCGTTGAAATAAGCAGCGGCCGTATCGAATTTCCGATAACCGATCTCGATAGCATCATTTACGGCTCGTTCCGTTTCGTTTTCAGGAATCTGAAAGACACCGAACCCGATAGCAGGCATCATTACTCCATTGCTTAATCTTACATTTTTCATATCCTTTATGGTTTTTAATTCTGATGCAAAGTTACAGGGTACCTATCATTTTATTGTTTCATTATTCGGGGAAGAATTTTCACTATTCGTGGTTTTTCGTTATTTTTGCAGGAAATGAAAGAGAAATGACACATACAGACTTCGACGGGATTATTTTTGCTGATACATTGCAGGAATTTAATGCTTTACGATATGCAGGAAGAGTAATCCATATTCTTTGCAGCGGAGGAAATATGGGTTTCACGTTTCAGGATACCCGTTATAACATCGCGGCCGGGGATTATGTAATTCTGCCCAACGCCACACTCGTATCGGAATTTTCGGACTCCGAAGACTTTCAAGGTATCCTGATGAACCTTTCGGATGCGTTCGTTTCCTCGATTGCTATTCGCAGCAATTACGGCATTATTGGGTATCTATCACTCTTGCAGAATCCGGTCATGAAACTTTCCTCTCATGATTTTCAAGTATGCGAGCAGGCAATGCGCTGTATCCGGCAACGTCTGAAAGATAAAGAGCATCTGTTTTGGGAAGATTGATGGGAAGCCTGCTTACGGCGCACATCCTCGACCTTTATGATATTCATGCACGCAGTCAGAATACCATGCAGGTATCGGAGCGTATTACGGTCTTACTGCGAAATTCATAGAACTGTTATATAACGGCGAATATATTCGAAATCGAGATCTCGATTTTATGCATCCCGGCTTTGCATAACACCTCATTATCTGTCGGAGATATGTAAAAAGGTAAGCGGCAAACCTGCACTTATTGGATTGACCGCTTACTCTTCAAGAGATTACCCGCTTTGCTTCGACAAAAAGAGTTGTCTTTAACTACGATTGCCGAACGAATGAATTTCTCCTCTGTTTCTTATTTCAGTCGGTATGTGCAAAAGAGGATGAAGACAACACCGTCAGAGTATAGGAAAGATATATCTGTCCGCTAAACAACAAGATATTTGTTCAAGATACAAATAAGAACAGCCGTTTTATACGGCTGTTTTTTACTTAAATTTTTATTCCTCTGTATACGACCAGATCGTGTTATTGCAGTGGTTCTTTTCCACTTTGAGGAACAACTCGAAGTCGGTGATGAATGCCGGAGTAAGCTCTTTCAGCGCAATACCACTGGCCTTGTACCGCTTTTCGACGAACTCCGCGAGGTGTTTGTAAACGACGCAGTATTTCCAATAGCTGCGCAGGCTTTTAAGTTTACCGACCTGCGTCTCGTGGTTCATGCCCAAACCTAAATAGGCATTGCGAACTTTCTCGGCGGTAACATAGTTGTCACCCGGTTTCAGTTGGCTTTTCGATGGCTTCGGTTTGGCTTCGATATCGCAATTCGATTCTCTCTAAATCCCTTGTTTACAACCTTCTTGCTCCAATCCGCTCCCATTCTCGAATTTTCTCTTTATCTTTGTCAGAAAAATAAAGCAGTCCATGAAACGACCCAACGTACTTAATTTAACCTGCCCTGCCATCCCCGTAGTTCGGATCGGTTTTGTCGGATTAGGAAACAGGGGCATTCTTGCACTCGAGAGATATATGCATCTGGAAGGCATTGAGGTGAAAGCGCTTTGTGATTTGCGGAAGGAAAACATAGAGCGTGCAGAGCGGATTTTGCAGGAGTCCGGCCGCCCCAAGGCTGAGAACTATTCAGAAGAGGGGATGTGGCGCAGGATGTGCGAATGTAAAGAGATAGATCTTGTTTATATTTGTACAGACTGGCTGACTCATACCGAGATTGCGGTTTATGCTTTGCAGCAGGGACGCCATGTCGCTTTGGAGGTTCCTGCCGCCATGAGTGTGGCCGATTGCTGGTGTTTGGTGGATACAGCCGAAGAAACCCGCCGTCACTGCATGATGCTGGAGAACTGTTGTTACGATGCGTTTGCCTTGACTACATTGAACATGGTGCAGCAGGGGGTGTTGGGAGGAGATCACTCATGCCGAGGGGGCATACATCCATGACTTGCGCAAGCATTATTTTGCAGATGAAAAGGCGGGTGGGTATCACAATCACTGGATAAAGCTTTACAGCCAGCAGCATACGGGGAATCCTTATCCTACTCACGGCTTGGGTCCTGTCTGCCAATGGATGAATATTCATCGGGGAGACCGTATGGAATATCTGGTTTCCATGTCCTCGCGTCAGGCCGGTCTTTCTGCTTATGCCGGACAGGCGTTTGGCGCATCCTCGAAGAAGCGGCTCAGAATTATGAGATGGGGGATGTGAATACCACGCTGATTCATACCGCAAAGGAAGAACTATCTTGTTGCAATATGATGTGACCACTCCTCGCCCGTACAGCCGCCATCAGACGGTGTGCGGCACGAAGGGATTCATGCAGAAATATCCCGTTCCCTGTCTTATGCTGGATAAATACGGAAAAGAGCCTTTGTCCGGCGAGCAGTTTGAGCGGATGATGGAGCAGTATAAACATCCTTTTACAGCTGTTATCGGAGAAGAGGCCCGGCGGAAGAATATGCCGAATGAAATGAATTATATCATGGACTATCGGCTTATTCATTGTTTGAGGAACGGTTTGCCGTTGGATCAGGATGTGTATGATGCCGCCGAATGGTCCTGCATTACGGAACTGAGCGAGCGTTCCGTGCGGCAGGGCAGTGTTCCGGTGGAGATTCCCGATTTCACACGAGGGGACTGGAAAAAGAGATAGTGCTGTAGGTTCTTTAGCACAGGGGGATAAACCGAATGGTTCTCACCTGAAGATGAAAAGAACGCTGATATTTTAATCTCCAGATGAAAATATAGGCTTGTTTATTGAACTCCCATTGATGTTATCGTTTCTTGTCTTGTGGTGTTTCCACTATTATTTTTCCTTCTTTCATGGTGAACTGTGCGATTTTCAAATCATTCAGCGCATCCAGTACGGTATTCATCGGGAGTTGGCGGTTGATATGGAAATAGATGCGTTCGTCCAGCAACGGACGTGAACGGAATACGATGCTGATGTTATACCATGAACCTATATCTTGCATGACTTGCCTCAAGTCGGTATTGTCAAAAGAAATTCATTCTCCGCCCATCCTTTTCTCTTCTCCGTATCGACTCTTTTCAATTGGAGTTTTCCTTGTTTATCCAAGGATATTTGTTCCCCCGGGTGCATTTCCCGGCTTTGACGGCGCTTGGTATGACTTACATTCACTCGTCCTTGATAGAGGATGACATCCGGCGAGTAACGGGGATAGGCTTTCACATCGAACACCGTTCCCAATACTCGTGTTTGTAGTTGCTCGGTGCAGACTATAAAGGGGCGGGAAGCGTCTTTGGCTACTTCAAAACGGGCTTCTCCGCTTAGTTTGACACTGCGAATGGTATCTGTAAACTCTTTCTGATACTCCAGACGGCTGTTTGCGCTGAGCAATACCTTGCTTCCGTCGCTTAATTGAACGGAGGTAATGGTAGCGGGCGGGGTGTTTACAATTATCCTTTTCCCTTCTTTCCGAAAAGTAATTTCCTCAGGAACTTCCAGTGAAGTGAAGACTTCCACTTCCTGCTGCTCAGGTTGCAGTAAAGGCTGGAATACAAGTGCCAAGGCGATGACAGCGGCGGCTATACCTAGTATCATTATCCGGCGGATAGATTGGTGTCTGATACGGTGACGACGGATGAATGTCTGCCAGGCTTTCCGGGTTTCGTCCGCGGTGGGAGTATCCCCCAATGCTTCACCGAAGAGCTGTTCCAATTGATGGTCATTCCAAGTCCCGTTTTCTTGGGAGCTTTGGTTATGGGTATCCTTTCCGCTGTCCGGATGGATGTGGTCATTTGTTGAAAACTCCTTTTTCATTGTTTCTCCTCCTTTCCCAGCATCGCTTCGCGTAGAGTCCGCAATGCTTTTGATATATGTTTTTTCACGGTGTCGGGGCTGATTCCCAGTTCTTCGGCTACCTGTTGATATGTTTTTTTCTCCCAATAGCAGCTTCGCAAGATGGTGCAAGTCGGTTCGGGCAAACTGCGGGCTATGTTTTCCGCTTGCTGCAACAGTGCCTCGTGTGCACGATAACCTTGATTCATTTCCGCACGGGTGGCTTCGGTGAGGCGGTCGATGTGTTGCTGTTCCACATTCAAATGCTTCAAACGGTTGAGACACCCGTTACGCACGGCGGCATAGAGCCAAGCGCTACGGGTGTTTTCCTTCAGTTGGTCGAACTCCTTCCAGGCTTGTTCCATGGTTTCGCTTACTATGTCCTTGGCTTCTTCCGTATTGTCCATCAAGGTGGTGGCAAAACGGACGAGGCGTGGGTACATCTCTGAGAACAGTCGTTCGAAGTGCTCTTCTTTATGGTTTCTTCTCCTGAATAAAATCTGCATGTTTCTTTGTCTTCCGTGAACAAAGGTACGGAAATTTCCTTTTCTCCGCTGGGGTTACAGACGATTCTTTTCACTTTGTCCGGCTCCGGTTCCTTTATATTTGCTCTTGGTGGCATTGAATTTATAGGATACTTGGAGGCCGAAGCGTTGGAAATCCCGGTAAATCCGATTTTCCATATAGGCATCTATGCCGTATAAATCAAAATGGAAATACCCTGTTCTAAGAATATCATTGGCGGTGAATGTTATGGTGAGTGTCTCTTTTAAAAAGGATTTGGAAAGGCGTGCATTGATTTGTCCTTCCGTGCGCGTTACAAAAAATCCTTGCCGGGAAGCGGTGGAGAGATATCCTTCCATATTGAAGAACCAGCCTTTGGGAAGGTTGAAGTTGTTGTCCAGACTGATATAGAAACGGGGTTGGTTCCGGTGTTCGGTGATTCCTATTTTATTCGCATTCATATCCAAAAAGCCATATTCACATTGAGTTGCGGTTCCCAATACCCTAGCTTGGGAGAGGCGTTGAGACTAATGCCGTAATTATGGTTGTAGGAATGGTCTGTGTGGCAAATAAGAGGACGCCGGATGTGTATCTTCCTTGTATGGCATAATTATATTGGTATACATATTGAGAATACGGCTGAAATAGGCTGAGAAATAGAGCCAATTCCAAGAGGTACTGGCCGAAAAACGGTGCGTCTTTTGTGTTTTCAGCAAAGGGTTTCCTTGAGAATACTCATATTTGCTGCGATAGCGGATGGAATTGGTCAATAAACTATAGTCGGGATTATTTTTCCTTAACCGGTAAGAGAGGCTGAAACTTTTGCCATTGTGTGACCAACTGGCGGCCAATACAGGAATAATATCATTATAGGTAGGGCTTTGTGCATCTATCCTTATTCCTTTTTCATAATAATCTGTTTGTTGATGTTCATAACGTATTCCCATATTCAGTTCCAATGGCGGATGGATTTTGAATAGTCAGCAATGTGGCATATACGGATTGTTTGATGTGGTCGTCGGCATCGGCAGAGAAACCGTTTTGGGTAAAGATATCATGGCGGTTGGTAAAAGTTTCTTCCGTACCGAATGAAAAACGTCCGTTCCATAAAGGGGCACTGACTACCAGCTTGGCGGCATAGAGGGAGCTGCGCATGCGACTGTCTGCTTGCACGGTTGCATCGTCATTATTCATGGCGTTCTGGTCGGAATGCGAGCGTTTGAACAGGTAATCGGCGTTGAAGTCAATATTCCATTTGCCCAGTTCTCCTGCGTAGTAGCGTTTGCCGCGTGATCCCAACCTGTATGTATTTGTTCTGCTGTAGTAAAGTTTATCCGGTCGGTTTCTTCATCGTTACGTCTGGTGACGGTTTTACCGGATGAATTTCTGTCTGCATTCCCTATTCCGGTTTCGGGCATATAGCGCAGACCGAAAGAATGGTGTTCATCCGGTTCATAATTGAATCCCAGTCACCGGAAAACGTTGGCTCTTATGGGTTTGCACATCATTTTTGTTGGTTTGCCAAATGGCGGAACCCTTGATGCGGTTCATATTTGTGGTTTTTCCATACGAGTTTTGTTGTGCCAGATAGCCTTTTACAAAGAGATCCAGACCGTCGGTGCGATAATTTAATGCCATATATTCGTTGGCGTTGGCAGAATGTCCTTGTGAATAAGTCGTATTGAATGGCCGCTCAACCCTTGTCCGCGCCGGCGGATGGTGTGGAGGCGGATGACGGCTGCTACGTCCGAGGCATATTCGGCTCCGGGAGTGGTGAGCTTCCGCGGATAAGATTTCGTTGGCTCGGATACGCTCCAGTTCTGTCATGTCGCGTACCTTCTTATTATTTATATAGATTACAGGAGAACCACATCCCATTTACATTGTATTCGCCGTTACGGCGGTGACGAAAGGAAGATGGGCAACATTTCTGCGGCAGACCCCATTCGGGCCAGGGAAGTTCCTGCCACGTTGGCTTTTAGTCCGTTGGGACCCACTTCTATCATGGGGCGTCGGGCGCTGATGGTGACTTCCTGCATCAGTTGGGTGTCGGGAAGCAGGTGAAACGTAGGAGTAGGGTGGTAAGGTTGCACTTCTGTCTTATAGCCTATGTAAGAAACCCGTATCAAGTAAGGTATCCCTTCTTCCGCTATCATCAGGAAACTTCCGTCTTCACGGGTGACACATCCGTTTACAAAGGTGGAGTCGCCGGGAGTCAATAAGAGTACATTGGAGTAGGCAGCGGTTCATTCTTTTCATTGGTTACTTGTCCTCGTATTTCGGTAATGCGTATGTCTCTTCCCTTTTTCTGTATGGCGAAGTATTCTTCCCGTTCTTTACAAATGAAAGGAATGCCGTTCAGGACAGTGCCGATGGCTTCAAGTTCAGTTTTTTGCCGGATGGAGGCTGTAACCCGGTAACTTTCAGTTTCGTTATAGGAGAAGATAATATTCTTTCCACCTTCCTTTTCGATTAGTTTAAGGGCAGCGGGAAGTGGTTTGTCCTTTAATTCTATAGAGAATTGCCGGGGTGTTTGTGAATGAAGCGGAAGGATGATGCTGAATAATACGGTCATGATCACGCTGTTTTCAAATAGCCGTCTGGTCTCATTTTACTAGTGTTTAATTGTTCTTTATAATTAGTACAACCAAGGTTTGTAATCGGGTACGGTAAAATAAAGAAAAAGATTCGATGGGTTGTCGGAATGGATTCCCGTGGTTGGTTCATGCGAAGGGAACGGATATAACTTTATGAAGAATTTATGAAGGATTGGAATAAGAATGATTCATTGTAATAGTTTGATATTCAGTGTATTGGTTGTGTATGAAGGATTTGAAGGGAAAAAGGTGGAAAATGTATCTTGAAAGGAGATGATTAGGCCAGCTACTTGTGTTACACTTGTTTTATGGAAATTGTAGATGGCGGTAGCTATGAAGAACAGAGAGAATAGAATAGGGTGGCTGAGAACCAAATCCAGCCACCCTGTTTCTATCGTTTAAATTCTTGTCTTATTCTATCTCAATCTGATGTTTTACCGGAGTCAGGATGAAAGTAAATTCATAATCACCGTAAGGCAACATATATTGAGGCAACGGCAGAGCTCCCCAGCTGTTTACACAACCCAATCCCATCTGAGCCTTGTCGATAATCAGGTTGGTCAGGTCTGCTTTCTGTACTTCGGGCGAGTGACGCTGGTCTTTTTGTTCGCCATCATCCAGTGAACAGATGGTATAATGCAAGGCAGATGCGGAGAATGGAGCATCACCTACCACCTTCAGGCCGTTACCACCGGCATTCAGTTGCTTCCACCAACGGATATCGGTCTTGGTTCCTGTTTCCTGCGGACGGATATAGGAATAGAATTGTTCATCCACACTTTGGCGATAAATACCCAAGTCTGTGCTGTGGTTGCGGTCACTGTAGTTTTCTACCGGACCACGACCATAATATTCTACGGTTTCAAAACACTTAGGCATCTGCATTTGCATACCGAAGCGGAACATCGGAGATACTTTGGCATTCTTGTCGGCTGTCATCTTTTGGGTCACTTTGATGGCTCCTTCGTTGTTGATGACATAAGTCAGATATAATTTGGCGGAAACATTCTTCATGTCATATTCCGCATTCACTACTATCTGGTCATTTTCTGTCTTGGAATTCAAGGAAACCAGTTTCAATCCCGGGTTTTTCCATGCGGCATATCTGTTTTGCAGGCCGGCTCCCATATCATTGTCTGTCGGGGCACGCCAGAAGTTAGGGGTCAGGGCTGCGCCTTCTTTCAGCATTTCCGTTCCGTCCACTGCATATTTGCTTAAGTAACCGTTCTGTTTGTTGAACTCGGCTACGAAGTTATTGCCTTTTACGATCAGATAATGATATTGGTTGTCGATGATTTGCGGAACAACGGTGGCTACATTGGGTGTTTCCACGTTCTTCAAATCCATAGACGGTGCTTTGTAATCATTCAGTGTCAACTGATTCTTGGCGACGGTGAAACCTGCGGGCAGCAAACCTTCGCGGTTTTTCAGTTTGTAGGAAACGTTCAGCAACCATTCCTTGCAGGTGCAGGTCTTGCCGATATTCAACGTAATCTTGGCTGTTTCCTGAGGAGCGACTTTTAAATCATCCACGCGTCCGGTGCGGATTACTTTTCCATCTTTCAGTACTTGCCATTCCATATAGTAGGCGGACAGGTCACGGAAGAAGTTCTCATTGAACACATTTACTTCCCTTTGCTTAAATCGGCGGGAGTAGTCCAAATGTTCTGATAGAAATAGCCTACTTCATACATGTGCGGATTAGGAACGCGGTCGGGGCTGATCAAACCATTGTCACAGAAGTTGTTGTCAGAAGCATCAAAGCGGTTGAAGTCTCCACCGTAAGCGTAAATCATCACGCCGTCTTTTCCTTTCCAACGGCAGGACTGGTCAACGAAGTCCCAGATAAATCCACCTTGCAGGTTCGGATATTTGCGAATCAAATCCCAGTATTCTTTGAAACCACCCTGCGAGTTACCCATTGCATGGGCATATTCACACTGAATCAATGGTTTGGTAGCATCGGTACGTTGACCGTATTTTTCCATTCCTTCGTAGCCATAATACATCGGACAGAAGATATCGGTATGGTCTTTCTGGCGTGCTTGTTCATATTGGCAGGCACGGCTGGGGTCTTCTGCTTTGATCCATTTATAGCATTGTTCGAAGTTGGGGCCGTCACCGGCTTCATTACCCAATGACCAGAAGATGATGCTCGGATGGTTGAATCCGCGTTGTACATTGCGCTGGTTACGTTCCAGATGGGCTTTCTTATAAGAGGGGTTCTTGGCCAGAGTCTTGTCGCCGTAGCCCATGCCGTGAGATTCTATATTGGCTTCGGCTACGACATAGATACCGTATTGGTCACATAAATCGTACCATAAGTTGTCATCCGGGTAGTGGCAGGTACGTACAGCGTTCAGGTTGAATTGCTTCATTATCTGGATATCCTGTAGCATACGTTCGGGAGATACTACATAGCCTCCATCCGGATCCATTTCGTGGCGGTCGGCCCCCTTGAACAGGACTGCCTTACCGTTAACCAAGATCTGGTCACCTTTCAATTCAATCTTGCGGAAACCTACTTTGACAGGAATCACTTCATTGCTGCCCTGCATGCTGGCACGCAAGGTATATAAATAAGGTGTTTCGGCACTCCACTTTTTGGGGTTTTCTACGTTCATCGTTACCAGACCGGATTTGTTGGCGGTAGCGGTTGCCACTTGCTTGCCCTGTGCATCCACCAGTTCCAAATCGACTTTGCCACTGCCTTTCAAATCCAGATTGATAGCCAGGCTACCGTTTTGATAAGCTGCGTCCAAATCGGGAGTTACACGGATATCTTGAATGCGTTTTTTGTTGCGGGCATATAGATAGCAGTCACGTCCCACACCACTGTAGCGGAAGAAATCCTGGTCTTCCAGGTAACTACCGTCGCACCAGCGGAATACTTGGAAAGCGATCAGATTCTTCTGACCCGGTTTTAAATACGGGCCAAATGTGGCCAAGGATCGCTGCGAACGCTGAACTGGCAAAGCTCCAGACAACATCATTTATCACAGCCGGAGAAGCAATTTTCATAAAGTCCCTGAACAGAATACCGGATTTCGCACAGAAATATTTT
>ENA-OQCS01001801-OQCS01001801.1-human-gut-metagenome-genome-assembly--contig:-NODE-1801-length-10398-cov-3.902152_pt1 | contig 10398 bp, 15 predicted proteins | sample MGYA00242757_ERZ504575 | MGnify/ENA primary metagenome ERZ504575 (study PRJEB26092, sample SAMD00036297) | human gut metagenome | host: Homo sapiens | study: EMG produced TPA metagenomics assembly of... | reverse complement strand
CAGCGTGGCCGTGCTCTTTGGCCTGTGCACCGGGCGCGACGCCCACGCGACCGAGGCCATGTACGAGTTCTGGGGCATCGAAGGCCTGGTGGACGTGCTCGTGGGCTGCGGTGGCGCCGAGGTCATCGATCGTGCGCACGCCATCAACGAGCTGAGCTTTCCGCTGCCGGGCGAGACCATCGCGCGCATCTGCAAGCACATGGCGGACCTGCCGGCAACACCCGTCTGCCCCCGAGACGGCGTGTTCTACGTGCCGAGAGCAACGCGTGCGTCGAGCACCTGTCGCGCGTCGACGGCGTGCCCTACCAGGTGGTCGATTTTGCCGAGTTCTTGCGCGAGCCGCAGCCCAAGGTGATGTTTACCATGGCGCCCGAGGTAATGCCGCGGGTGATTGAACGGGTGTCGACGTTTGCAGATAACACTGTTAAGGCGGCGGCCCTGCAGACCACGCAGCGGCTCTACGAGTTCATGGATCCGCGCGTGTCCAAGACGCGCGGCCTTGGGCGCGTGGCGGAGCTCAACGACATGGAGCTCCAGAACATCTGCGTGTTTGGCGATGCGGACAACGACACCTGCATGGTGGCCGACGCCGGCGTGGGCGTGGCTATGGCAAACGGCAGCGAAGCCACCCGTGCCGCCGCCGACTATGTAACCGCGAGCAACGACAAAGACGGCATCGCGATCTTTATCGAGGAGCATCTGCTGTAGCGCTGGGGGAGAACCACCACAGAAAGGGGGCAGGCTCTTTTGCGGTGGCCTCAGGCGATTTGGGCGAATTGATACCTAAAATCTGTGGGAAAATTCAAATATTGTTGTCTGAACACCATGCTTCTAACCACCGATGGGTTAAAGATATTCTCATCAGTTTGGTAGGATATTCCTTCCGGTTAATGACCTACCGCTCACGGTCGATTTTCGACCGTTCACAGGATGTTTGCTCTTGAGCAAAGTGTTGTGCAAATAAATCTAATGCCATTAAAAAATAATACGCAACTAAATTACCAGCAGAAACAAAAAATAGATTGCGAATAAACGAAGGTAAATCTGAGCAAATGTCAAGAGAATTGAGAACTCGCTACAAAATGTCGGTTTTGTTGCTCAGATGTTTAAACAATCGTTATAATTGCATTACTAAACGAGCGCAATTACAGATTGCGCAGATACGTTTGATGGTGAAAGAGCAAGATCGCGGTCTCTTGGGGAGGAGACATCGATGAAAGCGAATTCGGACAAATCTAAGCAGAGTAATAAAGCGACGCGCCGTGTACTGGCAGGCGTTTGTGCGGAGCCTCCGTTTTGAGCCTGGTACTGTCGCTCGTCATGCCTCCGATCTCGCAGGCTATTGCCAACGATGCCCAGACGGTTTCTACCGAGGAAACTGTGATGGGGGGTTCCTCAAGTGAGTCTACTGATGTAGAAAACACTACTAACGGGGATGCCGAAAACCAGAATAGTGATGATGCCGAGGATGACGCGAGCGAGGATACCGTCGACGCAGACTCGGCTGCTGATGGTGCGGAAGCCAAGGGTGCGGATGACGGTGCTAACGGCGAGGGCGCAATCTCACTTGCTGCAGAGAATGAACCGACTCATGAAATTAGCAGCGGGACAGATCTGAAGTCAAAGCTCCTTAACAAGGATCTACGCGATGGAAACGGTGCTGCTACTTTTAAGCTAACTGCCGATATTGAGTGCGACGATGAGATTCGGCTTGAAGGGGCAAACACCAAGATCACCTTGGACTTAAATGGCTTCAAGATTAAGCACGATAGTAGTGCCAGTCCGTTGTTCGATGTTGCAGATTATGCGACGCTTACGGTCATGGATTCCGGGAAAGTACCGGAGAAAGTTGCCGACGGCCAGCAGCTGCAAGATAAGGACGAGCACCTGACACCTGAAAATTATGGCAAGACGGCAATAATGTCTTATGACGGTAATGAAGTTCCGGAAGATCTTACCTATTACGTAACCGAATCGGCTGCAAGTGGTGTAGGTACCACTGAGAAGATCAAAGAGTACAAGGCGACTATTAAGGGTGCAATTGTTGGAGTCACCAAGAACTCCAAGATGAGGCTCATTAACGTTTACCAACATGGCACGTTTAACCTCGAAAGTGGCGCTATTACGCAGGAAAAGGACTGCAACGTCGGCAACCTCATCTATGCCGAGAACGGCTCTGCCGTCAATATGAGCGGCGGATACGTTTGCGGCGCTTCCGGCTCGGGTGACGGCGCGGGCATTATGGTATCCAACGAGAAAGGCGACGTCTCGACCCTTAAACTGACTGGCGGCGTCATTGCCGGCAACAGCGCTAATAGGGGCGGTGGTGTGTATGCCCGTTATTCCGAGGTTGCCATAACTAATGGCATAATCTCCGGTAATAGCACACTCGACGTGGGACTCGGTGGCGGCATTATGGCCGAGGGCGGTATCGTAACCGTTTCTGGTGGCCATATCACGAATAATAGAATGGCTAAATTCTGTGGCACGGATGGCAATGGTTGTCATGGCGGCGCTGGGCTTGCTGCCAATAACGGCGCCCATGTCACCATTCTGGTGGCCAGATTACTGGCAACTATTCCGAGGAAGCTGGCGGCGGCGTTTACGTTACCAATCTTGGTCAACAAGGTATGGCATGGCTCGACATTACGGGAGGGAATATTGCCTCTAACGTGAGCTACCGATCTGAGGGTGCTGGCATTCGAGTGGGCCAGAAGGTTGACGCGATGATAAGTGGAGCGTCAAAAGATAGCCCAGTCTACATCACTAATAACCACTGCATGTCTCGCTTTGACTGGGGCGGAGGCGGCATCTTCGTCCAGGGCTGTAATGAGGCCGCATCTAGTGCGGGTAGGCTATTTGTCTATAACTCCTATATAAGCAGCAATACGGCCGGTGGCTACGGTGGTGGCGTTGCGGTTTGCCCGACGGGTAAGACCTTGGTGACAGGCACCGACGGCACGGCGATTTTTGGTAATACTTCTGCCAAAGATGAGAAAAAGGCGGAAGCCTACACCGGGAACAATACCGGCAACGATGGCGTCCCTCATCTCTCCAATGGTGGCAACGGTAAGACCGAGGATCATGACGCCTACGACAGCGATGTCTTTCGCAGCCACGGCCACGCGGACTTCTTCCTTGCGGCAAAGGCTGGCCATCAGGATCCAATTGCGGCAGTAATCGGCACGATGCTCGGCGGCGGAGATGCCAAGTATCGGGGAAGCAAAGAACGCAGTGATAACAAAGAACCCAGTGATAAAGAACTCTATGAGGCTATCACTATCCCTGCCAATGGCGGCGTGAAGATTTATCGGAGCGTCGGTCTGTCTTCGGATGTCAAAGCTGGAAGTGATGAAGCGAATAAAGCGCAGGGAGCTGCCAGAACCTTCATCACGGGCAACTATTCCTGGGACCATGGCGGCGGCATCATGTCGAATGGCGATCTGTACTTGGGTCAGCCTGCGGATACGTACGTCTACCCGAGCCTTAAGCTGAAGGCGACCAAGAAGCTGAAAGACCGCGACCTCAAAAAAGAGGAGTTCTCCTTTACGGTGTATCGCAAGAATTCAGACAACCCTTTGGCTGGCACGACATTCAATCGCAACGTTTGCACCGAGGTTGGAACAGCAAAAAATGATGCAAGCGGCAATATCACGTTTGACCTTGGTGAACAGTTCGCAACGGGTGGCACGGGTAACGAAATCACATACTACTTGGTCGAGGATGCCGGCGATGATTCTGACATCACGTACGACTCCAGTGTGTATGAGATTGTGGCACGGACCCAGGATAAGCCGACCAAGCTCATGACTGTTCCGAGTAAAAATAATCCGAACGAAGAGAAGGAACTTCTCATCCATAACTACACGATTACAGACGTCAACGGGATCAAGTACGAACTCGATAAGTCTGGGAAGTGGGTTAACAAAAAAACGTGGAGTGTCGCGAAGAATGTCGACGGCTATTATCAAATTATCTGTGAGGACGGTTCGGCGACTTTCACTAACGTATGTACCGCGTACGACTCGACTGGCGTTTGGATCCCTAAGGCGACCAAGGTCGTTAAGGGTGGCGAGATGAAGGAGTTCACGCTCGAGTTTGCGAATAGCGCGGATTTCAAAGATGCCACGACGGTTAAGACCGACCCCAAGGGCGAGATTCTCACCACTGCGACGGCAAGAAGTCTCAGACCCGGAGCTTCGACGAAATTGAGTACAAACTCGATCAACTCGACAAGCTCAAGACCGACTCTACTGGCCGTGGCGCCTCCAAGACCTTCACGTACTATGTGCGCGAGAAGGACGAACACTTGACCTATCCGCATTACAAGTTTGATCAGTCGGTCTATAGGTTCAAGGTTGTGGCAACGGATAACACCAAAGGAAGGATCGACTGTGCGGTGACCTACATGAAGGGAACCGTTGACTCCGATGGCAACTGGAAAGCAGACGTCGGTGCCAAAGAACAGAACCTCACCGACGACTCCACCCCCACCTTCACCAACACTTACTCAACCTCTTTGCCCCTTTCTGGTATGTCGGGCGTCACTCTGACGTACTTTGCCGGCGCGGCGGTGCTTTGCGCTGCTGCGGCTGGATGCACATTCGTCGCAAGGCGAATGTGAAGGGAGGTAAGCGTCATGAATAAGAAAGTTTGCTCCTTCCCGATCTTGTTTGCGCTGCTTACCCTCCCGATCGGTACCTGCGCGGTTGTGTTCCCCGCATCCGCGCAGGCCGCGCCGACCTCGACCGGTTCCATCACGGTGAGCGGCACCGTGGCGAGCAGCTACGACGCTACCAGATCTTTAGTGCCAACGTCGTCGATGACGACAACGACGCCAAGATCGCCACCGACCTCGCTGGGCAAGCGACGCCGTGCGCGACGCCGCGCTGCCTGTGTGAGGCGGCAAATGTCGTCAGTGTTCCCGTAATCGGAATGGGCGGAATTGCATCTGCGGAAGATGCGATCGAAATGATTCTTGCGGGGGCAAGCGCCGTATCGGTAGGAACAGCAAACTTTTTTGATCCTGCAGTGACAATGAAGATCGTAGACGGGATTGAATCATATATGAAACAACATGGATTTGAAAGTGTTGCGGATATGGTCGGAATTGTAAAGTAGATGAAAAGCAAACATAAGAAAAGAGAATAAGAAAACGAATATAAGAAAACGAATATAAGAAAACGAATATAAGAAAACGAGCATAAGAAAACGAGTATAAGAGGACAAAAATAACGTCCGTCAGGATCAAAAATTCTGACAGACGTTATTTTATAATAGAAGATTCATTTAAATGCCTTTTTTATACAAATAGAAAGAATAAGCGGCAGGAATTATAGCGCCTATAGTGATCACGGACAGGATGATCCATGCGGCGGCTTCGCTTCCGAGTAAGCTGTCTATAAACGACATTAAAATCATGGCAATTCCCATAACAATATAAGTTTGCCTCCGAGCCGATGGGTTCGATTCCAGTTTTCCTCGCTGTTTAATGTCCACGGAAGTTTGATGCCTATCGTATAGTTTTGTTGAAGTTTCGGCATATAGTTTCCGAGAACGATGAAAAAGACACCGATCAGAGCGGATATGAAGATTTCAATGCTGAAATCTACTCCTAAAGCGATCAGATAAGTCGAACAGTTAGCCAAAAGAGAAATCACAGGAACGAGCCAGAAAATAAGCGCCATAGGCTTCTTGTGGATATTCTTTTTCTTCGGGTCATTCAAAGTGACAAAAAGGCACAAAACGTGGATCGCAGTCAGGATGAGCGGCATTCCGAAGACAGAAAATGTTTTGCTGGACCATCCGTTTGCGGTTCCGTCGCTTCCCCAATGTGTTGCCAGTGTATCGGGAAGTTTGTTCCAAAGAAATAGTCCGATCACAATAGGAAGTAATGTGATCAAAGTTGTAATAATGATTGTGGTTTTATATTTTTTCATGTCTCTTTTTCTCCTTTCAAGTCTGAGATCCATACCATAATCTCCTCTAATACGGTAAGGCTCAGCTCATAGAAAATAAAATTTTTCTCCCGTGTTTCCCTGATAAGATCTGCTTTTTTCAAAATCTTCAGATGATAGGAGACAGTCGCCTGCGTCATATCAAAATGACTTGCGATCTCTCCGGCAGACATTCTGCCTTTTTCAGAAGTTCCAGAATTTCCCGTCTTACCGGATCGGATAATGCTTTAAACGTTTCGGCAAAGCTCAAAACATTCCCCCTTACTTTAAATAGTATTTAGAAATATTTCTAAATATATTAGAGCACTGCGGAAATAAAAAGTCAATATCTATTTAGAAAAAAATCTAAATTCTCAAAATGTTTTCTGTGAAATCCCATAGCCGCTTTCTGATGTTTGTAGAAAGAAAAATGATATGAAAAGATCAAACCATGAATGAAAAGCCTTTCAAAATTTCAAAATTATTATAAAATTCCTCCAAAAAGTGTTTTCGTAATTAAAAAAATGACGGAAAGCATTGACGAAATATCAAAAAATGTATACAATACGATACAGTGATGAAAAAATAAAACGGAGGAGTCCTGTAATGACTGCGTATAAAGATTTAAGTAAAGAAGAGCTGTTGGAATTAAAAAGCGAATTAGAAGCGCGCTTTGAAGAAGTAAAAGAAAAGGGATTAAAGCTGGATATGTCCAGAGGAAAGCCGGCTGCAGATCAGTTGAACTTATCAATGGATATGATGAAAGTGCTTGCAGGGGATGCGAATCTCATTTGCGAAGACGGAGTAGACTGCCGAAATTACGGAAACCTTGACGGTATTGATGAGGCAAAACAGCTTCTCGCAGATATGATGGAAGTGCCGAAAGATAATGTGATCATCTTCGGAAACTCAAGTCTGAATGTAATGTATGATACGGTTTCCCGTGCCATGACTCATGGAATTATGGGCAATACACCGTGGTGTAAATTAGATAAAGTGAAATTTTTATGTCCGGTTCCGGGGTATGACAGACATTTTGCGATTACGGAATTTTTCGGAATTGAGATGGTCAATATACCGATGACTCCTACAGGTCCGGATATGGATCTTGTGGAAAAACTTGTCAGTGAAGATGAGTCGGTCAAAGGATCTGGTGTGTGCCGAAGTATTCTAATCCGCAGGGAATCACATATTCTGATGATACAGTATATCGTTTTGCTAATCTGAAACCGGCTGCAAAAGATTTCCGTATTTTTTGGGATAATGCATATTGCGTACATCATCTGTATGAAGATAAGCAGGACTATCTTCTTGAGATTTTGATGGAATGTAAAAAAGCGGGAAATCCTGATATGGTTTATAAGTTCTCTTCAACTTCCAAGATCAGCTTCCCGGGATCAGGCATCGCGGCTTTGGCGGCGTCGGAAGCAAACTTAAAAGACGTTCGTAATATGATGAAAGTTCAGACGATCGGACATGATAAAGTAAATCAGTTGCGTCATGTGAGATTTTTCAAAAATATTCACGGAATCGTAGAGCATATGAAGAAACATGCCGATATTCTCCGGCCGAAGTTTGAGGCGGTTCTGGATGTTCTGGAAAGAGAATTGGGAGGACTGGAAATCGGATCATGGATCGCGCCTCACGGCGGATACTTTATCTCTTTTGATGCAATGGAAGGCTGCGCAAAGGCGATCGTTGCAAAGGCGAAAGAGGCAGGTCTTGTAATGACCGGAGCAGGGGCGACATTCCCGTATGGAAAAGATCCTCATGACAGTAATATCCGTATTGCGCCGTCTTATCCGACTCCGGAAGAATTGTCCGTTGCGGCGGAAATTTTTGTACTGAGTGTGAAACTTGTAAGTATAGATAAATTGCTCGGAAATTTATAAAACAGACGATTTTAAATACAGTAAATAAAATGGGAGATTGCACAAAAAAGATATTTTTCTGTTGAGCAGACAGTTGAATATGAAAAAAAAGTGCGTCTCCCATTTTGTTATTTGCGAAAAGAGAGGAAGGTGTATCGCATGACAGGCAGTCATTCTTTTAAAAGAATAAAAATATTTTTGGCAGTTGTGATTTTTGCTTTTTTGAGTATTTTATTGTGGAATGTATGTTTTAACAGGCATTCGATGACAGGTGTAGTAATCGAAAATAAGAATCAGATTAAAATAGAAGCTACAGAAAAAGATTTTGTGGATTCTCACGGGAAATATTTTGTGATAAGGTTTGAAAAAGGCAAGGAAAACAGAAACGATGACTTTCTTGTGGGGGATCAAGTTATTGTTAAATATGACGGTATAATATATGAGTCAAATCCGGCAGTGTAGATGCAAAGTCCGTTAAACGAAAAGAATAAGCTATGGAAAAAGAATATATCCTTTTTTCATAGCTTATTCAGGTGAATAGAAGCAGATATTTTTTATTAATGTGTCTCCCTATTTGCATCTATCATGCTGTGGTTTCATGATTATTTTGCAAATAATTTGGTTATGACCGTTCCGATCGCTGTTCCGACAACGGAAACGACAAAATACCAGACAGAATGAATAAGAGCGCTTTCGTTATAATAAATGAACACGGAAGGAATAAAAAGTATTGCTGTTATAAGCGGATAGAAATATTTGATCTTGTTAGTTGAGATGATTCCCATTAGAGCAGATAATACAAATGTCGCAGTGATAAGGAAGAGAACCATGCCTATTGCGTCAATCTGTTTTGCAAATAAAGGAAACAGATAAAAATCAATAATTGAATTATAAATAATGTTATTTCTTTCATAAATTTTTCATATGACAGCTCCTTTCTACTACGACAAAATTTGAGAGTAGGATTTTTTCATGCGTTACAGACTGTTTTTTGAAAACGGTATATCATCTTTTCTGAAAAAAGACTCTGTGCTGTTAGACAGGAGTTCCTACTTCGATCAAATTACCGTCCAAATCATAAAAACGGATTACCTTTTGTCCCCAGCTATGTGTCATGAGCCGATTGACATATTGGATTGACGGGTATAATTTTTCCAGCTTTTCGATAAATTTTTCTATATTTTTCTCTTCAAAATACAGTTCGCAAGAATTGCTTTTCGGAAAGATCTCTTTTTTCAAAAAGTCTCTCCATATCTTTTCATCTTGAAGGACAAGACCTTCCGTTAAAATGATATTTCCGTCATTGTCAAGTATCATGTCTAAACCAAATAAATCATGATAAAATTGTTTTGATTTTTCGATATCTTTTACAACAAGTAAAATGTTTTTTAATTTCATGTTTCTGCCTCATTATATTTTGCCTGATCATCTCCGGCAGTTTTCCTGTTAAAAACGATGTGGTTTCGGTTCTCAGATATTTATAGACAGTATACCATTTTTGGGGAAAACGGACAATTAAATTCTTTACCAAAGTCCCATCATATGCTGCATTCCAAGACTTACAAGCGATATGCCGACCCAGCAGCAAAAACCTGTGAAGATTGGTTTCGCGCCTGTTTTTACAAGGTGAACGATATTTGTATTCAGCCCGATCGCCGCCATAGCCATGACGATCAAAAATTTGCTCAGTTCCTTAAGAGGACCTGTGACTGCGGCAGGAAGGTGGAATATTGTTGTTACGACAGATGCAAGGATGAAAAAAAGCACAAAGAACGGGAAGGACTTCTTGAAGCTAAAAGAAGAGCCTTCTTCTTTTTTCTCCTTTTTTTCCCGATAAAAAGCTAGGGCTAATGTGATCGGGATAATAGCAAGCGTACGGGTCATTTTTACGATCGTTGCAGTTTCCAGAGTATGACTTGCGTGGATTCCGTCCCAGGCGGCGGCAGCCGCGGTTACGGATGATGTGTCGTTAATGGCAGTTCCGGCAAATAATCCGAAACCTTCATGCTTAGTCCGAGGACAGCGCCCAACGTAGGAAAGATCAGTGCGGCCAGCACGTTGAATAAAAAGATAACAGAGATCGACTGAGCAACCTCTTCGTCCGTCGCGTCGATGACAGGCGCGGTTGCGGCGATCGCGCTTCCTCCGCATATGGACGATCCCACGCCGACTAAAATTGCATTGTTTGTCTTTAGTTTCAGAGCTTTATATAAAATAAATGCAATGATAAGCGATGTTGTGATCGTGGAAATTATGATCGGCAAAGACTGCTTTCCGCCTGCAAGTATTTGAGATAAATTCATTCCGAATCCAAGAAAAATAACAGCGGCCTGCAGTATTTTTTTGGAGGTATAGTTAATTCCTGCGGTAAACGGTTCTTTTTCTTTTAATATCAGTGTCAAAACCATGCCGATTAGAATGGCAAAGACAGGTCCTCCTATGACGGGAAATGATTTTCCGAGAAACCATGCCGGAATGGAGATGGCGAGACATAGCAGAAGACCGGCGCCGTTCTTTTTTAAAAAGTCATAATAAAATCTCCTTTGCAAAATGATGTGTTGTTATTCCTGTTTCCGGAAATACAATATCAT
>ENA-OQCS01001800-OQCS01001800.1-human-gut-metagenome-genome-assembly--contig:-NODE-1800-length-10402-cov-1.887299_pt1 | contig 10402 bp, 14 predicted proteins | sample MGYA00242757_ERZ504575 | MGnify/ENA primary metagenome ERZ504575 (study PRJEB26092, sample SAMD00036297) | human gut metagenome | host: Homo sapiens | study: EMG produced TPA metagenomics assembly of... | reverse complement strand
TTTGGCATTCATATTGCCTGCGTATTCCAGTTCGTCCATAGAATCACCACTTACGATAGGCTCTCCTTTTTCGTTTTGCAAGGGTTTGCCGTTCTCATCACGCATCAGATGACGTACATACAGATCTCCGTAGTGGCCGCCTTCTTTCAATATAACTTTTGCACCTCCGAAATCGGTCAATGTCAGTCCGTTGGGAAGGTCATCTACCAATTCTTTGATTTTATTATCATTATAAGAGAAGTTCAGGTTGGTACTCCAGCTGAAGTTGTCAGTGAACTGCTCGTACCATCCGATATTGAATTCAAAGCCTTTGTTTTCTACATTACCGGCGTTTACATAACGGTTTCTCAAGCCTGATTCGTAAGGAGCCGCAACGGAGAAGAACTGATTTTTAGTGTTGGTTTTATAATAAGTCAGGTTGATATTCAGTCGGTTCTGTAAGAATGTACCGTCAAAACCAATTTCTAAAGAATGGGTTTTTCCGGCTTCAATGTTCTGAACGGAGCTTTGTCGGGGGGAGTGATAGCACCTTGAGAACCTAGAGAATAGAGCAGATTACTCATGAATACAGGTACGTCATTACCTACGATAGAATAGCTTGCGCGGAATTTGAACAGATCAATGTTCTTACCCATATCTACAAATTTGTTCAGCAGGACACTACCGCCAAAAGAGGGATAAAAGAATGAACAGCTTTCTGTGAAAGCTAATGCCGAAGACCAGTCATTACGTGCTGATATATCAAGGAATATGCCTTCACGATAACCAAGTTGTGCGGTGGCGAATACTGAGTTCAGCCGTTTTTGGGTCATCCAGTTGTCATCTTTGCCCACGGTGGACATATTGCCATAATAGTTGTTCGGAGTAAAGATGTTCGGATAAAAAATGTTTCCGGAACCGGGCTGTGAGAACTGGGAGCCCTCACCCCATAGGTCTACATGAGAGGTTTTGGTTTTTGTAAAACTGGAACCTGCGGTAGCAGATAGAGAAAAATCATTGAATGTATGGTTGTAGCTTACCAAGACATCGCCATAAAGTTGGTCACTGAAATAGCGGTTGTCTTTCATGCGTCCCATCGGATAAAGGTTTCCTACGCTGGATGCGTAAGCATTGTGTATCCAGTGTTCTTCTCCTCTTTCGTAACGCATACGTCCTTGGATATTCAGATCTGGAGTTATGTCCCATTTGATGCTTCCGCCAAATTCATAGCGGTTACGGTCAGTGATCGGGGTCTGTCTGTTTAACATCCAATATGGATTACCGAATTGCTGTTGTTGTGTATTTGTCCAGTTTTGGACATAGCAGCCTCTTGTGGGATCATATACCTCGAAGTTCTCTTTATAGCCATTCCAGTCTTCTCCTCTAGGGAAGAGATAAACACCGGTCAGCGGATTCCATAAATAGCCGGCAGCTGCCTGATTGGTGATGTGCTGGTTGGTAAACTTGGCCGTGAAATCAATATGAATGTCTTTCAGAATATTGAAACCTACTTTGAATTCAAATTGTGGCTTCGGTAGTCATTCTGGGGAGTGATACCTTGTGAATAGACATTGGCATAGGAAAATAAGATTGGATGTTTTCATTACCCCCGCTTAAGGAGATAGAGTTATTCGTTGTAAATCCGGTACGGAAGAATTTTTTTGCATAGTTTGGAGCTTTGCTGCTTAGTTTCTCACCCCAGCTGAAAGTACCGTTGTCGCTCATTCCATAAGTAGTCTGGAATTCGGGTAGCACCATTGGCTCTCCATTGTGGTGTTGCTGGATACATTAACGGAAACTTTACCCGACTGTGCTGATTTGGTGGTAATCATAATGGCGCCATTGGCTGCTACCGCACCATAAAGTGCTGCTGCCGATGCACCTTTCAGCAAGGTGATTTGGGCGATGTCGTCCGGATTGATTGTAGACATGGCGTCACCACCGTCTCGCTGGCCTCCGTAGTTGCTGTCTACCTGTGAATTGGTGATATTCATCATGACAGGAACTCCGTCTACTACTACTAATGGCTGGTTATTACCGCTGATGGACTTATTGCCACGGAACAGAATCTTGGAAGAACCGCCGGCTCCGGTTGAGTTCGGTGTAATCATCATACCGGCACTTTTACCTTGCAGGGAGTTAATCATATTGACGCTCTTGATGTCATTAACGTCTTTACCTCCTACTGTTTGCGCAGAATAGGTTAGTGTCTCGGATTGTCGTTTAATACCCATTGCCGTCACTACGACTTCACCCAGTGTTTCTGTGTCCGATGTCATTTTTACGTTGATTACTGTACGTCCGTTTACAGGTTCCTCGATGGTTTTCATACTTAAATAGGAGAATACCAGAATGTCTTTGTCGCCGGCTTGCAGGGTATACTTTCCGTCGAGGTCGGTCACTGTTCCGATAGTTGTACCTTTAATTAATACGTTTGCGCCGATCAGAGGTTCGTTAGCGTCTTTATCTATTACAGTACCGCTGACTGTATGCGTTTGTGCATACAATGCTGTTACAAACATTCCCAATAGGAATGTCAGGAAAAAAGTAAAAATTCGTCTCATAAGGTTAGATTTTGAGGTTCGTTCTTAATTAGATTTTTGTTTTTAGATTAAATAATAGGTTTGTTGATAATTGGGTATGTTTACCCAATAGGTTTGATTTGATAATTTTTCGCATAGGCATTCAGTTTAAGGTTAACTTATCAAGGTTTATTTATTAAGGTTTCTGTTAATCTCTCTTTAAGTCGGTCAACATTATTAATACAAATATCATAACCGGGTTACTAAACAAAAACTTAATATTTTTTGTATTTTATCTCATTCTTGTTTTCTTATTTTGAAATAAATACTTATGTTTGTGTAACCTTAAATTAAAAATGACCTATGAACCTTAATGATAACCGCTTAATTATTAAAACCTTGAAGTCGGGAGATCAAAAAGTATTTTCCCTGGTTTATGCTTCTTATTACAAGCCGCTATGTTTGTTTTGTTCCTCGTATGTTTCTCTTGAAGAGGCTGAAGAGATAGTGCAGGATTTGATGATGTATGTGTGGGAAAAACGTGAGTTGCTGGTAGAGGACTTGTCGCTGAAATCTTTCTTATTTACCAGTGTCAGGAACAGGGCTTTGAATTCAATCACCCGTTCCCATATTACCCGTCAGGTATATGAAGAATATCAGAGCCAACAGTTGAAATCTCTGCCGGCATTGGATTCTTGTTATGGTACGGAGTTGTTTAATGCCTATATGGAAGCCCTTCATTCTCTTCCTAAAGAACTGCAAAGAGTATATGTTATGAGTCGGTATAAACAACTGACCCATAAAGAAATTGCTGACAAGCTGGAGGTGTCGGTGCAGACTGTCAATTATCGGATAGGCAAAGCTCTTCAGTTTTTTCGTATTAGATTGAAAGATTTTTGCCTAGAATAGTCGCTTCAATCACCCGAGGGAAATATTCGTATTCCAACTGGTGCACCCGTATTGCCAATGTATCTGGCGTGTCAGTGGGCAATACCGGACAGGTGGCTTGGAAAATGGTATTTCCTTCATCATATCGTTCATTTATATAATGGATGGTGATGCCGCTTTCCTTTTCATGGGAAGCTATGACAGCTTGGTGCACGCGGGAACCGTACATACCTTTACCACCGAACTTGGGAAGGAGGGCCGGATGAATATTTACTATTTTATTCGGATAATCATGCAAAATGGCATCAGGTACTTTCAAGAGGAAGCCTGCCAGTACAATAAAGTCAATATGATATTGGTGCAGTGTTTCCAGTACTTTCCCGTCGGCAAATTCTTGAGCTGTGAGGATAAGTGACGGAACACTCAGTCTTTCAGCCCGCTTGAGTACACCGGCCTGTGCTTTGTTGACGATAACCAATGCTACTTCAGCTGTTCTTTTCTCTAAAAAATACCGAATAATTCTTTCAGCATTCGTGCCTTCTCCTGAAGCTAAAATTGCGATTTTCTTCATGATGATCTCTATTTTGGTGCACATAAAACAAAAAAATGTGCAAAATTCTGCATTTATTTGCCTGAATATTTGCTCAGCCCAAGAAATATTTATTCCTTTGCAACCGCAAAGAAAATAAAATAATTCAATTTATTAACTAAAAAATTAAAGTTATGTCTGAAATTGCATCAAGAGTAAAAGCTATTATCGTTGATAAATTAGGTGTAGAAGAATCAGAAGTTACAACAGAAGCAAGCTTCACTAACGATCTGGGCGCAGATTCACTGGATACTGTAGAACTGATTATGGAATTCGAAAAAGAATTCGGTATTTCTATTCCTGATGATCAGGCTGAGAAAATTGGTACAGTAGGTGACGCCGTTTCTTATATCGAAGCTAACGCTAAGTATTATCCTTATTTTATAATATGGAATTAAAAAGAGTAGTAGTAACAGGTCTTGGTGCTCTTACTCCTGTAGGTAACAATGTTGCAGAAACATGGGAAAACCTGGTGAAGGGGATAAGCGGGGCAGGACCTATTACTCATTTCGATGCGTCTAAATTCAAGACTCATTTTGCATGCGAAGTGAAGAATTTCAATGGAACTGATTACATTGACCGTAAAGAACTTCGCAAAATGGATCTGTATACACAGTATGCCATTGCAGCTGCTAAAGAAGCGGTGGAGGATTCTGGAATGGACCTCGAAAAAGAAGATTTGAATAGAATAGGTGTAATTTACGGTGTAGGTATCGGAGGTATTCATACTTTTGAAGAAGAAGTAGCTAATTATACACTGAATAAAGATACTGTCGGACCGAAATTCAACCCATTCTTTATCCCCAAATGATAGCTGATATTGCATCGGGACAGATCTCTATCATGTATGGTTTCCACGGTCCTAACTTCACAACAACTTCTGCCTGTGCATCTTCATCAAATGCTATTGCCGATGCATTTAACTATATCCGTTTGGGTAAAGCAAATGTAATTGTGGCAGGTGGTGCGGAAGCTGCAATTTTTGAAGCTGGTTTAGGCGGTTTTAACGCTATGCATGCTTTGTCTACCCGTAACGATGATCCGGAACGTGCATCCCGTCCGTTTAGCGCAAGCCGTGATGGCTTTGTGATGGGTGAAGGCGCAGGCTGTCTGATTTTGGAAGAATTGGAACATGCAAAAGCACGTGGTGCCAAGATTTATGCGGAACTTGCCGGTGTAGGCGCTTCTGCCGACGCTTATCACTTGACAGCTTCTCATCCGGAAGGATTGGGCGCTAATTGGTGATGTTGAACGCATTGGAAGATGCGGAATTGAAGCCGGAAGACATTGATTATATCAATGTACATGGGACTTCGACTCCTGTAGGTGATGTTTCAGAAGTGAAAGCTATCAAGGATGTATTTGGAGATCACGCTTATAAACTGAATATCAGCTCTACTAAGTCTATGACAGGACACTTGTTGGGTGCTGCCGGTGCGGTAGAAGCTATTGCCAGTGTATTGGCTGTGAAGAACGACATTGTTCCGCCGACTATCAACCATGAGGAAGGTGATAATGATGAAAACATTGATTATAACTTGAACTTCACGTTCAACGAAGCTCAGAAACGTACAGTAAATGCTGCATTGAGCAATACCTTTGGTTTTGGTGGACATAATGCATGTGTAATCGTAAAAAAATATGCTGAATAGTCGTGTTTAGCAATATAAAAGATAGGATAAGACTTCTTTTTCGTAAGGATAGGGAGTCTTATTTTCGTTTTTATAAGATGCTTGGATTCTATCCCAAAGATATTAGCATCTACGAACAGGCTTTGCTTCACAAATCTTTATCAGTGAAGTCTGAAAAGGGGCGTTTGCTTAATAATGAGCGTTTGGAATTCTTGGGGGATGCTATTCTGGATGCTGTGGTGGCAGATATTGTTTACAAAAAGGTTTGAAGGAAAGCGTGAGGGTTTTCTCACGAATACCCGCTCTAAAATAGTGCAGCGTGAAACATTGAATCGTTTGGCTATAGAGATTGGTTTGGATAAGCTGATCAAGTATACGGCCCGCCAGTCTTCTCATAACAGCTATATGTGCGGCAATGCATTCGAAGCATTGGTAGGTGCTATTTATTTAGACAGGGATATCGTGCCTGTAAATATTTCATGGAGCATCGTATTATTGGGCCTTATATAAATTTGGAGAAGATTTCCCGTAAGGAGGTAAATTTTAAATCCAAGTTGATAGAATGGAGTCAAAAAAATCGTTTTGAGGTTACCTTTGAGCTGATAACCCAATCACACGATCAGGGATATAATCCTACTTTCGAGAGTGAAGTTTTGGTGGAAGGTATTTCGGGAGGAAAAGGAACCGGTTATTCTAAAAAAGAGTCTCAGCAAATGGCTGCGCGTGTGGCTTTGGGAAAAATCAAGAATGATTCCGGTTTTATTGAATGTATTTTTGCGGCTAAGGCTGCCCGTGAGTTATCTCAGGAGGAGGTAACGGTTTCTGATAGTAAGCCTTCAGACAGTGGGGCCGTTACTCCGGATCTTTCTTTGGAGGAGATTAAGAAAACGGATGTGGTTGAGCAGATAATCAGTGAAGCGGAAGAAAAGGCTTTTAAGGAAAACGCTTAGCGGATTTTATTGATATTGTTTATAATTTATTAATTAGCTATTCCGGTGGCTTGAGAAATGTTCGGCAGGAATGCATAATACATTGGAATGTGCCCGATTACATTAAGAAAATGTAGTCGGGCATATTTCATATACTGACAGGAGTTAGATTTCATCTGGCCACGGGCAGGGTTTTCCGGTGGCTTTGAATGTGGGACGTTGTCCTCCTGTTGCTCGCAAATAGTTCCCTAATTCCTTGGAGAGCCGTTTTACGATGCCGGGATGTTGCTTTGCTACATCATTTTTTTCACTGATATCATTTGGTATGTTGAAAAGTTCTTTTTTACCGGTTTCATAATAATAGACCAGTTTCCATTCGTCTTTGCGGATAGAGCAGGCCAGATTGATGCCTGGCCCGTCATTACCCCAGATATTAGGGAAATTCCATACCAGTGCGCGTCCTTTAGACGGGTCTCCTGTACCTTTCAGCAGGGGCATAAAGCTGATACCGTCTATAGGGTTGACTGTCTTATAGTTTGTGATACCCGCCATTTCAAGTATGGTAGGATAAAAATCTTCAATTATAAGATATTTGTCACAACGAGTATCTGGGGTGACTACTCCGGGCCAGCTTACAATCATTGGTTCGCGTATTCCTCCTTCATATAAGGAGCCTTTACCACTGTTGAGAGGAGCGTTTTGAGTGTGAATTTGTCCGTCGCGCCATCCGGGTTCGCAGCTAGCCCTCCGTTGTCACTCATAAAAATAATAACGGTATTATTTGCTTCATCATTTTTTTCCAACCAGTTCATCAAATCCCCCAGACTTTTATCCATTCCTTCAATTAAGGATGCATATGCGGCTTCTTTGTCACTAAGTCCTTTTTTAATATACTTGGGGAAGAAGCGCATATCTTTGTCAACAGGAACGTGGATGGCATAATGTGCCATATATAGATAAAAAGGTTGATTGTACTTTTTTGCTTTGTCCAATGCTTTGATAGCTTCTTGTGTCAGGGCTTCTGTTGCAAATATACCTGTTCCCCAATAATCTTCCAAGCCGGGGATGGCCATTAGTGAATAGGGCTTCCCATCGCGGGTGTGCCCGTAGTTCTGTTCGCTCAGATAAGTAGCCAGACCACCGGCGGCATGTCCGGCTATGTTTACTTCAAACCCCCAATGGGTAGGGTTCTCTCCCGGTGTGTCAATAGAACCGAAATGAGCTTTTCCGCAGTGGATGGTATGATAACCGTTCTGTCTGAGTAACTCAACGAAAGAAGTGCCGACAAAGGTATTGGACGTTCCTGTTACTTGGCTGACTCCGTTGTAGTTCCAGTCTGGCAATTGTATTGTATTGCTTGGTCTGTCGGTAGCTTTGTTTTTTCAAGCGTCCAGTTTGTTACACGATGTCGGGTGTTGTTGGCACCCGTTATCAGACTGCAACGGGTAGCGGAACTGATATTGCAGGCGTATGCCTGTGTGAACATCATCCCTTTTTTGGCCAGACGTTCCATATTGGGGGTTTCATAGGTTTCGTTATAGTGGGTTTTCTGTGTCCAGAAAGGTAAGGATGTATCTTGCCAACCCATGTCGTCCACCATAAATAAGATGATATTGGGACGTTGTTGGGTTGTTTCTGAAGACATTTTTTCTTTTGCTTGCGTCGAGATTCCTGTTAAGGAAGCGAGAGCGAAAGATACAAGTAGTTTTTTATTCATATCGGCTGGTTTTATAAGTTATTTTTCGATTACAATTTTTTTGGGGGTATCTATGGAAATACTTCTCAGTTCTTGCTTGCCGGAATTTTCTATCCATACTTTTAGTGTACCTGTACATAGTACGTTCAGCACCAAGCGGTTCTCTGTTAAAGAGATAGTTTGGACGGTGGCCGGGGACAGATACTTTCCTGTATGCCAATGACTGCCATCCTTTCCGTATGGGGCAGAGATGAAACAGTTTGTCTGTAAATCCGATGAGTTCGAATGTACTGCTGTCTGATAGTTCTTCTGCCTTTTGTGATTCCCAATTATAAAGCAGCACGCGTTCTTCGGGGGTGGCAGACATTTTCTCAAAACTGTTCCGAAGAGAATAATCTTCTTTTTTTTATAGTGGCCTGAACTTGCTGATGTCGGGGGGAAACATTCAGGTTGTAACAGATTAATGTCATTGCTCCGTTGCCTGAGGGAGCTGCTACTCGATACGCTTTTCCACTCCATAATGGATTGGTCAGTATAGATTCTGGCATAGGTACGGCGGGAGCTTCGGGACGGAACAGTTTGCCTTGTTCGTCAATTAAGGGGAAAATGTTTTCCTTGATAAAGTCCCGAGGGGCGTCCGACAGGTAGACCGGACCTCCGGAAATAGCCTTGGAACGTGCCATCAAGGTGCCGCAAACGGTATCGCAGGAATGAAACATATCATGGTCGGGCCATACGGTTTGTCCTAGTAGCAGGGTATTGGTATAAGACTGGAATAGATGTGATTTTGCCATATCCTCATCATATTTCTTATAGTCTATGCTGACACGGGTGCTGTTGCTGTATGACGTATGGTCGGTATTGATGACGTTCTGTGCCATACAGTTCATTAATCCCATATTTTGCCGGTGGATCTCGGCTTCCAGGCTTCGGTTACAGTCGGTTGCCTGGCGGATACTTTCATGCCCTCCCATGTAGAGTGGCAGCGTAAAAGCTTGGTTATCTACTTTCAGAAAATCGAATCCTTGTTCTTTTAAGGTGCTGACGTAGTAGCGATAGAAGGAACGGATGCGGGTGCTGTCCGTTCCTGCAGAAGGCTGCCGGCGTGTGGGTATAGGGCTTGTCGGACGACTTGTGGAAATCCGTTTTCGGGGGATAATCCCATCCAGTATCCCGAAAGGCTGTACCACAGTCCGATCCAGTTTGATTTTATTTTCTTTTTTGTATGACATTGATTTTTTTCCATCCCGACGGGAAACGTTGTTTATCCGGTATGAAATCGGTCAGTTGCCTGTTCTTGTGGGCGAGATGACCGTCGTCAATCAGTACATACCGGATAGGAATGCCGGATGCCTCTATCGTTTTCATATCGTTTATTACCTTGGATTCGTTTATATCATCATGATAATGTTCCCATGTACACCAACCGAGATAGCGGAAAGCTTCGAAATATTCCTTGGCTGTGCGGCTTTTTAAGTCGGCGGCTTCTGTATTTTTCATCAGCGCTTGATAGGCTTGCCGAATGGTTGAATAAATATCTTTTCCTTGTCGGATGAGTAGAAGAGGGACTTCCGGTTTCAGATAGTCTTTTCCTAAGGTGGATACATATAGGGTGACAGAGCCGTTATCGTTTACTTGCAGCCAGCTTAAACTGTTACGGCCGGCAACAGCTTTGGCAAACAAGTATTCTCCGTTTGTCAGTTCCAGCAGTAATGCATCTCCCAACGTAGATGGGGTTGCATTGGAAGGTATTCCCGGATAGCGGGTGTCGGTTAATTCTTTTAAATCGTTGAACACCCAAGGTAGGAGCCGGTTGGTATTGTTGGGCCATTCAAAATCTCCCGGACGGGAGTCTCGGCTGAAGAAAATACCTCGGACGTACCCAGGTAACCGTACCGGACAGGCAATAGTCTGGATTTGTCCGGGTATGGATTTCTTATAGGGTATGGGAGAAGAAATGGAAGTTAAATCAATCGTATCTGTCATTGACAAAGCGTTTGTACTCTTGAATGACTTTCCTTTTTTTATACGTGTAATCTGTTTGCCCGAAGGATTTCGGACAAATAAATACATTGCAAATTAGAATACAAATGAATATTGCTGTATATTCTCTCATGATTTTTATTTGAGGGTTACGTTATAGGCGCTGAAATAGCTGATTGCGGGTA
>ENA-OQCS01001799-OQCS01001799.1-human-gut-metagenome-genome-assembly--contig:-NODE-1799-length-10404-cov-1.902306_pt1 | contig 10404 bp, 14 predicted proteins | sample MGYA00242757_ERZ504575 | MGnify/ENA primary metagenome ERZ504575 (study PRJEB26092, sample SAMD00036297) | human gut metagenome | host: Homo sapiens | study: EMG produced TPA metagenomics assembly of... | reverse complement strand
GGACTTGGAATATATGCGTACCCGCTCTTTATGGATGGATATTAAAATTCGTATGCTTACGGCCATTGTCCATTTTTATGGGTAAAAAATTCTAATAGCTTTGATATGAATAAGATAGAGATACGTAAAGGAATTCAACTGCGTAAGATTGGCAATCGCTACATGATTGTGGATGGCTGCGCAGGTAATGTAAATATGAGTAAAGTGTATAGCTTAATAGACGGCAGCATGGATATGGCAGTGTGTAGCTGATGGGTGTACCACCTTGGATGAACTGACAGAACGCTTGTGTCAGGAATATAAAGTCGATGCAGAGGTGGCCCGCCGTGATTTGGAGAAACAGTTGGCAGACTGGCAGGCTTTTGGATTGATTGGTTAGGAAAGGTTTTACTGTGAAAAAGATATGAAGAAGGTACAGAAAGCATTACTTGTGTTGTTGAGAGCAGGGGTATGGGAGAGCAAGATAGAAGATTTGTCTTGTTTTCCAATGTCTGCAGGGGAGTGGAAGAACTTGTACCTTTTGTCAAGGCAGCAGACTGTTACCGGAATTGTTTTTCAGGGAATACAGCATTTGCCTGAACATTTTTTACCAGCAGAAGAACTGCTGGTTCGCTGGATGGCAGAAACAGATGCTATTGAGCGTAAAATATACAGATGAACAAGGCGCTGGAATTATTGGTGCAATGGTTTACCGAAAGCGGAGTTCAGCCTGTATTACAGAAGGGGCAAGGAATTGCCTCGTTATATGAGAACCCTTTGTTACGCGAATGTGGGGATATTGATTTTTATTTCGATAGCCGGCAGATGTTTGAAAAAGCTTTTCTCTTATCCGTCAGTGTGGCTTGCGGGAAAAGGTACAAGCCGATCAGAGTGTGACCTACGCATGGAAGGGAGTAGAAGTGGAGCATCATACGTGCTTGCTGGATTTGCATAATCCTTTTTTACAACGTTATGCAAAAAGAGCTGGAACAGCAATATGGATATAATCACATGAGATTTGGAAGGAGGACTGGATGTAAGGATTCCTTCTCCTGTATTGAATCTCCTGCTTCAGAGCCTACATATTTTAAAACATGCTTTGGGATGGGGAATCGGATTGCGTCAGTTGTGCGATATGGCCCGCAGTTGCTATAAGTTGCATGATGAGGTGGAATCTGAAGAAATGAAAAAGATTACATTACAATTGGGAATGGACAGATGGCAGCAGTTGCTACATGCATTTTTGGTGGAACATCTGGGACTTCCAGTGGCGTATCTTCTTATCAGGAGGTCGCTTCAGATTCATCCCCTTTACTTGATATTATCTGGAGGGGCGGAAATTTTGGCTTGTATGTTCCCGGACATCAGCGGAAGTCACAATCGCTTTTGGCCGGCAAATGGCAGACGGCATGTGCTTTTCAGCGTAATATTCGTTTTGCATTTCGTTATGCGCCAAAGAAGGTTTTTGGGTATTTTCCAGTTTGTTGAAAGGACAATTGAAATGAGAATAGAACATCAGTTTTCTATCGCAGGATTTGAAGTGAGTGTCAGTTTTCCGGATGGATGGGATGCTGATACTTTATTACCCTCTTTCCGTCCCTTCTATGGTAAGAAGGAGGGGCAGGAAAAAGCTTTGCTGAAGTGTACGGTGTGTACTTCGGTGGAAAATAGGCTGCGATGCCTCGGGTGAATTAATCGAGAATACGCTCAGCGATATGGGCTACGTTAGTTTGTATAAAGAAGCAGAAGGGTATTGTGTCACACTTTCTGCAGAACAGGGAGGAACATTGCATGTCATGCAGGCTGACAGACGGTTTTCAACTGTCAGGGTGTATTTGCACGAAGAAGACAAACGGGCAGGTCATGCATTGTCTTCCTTGCTTCGCATTGCCTATTCGCAGGCAGTTCTTTACCGGGATGCCGTATCCATTCATGCTTCAGCGGTGTATTGTGAGAACAAGGCTTTTTTATTTATGGGAAAGAGCGGAACAGGAAAAAGCACGCATTCTTCGCTGTGGATGAAATATATACAAGGAACGGAGCTGCTGAACGATGATAACCCGACATTACGTATCGTGGATGGAAAGGTGTATGCTTATGGCACACCGTGGAGTGGCAAGACCCCTTGTTATAAGTCGCTTTCCTATCCGGTAGGTGGAATGGTGCGTTTGAAACAGGCTCCGGCAAACCGTTTTGTTCGCCAGCAAGAGGTGGAAGCTTTTATTGCACTTTTTCCGGGATGCTGTGTCATTCATCAGGATGCGGAATTACGTGCTTGCCTTTATGACACGTTGATTCGGATGGTAGAACAAGTTCCTGTGGGAGTATTGGAATGCAGACCGATGGGGAGGCAGCCCTGTTATGTCGGAACATGTTACTTCGAACAGACAAATAGAAATAAATTACTAATAACTTAACTATACCTAAACGTATGAAAAAACCAGTCTATTTATGGGCAAGCTTGCTTGCCGTGTTGCTGTTGACTTCCTGTGCGTCGCGCAAGAATTTCGTGTATTTGCAGGATATGGAAATGGGACTGAAATATCCCATTGAAACCAAGCATGAGGCAGTGGTGCATCGGGATGACCGTTTGAGCATTACTGTCAGCTGCAAAAATCCGGAGCTGGCCATTCCGTTCAATATTTACGATGGCACATTCCGTGTAGGAACGGATGGAAGTGTGACTGCAGATGCTTCGAGCAAGGTGAACGAGAAAGGCTATCGTGTGGATGTGAACGGTGACATTGATTTCCCTATTTTGGGCAAGTTGCACATTGAAGGGATGAAAGTAAGCGAAGTGCGCGACTTAATCAAGCAGAAAATTGAAGAGGGAGAATATATGAAAGACCCGCTGGTTTCCATTGAGTTCTTAAATTTTAAATATACGGTGCTGGGAGCTGTGGGAAGTAATGGAACCTATACCGTGGATGGGGATCGCGTGACATTGCTGGAAGCTATAGCCAAGGCGGGAGATTTGACTTCCAAGGCCAAAGTAGACCGGGTAGCTGTAATTCGTGAAATAGAGGGCGAACGTCAGATTTTTATGCACGACCTGCGTACCAAGGACATATTTGATTCTCCCTGCTTCTACCTTCAGCAGAATGACATTGTATATGTAGAGCCTAAGTACAAGAAAAAGGATGTGGAAGACCGGGGATGGCAGGTTGCTACAACTTTGTTGTCTGTCGTAACGGCCGTATGCTCAATCTTGTGGGCAATCAAGTAAGGATGATTCTAACTAATAGTTACAAAACGATATGCAGACGAACAATTCTTCTAACAAGAATGACCAAGGGCTGAATATAGTGGATTTATTCATGTATTTGGCTTCTCAATGGAAGTGGTTCTTACTTTCCATTTTGATTTGCGGTGGGATTGCGTGGTATAATTATGCCCGTGCTCCGCTGGTGTACTTTCGTTCGGCTACGGTCATTATCAAAGATCCGTCGAACAAAGCCAGTACTTCCGGTCTGGACCGCTTCGATAATTTTATTAACAAGGTGAATGTGGCCAATGAAATATTGCAGTTCCGTTCCAAGAAGCTGATGCGCGAGGTGGTGCAGCGTGTACATGCCGATGTGAGCTATCAGATAAAGGACGGTTTGCGCAACAATGAGTTGTACAACGAATCGCCCGTATTGGTCAGCCTTCCGGATGCATTGCCCGAACAAAGCTTCTCTTTTACGATGACCCTGAAAGATGCAAAGACGGTAACCCTCTCTGATTTCTCGGGAATTGAAGCGAAACCATCGTATGAGGTGGCGTTGAATGATACGGTGGCAATCATCGAAGGGATGAATGTGGTGGTAACTGCAACCAATTACTTGCGTGATTCCTGCTGAATACGCCTATACGGGTACAGAAACTTCCGGTAGAATCGATGGTGAATTATTATAAGAATGCCTTGGGCATTCAGCAGGAAGAAGAGGAAGCTTCCATCCTACTCTGGCTTGAAAGGCAGTTCACCAGCCGTGCGGAAGATGTGCTGAATACATTGATTACGGTATACAATGAAGAGGCCATCAAAGAAAAGAATCAGGTGGCAGTGAATACCGCTAACTTTATCAATGAGCGTCTTATCATCATTGAACGTGAGTTGGGAAATGTGGAATCCAATCTGGAATCGTTCAAGCAGCGGAATCAGATTGTGGACATTGCTTCCTCGGCAGGTATGTATATGACTGAATCGCAGAAATACAATGCCGATGCCATGGAACTGGAAACTCAGCTTCGTCTGGCTAATTTTATTAAGGACTACCTGACAGACCCTAGTAAGGAAACCGACCTGATACCTTCTAACACGGGAATCAGCGATATGAACATTGAAAATCAGATTAGTCTTTATAATGCGGCAAAATTGAAGCGTGACCACTTGATTGATGACAGTAGTGTGAACAACCCTGTGGTGCAGGAGCTCAACAATTCGCTTCGTGCCATGAAGCAAAGTATTATTCGTGCTGTGGACAATATGATTGTCAGCCTGAATGTGAAACGCAATGACGCACAGAACCGTGAAATGCGTGCCCAGGACCGTGTGACGGCTATTCCGACAAAAGAACGGCAGATGCTGTCTATCGAACGTCAGCAGAAAATCAAGGAAGCCCTTTATCTGTTCCTGCTGAACAAACGTGAGGAGAATGCCTTTCACAGGCCATGGCCGATAACAATGCCCGCGTGATAGACGGAGCGGAAGGAAGCAATGCCCCGATTTCTCCCAACCGAAACCGTATCCTGTTGTTGGGATTGCTGGTGGGAATCGCTTTGCCGGGAGCGGTTTGTCTGGCTATTCTCTTTATGGATACACGGGTTCACGGACGGAAGGATATAGAAGGAGTTACTTCCGTGCCTTATTTAGGAGAAATTCCATTGGATAAAGAAGCCATGAAAGACCACCGGAAGAAGGTAATGGCAGTGAAAGAGCAGGGTGATGACATTGTGTCGGAAGCCTTCCGTATTTTACGTACTAACATGGCTTTCCTTTCCAAAAAAGACAAGCCTGCGCAGGTAATTACCTTTACTTCGTTCAATATCGGAGCGGGAAAGACCTTTATTGCACGCAACTTGTCCATGAGTCTGGCTTATATGAAAAAACGGGTAGTCATGGTCGATTTGGATATTCGTAAGGGTACATTAAGCCGTCATTTCGGGCATTATCATGTAGGTGTTACCAATTATCTGTCGGACAATACGGTGAAGGTGGATGATATCATACAGCATCAGGAAGGGTTTGACCTGATTCCGGCAGGAATTCTGGCACCCAATCCGGCTGAATTGTTAATGGACAATCGTTTGGATGAATTGATGAATGAACTGCGTACCCGTTATGATTACATCATTGCCGACAATGTGCCGGTGGTTTGATTGCCGATGCTACGATTGCAAACCGTATAGCCGACCTGACCATTTTTGTGGTACGTGCAGGCAAGCTCGACCGTCGTCAGTTACCAGATATAGAGAAACTTTATCAGGAAAAGAAACTGAAGAACATGGCACTGGTATTGAACGGTGCAATCCGGAACGTCATGGCTATGGTTATAGTTACGGGTATGGTTACGGTTATGGTTATAGAACTAAGAAAAAGAAAACGTTTTTTAAAATAAATGCGTATGAAAAAACAAATGAGAGTTTAGTAAGGGTCTTATTTAGGGAGACCAAAGTTAATTTTTTAAATCTAAAAAGAAAGTGAGGATTTTATGAAGAATCAAGAACAAAAAGAGTATGAAGCTCCGCAAACCACCTGTCTGGAGGTAGAGCTGGAGCAGGGGTTTATGAAGGCCTCGGTGTTTGAAGAAAAAGAGAATACGGAAAGCTTGACAATTGAAGATCATAATGTGGACGAGACGTTTGATTTTTCTGCTGATAGCTGGGACTAATATGTGTAACAAAAATAAGACAATATGAAATATACTTAAATATATAACGAATGGAGCATTATTTGCTCTGTTGTTAGCTGGCTGTTCTGATGATTTGGATAATAAACCGGTAGTATTACCTGTAAGCGGTGACGAAATTGAGTTTGGAACTGCTCCTGGTGGTTTCACTGATGTAAACCCTGAAAGTAGGACTATCTATGATGTTCCCGCTGGTTCTACTTTTGATAACTATCAATTATTAAATATCAAATGGCAATATGGTATTGACCAGGTGCGTGTGTATTGTCCTGAAGGAGCTGAGGGATTCAGAACTGCCGACTATACGGTAGAAGCAACTGATGCTTCTTCCGGTTCTTCTACGGGATTTCTTGTGAAGAACGGTGAAACCGGTGTGCGTTGGGGAGATACAGGAAACCCTCATAATTTCTATGCTTTCTATTCATTGGGTAAGATTGATGAAGGACTTCAGACCGGTACTACAGTAAAGGCTACTATTCCAACCGGACAGGAGGGAGGTAAATTGTTGACTTATAATAATGATGGAAACGAAGATCCTAATGGTAAATTTAAGATTATCACTCCGGATATGAGCTTCTGTATGATGGCTGGAAAAGGAACGTGGACCCCTGGAACCGATAAGAACGTCGCTTTGACATTTACTCCGATTGTGACAGTGCTTGATGTGCTTATTAATGGGCCGAAAGAAGATGATGTGGAATTTATGAATATCGTTTCTGTTTCTGTAAGAAGCAAATCCGGTAAGAATATCGTGGGTACATTCTCGTATGATTTGGCTGACGACAGTTATAATTTTGATGCAACGGACCAGAGTCATACTGCAGCTTCCATAGCTACGGTTCAGACCATAGTAGATAATAATCCGGTGAGACTCGAACAAGGCCAGCAACTGAATGTGAAATTCTTCCTGTTGCCGAGAGACATTAGCGAGGGAGATTTAGTAGTTTCTGTACTGACAGAAGGTGGAGTAGTATATAGTAAAACTATATCAAGAACCAGTACTTCTGGGGGTGATGGCGTATTAAGAGCCGGTCTTATTACCCGTATCAAGACTCCGAAACTAGGCGGACAACAGCCAAACAACTGGATGAGTCAGATTCCAGATAACGCACTCTTCACACAGTTGTCTCTACCTGGCAGCAAGAACTCATTTGCCTACAGAGTGGATGCCAATTACGATCCGCAAACTGGTATTTCCAGATTTTATCAAGCTTTGCCACCTTTGGGAATTAATGCTATTGTAAATACTACCACGCAGTTTGATGAGGGTATCCGTGTCTTTGATGTACATCTGAATATTGACCGTCGTACTCCGGTTGTATATGCCGGTGGTGCAAATGTCAGTCCGGAAATCACATTGGAAGCAGTGTTGAATACATTGAGAGATAAAGTGAATCCAGACAATGCAACTGCAAGTGAATGTGCTGTTGTCTTTCTTAATTATGTGAATGATGGTTATACTGTTTCTGAATGGTTGTCTGTGGTAATGGATGCGTTGGATAGTTGGAATAACTCTAATAGCAGGATACTGACTACTCTTGATGAGAACACTACCATGGAGGATGTGCGGGGTAAAGTAGCCGTTATTATAAATCTTCAGACAAGTAATAGACCAGAGGGAAGTGCCCCTGTGAATTATATAAATAATTTTTCAACCAGTGTACAGAATACCAGTATTGTGTCTGCACCGTATAGTAGTGGTGCAACTGTACGTATTCAGAATCTGCAGCAGTGTAATAATCCGGAGATAACTTCTGGTGAAACTCCTTATGTATATAAGGGCGAAGGCATTGGTCTCGTGCCTTATTTTATTACCCGTGAGAATAAGTTGGATGGGACAAGCTTTAATTTGATTGAGACGAAGAGGAATTTGATGAAAGAACTGAATCGTGAAATTGCTCGAGGAGGACAACATCTTTATATCAATGATTTGTCTGGATTCTGTGTTACTAAAAATGCATCAAGTACCGGATACTTGAATTATGATGCATATGTATGTGAAGACTATTGGGCTTTTGGTACGCGTTATCGTTGGAGTTCGGTTGATGGTGAGAGCGGAGGACCTATATATGATTACGCTAATTTCCCATTAGATGAATCGGACTATGTAGGTGTAAGTTCGTCTGCGGAGCGCCCAGAAGCATCTAGTAATTATTTAGGTAAAAAGTGGTTGGTGACTGCAGGTAATGATTTAGGTAACGGCGGTAATACCTGCCTGTTTGCCGAACTGTTCAATGGTGAAGCTGTTACAGAATATTCTTCTCTAGTTGGTGGCTTGCGTCAGCCTTTGGGAATCGTATTGATGAACTTTGCGGGTGTAGCAACAGTTGATGCTAGTAATAGAAGTTATGCTGTACAGGGTATACGTCTTCCGGGATTGATTATGATGAATAACTTCATGTTCCCTCTAAAAACTGGTACAACTACTACCAGGACATCTTCTGATACCTCATATTCCAAAGAAGGAAACGTATGGGACTAATGCATAATAAGCATGAATAAGATAAAGAAATTTTTACTTCCGGCAGCCGCAATGATTTTTTCTGCGGCTGCACGGAAGATTTTCTATCTGATACAGAGGTGATGGGTAATACTACCATTGTAGGGCGCATGGCAGAGAAATCTCAGACGCGTACCTGCATTGGTTCTGACGGAACTTCGGATGTGAGTATTTATTGGTCTCCGGCTGATAGCATTGGTGTATATGGAGAAAGATCCAAGAATGTACTGTTCGTAAACCGTAATACAGTAGCTTCGGCAGAGGGACAATTTGTCGGTTATCTTTCTTCCAGTGCTCCGCTGTATGCCTATTATCCGTATAGTAAGGAAAATGCAGGAGCAGACTATACTTCGCTGAAAGGAAACCTACCTTTGGTTCAGTATTTTGATATGTCAACCGGCAGTTTGCAGGGAGATACAAAGTAGGCGTTCCGCAGAATTCACAGTCTGAAGACGGTGCGTATGTCTTTGATTTCGAACATCTGTTCTCATTGCTGGAATTTGAAATCAATGCTACGGGTACAGCTTTGGAGGGTGATCGTCTGGAACGTATTACACTGACTTTGCCCGATGGTCGTCAGGCAGGTGGTGAATTTACGTTTGACGCTTCTACGAAGAACGTCGTATGGGGCACTGCTCCGGCAAATGCCAATGTCATGGATATGGTATGGACTGACAAACCGGCTTTGACGAACGGTAGCCAATACAAGGGTTATATCACATGTGCTCCCGTTATCCGTTCTGGTGATGAAATCAAGGTGACCATTCTTTCAGAGAAATATGAAGCAACCTTTACCCGTACAGCAAAGATTGATTTTGCAGCTAATGCCTGCTATACTTTGCCATTGACGCTTGCGAATTACACTGAGATTACGGACGGTACCGGACTTACTCCGCGTGCCGGAATAAGCTCGTTTAAGTTTGAGGTAGCAAACAATGCCGGCAAGATATTGGGTACCAAACTCGTGGCATGCGAGCTGACTAACGGCGTGACAACTACAACTTCTCCCGTGACAGAAGAGGTTCTGAATATTGGCGAGGACAACACTATCAGCGGATGCATCCCGTATCTGTATGACTTTAACCTTGTGCCGACTTTTGATGTGGCAGAAGGGGTTAAGGTGACTGTAAACGGAGTGGAACAGAAGAGTGGTGTGACAGCGCAGAACTTCAGCAAACCGGTGACTTATACTGTGACTTCCGGTACAGAGAGCCGTGACTATACTGTTACGGTTACTAATACAGGATTGCCTGTAGTCATAGTGAACCAGTCGGCATCAATAGCTGGCGGTACTTGGAAGACATGGGCCGAAACCGGATTGCAGATTCGTAGCAAGGACAGCGACTGGCCTGAAGACGACTATATCTCGGTATATAATGCCGATGGTACGGTGAATGTGGACAACAAGCTTGCGGACTCCGCTTGCGTGGAAACTCCAGTCAGAGTTATCCGAAAAAACCGTTTGCCATCAAGATGGTGAAAAAGGCTGCCATGTTGGATATGCCTGAACATAAACGCTGGGTATTGTTAGCTAACTGGATGGATCGAACAATGCTACGTAACCGCGTGGTGTTTGAGATGGCTCATCAGCTGGAAGAGAATAATGGCGGACAGCTGGCATGGAATCCGCATGGAAGAAATGTGGAACTGATTTATAACGGTATCCATGTGGGTAATTATCTGCTGGCCGAACAAATCAAGATAGACGGTGACAGACTGAATATCAACGATGCTTACGAAGACGTAATAGAGGATAATCCGGCTGCGGTTCCTGCGGATTGCGGTTACCTTCTGGAGTTTGATGACTATTATGACGAGAATTGCCGTTTCTTGACTTCCAATCTGCATCTGCCTTGTATGCTCAAGGATGATGTGCCTTGGGAAGATGGTTCCGCTTTCCGCTCTTATGTAGAAGATAAGGTAAACGGAGTGGACAAGGCTCTGAAACCGGGCTTGTTTGAAGGTGATGCCGATTATCCGGCTGCTGCCGCAATTCTGGATATTCCGTCTCTTATAGACTGGTTGGTTTGTTCA